>Ga0070741_10010352_pt1 | contig 17655 bp, 18 predicted proteins | sample Coa_R1_4_FD_66440 | JGI IMG/M metagenome (GOLD analysis project Ga0070741, IMG submission 66440) | Surface soil microbial communities from Centralia Pennsylvania, which are recovering from an underground coalmine fire - Coalmine... | ecosystem: Environmental > Terrestrial > Soil > Unclassified ...
CAGGGCCGCGTCGCGCCGGCGCAACAGATCGCCACCGGCCAGGACCCGGTCCTCTTGCGCAGCGATCGCCTCTCGCTTTTCTGGCGCCAGGGCACGAACATCATGTTCCAGCACGTCGCCGACGACGGCAGCACTCCCGATCCGCCGGTCACCGTCTATAACGCGGTCGCCGATTACTTCGACGTCGCGTGGGACGGGCAGTCGTTCGGCATCGTCATGAACGGCGCGGGCGCCGATCAATACGAGATCAACTCGATCAGCGTCGCGCCGGACGGCACGCTGCTCGCCGGTCCCACCAAAGTTCCCGACGGCGGCAACAACTCCGTCCTGCCGGCGATCGCCTGGGCCGGCAGCTACTACGCGGTCGCGTGGGCCGACACGCGCCCGGGCTCGCCGGCGATCTTCTACGCGCGCTTCGATCGCCAGTGGAACCGCCTGGCGCCCGACGAGCAGCTCTCTCCGGCCGGGCTGCGCGGCTCGTTCCCGTCGGTGGCGCAGCAGGCGACCGGCGGCGTGGTGGTCTGTTATCAGGTGCGCGTCACCGCCACCAACGACGACGTCTACTGCAGCCGCCTCGACGACGCGGGCCACGTCACCGCGTCGCCGCAGCTCAGCAAGACCGCCTACGCGTCGCAGGATCCGACGGTGGTGACGCACGGCCACTCGACGTGGGTCGTGTGGGACGAGGCCACCGCCGCCGGCGAGCAGACGCTCAACTGGCAGTTCCTCGACGACAGCGGCATGCCGATCCTGGCCACGCCGTACGACAACTCCGGCGTGTCGCCCGGCTCGCGCCCGCACGCCGCCGTCGGGCCGGACGCGCTGTACCTCACGCAATACGATCTGCAGAACAACGGCAGCACCAACGCCGAGGTCTTCACGATCAACTGCTTCTGAGAGGAGCGTCGCCGATGCGCCGATTGAAGCGCCTATCAATGGAGGGCCGCGCGTGAAGCGGGTCTGCGTGTTTTGCGCGTCGAACGCGGGCAACAAGCCGATCTACGCCGACGCGGCGCGCGCCCTCGGGCGGCTGCTCGTCGAGCGCGGCCTCGGGCTGGTCTACGGCGGCGGAAACGTCGGGCTCATGGGCGCGATCGCCGACGCGGTCGTGGCCGCCGGCGGGGAATCGATCGGCGTGATCCCGCAGGCGCTGGTCGATCGCGAGCTGGCGCACCGCGGGCTGACCGCGCTGCACGTCGTGCCGTCGATGCACGCGCGCAAGCAGCTCATGCACGAGCTCTCGGACGCGTTCATCGCGCTGCCGGGCGGCTTCGGCACGCTCGAGGAGCTGCTCGAGACGCTGACGTGGGGGCAGCTCGGCCTGCACGCGAAGCCGTGCGGCGTGCTCAACGTCGACGGCTTCTACGATCCGCTGCTGGTGCTGCTCGATCGCGCCGTCGACGACGGCCTCCTGCGCCGCGAGCACCGCCGCCTGATCCTGGTCGACGCCGCCGGCCCGTCGCTGCTCGACCGCTTCGCCGACTGGCGCGCCCCGACCCTGCCGAAGTGGATCGATCGGCAGCAGACCTGACGCCGCCTCCGCTCGGCGCCGGTCAGTCGAGCGCGTGGCGCGCGATGGTCGTCAGGATCTTGTAGCCCGCGCCGATGACGCCCTTGATGGTGCCGGAGATCTTCGAGCGGCCGCCGCGGCGGCGGCGCCAGCTCACCGGCACCTCGACGACGCCGACGCCGCGGCGCAGCGCCTTCACCTGCATCTCGGCGGTCCAGCCCCAGTCGAGATCGCGCATGCCGAGCCGCTCGAGCGCCGCCAGCGTGATGGCGCGGTACGGCCCGAGATCGGTGTGGCGCGCGCCGTAGAGCGCGCGGATGAGCGTGGTGGCGACCAGGTTGCCGGCGCGCTGCGGCGGCGTGAGCGCACCCGGCTCGACGCGCGACGGATCGAGCACGCGCGAGCCCAGCACCAGCTCGGCGCGTCCGGCGGCGATGGGCGCGAGCAGGTCGTCGAGCTCGGCGGGATCGTCGGCGCCGTCGGCGTCGAGGAACACGATCACGTCGGGCGGCGGGGCGCCACGGCGGCACTCGGCGATTCCGCGCAGGCACGCCGCGCCGTAGCCGCGCCGCGGCTCGTCGACCACCACCGCGCCGTGGGCGCGCGCCACCTCGCGGGTGCGGTCGCGCGAGCCGTTGTCGACGACGATGGTGCGCCGAACGCACGTGCGCTGAAGCTCGCCGAGCACGCCGGGGAGCGCCTCCTCTTCGTCCAGCGCGGGGATCACGGCGTCGACGATCACGCGCGTATGGTAATCGCAAACCGCATCTTGACGATATCGAGGTTTAGACTTAGTCTAAATTCATGCTCAGCGACATCGCCGCCCGCCTCCGCGCCCATGGCGTGCAGCCCTCCGCGCAGCGCGTCGCCGTCGCCGAGTTCGTGCTCGAGACCGACGAGCACCCGTCGGCGGACGAGGTGTTCCGCGGCGTGCGGGCGCGCTTCCCGATGGTGTCGCGCGCCACCGTCTACAACACGCTCAACCTGCTGGTCGAGAAGCGGCTGCTGCGCGAGGTGGTGCTGTCGCCGGGGAACGTGCGCTTCGATCCGATGATGGAGCAGCACCACCACTTCATCGACGATCGCACCGGGCGGATCTTCGACGTGCCGTGGTCGGCGGTCGAGGTGAAGCACGTGGGCCGGCTCGAGGGCTTCGAGGTCAAGCAGTACGAGGTGGTGATGCGCGGGCGCGCGGCCGGCAAGAAGCTGCAGCGAAAATAGAAAATTTTTTGCGACCAATTTAGACGATGTCTAATCCAAGACGGTATCTAGGAAGGAGCAGGATCATGTTGGAGAACGAAAACGAGAAACAGAAGCAGACGGCTACGGCTACGGCCACGGCCACGGCCACGAAGACGCGCGCGAACCTGGAGGCGGCGTTTGCGGGCGAGTCGATGGCCAACCGCAAGTACCTCTACTTCGCGAAGCTGGCGCGCGAGAAGGGCGACGAGGAGGTGGCGCGACTGTTCGAGGACACCGCCGCGCAGGAGACGCACCACGCGTTCGGCCACCTCGACCTCCTGTATCCCGCGGACGCGCTCACCGTCGCCGATCTGTTGCGCATCGCCCGCGACGGCGAGCTGTACGAGACCAACCAGATGTACCCCGAGTTCGAGCGCGTCGCGCGCGCCGAGAAGGACGCGGCGGCCGTGCGCGAGTTCGCCGAGCAGCGCGCCGAGTCGGCCGATCACGCCGAGCTGTTCGCGGCGGAGCTCGCCAAGGCGGAGCGGCGCTTCGGCGCGCTCGCGAAGGTGGAGGCGCGCCACGCGGCGCGGTATGGTGCGGCCCTGGAAAAGCGAGGAGGGGGCTCCCGATGAGATACCGGTGCGTCATCTGCGGTCACGTCTACGATCCCGCCGAGGGCGATCCCGCGACGGGCGTTCCGCCCAACACGCCGTTCGCCGAGCTCCCCGAGGATTGGGTGTGCCCGGACTGCGGCGCGGCCAAGAGCGACTTCGAGCCGCTCGACGACGAAGCCGTCGCGTAGCCGCCACGTGGAGTGACGCGCGCATGAAGCGACTGCACCGGCGCGACCTGTTCGGCTGGTCGTGGTTCTACGAGCCGCTGAACATCGACTTCAACAGCGTGGCGTGGATCCGCGACGGCGGGAACGTGATCGTCGATCCGCTGCCGCTGTCGGCGCACGACCGCGCTCACCTCGAGAAGCTGGGCGGCGCGGCGTGGGTGATCGTGACCAACTCCGATCACGTGCGCGCGACGCGCGAGCTGGTGGCGGCGTTCGGCGCCCGGGTCGCGGGGCCGGCCGCCGAGCGCGACGCGTTTCCGCTCGCGTGCGACCGCTGGCTGGCCGACGGCGACGAGCTGGCGCCGGGCCTGGCGGCGTTCGCGCTCGACGGCTCGAAGACGCCCGGCGAGCTGGCGCTGGTGCTCGACGGCACGACGCTGATCACCGGCGACCTGGTGCGCGCGCACCGCGCCGGCGCGCTGATGATGCTGTCGCCCGAGCAGAAGCTGAAGGACGCCGCGCGCGCCCGCGGCTCGATCGCCCGCCTCGCCGCCCTCCCGATCGAAGCCGTCCTCGTCGGCGACGGCTGGCCCCTGTTCGCCGACGGCGCCCGCCACCTCGCCAACCTTACAGCGTAAGTCGATCCGCCTTACGCTGTAAGGTTGGCAGTCGTTGGCGAGCGTCGTGCTCGATCCGCCGCTGCACTCCGCGCGCAGGCGGGTTGGGCGCGCCTCCGCGAAATCGCCCGTTACCGATTTCGCTCCGGCGCGCCCAACCCGCCCGCACGCTCCGTTCCGCTGCCGCGGCGAGAACTCGTAAAGACGCTCCGTTTGGCGATTCCGGGCGGTTTACGACGTCGCGGCTGCGCTTGGCGGACGACGATTCGTAAAGTAGCTCCGTTCGGCGATTCCAAGCGGTTTACGCGAGGCGAGCCTTGCGCGTAACGCAGCGCAGTCACTCGAGCGTCGGGAGCCGGGCGCCGGCGGTCAGCGTTCGCTGTCGAGGTGGGCCATTTGCGCGGCCTGGTAGCGGTCGCCGGCGATGGCGTCGGATGGGAACGCGGCCTCGAGCTCGGCGACTTCGGCCGGAGCCAGCGGGCGGGACAGCGCGCCCAGGACGTCCTCGACCTGTTCGGGCGTGCGGGCGCCGACGAGCGGCACCAGGCTCGGCTGCTTCGCCAGCGCCCACGCGACGCAGAGCTGCGCCGGCGTGCGCCCGCCCGACTCGGCGATGGCCCGCAGCCGCTCGACCGCGCCCTGGTTGCGCGCGCCCGCCTCGCCGGTGAAGCGCGGCAGGTACGAGCGGAAGTCGCCCGGCCCGGTCGGCTTGCTCCCGCTGAGCAGGCCGCGCGACAAGACGCCGTAGAGCGTGGCGCTGATGCTGAGCTCGGCGAGCGCCGGAAAGATCTTCGCCTCGGGCGCGCGGCTGGCGAGCGAGTACTCGATCTGCAGATCGACGATCGGGTGCGTCGCGTGCGCGCGCCGGATGGTCTCGACGCCGACCTCGGAGAGCCCGACGTGGCGCACGTAGCCCTTCTGCACCAGCTCGGCGATCGCGCCGATGGTGTCCTCGATCGGCACCGCGGGATCGAGCCGCGCCGGGCGATAGATGTCGATCACGTCGACGCCGAGGCGGTTCAAGCTGTACGCCGCGAAGTTCTTCACCGCCGCCGGGCGCGCGTCGAAGCCGAGCCAGCTGCCGTCGGGCGAGCGCAGCCCGCCGAACTTCACCGAGATCTGCACGCGGTCGCGCCGCCCCTCGACGGCGCGCCGCACCAGCAGCTCGTTCCGGCCCATGCCGTAGAAGTCGCCGGTGTCGAGCAGCGTCACGCCGCGCTCGATGGCCGCGTGGATGGCCGCGATCCCCTGGTCGTCCGAGGCCTGGCCGTACATGCCGGACATGCTCATGCACCCGAGCGCGATGGGGAACACCTCGGGGCCGGTCTTGCCGAGCTTGGTCTTGGTCGGTTTGGTTGGGCTCATGCGCAGAATCTAGCGTCGCGGATCGGATAAAAACAGTGAATAGTATATATGGTTAACATGAACGATATTTATGGGACGCGGCTCGACCTCAACCTGCTGCGCGTGTTCCTGGTGGTGGCGGATCGCGGCAGCGTCACGGCGGCGGCGTCGCAGCTCTACCTGACGCAGCCGGCGGTGAGCGCCGCGCTGCGCCGGCTCACCGACGCGGTGGGCGCGCCGCTGCTGGCGCGGCAGGGACGCGGCGTGGCGCTCACCAGCCGCGGCACGCGCCTCGCGGCGGCGGCGCGCCCGCACGTGGCGGCGCTGGTCGAGGCGGCGCTCGCGCCGGCGCACTTCGAGCCGGCGACCAGCGAGCGCACGGTGCGCCTCGGCCTCTCCGACGCCGGCGAGGCGTGGCTCCTGCCGGCGCTCTTGCGCACGCTCGCGCGCGAGGCGCCGCGCATGCGCCTGATCGTCCAGCCGGTGCAGTTCCGCACCGTGGCCGAGGCGCTGGCGTCGCGCCGCCTCGACGCCGCGGTCACCGTGGCCGACGAGCTGCCGTCGAGCATCCGCCGCCGCGCGCTGTTCGATGACACGTTCGTGTGCCTGTTCGATCCGCGCCACGTGCGCCTGCCGCCACGGCCGAGCGAGCGCGACTACTTCGCGCGCGAGCACGTCATCGTCTCGTACAACGGCGATCTGCGCGGCATCGTCGAGGATCTGGTCGGCAAGGCGCGGAGTGTGCGCTGCTCGGTGGCGAGCTTTCACAACCTCGGCCCGATCGTCGACGGCTCGGCGCTGGTGGCGACGGTGCCGGCGCTGGTGGCGGAGGAGATCCGGCGCACGCGGCCGCACTTGCGCACCGCGCGGCCGCCGTTCCGCTTCGAGGGAGTGCCGATGGAGCTGCTCTGGCCGGCGGTGGACGACGACGACGCGGCCGGCGGCTTCGTGCGCGAGCGCATCGTCGAGATCGCCGGGGCCCGCGCCGCCCGCCGCCATCGAGCGCGGCGAGACGGCTGATTACCGTCGAGACTTACGGTGTAAGGCGAGATGACTTACGGTGTAAGGTGAGATGACTTACGGTGTAAGGCTGCGCGTCAGGCGGTAAGGCCGGTCAGCTTCGCGCTCACGTCCCAGAGCTTGCGTGCGGTGTCGTCGTCCTGGGCGCGGCGCGAGGGCGCCTTCTCGCGGCACTTGGCGAAGTACTTGCCGCTCACGTTCGCCACCTCGGGCGACGACGCCAGCCACAGCGTAGTGGCCGCGCCCTGCGCCGGCGAGATGAAGAAGACGCCGGCGATCTTCACGCCGAGCGCCAGCAGGCCGCCGTCGCCGCGGCCGAAGCCGGTGCGCACCACGCCCGGGTGCAGCGCGTTGGCGGTGACGCGCGTGCCGTCGAGGCGGCGCGCCAGCTCGCGCGTGAACAGGATGTTGGCCAGCTTCGACTGCCCGTAGGCGCGAAAGCCGGCGTAGCCGCGCTCGCCCTGCAGATCTTCGAAGTCGATGCGCCCGCTCGAGTGCGCCGCCGACGATACATTGATGATGCGCGCCGGCGCCGCCTTCTTGACCGCGTCGAGCAGCAGGTTGGTCAAGAGGAAGTAGGCGAGGTGGTTGACCGCGAACGTCATCTCCAGCCCGTCGACGGTGACCTTGCGGCTGGTGTTGATGGCGCCGGCGTTGTTGACCAGCACGTCGAGGCGATCGTGGCGCGCGAGGAACTCGCCGGCCAGCTTGCGGACCGACGCCTGCGACGATAGATCGGCCAGCAGCACCTCGACGGCGGCGCCGCTCGCCGCGGCCGCGCGCACCTCGGCCGCCGCCGCCTCGGCCCGCGCCGCGTCGCGCGCCACCAGCACCAGCGTCGCGCCCTTCTTCGCCAGGCCGAGCGCGGTCTCCTTGCCGATGCCCTGCGTGAACCCGGTGACGAGACAAACCTTGCCGCTCAGCTCGCTCATGCGCTCCTCGCTCCTTGAATCGCGTGCGCGACAATCATATAGACAAGAGCATGCCTGCGCCCGATCTGCGCCTGCTGCCTCGCGCCGCCCATTCGACCTATGATGCGTACCTCGCGGCGGTCGGTGCGAGCGCCGTCGAGAAAGCGCGCAAGCTCGCCCCCGAGGTGATCCTGCGCGAGCTGCGCGCGTCGGGGCTGCGCGGCCGCGGCGGCGCCGGTTTTCCGACGGGGACCAAGTGGACGTCGGTGCACCGCAACCCGTGCCCGATCCGCTACGTGGTGGTCAACGCCGCCGAGGGCGAGCCGGGCACGTTCAAGGATCGCTGGCTGCTCCGGCAGAATCCGTACGCGATGCTCGAGGGCATGCTGATCGCGGCGCACGTGGTCGGCGCGCGCGCGGCGTACATCGCGATGAAGCGCTCGTTCACGCGCGAGCTGGATCGCGTGCGCCGCGCCGTCGAGGAGATGACCGCCGCCGGGATCATCGACGCCGACACCTCGGTGCAGCTCGTCGAGGGGCCGGAAGAATATTTGTTCGGCGAGGAGAAGGCGCTGCTCAACGTCGTCGAGGGATCGGAGCCGCTGCCGCGCACGCCCGACAATCCGCCGTACGAGGTCGGGCTGTTCGCCACGCCCTCGTCGCCCAATCCGGCGCTGGTCAACAACGTCGAGACCATGTCGCACGTCGCCGGGATCGTGCGCCACGGCGCCGACGCGTTCCGCGCGCGCGGCACCGCCGATACGCCGGGCACGCTGCTGGTGACGATCTCGGGCGACGTGGCGCGGCCGGGCGTGTACGAGGTCGACGCCGGCACGCCGCTCGACGAGGTGCTCGAGACGCACGCCGGCGGTCCGCGCCCCGGGCGCAAATTCGTGCTCGCGCTCTCGGGCGTCTCGACGGCACCGCTGGCCGCCGAGCGGTTTCACGTGCCGCTCGAGTTCGGCGCGCTCCAGCACGCGGGCGCGGGGCTCGGCTCGGCGGGCTTCGTGCTCGTCGACGACGCGGCGTCGATCCCGCGCGTGGCGCAGTCGGTGGCGCGCTTCCTCTACGTCGAGTCGTGCAACCAGTGCTCCGCGTGCAAGGCGGGTTTGCGGCTGGCGTCGCGCGCCATCGACGAGATCTTCGATCCGGCGCTGGCGACGCCCGACGATCCGGAGCGCGCGCTGTTCGGCGCGGCCTCGGCGCCGCAGGGCAACCGCTGCTACCTGCCGGTGCAGGGATCGATCTTGATTCCGTCGCTGCTGCGGCGTTATGCCGCAGCGTTCAGCGATCAGGTCGCGCACCCGTCGCGCGAGACCGCGCCGTGGCCGATCCCGAAGCTGGTCGACTACGACGAGACCGCGCGCGCGTTCCGCTACGACGAGCGGCAGGCGCTCAAGCAGCCCGACTGGACCTATCGCGAGCCGAGCGCGCCTGCGCCCAAGCGCGAGGCGCCGCGTCCGCGCGCGGCGGTGGCGGTGCGGCTGGCGCCCGATCTCGCGGCGCGGCTGCACGAGGCGGCGGAGTCGTCGGGGCTCGAGCTCGATCGCCAGGTCGACGCCGCGCTGCGCGAGTGGCTGGCCGCGCGCGGCTCGAAACCCTGACGCGCGCGCCGCGCGGATCGCGGATTTCTGACGCGCGCCTCGACGGGATCGCGGAGTTGCGCGGCGTGCGCGACGGCACGGCATGTGCGTTGTCGGGCGGCGGAGGTCGACATGCGGAACGTGGCTCTGGCCGTCGCGCTGCTCGCGGGATGCACCCGCGCGCTGCCGATCGACGGCGGTGACGGCGGCGCGGGCGGCGGCTGCGCGGCGCACAAGGACGCGGCGACCTGCGCGGCCGACGCGAGGTGCATCGCGCTCGGCTGCCCGCAGTGCGACGGGACGCAGAGCTTCATCGGCTGCTACGACAAGAACGGGCCGCTGCCGGGCATCGGCTGTCCCGGGCTGGCGTGCGCCTCGTGCCACGCGCTCGACGAGCCGAGCTGCCGCGCCGCCGCGTCGCGCGGCTGCGTGACCGGGACGTGCTGCGGCTCGTTCACCGGCTGCTTCGATCCCGGCGAGCCGCCGCCCGCGTGCGCCGCCGACTGCGCCAACATTTGCGCCGGGCTCGACGAGGCGACGTGCGGCGCGCAGCCCGGCTGCCGCGTCGATCGGTGCCCGGGCTGCGGGCCGGGCTCGACGTACTTCGCCGGCTGCAGCGACAGCGGCGGGCCGCCGAGCCCGTGCGTGACGCCGTTCTGCCCGGCGATGCCGTGCGACCAGCTCACCGCCGCCGACGCGTGCGCCGCGCGCTCCGACTGCCACGAGGTGTTTCAGCCGGGCGCGTGCGGATGCGCCGGCTGCTGCTGCACGATCTTCGCGCGCTGCGCCGACGGCGGCAAAGCCGACTGCAAGGGGCCGGCGTTCTGCAACAGCGCGCCGCCCGACTGCGGCGATCCGGCGTGCGGCGGCATGTACGCCGTCGCGTACGCGAATAGCTGCTACGAAGGCTGCGTGCTCGCGAGCGCCTGCGCGCCGTAGACTGCACTCTCTTCAGATTCGGAGAACCGCCATGACGCCAGCAGACGCCAGGAAAAAGCCGCCATCAGAAATTAATAATTTCTGAATTGGCGTCTTGGCGTCTTGGCGTTTAATCCCTCTGATCTCGTTACTCGTCGAGGCGGCGTTTCACGAACTCGCTCTTCAGCTCGCCGCGGAGGCGGCGCGACCAGTCGTCGGCGTCGCGTAGATGGCGGCCCGACGGGAACGCGCGGGCGTAATGCGCCAGGCGCGCGAGGCCGGCGTCGAGCGGCTCCTTGCGTGCGGCGCCGAGCAGCGCGCTGAAGTACGCGTCGTCGAGCACGTCCTCGTCGAGGACGCGCGCCTCGCGGTCGAGCTCGAGCGCGCGATCGTAGTCGGCCACCGCGTCGACGAAGCGCTCCAGCATCGCGTACGCCGACGCGCGCTCGAACCAGTGCTCGGGGTTGTCGTCCTCTTTCTCGATCGCCTTGGTCGCCTCGACGGCGGCCTGGTCGTACTTGCCCTTCTCCAGCAGCGTGGCCGCGACGCTGATTCCGTAGATGCCCGACATGGGTGGCTCCTTATTTTTTCGCCAGCGCGCGCCGGAACGCCAGCGCCTCGTCGAGCGCCTCGTCCGCCGAGTCGGCGCGCACGATGAAGTGGCCCATCTTGCGCCGCTCGCGCGCGCCGCGCTTTCCGTAGAGCGTCACGTCGAGCACGCGCGGATGATCCGCCCACGCCGCCAGCTCGAGCTGCTCGCGCCCCTGCGCCAGCCACACGTCGCCGAGCAGGTTGCCCATGCAGTACGCGCCCGGCCCGGCGAGCCGCGGCTCACCGACGGGAACGTCGAGGAGGATGCGCGCCAGCGCGTCGAACTGGCTGAAGGTGCACGCGCGCAGCGTGACGTGGCCGGAGTTGTGCGGGCGCGGCGCCAGCTCGTTGACGAACAGCTCGCGCTCGGGCGCGCGCGCGCTGCGCCCGACGAAGAACTCGACGGTGAGCAGCCCGCGCACGTCGAGCGCGCGCGCCGCCTCGAGCGCCGCCTCGCGCGCCTGCGCCGCCAGCGCCGGTGAGATGCGCGCCGGCACCAGCGTGCGATCGAGGATGTGGTGCTCGTGCAGGTTCTCCAGCACCGGGAACACGCGCTCCTCGCCGCCGGGCGCGCGCGCCACGATGCAGCTCACCTCGCACGCGAGCGCGATCGGCTCCTCGATCACCCAGCCGCTCGCGGACGGCGCGATCGCCTGAAGCTCGCGCTCGTCGCGCACGAAGCGCTGTCCCTTGCCGTCGTAGCCGCCGCCCGCCGTCTTGACGATCGCCGGATAGCCGAACGCGCTCAGCGCCTCGCGCAATTCCTCGATGGTGCGCGCGGCGCGGAACTCGACGCGCGGCAGCCCGGTGCGCTCGAGGAACTGCTTCTCGCGCAGGCGGTGCTGCGCGGTCTCGAGCGCGTCGAGGCTCGGCAGGACCGGCGGCAGCGAGGCGAGCGCGCGCAGCCCCGAGGTCACGATGTTCTCGAACTCGTAGGTGAGCACGTCGCAATCGCCGGCGAAGCGCGCGAGCGCCGCCTCGTCGGTCCACGCCGCGGTCACCGTGTCGGCGAACTGCCGCGCCGCCGGCGCTTCCGGATCGGGATCGTAGAAGCGCGGCCGCCCGCCGAGGTTTCGCACCGCGTGCGCGAGCAGGAGCCCGAGCTGCCCGCCGCCGAGAATGCCGACGCGCTTCATTTTCCCAGCTTGTCGCTCGACGCGATCGCGCGCTCGGCCTCGGCCTGGCGAAACTCCGCCAGCTTCGCGCCGAGCGCCGGATTGACGAGCGCCAGAATGCGCACCGCGAACAGCGCCGCGTTCTTCGCGCCCGCCGCGCCGATGGCGAACGTCGCGGTCGGCACGCCCGCCGGCATCTGCACGATCGACAGCAGCGAGTCGAGCCCGTGCAGCGCCTTCGACTCGACGGGCACGCCGCAGACCGGCAGCGGCGTCAGCGACGACACCATGCCCGGCAGGTGGGCCGCGCCGCCCGCGCCGGCGATGATCACGCGCAGCCCGCGCCCGGCCGCGCCGCTCGCATATTCGAACATGCGCTCCGGTGTGCGGTGTGCGCTCACCACCGCCACCTCGTGCTGCACTGCAAAATAATCCAACACCTCGACGGCGTGGCGCAAGGTTTCGAAATCCGACTCGCTGCCCATGATGATTCCGACGGCGGGGGCGCTCATGGCGAGGGAGAATATCGTATTTGCCGATACGCGTGACAGTCGGCGTTTAGATTTGCGGCCATCTAGCAGTACAATGATGCAGGGCCATGCCGTTCGTATGTCAGAAGGGGGCGCGGGTGGGCGGACGCTACGAGCTCGCGCGCATGCTCGGCGAGGGCGGCATGGGCGAGGTCTGGGCCGCGGTCCACACCGTCACGCGCAAGCCGGTCGCGCTCAAGTTCTTGAAAGCGAGCGCGCGTCCCGACGATCGCCGCCGCTTCATGCGCGAGGCGCGCGCGGCCAGCGCGGTGCACCACCCGAGCGTGGTGCAGATCCACGACATCCTCGAGGCCGACGACGGCACGCCGGTGCTGGTGATGGATCTGCTGGCCGGCCACACGCTGGCGGCGCGGCTGGCGCGCGCCGGCTCGCTCTCGCTCGGCGAGACGGCGCTGATCCTGGCGCCGGTGATCTCGGCCGTCGGCACCGCGCACGCGGTCGGCATCGTGCACCGCGATCTCAAGCCCGACAACATCTTCCTCGTCGAGCACCTCGACAACCGGCCGGACGTGAAGGTGCTCGACTTCGGCGTCGCCAAGCTGACCGCCACCGAGGGCGACGCGGCGCAGACCGCCGGGCTCACGCGCACCGGCGAGATCCTCGGCACTCCTTATTACATGTCGCCCGAGCAGGTGTTCGGCGAGCACGACGTCGATCACCGCGCCGACGTGTGGTCGCTCGGCGTGATCCTGTACGAGTGTTTGGCGGGCAAGCGGCCGTTCGAGGGCGACAACGTCGGGCAGGTGCTCAAGCGGGTGATGATGGGCGGGCTCGAGCCGCTGCACCAGGCGGCGCCGCACGTGCCGCAGGCGATCGCGCAGCTCGTCGATCGCATGCTCTCCGTCGAGCGCAAGGGGCGGCCGGAGCTGCGCGAGGTGATCGAGCTCTTGCGCGTGCACACCGACGTGACGGTGCTGAGCTTCGCCGATGCGCGGCCGCCGCTCGCCGAGCGCACCGATCCGTTCTCCAGGACCGAGGCGACCGACGCGCCGGTGGCCGCGCCGCGCCCGCGCCGCCGCCGGCGATCGCTGGCGTGGCTGATCGCGGGGTTCCTGGTGTTCGATGGCGCGGCGATCGGCGGGCTGTGGTGGTGGCGCCACCGCGCGCCGGCCGAGCAAACGACCGTGCCGGTTTCACCGCAAAACCCGCCGCAAACTTCACCGCAAACGGCGCCGCAAAATCCGGCGCAAACTTCACCGCAAAACACGGCGCAAAATCCGCCGCAAACTTCGCCGCAAACCGCGCCGCAAAATCCGCCGACCGTGGCGCCGGTTTTGCCGACGGTGGCGGTGACGCCGGCGCCGCCCGTCCACCACGTTACGAGCAAGCATAAACCGTCCGTCAAGCCGGAAAAAGAAAAGCCGAAAAACAACACGCTTCCAGGGGGCGTAGTGAACGAGGTTCCGTTCTAATCCATGGGCGCGCGCTGGCTCGTGCCCCTGCTGCTCCTGGCTCGCGTCGCGTCGGCGGCGGCCGACGACCCCGCGCGCGTCGCCGAGGCGCGCAAGCTGTTCATCGAAGGCGCCGACCTGGTCAAGCGCGCCCAATGGCCCGAGGCGCTGGCCGCCTTCGAGCAGTCGGCCAAGCTGCGCCCGCACGCCATCACCACGTACAACATCGGCGCCTGCCAGCGCGCCATGGGCCACTACGCCCGCGCGCGCGAGACGTTCGGCCGCGCGCTCGCCGAGTCCGACGCCTCCAACCACCAACTCCCCGAGAGCCTGGCCGACGAGGCGCGCGCGTTCGCCACCGAGCTCGACAACCTGCTGGCGCGCGTCGACGTGTCGATCGATCCGCCCGAGGCCTCGGTCGCCGTCGACGGCCGGCCGCTGCAAGTCACCGGCGGCGACGCGCGTCCCGGCCGCTATCGGCTGGTGCTCGATCCCGGCGTGCACGTCTTCATGCTCGCGCGGCGCGGCTTCAAGGACGTGGTGCTCAACAAGACGTTCGAGCCCGGCGCGCGCACCTCGCTCGAGCTCAAGCTCGACTCGCTGCCGGCGACGCTGCACATCAGCGCGTCGCACGACGGCGCGATCGTGCACGTGGACGGCCGCGACGTCGGCGCGGCGCCGGTCGACGTGCAGCGCCCCGCCGGCAACTACCTCGTCGGCGTGAGCAAGGCGGGCTTTCTCGACTACTCGACGCGCCTCAGCGTGAGCGCGGGCGAGGAGGCCAGCCTGCGCGCGCCGCTGGTCGAGAAGAAGACGCCGATCTACAAGCGCTGGTGGTTCTGGACCGCGGCGGCGGTGGTGGTGGCGGGCGCGAGCATCGGCGGCTACTTCGCGGCGCGCGCGGCCGAGACGCCGGCGCTCGACGGCGGCGGGCTCGGTTGGGTCGTCAAGCTGCGCTGATATACTCGGCGCGCGTGAAGCTACTCGACGGACTGATCGCGGGATCGATCGCGCTCGTGCTCGCGGGTTGTCACGCCGCGCCGGCCGGCCGCGCGCCGATCGCGCCGACGGGAAACGCCGGCGCGGGCACGAGCGCGGGCGCGCCGGTCGCCGGCGAAGTGCGCTCCAACATCCTGCGCGCCGACTACGCCGGCTCGAAGGCGTGCGAGCGCTGCCACGCGTCCATCTACCGCGACTGGGCCAACTCGCCCATGCACCAGATGACGCGCCTGCCGCTCGCCGCGCGCATCCAGGCGCCGTTCAACGACGTCGAGTTCCGCTTCAAAGACGATCGCGTGATCCTCGAGCAGCACGACGGGCAGCGCTTCATGAGGCTCGAATCGGCGAAGTACGGCAATCGCCGGTTTCGCGTCACCAAGGTGATCGGCGGCCACCACCGCGAGGACTTCGCCGGCGTCGAGATCGCCGACGGCGGCGACGCGCGCGGCGAGCGGGTGCTGCCGGTCTCGTTCATGCTCGACACGCGCACGTTCCGCTACAAAGGCTATTCGGTGATGGTGCGCGAGCGGCCGGGTATCCGGCCGGGCGGCGCGTGGGCGCAGACCTGCATCTTCTGCCACAACACGGTGCCGTTCTTCTCGACCATCTTCGGCGCGCTCGCTGGCCCCGGCTCGAAGCCCTATCAAGGCGAGGTCGTCGACGCGCTCCTGCCGCCCGAGCGGCGCTGGTCGTTCGAGATCACCGACGAGGCGGCGCTCGCCCGCGCGCTCGACGCCGAATTGGCGCTGCTGCACGGCGGCGCGGCGAAACCCGACGAGCGTCCGATCGAGCACGCCGTCAAGATCACGCGCGCGCGTTTCAATGAATCGCATCTCTTGGAAGTCGGGATCGGCTGCGAGTCGTGTCACGGCGGCAGCCGCGAGCACGTCGAGCACGTCGGCGTGAGCCCGTCGCTCGAGCCGCGCGCCGCGTTCCTGCGCGTGCGCGCGCCCGACAAGTCGCGCGCGCAGCTCATCAACCGCACGTGCGCGCGCTGCCATCAAGTGCTGTTCAGCCGCTATCCGTTCACGTGGGAGGGCGGCCTGCGCGGCGGCGCGCAGCCGGGCGGCAGCAACATCAACTCGGGCGAAGCGCGCGACTTCCTGCTCGGCGGCTGCGCCGGCGCGATGTCGTGCGTGACGTGCCACGATCCGCACGCGCCCGACAACCAGGAGCGCATGGCCGCGCTCGACGGCCTCGCCGGCAACCGCGTCTGCCTCGGCTGCCACGCCAAGTACTCGAGCGACGAGGCGCTGCGCGCGCACAGCCACCATTCTACCGACGGCGACGGCGAAGGCGCGGTCTGCATGAATTGCCACATGCCGCGCAAGAACATGTCGCTCGACACGCGCCTCACGCGCTACCACCGCATCGGCTCGCCGACCGACCGCGCGCGCGTCGAGAAGGATCGCCCGCTCGAGTGCGCGCTCTGCCACGCCGACAAAAGCGTCGGCGAATTGGTCGATACCATGGAGCGCTGGTGGAACAAGAGCTACGATCGCGGCGCGCTGGCCGCGCTCTATGGCGACTTGAAGGTCAATGCGCTGTTGGGCGCATTGCGCACCGGCAAACCGCACGAGCAGACGGCGGCGATGGTGGTGCTCGGCGAGAAGCGCGTGAAAGAGGCCGCGCCGCTGGTGGCGGCGCAGCTCACGCACGAATATCCGCTGATTCGCTATTACGCGCGCATCGCGCTCGAGCGCCTCGGCGGCCGCGCGTTCGAGATCGATCTGCACGCCGACGACGCCAAGATCAGCGACGGCGTGGCGAAGTATCTGAGCGCATGCGACCTCGGCGCCGCGGCGCCCGCCGGCCCGGCGAAAGTCGAGAGCGGCGAGGACTAGAGACGACATTCGTGCGGCGCGCGCAGCCGCGGGGCTTCCCTCTGTCGGAGCCGCGGTCTTCAGACCGTGGATCCCCCTCTAAGCGTCGCCGTCCGCGCCGTCGTCGTGCTTTTCGGGGCGCGGGCCGCTTGATCGCACCGCCTTGCTGAGCGCGTCGAACCAGAACGGCGCGCCTTGCGACAGCGCCAGCATGGTGAGCAGCAGGCCGATCAGCTTGTAGAACACCACGCGCCAACCCCAGTGGCCGAGATCGCGCAAGTAGGGCGGGGCGAAGTGCCAGCCGATGGGCAGCTTGTCCGCTTGCAGCTCGGCGTAGGACGCCGAGGCCGTTTTCCATGATTGGACGGGAAACTGCGGCTGCGTCGGCGCAGCTCCCGTCGGCGGAGCTCCCGTCGGCGCAGCGCCCGTCGGCGCACCTTCCGCAGGCGCAGGCGCGGGTGCAGGCGCGGGCGCTTGCGGCGGCTGATGCGTATTGATGTAATTCGTCGCCGCCTGCGAGACCTCGTCGCGCAGCGCCGGATCCTTCCAAAGCGCCTTGCCGATGGTAATGGTATCGGCATTACACGCAAACGCGACCAGCGCCGCGCAAATCCACGTCTGAAACTGCGCGCGCCGTTTGTACCAACCCGACACGCGATCCATCGCGTCGTCGTACCAGGTCGCCAGCTTGGCGCGCGCGCCGTCGAGGTCCACCACCGATTCGTCCAAAAGCGACTTCAAAGACTTCTTCAGATCGGCATTGGGCAGCAGCTCGATCGCGTTCTTCATCTCCAGCACCACGTGCGCCTCGGCCAGCGGCCCCTGCGGCGCCGCGCCGGCGACCGCCTGGTTCGCCACCGTCGCCGCCTTCTCCTTCAACAGATCGAGCACCGCGGTGGCGAACGTGCGGCTGGGAATGTACGACGGCAGCATCTGCCCCTGCGCCAGCGTCTTGACCAGCGCGTGATCGTACAGCCACGTCACCATCGGGCCCGTCGGCGTCTTCATCATGATCCAGTGGCCGAAGCGCCCCCAGAGGTTCTTCGGCCCCGGCTCGCCGAGCAGCGTGGCGATGCCCTGCCGCAACGTCTTCGAGCGCAGCTCGAAGAACCACGCCGCCACCTCGTTCATGGCCGTGCAGATCAAGCTCAGCAATAGATAGGTAAACGCCAATCCGATGATGACGCCAAAGATCTGCGAGGTGGCCATGACTCCCCCTGTGAAAGGCCACTCATTTGAAGACCGCGCGCGGGTGTTGTCAATCTCCTGCGCCGCCGTCGAGGAACGGCACGCACTGGCCGTCGATCACCGGCGGC
>Ga0070741_10010353_pt1 | contig 17654 bp, 13 predicted proteins | sample Coa_R1_4_FD_66440 | JGI IMG/M metagenome (GOLD analysis project Ga0070741, IMG submission 66440) | Surface soil microbial communities from Centralia Pennsylvania, which are recovering from an underground coalmine fire - Coalmine... | ecosystem: Environmental > Terrestrial > Soil > Unclassified ...
CGAACGGATAGGTTGGGATGGAGTCGTCCAGGGCGTCGCCCCAGCCGGACCCTTTCCAGATCGGGTTGTCGGAGAACACGGCCTGTCCGCTGAAGACGGCGTCGCTGATTGCCCGCTTGTCGATGGACTGCGCGATTCCCTTCCGTATCCGCGGGTCCAGGATGGCTCGCGGACTCGCGTAATCCGGCCGAAGCTGGTAGGTCAATTGCTGCCATGAGGTGGGTGAGCTGAAAACGCGGCCAGCACGGCTCCGGCTCCATTGCTCGTTAAGCGCCTCGGGCACGTCGGGGAGAGCGCTGGCCGTGGCCGCCTGGGCGGTGCCCGCCAGGAGGTGAGCCACGACCACGTTCTGGTCGTCGCTGAAACGCTCTTCGATGCGCGGGATCTTTGGCTTGCCCAGCGGATACGTGGCCACCCGCACCGCCCGGATCGACGAGCCGGCCTCCCAGTTCTGAAGGCGAAATGGGCCTGCACCGACATATTGGGTGGTCCAGAACGGCTGGTTCGCGAATGCGCCGGCGCCGGTCGCGGACATCTGGTCAAACGCCGGACCGAGGATGTGCTCGGGCAACGGCGGAAACTCCCGCTCGCGCTCCGACAGGGAATGTGCGTCGGGGTATGGCATCGTCCAGCGAATGACAAAGCGCTCCGCATCGAGAGCGGTGACGTCGGAGATGGCCGAGAAGGGAGGCTGCTTCGAATACGAGAGGTCGGGGGAGGAGTAGACGCGCCACGAAAAGACGATGTCACCCGAGGTGAGCGGTTGTCCATCGTGCCAGGTTAGGCCCGACCTCAAGGCGTACGTGGTCTCCATGGTCCCATCGGCGTTCACGATCCAGCTCGGGCCATGCAGCTCCGGTAGGCTGGCGAGCAGCTCCGGCCGCGGCCGCGCGTGGTCGTCCATCGAGGCGAGAAGCGCGTTGAACGGGTGGATCTGCGTGCGAACGCTGGCGCTCTTTTGGCCCAGCGATCGTGTGGCGAGGCTTGCCGGTTCCGAGCGAAAGTAGATGACGAGCGGGGGAGCCTGCTCGTCCGGGATGCGAGGCATCGCCGGTTCTGTGCCGGAGCCTCTGGGCGCAACGGTCGGCGCGGCCTGCGCGCAGCCACCCAGCACGACGGCCAGCGTCAGGATTGCCGCCAGCACGTGGCGCGGACCGCTGGCTCTCGCCATGGGAGGCTCCCCCAGTTCGGCGGTGCGCCGAACGCTGCTAGTCGCCCGCTGGATTGCCCGTGAGGGAGTGGGACAGCGCCTGACTCGCGGTGGCCGCCCCGGGAAGCGCGACATCGAACGTACGGCCGAGGTCCAGCGCCTCCTCGAGAACGGAATAGTACATCCAGGGCCGCGGTCGGTTGCCCCAGAAGCTCAGGTAATCGTCTGCGACCCAGCTCTGGGCGGAGCTTGCTCGCACGATCTCCTGAAACACACCCAGGTCGACGCCACCCTTGCCCGCCAGGCGAAATCCTTCGGACGCCGCCATCAGGTACTGCGCGGTAATGAGGTTTTGGGCGACCTTCGCCACGGCGCCTTTGCCCACGTCGCCCACATGGAAGATATGGCTCGCGGTCGTTTCAAACACGGGTCGGCACCGCTCTAACAGCGTGACATCGCCGCCGACCATCAAGCACGTCTTGCGCTTCACCGCGCTGGTCCAGCCGCCGCTCATCTGCGCATCGAGCGCGTGCGCGCCTCGAGCCGCGATCCTCTTCGCTGCTGCTTCCATGTCCGAGGGATGCAGGCTGGTTTGGATCGCGACGACCAGACCGGCGTGCGCGCCCGACAGAAGACCATCAGGCCCGTCGAGCACCGCGTTCACGGCTTCCAGTCCGGACACCGTGATTCCAACGATGTCGGCGTACGCGGCGACCTCGCGGGGGGAGTGCCCGGCTTTGGCGCCCAGCTTCACCAGCTCGGCCACCGGCTCCGGCCGCACGTCGTACACCATGAGGTCGAAGCCGTCTTGGGCAACGTTCGTGGCCCACGGCTTCCCCATGGAGCCGAGCCCGATGTATCCGACCTTGATCGACGCGGTCAAGCCCGTCGCTCTGCACGGCTCGCGGTGGGCGACCCGTTGGTCGAACCATTGGCCCCACCGTGCCCGTTCTTCCGGTCCCGCTTGTAAACCTGAAGGCCCTCATACGAGTACTGCGTGGTGGCGCTCCCTCCCGTCTGGCGAAAGTACTCGAAGTTCGTGTCGATAACCTCATCAGGATCGGTCACCACACCGTACGGGACCTCACCCTGCTGCACGCGGTCGATCTCCCGCAGGATGGCCTGCTCGAGAAGCACGACGCCGCGGTCGCTGGTCGCTGGCCGCCAGCTCGCCCGATCCGAGATCCGTCCCTGAGTTTCGATCGCCATGACGTCCTGGGCGGTCAAAGCATCGATCCGATAGCGGGCGTTCGGATACACGTCGCTGCCGAATTTGCCCTCGCCGTCCTGGAGAACGTAGTAGTCGGTTGGGTCATCGTCGGCCCGTCCGTTGCACCCGATGGCAAGCTTGTACGTTCGTGTGTGCAAATCGTCGATGGGGACGTGGATCTGCACCTGGTTCACCCGCCGCAGCATGTTCGGGAAGACCAGCAGATCATCCTCGGCATAGGCGCTGTCCGGCGTGATCTTTCGTTTGATCCCGAACCGCAGCTCCTCGTATTCCAGTCCGATGAGCCGGTCGATGTTGCCGCGGGTGCTGTTGCGCTCGCCATCTCCGCCGCGGTTGGCGGTGTCCTGATGCAGGATGTAGATGTGGGTGCTGTCAACGTGGTTCTCCACGACCTGCACCCAGTTGCAGTCGTACCCCATCTCACGGATGTACTCGACCGGATACGCGGCCACGTCCATACGTCGGATGGGCGGCGCCGGCGGCGGGCCCATGTACGTCCAGTAGAGGCCCATCAACTTCTCGACCGGATAGGCGCGCTGCCTGACCGTCAGGTGGAATTTGGAGTCGGCCGGCTCGGCGGGCGTCTCGAGGCAGCTTCCCTTCGTGTCGTAGAGCCAGCCATGGTAGGCGCATGCAATGCCGCGCTCCTCGACGCGACCGTAGAGGAGCGACGCGCCCCGATGGGCGCAGTGATCTGCGAGAAGGCCCACGTTGCCACGCTTGTCCCGAAAGAGCACGAGGTCCTCACCCAGAATACGGACGAAGGCGGTGGGCGACTCCTCGGTCACCTGGTGGAGGCCCGCGACTGGATGCCAGTAGCGGCGCAACAACTCCCCACCGGGTGTGCCCGGCCCAACCTGAGTCAGCTTCCGGTTCTGTTCTTCGGTCAGGAACATGCCCACCTCCCGGAACTCCGTCTGAGCCCCAGATTATCAGAAATGCATAGGGCTCGCCATCGGAATCGGCGCGAGGGGCGCCGGAGTTGCTACATCGGCGATGAGGCGCCGGGCTCGAAGATCGAATCAGGCATCGTAAAGGGAATGCCCTTGGTGGCGAGCGTTTCCCTGTACAGTCGGCGTACTTCAGGATCCTCGTCGGGGTAGCTGATCAGCGAGGTCGTGGCGATATCAGCTCGGCCGGGCGTCAGGTCCTCAAAGCCGCTCCGCCCGTAGAAGGCCAGATGGCGGGCGGGCTCCCGCCCGGTGTTGAAGTGGGCGTGATACCAGTTGCCCGGCGGGCTGTAGATACCCCCGGCTTTGAAGGGCTCGATGACCACATCCTCGCCATGACCGCTTTCAAATGGGCGCGGGCCCAGCTCGGCCGGCCAGCACATGACGAACCCCTCGGACTTGAGCGGGTGCACGAGCCGTCCCGAGTCGTGATAGTGGGCCTGGTGGTAGCGACCGACGTCCCACTCCGCGATGTGACCGCCAAAGGTCCCATTCGCCATCCGGAAGCCGGAAAGCTGACCCTCATACGCCTTGCCGGATTCATCGAGACCCACTTTCCAGGCGTCTCGGATGAAATTCGTCTCCCAGATGCCGTTGCGGGCGCCCGTGCGAGTGACGGAGCCATCGAAGAATTGGGCGTCGTCGACCGAGTACAGCTCGCGCAAGGGGTGGGTGCAGTTGAAGACGAACTCGGCGCTGCCGAAGCCCTTCATCATGAGCGGCGCTTTGGTGAGCGCCAGGAACTTCGCTGGCTGGGTTCCCAGGTTATACATGCGGTGCCAGGCATTGATGGGAATGGCGAAGACGCTCCCCTTCCCCCACTCGAAGACGTGCTTGCGGGTGTCGCCTTCCTGCCAGATCTCTGTGGTGCCGATCGATCCCTCCTCGATCAAGATGATCTTCTGGCAGCACCAGCGCTCAGGCTCCAGCTTGCCGCCAGGCGGGATCTCGGCTACGTATACGCCGTTGCATGCCTCCATGAATGAGTAGCAGTTGATGAAACACGCGTTGCCGCCGATCCGCGGCCACGGCTTCAGATCGAGGTCTCGCACGTCTTCCACGGCGAATCCTTCATAGACCGCGACCCCTTCTTCGGCAAGCCATTGGGCGAAGGGCGTGCGCGCGAAGGCGCGCTTGATCCGGTCGATGTAGTCCTGCTTCAGCGACATTCCCCTCCTCCGGCCCCCTACGGGAATTCCCATAGGTGGATGTTCCATGCCAGGCTCGATTCCGGCGCCCCATTCGTTGGGCCGTGGAGCCTGGCGACGTAGGCGATGGGCGCTGACGGGAAGAACAGCGAGATCACCGGCTCGTCTTCTCCCCAGACCCTGAGTAGCTGGCGGGCGAGCTGGACCCGCGTGGGACGGCCGAGGCTCGTGTTGAACGCCGCCAGCAGCCGGTCGTATTCTGACGACGACCAGCCGCCGCGATTGAGGCCCTGCCACAGATTGCTGGCGGAGGGAATTTGCGCGGTGGTGAAGTAGTTGAGCGCCGCCTCCCCGATGTCCGAGCCGGCCACGAGAACCGCGGGGAACGTCGCTTTGAGCTGGGAATCTTGCGCCTGGGCGGTGGGGATCACCCGTTGCTGGATGTCCAGTCCCGCCGCTTGAAGCGCGTTCGCCATGGCGAGCAGCTCCCGGACGGCGTCCGGACTCTGGGAAGTTGTGAACTCCATACTGAGCCGCCCTTCGGCTCCGCGGTACAGGCCGTCGGGGCCCTTGGCGAAGCCGGCCTGGTTCAACAAGCTTTCGGCGGTGCGCAGATCAAACGGGAACGCGGGGACGGATTCGTCCAGTACCTCACCCCAGGATGATCCAGAGTAGATCGGCGTGTCCGTCGCGATCGCCTTGCCACCGTAGATCCCGTCGTTCAGCGCCTGCTTGTCCACGGCGTGTGCGATCGCTTTGCGCACGCGGGCGTCGAGAACGGCGCGCGGATCCGCCAGCTCCGGCCGCATCTGGACGTAGATGGCGCGCCAGCTGCTCGGCGGATTGATGATGGTCCCACCGTTCGTCCGCGCCCACTCCGCGGCCAGGGTGTCCGCGGCGGCTTGGCTCATGGAGGTGTCCGCCGACACCTGTGCCTCGCCGGCCAGCATGTGGGCCAGGACGACGTTCTGATCGCCACTGAACCGGAGCTGAATGCGCGGGATCTTCGGGACACCGAGCGCGTAGCCTTCGAAGCGCACCGCGTCGATGGCCGATCCCTCCTCCCAGCTCTGGAGCCGGTAGGGCCCTGCGCCCACGTAGTCGCGGCCCCAGAACGCGTTGGTGAGGAGGGAATCCCGTCCGGCGACGGCGACCTGGTCGAAGAGGGGCCCGAGGATGTGCTGGGGCAGCGGCGGCAGCTCGCGGCTCTTCAAGGAGAGCGAGTCGGCCTCCGGGTAGGGAGCCTTCCAGCGAATGACGAAATGCTCGCGATCGATGGCGGCCACATCAGCGATGGCGGGCATTGGTGGTTGACTGGCCAGACCAAGGTCCGGGCTCGAGTAGACCCGCCAGGAGAAGACGAAATCATCGGAGGTCAGCGGCTCACCGTCGTGCCAGGTGAGGTTCGGGCGCAATGTGTACGTCGTCTCCATCGTGCCATCGGGGAATACCTGCCAGGCGTCCGTGTTCAACGTCGGCAGGCTCGCGAGCAGCTCTGGCTGCGGGACGCCGTGATCATCGATAAGGGCTAGGGTTCCATTGAACATGCGCCAGGCGGTGTAGAGTCCACGCCCCTTGGCCGCGAACGCCCGTGTGGCAAGGCTATTGGGCTCGTTTCCGATGAATACGACGAGCGGCCGCGTTTCGCTGGTTGTCGGGGTCTCTGCCGGTTGGGACGCAGGTCGCGGAGTCGCTGGGGCACATCCGGCCAGGATCAGCGCGCTGAGCATCGCGACTTTCGCGACCCGGAAGCCCGGCGCACGCCCGACGGCTTCGGCCATTTCTTCCCTCCAGCCGGTGAGATGCGGAGTCGCGAGCTGCCCGTCGACCGGAGTGGGGCTCGTCGCCCCTCCCCGCCCGCCACCCGCGGACCGACGCGTGCTGAGCAGTCTACACCGCTCGGACGTACAATGACGCGCCCCGGGACCAACAAGACGATTGTGGACGAGAGGTGTGGAGGATGCGGCTGGTCGTTACCGGCGGGCTCGGAAAGATCGGCCGGTGGGTTGTGGACGAGCTGACCAACGAAACCGAGCAGGGCCAGGCACACGACGTCGTCGTGTTCGACCGCGTGCCCGGCCCACAACAGGGGCCGTTCCAGCAGGGTCCGGTCCGCTACCTGATCGGCGACGTGCTGGACCTCGGACAGGTGATCGGCGCTCTTCAGGGTGCGGATGCCGTGATCCATCTGGCGGCGCTCCCCGCCCCGGGCTTCGCGACGGACGACGTGACGTTCCGCACGAACGTTCTCGGCACGTTCAACGTTCACGAGGCCGCTGCGCGTCTCGGGATCCGCCGCGTCGTCTCGGCGAGCAGCACGGCCGCCCTGGGTTGGGTGTACCGCAAGCGCGAGTTTCTCCCGTCGTATCTCCCCATCGACGAGAATCACCCGCTCGCCCCGCAGGACGCCTACGGCCTATCGAAGCAGGCGGGTGAGGACGTTGCGCGGTCGTACGCGGGGCGGGCCGACATGGAGACGGTGTCGATCCGGCCGCCGGGGGTGCTGACCCCCGAGCAGATGGCCGACCTGCGCGCCGCCGGCGGGCGACGAGCCGTCCGATTCGGGCTCGGAGATTATGTCGACCTGCGCGATCTGGCGCGGGCGTTCCGACTCGCCGTCGAGCGCCCCGTTTCCGGGTGGACCCCACTGTTCGTCGTTGCCGACGACAGCAACATGTCGGAGCCGCTTGCTGTCGCGCTCCCACGCGTGCTTCCCGCTATTGGCAACCTCGCGTCAAACCTGACCGGAACGATGTCTGGCGTGTCCAACGCGCGCGCCAAAGAGGTGCTCGGGTGGAAGCCGCGGCATTCGTGGCGCGACGCGGACTAGCCACGCGCGATCGCCGGCTCACGGCGTCGCGGCGAGGCGCACGACATAGCGGCGCATTCCCAATTGCGGAATAGTGGAAGGGAAACTACACTCGCGATACGTCAATGAGGAGGCGGCCGTGTTTCTGAACGAGGAAGAGAACCGGAAACTCGCACAGGTCGGCCCCGGCACCCCCGGGGGCGAGCTGCTGCGCCGCTACTGGCAGCCGATCGCGGGCCTGCACCAGGTGACCGAGGGGTCGCCCACCGCCTTCGTCCGCATCCTGGGTGAGGACCTCGTGCTCTTTCGAGACAAGAGCGGCAACGTGGGCCTCCTCGCGGACCACTGTGCCCATCGGGGCGCGTCGCTCCTCTACGGTCGCGTCGAGGAGCGCGGCATCGCGTGCGCGTACCACGGCTGGCTCTACGACACGAAGGGAAGCTGCCTCGAGACGCCCGCCGAGCCGGGCGACTCCAAGTTCCACCTGACGGTCAAGCAGCGCGCGTATCCGGTCGAGAAGTATCTCGGTTTGTACTGGACGTACATGGGCCCGCCGCCGGTGCCGCCCATCCGCCGTTTTGACATGGAAGGCTATCCGCTCCAGCGCATCACGGTGATGCCGCACGATGCGAGCTGGATCCAGGCCCTGGAGAACAATGGCCTGGACGCTACGCACATCTACATCCTCCACCAGGACACCGGGGCGCGGCAGGGCACCGTGATCGCCAATACGACCCGGGGCCGGATCGACGAGCTGGCATCCTTCGATTGCGAAGAGGTCTCGTGCGGAGTCCGGTACACGATGTTCGGCCGCGACGGGTATGTCGAGGAAGACCGCATCGTCTTCCCCAACTTATTGCGCCGCGTCAACCAGATCCAGATCCACACCCCCATCGATGACACCCACACGAACTGCTACAAGCTGTACTTCTCGCGCGAGCCGATCGGCCGCGATGGAATCCGCGATGAGGAGCCGGTGGATTTCTACGTCCAGGATGCCTTTGAGCTTAAGGAAGGACGCGGCGTCTATCCCGACGTCCGCTACCGCATGAACCAACTGGGCTACCAGGACATCATGGCGATCGAGACCCAGGGGGGCATTGCACCGCGTGACAACTGGCGACTCGGCACCGCCGATCGCGGCATCGTCCTGTTCGAGCAGATGTTGCTGCGTGAGATCGATCGGGTTCGCGATGGGAAAGATCCGGTGGCGGTCGTGAGGAACCCAGACGACGTGATCGACACCGCGTACGAGTTCTTCCGAGATCGATGGCACGAGCGCCTGACGCAAGTCGTTCCGGCGGGCGTGCAGGTATTTGCGCGAGAGCAGGGATCGCGGACGGCCTCGGCGCATGAGGCGATAGCGGCGCGGTCGTAGCCACAGCGCGCCGATCGGACCAGCGACGACGAAGCCCAGGAGGGACGTGGCCACCATGCGGCGGAATTTCGCACTCCTCGTGATCGCGGTGTATCTGGGAACCGCATGCGCCACGGCCCCAAAGCCGGGCAGCTCGACGTTGACTAACCCGGGCGGAACCGTGGATCCCACAGAGGCGGCGCAGTCTGGACGAACGCTCGTGACGTCCGTCCGCGTCGAACCGAAGACGGTCGCGGCCCGGGTGGTGGGCCAAAACCTGAGCATCGGAAGCTTCTTCACGCGGCGCATCTTCAACGCTGATCTGGCGCTCCTCGACGACCAGGGCGAACCGGTTCCCTATCTCGCCGAGGCGCTTCCGCGGCTCAACACGAGCGACTGGAAGGTCTCGTCCGACGGGACGATGGAGACCACCTATCACCTGAAACCCAACCTCTCCTGGCACAACGGGAGTCCTCTGACGGCGGACGACTTCGTGTTTTCGTGGAGGGTCTATGGCACGCCGGAGCTCGGTAGCGCGGCGTCCCCGCCGATCAGCCTGATCGACGAAGTCCAGGCGCCGGACCCTCGCACGATCGTCATCCGTTGGACCCGGCCGTATTTGGCGGCCGGTGCCCTGCAAAGCCTGGGCCCTGGCGCCACTGGTTTGCCCCCCTTGCCAAGAGCGATCCTGGGGCCGGCGCTCGAGTCTGGCGCAGACGCTCTGCTCAACAACCCGTACTGGACGACGGAATTCGTTGGTCTGGGCCCCTATCGCCTGGATGAATGGGAGCCCGGCGCATTCCTCGAGGCATCCGCCTTCGACCGACACGCCCTGGGACCCCCGAAGATCTCGCGCATCAAAATCATGTTCGTGGGTGATGGAAATACGACCATCGCGGGAATGCTCGCCGGCGACATCCTGCTTGCCGCGGATAGCGGCGTGAACGAGCAACAAGCGGCCGAGCTGCTGCGCCAGTGGCCCGGCGCAAAGTCGTTCTCCCAGGCAGCGCTGTGGCAGGCGGTCCATTTTCAATCTCGACCGGAGTTTGCGAGCCCGCCGGCCCTACAAGACTTGCGGGTTCGGCGAGCGCTGGCCTACGCGGTCGATAAGGCCGCGATCAACGACGTGGTCTTCGAGGGCTGGTTCCTCATCTCCGATAGCATGTTTCCGCCCACCGGCGAGGTCGGGAAGGCCGCCAACGCTGCCGTTACGAAGTACTCGCTCGACCTGAAGCAGAGCGCCCAGCTCATGGGAGAGGCGGGATTCACGAAGGGGGCCGACGGCGTGTACGCCAGCCCGAGCGCGGGGCGGCTTTCCGCGGAGCTGATGATCTCCGCCGGTGGGCAGACGCTGATGACGGCGGTGGCGAGCGGGTGGCGCCAGGCCGGTTACGAAATCGAGGAGTCGGCGACGCCGGCCGCCCTGGCCCAGGACGTACAGACGCGGTCCAGCTTTCCGGGAATGCAGATCATCACGTCGGCCCTCGGCGAGAGCGGCATTATCAATATGACGACAAACAACATCCCCCGGCCGGAGAACAACTGGCGCAGCGGGGGGAGCAGCGTCTCGTATGCCGGGTACGCGACGCCGGAGATGGATCGCCTCGTTGCCGCCTACGCCACAGCGCTCGCGCCTCAAGACCGGATTCAAGCCGCCGTGAATATCGCCAAGCAGGTCGATCACGACTTCCCGGCGATTCCGCTATTCTTCCCGACAACCGTGTGGGTCTATGCGTCGAAGTTGAGCGGACCGAAATCGACAACCACCGAGAGCAATCTGGCCTGGAACGTTCAGGACTGGGAGCTGCAGTAGCCGGTCCTACAACTTGAACTCCCACTCGTGGATGTTCCACGCTACACGTGACTCCGGTGCGACAACCATCGGACCCCGCAGGGCCGCGACATACGCGAAGGGCGTAGCGGGGAAGTACATCGCGATGCGCGGCAGCTCCTGGCCGTAGATCTTGAGCATCTGACGCACCAGATCCACCCGGTCCGCGCGGGACAGCGTGGTATTGAACGTCTCCAGGAGCCGGTCGAAGGCGGGCGAAGACCACGCGCCGCGGTTGCCCCCGATCCACCGGTTGTTGTCCGATGGGATCTGCGCACTGGCCAGCGTGTCGAGGCCGGGCTCGTCCATGAGCGTGCTGATCAGCTGCATAGCCGGAAAGCTCGCTCGAACCTGGGGATCTTGCGCTTGAAGTCGGGGAATCACCCGCTGCTGGGTTTCGAGCCCGACGGCCTGCAGCTGACTCGCGGTCACCTGGATCTCCGCGGCCGTCGTCGGGCTCTCGGTCGATGACAGCTCGAACGAGAGCTGCCCGTCGGGGCCTCGATAGAACCCATCCGCGCCCTTGCTGAATCCCGATTCGTTCAGCAGACGCTCCGCCGCGCGCGGATCAAAGGGATAGGTCGGGACCGTATCGTCCAGCGCGGCGCCCCAGAGAGAGCCGCTCCAGATGGGCGTATCAGCAAGAATGGCCTGGCCGGAATACGCGGCGTCGCTCACTGCTTGTTTGTCGATCGCGTGGGCAACCGCCTTGCGCACTCTCAGATCGAGAACCGCCCTGGGACTTGCAAGCTCCGGCCGGAGCTGAAAACCGATGTAGCGCCACGTGCTGGGCAACTGAAAGACGGTGCCGCCGTTGTTGGCGGCCCACTCGCGGGTCAGGGTCTCCCCACCGGCCTGGCCGATCGAGCTGTCGGTTGCCACCTGGGCATCGCCGGACAGCATGTGGGCCACGACGACGTTTTGATCATCGCTGAAACGCAGTTGTATCCGCGGGATCTTCGGGGCGCCCAGCGCGTATCCATCGAACCGGACGGCTTCCATGGACGAGCCAGGCTCGCGCCCTTGGAGTCGGTAGGGACCGAGGCCCACGTACTCCGGGCCCCACGAGGGATGGTTGACGAGCGAGTCGCCGCCATCGCTCGCCAGTTGATCGAACGCCGCGGCGAGAATGTGTTGGGGAAGAGGGGGTAGCTCGCGATCTATCGTCGACAGCGAGTCCGCATCGGGATAGAGCGCCTTCCAGCGGATCACGAAGTGTCGTTCGTCGACGGTCTCCACCTCGGAAATCGCCGACATGGGCGGCTGTTTGGAGAGCCCCAGCTCCGGACTGGAAAATACGCGCCACGCGAAGACGAAGTCCTCCGACGTCAGCGGGGCGCCATCGTGCCACGTGAGATTGGGGCGAAGAGCGTACCGCGTCTGCATCGTCCCGTCGGGGAATACCTGCCAGTCGTCGGTGTTGAGGGACGGCAGGCTCGTGAGGAGCTCCGGCTGAGGCGCGCCGCGCGCGTCGACGAGGGCGGGAAGGGCATTGAAGATGCGCCAGACGAAGAACAAGCCGGCCGACTTTCGAACGAAGCCCCGCGTGGCCAGGATAGACGGCTCGACGCGTATGAAAACGACAAGCGATCGCGAATCGGCCTCCTGCGCAACGGTCGACTCCGTGTTCGGCCCCTTTACGGCGGGCGCCGCCGGCGCGCATGCGACGAGCACCAGGGACGCGAGCAGCACGACGCTGACGGCCCGGCGCGATGCCATGTTCCGCCCGCGGTGCAGAGCGAGAGCGATCAACGACACATCGGATCCCACGCTACCGGAGAACGGCGCCTCCCGGAGGAACGATGGCCGGAACGAGCCGTTTGGCCTGCGCGATGATCTCTTCCTCGCTCTGGTCGTAGTCGATGTACCGAGCCGATCGGTCCGCGATCTCACCGTCCAGGCTCACCATGGCCTGGATCTCCACGCGATTGTCCTCCGGGTCTCGAAAATAGCACGAGAGGGTCGCCTGCCCGATCCACGGATACGCGTAGCTGACGCACTCATCGATGGGAACCTGGAGGTCCTGGAATCGCCGATAGAACGACTTGACATCGGCCACCGAAGCCACGCGCCAGCAAAAGTGCACCAGGACGTTGCAGTCGCCCCGCCGCGGGGTGAAGAGACCGATCTCGTGGTCCTCGACGGTTCGGTCGGATGTGAGGAACACCATGTGACCCGGGTGCTGGTGGGTGATCTCGAGGCCCATCACGTCCCGGTAGAATTCGACCATCCGGTCCAGGTCGTTCACGTTGATGACGATGTGGCTCAGTCCGGTTACGGGCATCGACGCGCACCTCTCCTGGGAAGTATTGGGCCGACTCTAACCTCGTGCTCGAGGCATGTCCAGCAGCCTGCGCCTTGCAGCGGCGATCGTCCGAGTCATTCGAGCGGCAAGCTCACGGCAACCTCGCCCCGAGCCGCCTCGCCTCGTGGGTTGTCGATGGCGATTTCAAGGCGAATCACTCCTTCTCCGGCCTGCGCCTCCTTGGCGAGGACGCGTGCACGCGCGCTGAGGGTGTCGCCGGGGTGGCTATTCTTCACCATCCGAAATGGACCAAGTTTGCGAATTCGGCCATCCAGCCCCATCCAGCGGCGAAGCGTGATTTCGAAAATCGTCTCGTAGCCGCGGGTATTGAAGATGATGTCGTTGAGCCCGCCCGCTCGCGCGATCTCCCGGTTGTGGTGAATCGAGCTAAACATCCGATCCGCCGCGACGCTCATCACGATGCGCTGATAGTTGAGCCACAGGTGGTACCTCGGCACCTCATCGCCTTCGCGCACATCGGCGAAGCGGAGCTGCCGCGACCAATCGATGACGGGGCTGCTCTCAGCTGGCTGCTCGCCGGCCGGCGTCGGCTCCACAGGGGCCGAGCGAGCGGCGGTGATGGATTCGGGCGTGGGATCGTAGCGAAAGCCCGTGCTTCGGGATACGAGCACGAGCTCCCCGCTGTGCTTATACGTGCGGGTTTCGGACGTGATGAAGACCCCGTCTCCCAGCCTGGTCGTTTTCGGCTCGATCATGATGAGCGCCGTGCTCATTCGCAGACGGTCGCCGGGGTAGAGCGGTTCGAACGCCTCCCACTCGCTCGATGCGTTGAACCCACGGGAGAATGGCTCCGGTACCTCGAGGCGACGGCGGGTTCCGTTTCGCTCTCGAAGGCCTGGGGCGAAGGGTGGCGGCTCGCCGGGCGTCCAATAGGGAGAGACTCCCCACAGCCCGGTCATGGAAACTGGAGCGACAACCGTCCGGTAGCCGTGCGCCCGAGCAACCTCCGCGTCGTAATGCAGCGGGCAATCAAAGCAGTAGACCTCGAGCTTTCGCCGAATATCGTTAAGCGTGACCTCGTCGACGCCCTCGTATTCGGTGGTGCGCCCCAACCACGTTTCTAACTGCGCCAGCTGTTCGGCGCGGGTCGTCGAGCTCGTCATCCCACAATCTCCACTTCGGGGTCCGGAATCTGCGCGCGCGGATTCTGGTCATGGTCCGTGCCTCGGCCGGCTAGCAGTTCGGACCTCATTCAAAACGCGGACACAATGGAGTTCCCGGAATGTACGGACCGAGGCCCGGGCCTCACGAGCCTATCGGGGCGCAACCAGACCCGCCCTCCGCATGGTATGGCCTGCCCTGGAGCTCGCGGCCCGCGTTAGCCCATGCTGCGCCAGCGCCTGAACGGACGAGCGTCACGATGCCGTCGAACGTCGCGATCAGCAGCTTGTTGGCCGGACTCGCGGTCTGGTAGTTGTTCCGTCCGTTGGGGGAAACGGCGATGGTCATTCGTCGGCCTCCGCTTCATTCGGATCTGCAGAGTGTATTAGACGACGGCGCGCTCGAACAGGGCGAGGCGCTCGGGCCCGTCGTAGCCCAGCTCGGCCAGCAGTGCGGTGGTGTGCTCGCCGAGCAACGGGGCCCTGGAGGCCGGTCGGCCGAGCAGGCTCGCGATCGCACCAGCCGGGGCCGCGACCGTACCGACGTTGGGGATGGCCACGTCCTGGAGGAAGCCGCGATGGGTGAGTTGCGGGTCGTTGACGAGGTCGAGGGGCGTTTGCACCGGGGTTGAGGTGATCCCCTGGCTCTGGGCGGTCTCGACGGCCTCACGCATCTTCAGGGACATCGACCACTTCTCGATGCGGTCCAGGATCACGTCTTTGGCGGCTTCTCGGCCATCTTCTTGGGCATACGAAGGATTCGCGGCGAGCACTGGGTCCTGGACCCATTCCAGGAAGCGATACCAGCGCTCGGCTGTATTCGGGACACTCAGCATCCACCAGCCGTCTGACGCCTGAAATGCCCCGGAGACGGGCGTGATTGCACCGCGGTGGCCGCGGCGGTCCGCCCGACGGCCGGTGGTGGCGTACGTGCTCATCGCTTGCTCGTTGAACACCTCGATGCACTGCTGCACGTCCACCGTGAGGATCTGCCCGACGCCCCGCAACTGTTGGGTCAGAAGCGCGGAAGCCATGGCGACGCCGACCCACAGACCAGTCGCGGCGTAGAGAACGTGACCGCCCATCAGCATGGGCACGCGGCCCGGTTGGCCAGTCAGGGCCATCATGCCCGAGCGAGCGTAGCGACAAATCTCCTCAATGTCGTCGTTGATGAGCACCGCAATGACCAGGTGCGGCTGCTCCGCATGTAGCGTGTCCGGGGTCAACGCGGGCGGAAGAGGCCCAATGATGGCATCCGCCGTCACCGCAAGTCGACGGAATACCGCGAGGCCCTCAGACGACGCGGCATCGAGCGTGAAGCTTCGCTTTCCGGCATTGAAGAACTGGTGATACGCGCCGAGCTCGATATTCGGCTGCCCACCAAGGTACGGGGGCAGACGGCGGATGGCATCGCCCCCTGGGGGCTCGACCCGAACCACGTCGTGGCCTGCCTCGGCCAACAGCCGTCCAGCATAGATCGCCGAATGGGGAGCGAGATCGAGAATGCGGGCCATGCTACGACGCAACAGGCCAGGGGATCGAGGCGGCGACGCTCATACGAGTGCGCCCGCCCGTTCCAGATCGTCGATCGCGTCCGCAGTCAGCCCGAGCCAGTCCGACAACGCCTCATGCGTGTGCTGCCCGGTGGTCGCGGGCGAGATCGGCGGCACCCGCTGACTGACACTCAGCGTGAATGGCAACAGAGCGGTCAGATCCGGTTTCTCGAACCCTGGAGCCCTCAGGGGGTGAAACCCCAGTCCGGCATCGTCTGATTCGACGACTTCGTCCGCGTGGCGCACGCGCTCCCCGGGGATTCCGGCAGCCGTCAAACGCGCTTCGACCTCCTGTTTCGGGAGATCCACCGCCCAGGATCGGATCTTCTGATCGATCTCGTCGTGGTATCGAAGTCTCCCGGTGAAACTCGCGAATCTCGGATCACGGCCAAATTCCGATGCTCCAATGAGCTGGCAGAGCGCGGTCCACTGCTCGTTCGTCTGCACCGAAATCACACACCATTCATCGCCGCCCGCGCACGGATAACAGCCCTGCGGAGCCGCAGAGGTGGAGCGATTGCCCAGCCGGGGTGCGTTTTCCCCGTTGGCAGCGCCGCAAAGAACGAGCGGGCCGAGGGTCGAGATGCTGCATTCGGCCTGGGAAAGGTCCAGGTACATGCCCGAGCCGTTGGCCTGCCGCTCCATGAGGACCTGCAAGATCCCGAAGCTGGCGTGCAGACCTCCGATGAAGTCGTTCCAGGAGTTCGAGACCGATGTCGGCGGGTCACCTTCCGACCCGGTTACGAGCATCAGTCCAGAATAGCCCTGCAGATTCATGTTCATACTGGTCCAGTCACGGCGGGGGCCAGTATGGCCGAAGCCCGACATGCTCACGTAGATCAAAGACGGATTGGATGGCCGGAGCGACTCATAGTCCAGATGCAGGCGACGCATGACACCCGAGCTGAAGTTCTCTACGAGCACGTCCGCGACGCTCGCCAAGCGAGCGGCGATCGCCTGCCCGCGCTCATGCTTCAGGTTGAGGGTGATCGACTTTTTGTTCCGGTGCACCCGCGCGTCGCGCCGCTCCTGACGGCCGGCGTGCACACCCATGCCTTCCGTTCGAGACCGCGTTTCGACGTGCAGCACCTCCGCTCCCAGGTCGGCAAGGATGCGGGTGCAAAACGGCCCAGCCACAATGTGGGTAAAGTCGAGGACGCGCACGCCATCGAGGGGAGGCGCGGTCCTTTCCCGGTGCCTGCTCGCAGACGCCAGGCTCATGTGATTCCTCCTTCGCGCGACAGACCGGCGGAGCCATTATGCGCGTCGAAATCGGGAATTGCTACTTTGACGCTCGACCTTGAACAACGCCTTTACAATACAGACATCGCGCACGCATCGCTGTGCGTTGACGGAACTCGAAAGGATCCGAGGCCAAGCCGTGCGCGAGATACGTCCAGGCCCCCGTAGCTCAGTGGATAGAGCAGCGGACTTCTAATCCGACGGTCAGGGGTTCGAATCCCTTCGGGGGCGCCGCGATCTACCCACGAATCGGAGCCGAGCCGGAGAATTCGATGGCCCGCTGGCCCGATTTCTCGGCCCTAATCCTACCCCGCCAGGCAAGTAGGCTGATCGGCACGCCCGTACCGGAATCGCCAGGGATCGCGTAGCAACCGGTGAGATTTGGGGGGCTACTGGGGGGCAAGTCGCTGAAGACGACATGGCTGCGCGCATGGCCCCTCAGGATCTGAAGCCGGAGCTGTACCGCGACTTGGTCAACATTCAAGACTCCATCGCGCAGGTCGGCATGGGCGACGTCGCCGGGGACCCCCGGTGGAGCGGCTCGGCTCGTCGGATGTGGCCGTCGCGATCCTTCGGCGATTATGGGCCCGCGTGCTGGAGGCGCTCGCCCAGGGCATGCCTCTGACGGAATGGCGCCGCTTGGAGGGCCTCTGGTCACACCTCTCGGCAACCGGCGTCTCGCGTGCACCGGTCGTTACGACGTCCACTCCCACTTCTCGACGTGCAAGAAGGCGCCGGCTCCGGTGTTGCCAGCGTAGGGCGTGTGGCGCGCCACCGGACCCTTTAGCCCCGCGACGAACGCGTCGGCATACGGGCTGAACATATTGGGCATGATCGGCACTTCGGTCGTGAGGATTCGCTCCAGTTGGGCCAGCTTCGCGATGTGCTCGGACTCGTCGAGCGTTCGATTGAATTCCTCGAAGAGTCGATCGTAGGTCGGGTTACTCCAGCCGCCCC
>Ga0070741_10010354_pt1 | contig 17654 bp, 19 predicted proteins | sample Coa_R1_4_FD_66440 | JGI IMG/M metagenome (GOLD analysis project Ga0070741, IMG submission 66440) | Surface soil microbial communities from Centralia Pennsylvania, which are recovering from an underground coalmine fire - Coalmine... | ecosystem: Environmental > Terrestrial > Soil > Unclassified ...
CGAAGGTCTGCTCGGGACGTACCACAAGGTCCATCTCGGCGCGCTGCCGTGGGTGCAGGAAGGCATCGTGTTCCGGCCCGGCACGAGCCTCCCTGTCTTCCCGACGCGCTTCGGGCCGATCGGCGTGCAGATCTGCTACGACTTCTGGTTCAACCCCGAGCTGTCGCGCATCCTCGCGTTGAAGGGTGCTCGCCTCATCGTGAACTGCTGCGGGACGTTCGCCGGCCCCGGCAAGCGCGACTACATGGTCGGCACGACGGCCGTCCGCGCGCAGGAGAACCTCGTCTACACCGCGAGCGCGAATCTCGTCGGCGGACCGGACGTGCAGGACTACTCGCCGACGAGCCTCGACCGCGTGCGCCCGGCCGACTACCTCGGGCACAGCGTCATCGCGGGGCCGGCGTTCCCACGCTTCAGCCACGTGTACGCGGAGGCCGGCGACGGCGAGGAGATCGTGAGCGCGACGCTCAGCTTCGAGAAGCTGCACCGCTGGCAGTCGGTGTTCCCGATGCGCGACTGGCGCCTCGGCCGCCAACTTGCAGCGACGAAGCTCGTCGCCGACGAGTTCGCCGCCCTCGCCGAGCGGAGCGTGCCCCGCGTCTAGTTGTCGTCGAGGAGTGAGCCGATGTTGAAGCCGCCGGACTTTCCCTCGCCGGAGGAGGCTTCGGGCAGGTAGGGCATCAGCGACTGCGCGAGCTTCGGCAGCGGCAGGGTCTGCAGCCAGACGTGGCCGGGCCCGGTCAGCTTGGCGAGGAAGATGCCGTCGCCGCCGAAGAACATGTTCTTGATGCCCTTGATGCGGTCGAGCTCGAACGCGACGTTGGCGTGGAACATGCCGACGTGGCCGGGGTGGACGCGGATCGACTCGCCGGGCGCGAGCTCGTACTCGACGATCTCGCCGTCGAGCTCGACCCAGGCCGTGCCCGTGCCCGCGACCTTCTGCAGGATGAAGCCGGCGCCGCCGAACAGGCCCGCGCCGAGCTTCTGCTGGAACCCGATCGACAGCTCGACGCTCGGGACGCCGCACAGGTAGCCCGAGCGGTGGATCATGTACTCGTTGCCGGGCGAGACGTCGATCGGGAGGATCTGGCCGGGCACACGCGTCGCGAACGCCACCATGCCGGGCGCGCCGGTCGCGGTGTACTCGGTCATGAAGAAGCTGCCGCCGGCGACGGCGCGCTTCACGGCGCCGAAGATGCCCTTCGCGCCCGCCTTCCCCGATGCGGCGGTGCTGAGTTCGATCGAGCTCGTCATCCACGACAGCTCGCCCGACTCGGCGACCACGGACTCCCCCGCGTCGAGCTTCATCTCGAGCACGGGCAGCACCGTGCCGATGACCTGGTGATCCATCTCGAGCCCCTTCCGGTTCGACGACGCACAGAGACTAGGCATCCGACTTACGCTGTGCGCGAGATGCACCCGGAGCTGATCGCGAAGAACCGGCGCACGAGCCTGATGCTGCTCGTCGCCAACACGGTCGTCGTCGCCATCGCCGCCGCCGGCGCGGCGCTGATCCTGGGGGTGAAGGTCGGGCCCGGGCTGATCGTCGCCGGGGCCGTCGCCATCGTGGCGACCACGCTCGCCGCGCTCGCCTCCACGTCGACGGCGCAGGCCTTGACCGGAGCGGTCGAGGTGACGCCGGAGCAGGCGGCGACCCTCCACAACGTGGTGGAAGGCCTCTGCCTCGCGTCGGGTTTGCCGAAGCCACGCGTCTACATCATCGACGACCCGGCTCCGAACGCCTGCGCGTTCGGGCGGTCGCCGAAGACGGCCGGGATCGCGGTCACGAGCGGGCTCCTCGAGCTGTGCAGCCGGCGTGAGCTCGAGGGGGTCGTCGCCCACGAGCTCTCGCACGTCGCCAACCGCGACACCGCCGTGATGACGCTCGCCGTGACGTCGGTCGGCGTCGTCGTGCTCATCGCCGACGTCTTCGCGCGCGTCGCGATCTTCGGCGGCGGCGACGAGGACGAGGGCCCGCTGGCACTGCTCGGCCTCGTGACGGTGCTGCTGGCGCCCTTGGGCGCGTGGCTGCTGATGCTCGCCGTCTCGCGCCACCGCGAGGAGCTCGCCGACGGGTCGGCCGTCGACTTCACCCGCAACCCCTCGGGCCTGCGCAAGGCGCTCGAGAAGCTCGAAGCCGACACCGTCACGATGCGGCACGCGTCCCGCGCCACGTCGCACCTGTGGATCGCCTCTCCGCTCGAGCGGGGTGGCCGGCAGGAACGCATGAACCGCGCCTTCGACACCCACCCGCCCATCGGCGAGCGGATCGCCATCCTCCGCCGGCTCGAGGGCCTCGACCCCGACGGGCGGGGGCCGGTCGACGCGACCTCGGCGGGCGTGCCCGTCGACCTGAAGGCGCTCCGGGCCGCCGCCGAGGCCCGCACGTCGCGGCCGCTGACCGGCCGGGGCGTCGGCCCCGTCGACGCGCCACGTCCCGGCCCCCCGCCGCCCGCCCGTGACGTCGCGCCAGGGATCCAGCGCCCGCCGACCGGCGAGCACGGCGACCCCGGGCCCCGCCATCTCCCCGGCTGACCGACGGTCCCGCGGTTCCCCTTGACCGGCCGCCGCGCCGGTCGATCGGACCACGACATGTTCTCGCCGCGCCGAGCGGCGACACGGCCGCGGAACTGGTCGGGAGGCGGAAGAGATGGCGGGGAAGTCCAACGGGAGATGGCGGCTGAGCCGGAAGCTGGCGCTGCTCTGCGCCGTGGCCGGGGTCGCCGGGCTCCTCGTCGCGGTCGTCGCGATCAGCGGGATCTCGTCGATGAACGACGAGCTGGAACGGGTCGTCTCCGCGAACGACGGGCAGAAGGCCATGGCCGAAGTCGACGCATCGCACGACAACGTGATGTCCGACACGCTGATGGTCCTGCGGGCCGACACGTCAGAGCAGACCCGCGACGCGCAGGCGCTCCTGAAGGACGACTCGACCACGATCGTCGAGCAGGTGCGGGAGGCGATCGACGCGAACGTCTCGCCGGCGATCACTGCCGCCGCCAGGGCGCTGCTCCCCGAAACCCAGAAGTTCGTGGCGCAGGCGAAGGCGACCGCAGCGACGGCCGGTCTCGGAGACGCCGCCACGGACGCCGCGTTCGTCAGCTTCAAGAAGCTGTTCGACGAGTTCACGCCGAAGGTCGACGCGTTGACCGAGCAGATCCAGAAGGCCGCGGCCGCCAGCGCCCAGGACTCGAAGGACTCGGCGTCGAGCACGAAGTCGATGATCGTCGTCGCGATCGGCTTCGGGATCGTCGGGCTCCTCCTGGTCGCGTGGCGCATCACGCGAGCCGTCACTCGGCCCCTCGCCAGGAGCGTCGAGAGCCTGGACGCGCTCGCCCGCAAGGACCTCACCCGGACGCTCGAAGTGACGACGAGCGACGAGACGGCCGTGATGGCGGCGTCGTTCAACAGCGCCACGACCAAGCTCAAGGCCGCATTCGAGCAGATCGCGCGCAGCTCCGAGACCCTCGACGACGCCTCCCAGAGCCTGATGACGGTGGCGGCGCAGCTCGGGTCGACCGCCGCGGAGACCTCCGCGCAGTCGAGCGTGGCGTCGACGGCGGGCGAGGAGGTGGCGCGTAGCGTCGACACCGTCGCCACGGCGGTCGAGGAGCTGACCGCGTCCATCTCGGAGATCGCCGAGAACGCGGCCGACGCCGCCACCGTCGCCGCCGAAGCCGTCGAGCTGGCGTCGGTCGCCAACGCGAACGTCCTCCGGCTGGGTGACTCGAGCCGCGAGATCAGCGGCGTCGTGCAGCTGATCCAGTCGATCGCCGAGCAGACCAACCTGCTCGCGCTCAACGCGACGATCGAGGCGGCGCGCGCGGGTGAGGCCGGCAAGGGCTTCGCGGTCGTGGCCAACGAGGTGAAGGAGCTGGCGACGGCGACGGGGAAGGCCACGGAGGAGATCGCCGGCCAGGTCGACGCGATCCAGACCGACACCGAGTCCGCGGTCCGGTCGATCGGCGAGATCGCCGAGATCGTCGACCGCATCAAGGCGATCCAGACGACGATCGCGTCCTCGGTCGAGGAGCAGGCGGCGACGACGAGCGAGATCGGTCAGAACGTCGCCGACGCGGCGCGCGGGACGTCCGAGATCGCCGAGAACGTCCACGGAGTCGCCCGCGCCGCGGAGTCGACCGCGGCCGGCGTCGGGACGGCGCGGCAGGCGGCCGAGGAGCTCCGCAGCATGGCCGACGAGCTCAAGAGCCTGGTCCACGAGTTCACGTACTGACGCGACGACCGAGGTCCGCCGCGGCGCGGCGCGTCTCGGGCACCCTGGGTGCCAAGCAGCGCGGGCGCTGAGCACCGAGGAGACGACCCGTGACGTCGACCGTACCGTCCATTCCTCCCACCCCGACACGGCGCCGGCGGCGCGGCTTCCTCTCCACTTGGGACACCCATCCGGGGGTGCGGAGCGGTGAACAGCTCACGCTGGGCGAGCGCGCCGCCGACACCATGCGCAACTCCATGGGGTCGTGGGCGTTCGTCGGCGGCTTCCTCGTCTTCATGGGCGTGTGGGCCGTCGTGAACTCGGTGTTCTGGCTGGGCGGCAGCGGGCAGAAGCACGGGTTCGACCCCTACCCGTACATCCTCCTCAACCTCATGCTCTCGATGATGGCGGGGCTCCAGGGCGCGATCCTGCTCATCGCCGCGAAACGTTCGGACCAGATCGCGAGCGAGCTCGCCCAGCACGACTACGAGACGGACCGGCAGGCGTTCGCGCGCATCGAGTCCGTGCACACCCGGCTCGAGGAGATCGCACACGCGAACCAGCAGCTCCTCGAACAGAACATCGCGCTCCTCGAAGGGCTCCAGCGGAAGGGCGAGACCGGTCCGCCGTCGGTCACGTAGCCGGTCGGCGTTCAGACGAGCTCGTGACGCACCAGCGAGGTGAGCATGCGGCGCTCGTCGGAGCTGAGCCCGACGAACTCGACGCCGACACGCAGGAAGCCGCGCGGCGTCGCGCCGCAGTTGCGCACGAGGCCGGGCAGTTGCACGGCGCACTCGTCGACCGGCGCGTTCGGGTCGAGCTTCACGATGAGCGACTTCTCGTCGTCGGTGCGGGGCCACGGCGGGCCGAAGAGCTCCAGGCCGACACCCGACGCCGAGACGTCGAGGATGCGGCACTTGCCCCAGCCGCGCTCGGGGTGGTTGACGAGCATGTACGTGCCCAGCCAGCCGGCGGGCTCGCGCGGGTCGCGGCGCCGGTCGATTCCCGACCACTCCTGGCGCCGCTCGGCACGTCCCTCCTCGGGGGCCGGCCCGTTCATGCGCCGATGAAGCGGCGCCTCGGTCGCCTCCCTGGCGTTCATGTGTGCACCTCCCATCTGCGACCCGACCGTCGACCCCAACGGTTTCGTAGTTATCGGCAGGTCGCGGGCGCGGTGTAATGCATTTGCACCACCACTTCGACCCCGTTCGTCCGCTTTGCCGCCAGGCTCGGGATGCTTGACTGGCCCGCGTGCCCGACTTCGAGCCCGACCTGCCCGTGCGGGCGTTCCGCGACGACCGCGCCTTCGAGCGGTGGCTCGAAGGCAACCACGACCGCTCCCCCGGCCTCTGGATCAAGATGGCCAAGCGCGGCTCCGGCATCCCGTCGGTCACGCACGCCGAGGCGCTCGACGTCGCGTTGTGCTTCGGGTGGATCGACGGGCAGCGCCGCGCGCTCGACGGCACACACTTCCTGCAGCGCTTCACGCCCCGGCGCCCCCGGAGCACCTGGTCGAGGATCAACCGCGACAAGGTGGCGCAGCTGATCGCGACGGGCCGCATGCGCCCGTCCGGGCTCCGGGAGGTGGAACGGGCCAAGGCGGACGGCCGTTGGGACGCCGCCTACGCCGGGCAGCGGTCCGCCACCGTGCCCGAGGAGCTCCAACGCCTCCTCGACAGGAACCGCCGCGCCCGCGAGTTCTTCGCGACCCTCGACAGTCGCAACCGGTACGCGTTCATCTTCCGCGTCCAGCAGGCGAAGAAGCCGGAGACGCGCGTCCGCCGCGCCGAGCAGTTCGTGAAGATGCTCGCCGCGGGCGAGACGTTCTACTGAGATGTCAGCGAGCCTCACGCCGGCCAGAACATCGGGTTGCGTGCGTTCTCGCTGATCACCGTCATTCGGCAGAAGCGCCACCCGACCTCGGGCTCGCGCCGAAGCTCGAACAGGTAGCCGCCCTCGTGCTCGCCGCGCCGGACCTGCGGGCCGTCGCCGCTCGTCACCACCATCCCGTACACCGCGGCGACGTACGCGTGGTCGCCGTCGTCGGAGATGCGCACCACCGGCGGGTGGATCATGTGACGGATCTCGAGGTCCTGCGGGCGCGTCTCGTCGGACAGTCCGCCGGCGCCGCCCTTGCGCGGGAGCACCGGGCGCTCGTACGCCTCGCGCAGCGCGTCCTTGCCGACCAGGTGCTCCTCGAGGGTGCCGACGAGGAACCGCTCGAAGTCGGCGGTGTAGAGGTCGAGCAGCTCGTCCCAGCGGCGCGCGTCGCACAACCAGCCGTACGCCATCACGAGATCGGTCACTCGACGCTGGTCCTCCAGGAGTTGCACGCGCTCCTCCAGCGTGGCTCGCGGTCGCTCGGGGCGGCGCACGACGTCCAGCAGCAGCTCCAACTCGGCGAGATCCATGTCTGCCATCCTGGCGCAATGCCCGACCCTGCCCCCGAACCTCCCGGCGCCACCGCTCCCGTCGCCGTGGTCACGGCCGCGGCCGACGGCATCGGCCGGGCGACGGCACTCGCCTTCGGCCAGGCCGGCTACCGGGTCGTGGCCGTCGACGTCGACGAGGCGGGCGCGCGCACCACGGTCGCCGAGCTCGTCGCGCTCCCGGGGACGCCACCGGCCGAGGTCGCGGTGGCCGACGTCACCGACGAGGCGGCCGTCGCGTCCCTGGCGGCGGCCGTCCGTGAACGAACCGGCACGGTCGCCGCGCTCGTGAACGTCGTCGGCGGGAGCCGGCCCGGGCTCACGGCCGTGCAGCTCCCGCTCGACGAGTGGAACCGGCTCCTCGCGCTCAACCTCACGTCGACGTTCCTCATGTGCCGGGCCTTCATCCCGCTGCTCGAAGCGAACCGTGGCGGCACGATCGTCAACGTCTCGTCGGGCGCCGGCATCGACGGGATGCGCGCGAACCCCGCGTACTGCGCCGCCAAGGCGGGTGTGATCGCGCTCACCCGCGCGCTCGCCATCGACCACATGGCGGCCGGGGTGCGCGTCAACTGCGTGGCGCCCGGGCCGATCCGCACACCCCTCATGCAGCGGAACCGGACCCCCGAGGAGATCACGGCGATGGGACGCGGCGTGCTGGCGGGCCGGATCGGCGAGCCCGACGAGATCGCGCAGACGATCCTGTGGTTGTCGTCGCCGCGCTCCTCGTACGTCGTGGGCCAGACGATCGAGGTCGACGGCGGGCGGGGCGCGCCCGTCTGACGCGGGACGGCGGGGTCAGGCGACCGGGGCGCCCTCGGCGCGCTCGGCGTCGTCGGTGAGCACCTCGAGGAGGCGGTGGATGGCGCGGTCGAGCTCCTCGACCTCGGCGTCGGTGAGGCCGCTGAGGATGCGCCGGCGCTCGGCGGCGTAGGCCTCGTTGGCGCGCTCGGCCGTCCGCAGCCCGGCCCCGGTGAGCCCGACGAGGACCCGGCGCCGGTCGGACGGGTCGGCGGCCCGCTCGACGAGCCCGGCCCGTTCGAGCCGGTCGAGGATCTGGGTCATGCCGCCGCTCGACCGGATGACGATGTCGGCGAGCTCACTCGGCGACATCCGGTACGGATCACCCGAGAGCTGCAGTACGCGCAGCACCGAGTAGTCGATGAACAGCAGCCCGAAGTCGTCGAAGCAGCGGTGCTGGAACGCGTCGACCAGCAGGCCCACACGCGTGAGCCGGGTGAACAGTCCGAAGGCGCCCGGCTCCGAGAGCAGCCGGGCCTCGTAGTCCGAGGCGCTCACCGGTCCGCCGTCACGTGATCCCCGGTCCGTCGATCGTCACGCGCCGCATCACCCGGCGCTGGGTGTAGTCGGCGACCGCGAAGTGCTGGACGCTCCGGTTGTCCCAGAACGCGATCGAGCCGACCTCCCAGTGGAAGCGGCACTGGAAGTCGGGCGAGCGTACGTGGTCGAGCAGGAACGGCAACAGGACGTCGTTCTCGCGTTCGGTCAGCCCGACGATGTGCGTCGTCGAGTTGCGGTTGACGAACAGCGCCTTGCGCCCCGTCTCCGGATGGGTCGCGGCGACGGGGTGCTCGACCGGCGGCCACCGGCGTTGGGTCTCGGCGAGGTCGAGCGTGCTGTGACCGGCGGCGATCGCCTTGCGCATCGGCTTCGTGATGTCGTGGACGGCCCGGAGCCCGTCGACCAACGACCGCAGCGCGGGCGACAGCGCGTCGTAGGCCGCGTACATGCTGGCGAAGCAGGTGTCGCCGCCGACCTCCGGTAGCTGCGCGGCGCGCAGGATCGAGGCCATCGGCGGCTTCGCCATGAACGTGTTGTCGCTGTGCCACTCGTCGGCGCCCTCGCCCTTCGGGCTCACCTGGTCGAGCACGGTCACCTTGGGCGAGTCCTGGTAGCGGGTCGCGACCGGCGAGATGCTGAGCGGGCCGAAGGCCTGCGCGAACGCGAGGTGCTGCTCGTCGTCGATGTGCTGGTCGCGGAAGAACAGCACGAGGTGCTCGAGGAGCAGACCGCGGATGGCGGCGACGGTCACGTCGTCGAGCGGGTCGCGCAGGTCGATCCCGCTCACTTCGGCGCCGATGGCCGCGGTGAGGGGCCGGACCGACAGACCCGTGGGCAGCGCCGTCCCGCCGCGAGCGATAGTGTCTCGCACGTAAGAATCTTAGGCACAAGCGATCACACGAGCGACCCAGGGGGACACATGCCCGGCGGCCCGCGGTTCAGCAAGCTCGACGAGGTGCCGTACGAAGAGGTCCGCAAGATCGACTTCGGCGACCGCACGGCGTCGGTACGGGAGAAGTGGCTCGACTTCTCCCCCCGGTTCCTCTCGCTGTACGCGAAGTGGGACCCGGGGATGATGATCCACGCCCACGGCCACAACAGCGACCACATCGTCTACGTCCTCGAGGGCGATATGACCTGCGGCGACGTGTACTGCGGGCCGGGGACCCACATCGCGCTCGACCAGGGCGACACCTTCGGGCCGTTCATCGCCGGCCCCGACGGCGTCGTGCTGTTCGAGGTGATGATGGGCGACCCGCGCTCGTTCCCCGCCGACGAGGAGGGCTGGGAGAAGCTCCTCGCCGACAAGGGCGCGAAGCAGGCCCCCAACCCGAAGATCGCCCTCCCCGACTGGCTCGAGGACACGCGGACTTGACCGTGCCGACGGCACCGTTCGCGCCGAGCTCCGTCTCGCTGCGCCTCTACCCCCACAACGACCTGCCCGCGTCGCGCATCGTGTCGGAGCTGCGCGCGCAGGCCGCGCTCGGCGCCGAGCACGGCTTCGACGGCGTGATGACCGCCGAGCACCACGGCGGGTTCGCCGGCTACCTCCCGAACCCGTTGCAGGTCGCGGGCTGGTGCCTCGAGGCGATGGGCGCGGGCTGGGCCGCGCCGTGCCCGCTGCTCCTGACGTTGCGACCTCCCGCGATGGTCGCCGAGGAGATCGCGTGGCTCGCGGCACGCTTCCCGGGCCGGGTCGGGCTCGGGGTCGCCGCCGGCGCGCTGCCGGCGGACTTCGAGGTCATGAACCTGACGATGGACGACCTGGCCGGCCGCTTCGCGGACGGGCTCGAGACGGTGACGGCGATGCTGTCGGGCCGCGACGCCGGCGCGCTCGCGGGCGACCCCGCCATCGCCGCCTGCGCGACCGATCCGGTCCCGGTGATGAGCGCGGCGATGGGCTTCACGGCCGTCAGGCGCGCCGCCCGCGTCGGCGCGGGCATCCTGTTCGACTCGCTGTCCGCGCCCGAACGGTGCCGTGAGCTCATCGACGCCTACCACGACGCGGGCGGGACGGCACCGACGATCCTGATCCGGCGCGCGTGGGTCGGCGAGCCGCCGCGCGACCGGGTCGACGCGCAGGTCGACGTGTACCGCGGTTACGCGTCGAACGCGGCGATGCAGCACTGGAAGGGCGACCAGTACGTCGGTGAGAACGACCCCGCCGCGGTCGTCGGCACGCTCACGGACGTGCTGGCGCGCACCGGCGCCGACGCGCTGAATCTGCGGGTGCACGTCCCCGGCGTGACGCCCGAGCAGGCGCGCGAGCAGATCGTCCGCCTCGGATCGGAGGTGCTCCCGTTGTTGCGCAAGACCCTGAAGGTCGCGTGATGGCCGCCCGGCAGATCTACCGGGCCGAGGGCGACTGGCACGTACCCGTCGCGCCCGGCACCGACCCCGAGGCCGCGGCCGAGGCGGGCCGGAAGGGGACGGCCCGGCGCTTCCTCGCCCAGGGCGACCAGGGCTTCTACGCGCAGATCGTGCGGATGCCGCCCGGATTCGAGGCGCCCGTGCACAGCCACTCCCACGAGGAGGTGTTCATGGTCCTCGAGGGTGGGTGCACGTTCGACGGCGAGCCTATGGGCCGCTTCGACATGACCGTCGTCGCCGCGCACGAGCCGTACGGCTTCGTCGCCGGACCGGACGGGCTGTCGTTCCTCGTCGTCCGCACCGGCGCGGCGTCGTTCTCCGAGGTCTCGTCATGAGCGCCGAGTTCGACCTGATCGTGCGGGGCGGGTACGTCGTCGACGGGACCGGCCTGCCCCGGCGGCGCGTCGACGTCGGCGTGCGGGACGGACGCGTCGCGGCGATGGCGCACCTCGACGGCGCGACCGCGCGTGAGGAGATCGACGCCGGCGGGATGGTCGTCGCGCCCGGGATCGTCGACGCCCACACCCACTACGACCCGCAGATCACGTTCGACCCCTACGCGACCGTCTCGTGCTTCCACGGCGTGACGACGGTCGTCGCCGGCAACTGCGGGTTCTCGGTCGCGCCGTGCAAGGAGCGCGACCGCACGTTCCTCGAGGGCATCTTCGCCCAGGTCGAGAACATGGACCCGATCGCGCTCGGTGCGATCACGTGGGACGAGTTCGAGACGTTCCCCGAGTTCCTCGCCAGCCGCGACGGCCGCCTCGGCGTGAACTTCGCGTGCTACGTCGGGCACTCGAACCTGCGCCGCTGGGTGATGGGCCCCGACGCGTCCGAGCGAGAGGCGACCGAAGCCGAGATCGCCGAGATGAGGGCGCTCGTCGCGGACGCGATGGCGGCCGGCGCGGCCGGGGTGTCGTCGTCGGCCGCGCCGACGCACCTCGACCTCGACGGCCGTCCGGTGCCGTCACGCCTCGGTTCGCGCGAGGAGCTCCTCGCGCTCGCCGAGGAGGCCGGGGCCGCGGGCGTCGGGTCGATCGCGTTCCTGCCGTCGAGCGCGATCGGCGGGCTCGACGCGACCGACGAGGACTACCTGATCCGGCTGAGCCAGGTGAGCGGGCTGCCGGTTGTGATCCAGGGGCTCGGTGGCCGCAACAAGACGGACGCGCCGACGGCGACGTGGGAGGCGTCGCAGCGGTTCCTCGACCGGGCGACGGAGGCGGGCGCGCCGGTCTACTCGATGTTGATCGCGCGGCCGTTCGACCGGCCGATCGTGATCGACGAGACCAACTTCCACTACATGGCCGTCCCGTCGTGGAACCGCATGCTGAAGCTCCCGAGGCAACAGCGGCTGGCGCTGCTCCGGGACCCGGCGGCGCGCGCCGAGCTGCGCGACGCGGTGGAGAACTACAACCGCGATCCCGCCCGGGGCACGACGGTGCCGCCGCCGCTGTGGACTGCCGTCTACGTCGACGAGGTGGTGAAGCCCGAGCACGAGAAGTGGCAGTCGCGCTCGATCCGCGAGATGGCCGACGAGCTCGGCGTCGCGCCCGCCGACGCGCTCCTCGACCTCGCGCTCGCGGAGGACCTGCAGACGCGCTTCCGGTGGCGCACCGAGAGCCCCGAGTGGACCGCCGCGGTGGGCGAGGCCCAGCTCGACGACCGCATGATCGTCGGGACGTCCGACGGCGGGGCGCACCTGGCCCGTGACGACGGCGCCGACTGGAGCTCGTACTTCCTGCGCTCGTGGGTGCTCGACCGCAGGGTCTGGACGCTCGAGGAGGGCATCCGCCAGATCACGCAGGTGCCGGCGGCGTTGCTCGGGCTCGTCGACCGGGGGGTGCTCCGCCCGGGCGCACCGGCCGACCTGTTCGTCTTCGACGCGGAGACCGTCGGGCCGTGGAGGAAGGAGTTCGTGCACGACCTTCCCGGTGGCGTCGGGCGGTTCAAGGCGTGGGGCCGGGGCGTGCACGCGACCGTCGTCAACGGCGAGCCCATCGTCCTCGCCGGCGAGCTGACCGGGCGGCTCCCGGGGCAGGTCGTCCGCCCCGGCGTGGGCGCCGTGGTCCCGCGATGACCGCGACCGAGACACCCGTCGGGGGCACGGCGGCCGGCGTGCGACCCTGGGCGTTCGACGCCGACGGGCACGTCGTGGAGCCGGCGTCGATCTGGGAGACGCACCTGGCGCCCGAGTTCCGCGGGTACGCACCCCGCGTCGTGCAGTTCGACGACCACTTCCGGTTCGTCTGCAACGACCGCATCGGGTTCCGCATCCACGCCCGCGTCGAGTCGATGGGCGCGCCGGGCCAGACCGCGCACCGCACCTCGACCCCGACGGCCGTGCGGGGCGCGACCGACCCCGCGGCCCGCCTCGACGACATGGCCGTCGACCTGATCCGCGCCGCCGCGCTCTACCCGACCTACGGGCTCATGGTGCAGGGCGTCACCGAACGCGAGCCGGCGCTCGCGTTGTGCCGCGCGATCAACGACTGGATGGCCGAGTACTGCGCGCACGACCCCGCGCACCTCGTGGGCGTCGGCACGCTCCCGATGGCCGACGCCGGCGACGCGCTCGCGGAGGCGCGCCGCTGCGTCGAGGAGCTCGGGTTCCGGGGCGTGTGGCGCCGGCCCGAGCACATCGAGGGGACGCCGCACGTGCAGGACGAGGTGTACGAGCCGCTCTGGTCGTACCTGGAGGAGGCGGGCGTCCCGTTCGCCGTCCACCCGGGCCTGAACGGCGTCGTCCCGGTCGACGACCTGCGGCGCCGCTTCGGCGACTACTTCTCCGCGATGCACGCGGCCCACTTCGTGACCGAACAGATGCTCGCGCTCACGACGTTCGTCGCGTACGGCATCCTCGAACGCCACCCGGGCCTGCGGGTCGCGTTCCTCGAGTCGGGCGCCGTGTGGGCACTGTCGTACCTGCACCGCCTCGACGAGCACGCCGAGGTGTTCGGCTTCGAGCAGGGCGGGCTCCGGCTCGCGCCGTCCGACTACTTCCGCCGGCAGTGCTTCGTGGCGGTCGAGGAAGTGGAGCCCGGGCTCGAGCTGATGCTCGCGGAGTACCCCGAGTCCGTCGTGTTCGCGTCCGACTACCCGCACGCCGACGGCACGTTCCCGGGCTCGACGAGTGAGCTGCTCGCGAGCGAGACGCTCGGCGACGGCGTCGAGCGCATCCTGCTCGACAACTCGCTGCGCCTCTACGGGCTCGACCAGCTTCCATGATCTCGGCTTCCATGATCTCGGCATCCGTGATCTCGGCATCCGTGATCTCGGCTTCCGTGATCTCGGCCTGAACGGGAGATCGGCTTGGACGTCTTCGACGCGATCTACGGGCTGCGGGCGACGCGGGTCTACGACGACCGCCCGATCCCGCCCGACGTGCTCACCCGCATCCTCGAGGCGGGCACGCGTGCCTGCAGCTCCGGCAACACCCAGCCGTGGGAGCTGGTCGTCGTCGTCGACTCCGAGCGCAAGCAGTACCTGAAGAAGCTGCTCGCCGACGCGTTCGCCACGATCGACGAGCAGCGCGCGCAGCCGGCCGACCAACTCGTCGACGGTGTCGGTCGGCCGGTCACCGGCCACGCGGCCGTCGACCACGTCGACGTCGTCGGCGCGATCGTGTTCGCGTTCTGGAACCCCGACCGTGGCGTCCGGATGAAGAACGAGTACGAGGAGAACCCCGACGGCACGCTCCGCCAGACCCGCCCGATCCCCGGCGGGCGCGGCTCGAGCATCTTCCCGCTGTGCCAGAACATGATGCTCGCCGCGCACGCGCTCGGCGTGCAGTCGCTGTTCACCACGTTCTTCGGGCTCGTGGAACGTGAGGTCAAGGAGCTCCTGCACGTGCCGCCGCGCATGTTCCTCGAGTCGGCCGTCTTCCTGGGCTACGGCGCGGAGCCGCTCGGCAAGCCGCGCCGCAAGCCGCTCGACGAGGTCGCGCACCTCGACGACTGGAACGTCGCGTACGACCCGAAAGCGAGTTCGTCATGACGGAGATCCCCCGCATCGTGTCCGCCGACGACCACGTCGTCGAACCGCCCGACGTGTGGACGAGCCGCCTCCCCGCCAAGTACCGCGACGTGGGCCCGCACGTGGTGCGCGCGCCGGTCGCCGAGATGACGTTCCGGGGCGGCAAGTACGCGTACGAGATGGGCGACGAGGGGCCCCTCGCCGACTGGTGGGTCTACGAGGGGCGGGCCATCCCCCACACCCGCCTGAGCGCGTGCGCGGGGTTCGCGCCGGAGGACGTGCAGGTCGTCCCGATGACGTTCGACGAGATGCGCCCCGGCTGCTACCGGCAGGCGCCGCGTCTCGACGACATGGACCTCAACTGGGTCGACGCGTCGATCTGCTTCCCGACGTTCCCGCGCTTCTGCGGCCAGACCTTCCTCGAGGCCGACGACAAGGACCTCGCGCTGCTCTGCGTGCAGGCCTACAACGACTGGATGGTCGAGGAGTGGTGCGCGGGGTCGGGCGGGCGGCTGATCCCGCTCTGCCTCGTCCCCCTGTGGGACCCGGAGCTGGCGGCGGCCGAGGTGCGGCGCAACGCGGCGCGCGGCGTCCGCGCCGTCTGCTTCTCGGAGCTGCCCGGCAACCTCGGGCTGCCGTCGGTGCACGACGAGCGCCGCTTCTGGGACCCGTTCGTCGCCGCCTGCGACGAGACGGGGACGGTCATCTGCATGCACAGCGGCTCGGGGTCGAAGATGCCGTCGACCTCGGCGGACGCGCCGCCGGCGGTCTCGTCGACGCTCACCCACGAGCTCGCCGAGGGGTCGCTCGCCGACTGGCTGTTCTCGGGGATGCTCGTGCGCTACCCGAACGTCAAGCTCACGTACTCCGAGGGCCAGATCGGCTGGATCCCCTACATCCTCGCCCGGGCGGATCGGGTGTGGGAGCACAACCGGGGCTGGAGCGACTCGCGCCACCTCGTGCCCGAGCCGCCGAGCACCTACTACTGGGGCCGGGTGTACGGCTGCTTCTTCGACGACGCCGCCGGCCTCGCCGCCATCGACGCCATCGGCCCCGACCAGGTCACCTTCGAGACCGACTACCCCCACGCCGACGGCACGTGGCCCCACAGCAAGGCCGTCGCCGAGAAGCTGTTCGCGGGCCTCGCCTCCGACCTCGTCCGCAAGATCGTCCGCTCCAACACCATCCGCCTCTTCGACCTCCCCCTCCCCCTCTGACCTGCTGTTCTTCGTGTTTCTTGGCACGCTGAACGCCGAATAGCGACGTCCAGCGTGCCAAGAACGCCTACGGGCGCCTCGTGCGCGATCGGTTCCGATATATCGTGATATGCTGGCGATACGACGAGAGCGCTCGTCGGGAACGATCGAGGAGGTCGGCATGAACATGCGGTTCGGACCGGGGCCGGGTGGCCCCGGAGGTTGGTACGGCTTCGGGCCCGGTGGGCCGGGCGGCCCGGGGTTCGGGCCGGGCGGGCCCGGCGGGCCCTTCTTCTTCAAGGCGCGGCGCGGGGGTCGGGCCCGGCGGGGCGACGTGCGGGCGGCGGCCCTGCTGCTGCTCGGCGAGCGCCCGATGCACGGCTACGAGATGATCCAGGAGCTCGAGTCGCGCACCGAGGGGGTGTGGCGCCCGAGCCCGGGGTCGGTCTACCCGACGCTGCAGATGCTCGAGGACGAGGGCCTGGTCACCGCGAGCGAGGCGGACGGCAAGCGCCTGTTCGCGCTGACCGAGGCGGGCCGGGCCGAGGCGGCCAAGGCCGCCGAGGGGCCGACGCCGTGGGACCAGGTGACCCAGGGCGTCGACCCGACGGCGCTGGAGCTCAACCGCACCGGCTGGGGCGTGCTCTCGGCGGCCAAACAGGTCGTCGCCGTGGGTACCGACGAGCAGAAGGCCCGAGCGATCGAGGTCCTCGCCGAGACGCGGCGGCGCCTCTACGGGATCCTGGCCGAGACGCCATCCGCGACCTGAGCGCGCACGAAGCGGCCGATCGCGTCGACCGCGGCGAGCGATTCGGGAAGGTCGGGGAAGAGCATCGGCCACACGTGCTGCATGCCGGTGACGGCGTGCAGCTCGACCGACGCGCCGCCGCGGGCGACGGCCGTCCCCAGCGCGAGGGCGTCGTCGAGCAGGGTCTCGGCGCCGCCGGCGAACAGCAACGTCGGCGGGAAGCCCGTGGCGTCCGCGAAGACGGGCGACACGAGCGGATCGCGCGGGTCGTGCCCCTGCAGGTAGACGTCGACAGCCGCGTGCGCGGCGGCCTCGGGGAAGAACTGATCCGTCTCGGCGCGTGACGTGAACGTGCCTGCGGTGATCGTGAGGTCGACCCAGGGCGAGAGCGCGAACAGCGCGCTCGGCCGCTCGACACCCGCGGTACCGCACGCGACCACGAGCGCCGCGGCGAGCCCACCGCCCGCGGAGTCACCGCCGACGACGATGGCGCCCGCGTCGGGGTCGTCGAGCAGCGCGTCATACGCCGCGACCGCGTCGTGCAACGCGGCGGGGAACGGGTGCTCGGGCGCGAGGCGGTAGTCGGCCGCGACGACGCGGGCGCCGGTCGCGAGGGCGACCGCGCCGGTGAACGCGGTCCACGCCGCCGGTGCACCCATGCGGTAGCCGCCGCCGTGCAGGTACAGGATCGTCCCCTGCCACGACGCCGGCGCGCACACGACACACTCGACGCCGCCGACGGTCGTCGTGCCGACGGCGACGCCGGCCGGCGCCTCGCCCCGGGGCGTCGCCGCGACCTCGCGCACGCGCAGGAGCTCGGCGGACGGCTCCCGCGTGCTCCGACGCAACGGAGGGAGGGACCAGGCTCGCTTGCGCATCGGTGCAGCACGTTACGCTCCCCGGCCGGGAGGTTGCGCATGACCGTGTCGCCGTCCACGCCTCGAGAGCTGCTCGCCTCATCCGAGGTCGGGTTCGGCTTCACCGCGCCGACGACGGCCGATGAGGTGCGCGCCCTCGAGGACCTCGGCATCGCCTCGCTCTGGGTCGGTGGGCACGTGGCGTCACCGAACCCGACGCCCGAGGTGATCGTGGCGCTCGCCCGGCTGTCGGCGCAGTCCACGACGGCCGTCATCGGCAGCTCGATCCTGCTCCTCCCCCTCTATCCCGCGGCGATCGTCGCCAAGCAGCTCGCCGACCTCGACCGCGCGTGTGGCGGGCGCGTCGTCCTCGGCGTCGGGATCGGCGGCGAGTACGAGGCCGAGTTCCGCGCCTGCCAGGTGCCGCGCAACGAACGGGCGCCCCGCACCGACGAGGCGATCCCGTTGTTGCGCGAGCTCTGGACGGCCGAGCCGGTCCGTCACGAGCGCGGCCACTACGCGATGGGCGACGGCGAGGTGCGCATCCACCCCGCGCCGCGCCAGCCC
>Ga0070741_10010355_pt1 | contig 17653 bp, 16 predicted proteins | sample Coa_R1_4_FD_66440 | JGI IMG/M metagenome (GOLD analysis project Ga0070741, IMG submission 66440) | Surface soil microbial communities from Centralia Pennsylvania, which are recovering from an underground coalmine fire - Coalmine... | ecosystem: Environmental > Terrestrial > Soil > Unclassified ...
GAAAAGCGGCAGAGGGCTGCCGCACTCCAAAACCTTCGGTTCTCGAGGCCCGCGCCCGTGTCGCGCTTGCGTTTTGGACTGCGGCAGCCCTCTGCCGCTTTTTTCGGCTTCCAGCCAAGATCGACACTTCGAATCGCACCCTAAAACTCACTCGCTTTGACTGGCGGCGCGTCGAGCTTTCCTGCTACTCTCGGCACTTAGCACCTGACGATGAACCCGCGCTCGAATGCTGCCGCTGCCCGGCTCCCGCTTCTTTGGCTCTTCGTCCTGCAGAGCTGCCCATGCTTTGGTGGTGGCGATTTCATCCAAGGGTACGTTCCGCATCAGGCCGGCAGCTTAACCTTCAGCAGCCATATTGCTAAGATCATTTTTGAGAATTGCGCCGGATGCCACCAGCCGGGACAGAGCGGCCCCTTTCCGTTGATGGATTATGCCACCGTCAGCAAGCGCAGCCGTCTGATAGCCGACGTCGTCGGGAGACGCTTTATGCCTCCCTGGCTGCCGGAGCATGGGTATGGGGAATTTGTCGGCGAGCGCCGGCTCACCGTCGAACAGATCGGCGAAATTCAGCAATGGTCGGCGGAAGGTTCGGCTCAGGGTGATCCGGCACAAACACCGGCGCCGCCGGTCTCAAGTGGAGGATGGCAACTCGGGCGGCCGGATCTAATTCTGTCCAATGCTGAGTCCTACGAGCTCCCCGCTGCGGGGCGGGATGTTTATCGCAACTTTGTTCTTTCCTTGCCCGCGCAGCCGACCCGCTATGTCCGTGCCATGGAATTCCATCCTGGGAATCGGGCCATCCACCACGCGTCAATCCGGGTTGACCCAACGCCTGAATCGCGGCTGCGCGACCGGCGCGAACCGGGTCCCGGTTTTGGAGGAATGGAAATGCCGCCTACGGCCGAGACGCCGGAAGGCCATTTCCTGAGCTGGCAACCGGGACGTGGCCCGTACGTCACGGCGCCGGGCTCCGCCTGGACCATTCCCCCGGGAGCGGATCTGGTGGTGCAACTGCATCTCAAGCCGAGCGGAAAACCCGAGCCGATCCAACCGGAGCTCGGTCTCTACTTTACTGACCAGGCACCCACGAATCATCTGTTCAAGCTTTTGCTGGGTTCCAAACACATCGACATTCCTCCGGGTGAGTCAGCCTACGTTGTCGAGGACCATTTCCGGCTTCCGGTCGATGTGCAAGTGACCGCCCTTAACCCGCACGCCCATTACCTGGGCAAAGATCTTCAAGGTTTCGCGATACTACCCGACGGGACACGCAAATGGCTCATTTGGATTCCGCGCTGGAGTTTTTTCTGGCAGGGAGATTACCGGCTAAAACAGCCGCTTGCCTTGCCGGCGGGCTCGGAGCTGCACCTGCGTTATACCTATGACAACTCGGATGCGAACCCGGAAAATCCGAGCCACCCCCCGCAACGCGTGCGGTACGGAATCCAAACGACCGATGAGATGGCTGAGTTGTGGGTGCAGTTGTCCGCGACACCGGCAACACTGGAGGTCCTCAGGCAGGTCTGCTCCGAAAGAGTGCTCCAGGATATTATCACTGCAAGTGAAACTCGCCTGCAGATCGACCCGAACGATGCCGAAGCCCACACTCGCCTTGGGTCGATTCAAGTCAGTTCCGGGCTCATCAGCCAGGGTTTGCGTCATCTCTGGGCGGCGACCAATGCCGACCCGCAGTTGGACAGCCCGCATTACTATCTCGGCTTGCACTACCGGCAACAAAACCAACTCGCGGCCGCCCGTCGCGAATTTCAAAAAACCATCCAATTGAATCGCGACGCCTACAAAGCTTATGGCAACCTGGGCTTTATCGCTGAGCAGCAAGGCCACCGTTCGGAAGCCGAGAAGTACTTCAAACAGGTGCTCGAGATTTATCCGCAGGACCCTCTGGCATCGGTGGAACTTTCCGCGCTGAAGCAGGCTGATCCGCCTGCGACGCCCGCCTCAAAGAAGTAGCCCCGAAGCTTCGCGAAATCCTGCTGGATGACAGGCTGGGCATCGAATAGCCTGAGATTTGCATGAACGGTGCTCGACGAATTGCGGCAGTTTTTTGGGCGCTTTGCATTGGTGTTGCAGCTTGCTCGTGCATCCATCAGAACTCGGCGGCGTCCTCTAATTCTAATAAAGGTGCCGACGCTCGAATAGCCGCCAAAGTTTATATTTTCGTTAACAACGATTGCCCGATTGCGAATCGGTATTCGCCCGAGATCCGCAGATTATATGAACAGTATGCGCCGCGGGGCGTAGCGTTCTGGCTGGTACATTGCGACCCGCAGGAAACCGAAGCCGGCGTGCGCGAGCACAATCAGCAGTACAGTCTGACCTTGCCGATTATCATGGACCGCGACCAATCGTTGGCGCGGCGGTGCCGAGCCGAAGTCGTACCCTCGGCGTCGGTCTTCTCAGACCAGGGCGGGTTGGTCTACCATGGAAGAATCGACGACCGTCTGGCCGAGATCGGGCGGGAACGCCCACAACCCTCCCGCCACGATCTGGCGGAGGCGCTGGACGCAATTCTGACGCATCGGCCGGTGGCAGTGGCCGAGACCAGGGCCGTTGGCTGCTACATTTCCAACGTGCCGCGGCTTTCCCAACAGACTAGATAAACCTGTCGGGTCGGAACTGACCCAATACATTCACTTCGAGCCGGGTGCCTGGGAGGAGGCCGGACTCGATGGCTTCGCAGGATGGTTTGTGGTTGAAGTGTTCACCGCCGGCGCCGACCGCTTTGCGGGATTCGGACGCGGCCTCGAGGAAGAGTTTCCATCTAAAGCATCCGATACGTCCATCGCTCCATTTACTTCTCCGAGTGGCCCCGCTCCGCCGCCGCCGCTAGCGCCCGCCGACCCGGTCGGTTTAGGACTAGTGGCCTCGCCGGCCTGCTTCAACAATCCCGGGCCATAAACCACCGCCGCCACGCCAATCGATGCCAGTACCACGGCGATGACTGCGAACTTTATGGCCGGGTTGGTGCTCTTTGGCGGCCGAACAACACGCCGCTGCGGCGCCGGCCCGGCGTTCGAGGCTCGAGCGATTTGAGTCACGCCCGCCGCAAGTCTTGGACGGCCGCCGGAGGTGACGGGAGCCGGCGCGGCCGACGGTTGCGTCGCGGCCGGTGCGATCGTGGTTTGCAGCGCCGGGACGACAAGATTGTTTTGGCAGGCAGGGCATGCCAGCTGATGGCCGGCCCACGCTTCCTCGCACGAAATGTGCTGACCGCATTGGCCACATGTGAATTTTATTTCAGGCATATAATTGGCGGCCCAGGCACAGGGAAGCCGCCAACAAATCAATGGTCCCGCCTAAAGCGTCAGTTTTCGTAGGCTTTTGTTAGCGTTGTGGCGATTGGGCCGGTTGAAGGGCACGCGGTTCGGCTCTTACCTCTAAGACGCGCGGGACTTGTCGAGGGTTACCACTAATTGTCCGCACGGTCACTCCACCTCGCGGCCACCATTCCAATTAAAGAGAAGTCCGACGATCCGCGGCCAAATGACCAGCAGCGCGCTGGCGAACTCGCCAGGCTTTTCTTTCATCCAGCGTGACACCGTTTCAGGTGCAAACCAATCGCCGCTCTCGATCTCTTCTGGATGCAAAGTGAACGGGCCCTCAGCCTGGCAACGATAAATCCAAACGTGTTCCTGATCAGTTTCGGCCGAAGCCGGCAGTTTAAACAGGCGCTGCGGAGGCGCGGCCAGGACCAGGCCGATCTCTTCACGCAATTCCCGCACCGCGCAGGCGTCATAAGTTTCACCCGTGTCGAGATGGCCGGAAGCCGACGAATCCCAAAGACCCGGCTGGCGGTCTTTGCTCATCGAGCGTTTCTGCAGGAAGATCTGGCCGCCGCGGTTAAACACGAGTACATGGACCGCGCGATGCATGAGACCGAGCCGGTGAACCTCGCTGCGCGGCTTGCGATCGATGACCTCATCCCGCTCGTTAACGACGTCAAAAATCTCCTCACTCATGCAATTTCTTCGTTAGCAGCACAAATTGTTCGAGCCCGACATCTTCCGCGCGGGCTTGGGTGGACAGTTCCGCGTCGGCGAACGCGCTCTCGATATTAGCTGCCGGCCATTGGGCCTTCAAGAGCTTGGCCATCATCTTGCGACGCTGCGAGAAACTGCACTTGACGAGCTTCGTAAAGGTCGCGCGTTGTTCGAAACTCAGCAGCGGTTTGGGTCGACGCGCCAGGACCACGCAGGCCGAGTCGACCTCCGGTTCGGGAAAAAAGCAAGTCGCAGGAATCTTGAACCACTCAACTGGCTGGTAATCGAGTTTCATCAGCAGCGTGAGCACGCCGTAGTCGGCCTCGCCCGCTGAAGCCATGAGGCGCCGGGCGACTTCCAACTGCAGTGTCGCTACCATCCGAGCCGGCCCGGAGCGGGCCTGGGCCAATTCCACCAGAATGGGTGAGGCCACGGAGTATGGCAGGTTGGAAACGAGCTTCCAGTCGGCCCAATTGGCCGGTTGCCGGCGGAGGTACACGAGCGCGTCGTCCTGGACTAAGTGGAATCTCGCGCACCGGCCCGCCTCATTGTCCGGCGCCCCAAGAGAGTTGTTTAAAAGTCGCGCCAGCCTGGCATCTTTCTCGATTGCCAAAACGTAACCAGCCTCTTGGACCAACAAACAGGTCAACGGGCCCAGCCCAGGGCCAATCTCCAAAACCTGGTCGGTTTTGCTCAGCTCGGCGGCGGCCACGATCCGGCGCAGTTGATTGCCGTCGTGCAGAAAATTCTGGCCGAGCGATTTGGTCAACTGGATGCCCTCGGCGGCCAACAATTGTTTCATCTCGGATAGTCTCATCACGCCTGGGCCAGCTTTCGCGCAAGCGCCGACACCGCCAGCTCAAGTTGCTTCGCCGAAATCGTCAGTGGCGGCGTGAAACCAACCACATTGGCATGTTCGCCCTCGGGCAGAAAAATGAAGCCCTCGTGCAACAGCGACTTAATCAGAGCCAGGACTTGATCGGTTGCGGCCTCGCCGCTGGGCCGCAGCAATTCCAGTCCGGCCAGCAGGCCGAGCCCGCGCGCCTGCACTTGAAAACGTGGGGCCGTGGATAATCGGCCCCGAATCGACGCCAAGCGCTCGAGCAAAAATCGGCCAGACTCGGCGCTGCACTCGACCAAATGCCGACGCTGAATCTCGGCAAGATTCGCCAATGCCATCGCGCAGCCAACCGGGTGGCCGAGAAACGTGCTGGTGTGGATCGCCTCGCCAGTCGAGCGCGGCCACGCTGCGTCCATCAACTCCGCGCGTCCCACGCACGCCGACAATGGAAAGCCTCCCGTCAGGGCTTTGCCGAGACAAACCAGGTCCGGGACCACGCCGGCATGTTCGCACGCAAACCACTTTCCGGTGCGGCCGAAGCCGGTATAAATCTCATCGAGGATCAGCACTGCTCCATGTTCGTCGCAAAGCGATCGCAGCAGCGGCAGGAACCCCGGGGGCGGAATGTTAATACCGCCGCGCACCTGGATCGGTTCAGCCAGGATTGCGCCAATCGTTTTTTTGCGCAGGTGCGCGCGAAGCCCCGCTTCGAGCGAATCGAGCGTGTCGCCATGCCGCCTGCCGCGGGCCGGGTCCGCCGGAGGAATCGCGGGGAAAGGAAGAAAGGTCCCGAACTGGCGTAGTTGAGCCAGAAAAGGCGATCGGAAATGAGCGCGATGAGTTGCGTTGAGCGCACCGTAGCCCACGCCGTGATAGGCTTTTTCAAATGCGATTACTCCCGCTTTGCCGGTCGCCAACAGCGCGGTCTTGAGCGCCGCTTCGACCGCCTCGAAACCGGAACTGCAGAAGATCGTTTTGCCATGAGTCGTCCTTGTCCGCTCAGGATGCGGCGCTTTGGTCCAATGTTCAAATGTCCTTTGGCTAAGAACCCGCGCGAGCTCGCCTTTAAGCCGGTGCGGATGGACGTCTCCCATCGCGTGGAGCAACCGGCCCATCTGCCGCCGCCCGGCGGCGACAACCCGTGGATTTGAATGCCCCGCGGCCGCCACGCCAAACGCAGCAGTCAAATCCAGATAACGTTTGCCGGTATCGTCCCAGACATGGACTCCTTTCGCTCGCTCCCAGACCATCGGCCAGGAACGATCGGCTTCGACAAAAGTGACATTCCGCGACTCGTATCTTTGGAGCAGGTCGAGCGTCGAAGGGCGGCTCATGATGGATGGTTTGCCGCAGGAGTCATACGCCTCGTTGGTCCGGCGGCCAAAGGATTTTATGCAATTGCACCTGGAACCGCACGGGTAAAGCGTCAGCAATGATTCTCTCCGCCAGTTGCTGGCGCTTTATCGGTGTCTGGCCGGCGGGGACCGGCTTGAGTGATTGGTGTTGCTGTTCCGGCAACAGCGGGTGAACCCAGGAAACCAGCAGCGGACAAATCGCCGCTAACTGGTGCTGGTGGATGACTTCCTTCATCCACTCGTAGTCTTCGAGTGTGCCGATGACAAATTTGATTTCGTCGCTGCTCTTCAGCAGCGGCACATTCTCCCATCGATTTCGCGCCACTTCCCCACTGCTCGGACACTTGAGATCCATGATCCGACGCACGCGTGGATCCACGGGCCCGATGTCGTGGGCGCCGCTGGTTTCCAGCAGGACGGTGAAGCCCTGATCGCACAGGCGCGCCATCAATGGCAAAGAGTTTTTCTGAAGCAGCGGTTCGCCGCCGGTCAGTTCGACGAGCGGAAGTGCAGAGGAGTCGGCCAGTGCGGAATGCGGAGTGCGAAGCGCTGAGGTAGGTGATCGGAATGCTTTGGATAAGCGCAGGACTTCGTCCTGGATAGCCGAAAGGGACATGGGATGGCCTTCCTTGAAAGCGTAGGCGGTATCACAATAAGAGCAGCGGAGATTGCACGCGGTCAGCCGAATAAAAACGCAGGGTAGTCCCGCAAAGCTGCTTTCGCCCTGCAAGCTCAGGTAAATCTCATTGACGATCAAGGTCTCGGACATCCAGTGCTAATTTAGACGGGAATCAACGGGATTAAAACGTCCGAAATTTCCCGTGAAATTCCCAGCTCGACGAACTATTGTCTGCCGGATGGAAATCTACGATCATCCGACCTTTCGCATGGCCTGCCAGCAGTTCGATCTGGTAGCCAACCACCTGCAAATGCCGGAATCAGACCGCGGGCGCATTAAGTTCCCCAAGCGTTCGATGACCGTGGCTCTGCCCATCCACCGGGATGACGGCCGGATTGAGATTTTTGCCGGCTACCGCGTGCAGCACCATTTGACTCTGGGTCCGACCAAGGGCGGCCTGCGCTATCATCCCGACGTCACCTTGGGTGAAGTAGCGGCCCTGGCGATGTGGATGAGCTGGAAGTGCGCGTTGACGGGCCTGCCCTATGGGGGCGCCAAGGGCGGCATTGCTTGCGACCCCGGCAAGCTTTCCACAAATGAGCTCGAGCGGCTGACTCGCCGATACACGCAGGAAATGATTCCATTTATTGGACCGCAGATCGATGTGATGGCGCCCGACTTGGGTACCAACGAGCAGGTTATGGCCTGGATGATGGACACCTACTCGGTGTACGCCGGCTATACGGTGCCCAGCATTGTTACCGGCAAACCGGTCGGGATTGGCGGTTCTCTCGGCCGGCGGGAGGCCACCGGCCGCGGTGTCGGGTACCTGGTGAATCGCGCGACCGACACGCTCGGCCTGGACATCAGCAAGACGACAGCCGCAGTCCAGGGTTTTGGCAACGTCGGTTCTGTCGCGGCGCTGTCGCTGGCTCGTTACGGTGCCAAAGTCATTGCCGTGAGCGATGCTTTCGGCGGTGTTTACAACGCGAAAGGCTTGAATTTGTGGGAGCTCGAAAAACATGTTGCCAACACTAAATCGGTTGCCGGCTTTCCTGAGGGAGAACCTCTGACCAACGAGCAGTTGCTCGTGCTGCCTTGCGATATTTTGGTCCCGGCTGCTTTGGAACGGCAAATCACCGGAAACAACGCCGGTAAAATCCAATGCCGGATTCTGGCGGAGGCGGCCAACGGCCCCACGACGCCCGAGGCGGACGTCATCCTCAACCAACGCTCGGAGATATTCGTCATTCCGGATGTTTTGTGCAATGCCGGCGGCGTAATCGTCTCCTATTTTGAATGGGTCCAGGATTTGCAGAGCTTTTTCTGGGGCGAAACCGAAGTGGTCGATAAGTTGTTCCGGATCCTGGAAAACGCTTTTACCCAAATCGTTAACTTGAGCCGGAAACAAAAACTTCCGATGCGACTGGCGGCGCTATCGCTCGGGATCAAGCGCGTCCAGGAAGCCAAGCGGGTCCGGGGATTGTTTCCATGAACAGAGTCCTTGGTTTGCTGGTCAGTTGTGCGATGGCAGTATTTGCGCTGAGCTCCTGCAAAAGGTCGGCTCAAAGTTCCTCTGAGTCCGCCACCGCTCCAGCGCAGCGCGCCAACCAAAGAGTCTTCCTGGTTAAAGGAATCGTTAAGGCGTTGCGGCCGGAGCGGAACGAGATAGAAATCAAGCATGAGGAAATCCCTGATTACATGCCCTCGATGACCATGCCATTTGAGGTCAAAGACACCAACGAATTAAGCGGCCTTGAACCCGGGCAGTCGATTTCCTTTCGTTTGACTGTGACTGAGACCGAGGGGTGGGTCGACGACCTCAAGCCGCTTGGCCGCGCCCCCGAGGAATCTTCAACCAATTCGACAGCGACTCAACCGATACGGGTGGTTGAAGAGCTCAAAGTGGGCCAGCCGCTGCCGGAGTTTCATCTCACCAACGAACTGGGACAAGCCGTTACAACCACACAATTCAAAGGACAGGCGCTGGCCATTACTTTCCTATTCACTCGCTGCCCTTTTCCGACTTTTTGCCCGCGGCTGGCGAACGACTTCGCCGAGACCCAGGAGAAGATGCTCAACCTGCAGGGCGGTCCGGCCAATTGGCATTTGCTGACCGTTTCGTTTGATCCCGACTTCGACCGGCCCGCGGTGTTGAAGTCCTACGCTCTGGCCCATCATTATGACCCGGCCCACTCAACCTTTGCCACGGGCGATTTGGACGACGTCACGGCTCTAGGCGATTTGTTTGGCCTGGTGTTCTGGCGCGACTCCACCGGCAGCATCACGCATAATATGCGCACCGCTGTCATCGATGCCCACGGCCGGCTGCAAAAAGTTTTTGAAGGCAAAGACTGGACCAGTGCCGAGTTGGCTGCCGAATTGGTCAAAGCGGCCCGGTCTTGACCCGCGGTCAGAACAACACATCCTCCGGCCGGACTTCCAGGCATTCGTCCTGATCTTCCCACACGACGGCGGGGTAAGACTCCAAAAGCTCTCGCGCCAGTTTGCTGCCGGCCTGCGCCAACAACCTCTCGGCGTCTTTGGCCGCTTTCTCAAACGCCCGTTCGTAGCTGCCGGCGCCCTTGCGCTGCGCATCGTCCCAATGAGCCACCGCATGCACGGGCGCGTAGGCGCTGGCCCAACTCTCGAGTTCGAGTCGGATCGGCTCGGCGATCTCTTCGAAGGGCAGCAGGGTCTCATTACAGTGCTGGCAAATCAGTCCGGCGTCGCGCACGTCGCGCGTGAGCAGCGGCAGCGTTGGCGCGCGGCAACAAGCCGATTCCCCGTAGGCCGCTGGGGGGGTGGCCAGGCGTTTGAACCAGGTCTGGCGTTCATGCGCCAATTGCGCCGCCAATCGATACGCCCCGAGCAGCGGGTGGGATAAGCGCCAGGCTTTGCCCTCGAACTGGCCGAGCGTTTGGGCCATCCACCGGGCCAGCGTGAGATCATCGAAGTCGCGAAACACCAGCCCGTACTCTTTCCAGAGAAGGTCCAGGGGCGAGTCGGTGCTCGGGGGCATCCGGGGATTATGGGCGGCCGGGCGGAAAAATCGACTCTTTACGGCTCGGAAATCTGCAAGGTGTATTCGGGGGACAAGGCGCTGTCGGGCTTGGGTCGGCCCATAGTGTTATAGTCGAAATCGAACTTGTAGCGATAATGCACCAAGCTGGCTCCCGGTGGCACTGGGACCAACCCTTCCCATCGGTTAGTCATCAGGTTAGTGGGACGCATCGGGTAAACTTCGGCTCCCACCATGATCTGTGGACGGATCGAATCCCAGCGCAGCGTTTGCTGGCGGCTGGTCATTGCTACTTCCACCGGATACAGATTATTGGCATTCCGGGTCTGGTGCAGCGGGGTTAAATTAGTGAAAGTGGAGGTGCAGCCCGCCAATAATAGGGGCGCAAATATACACAGCAGCATTCTCTTCAGCATGAGCGCAGGCTGACAAACAGCTTTCGCGTTGTAAAGGGCATTTCGGGAGACCGCGGACCGTCCAGCAGGGACGTAGCGCAGGCGTTCTCGCCTGCTGTATCGCCGACTTTCAGTCGGCAAGGCGTTAACTGGTCAAGCTCGCTGAAACTTGCATCAGTCCCGGCTGGAGACTCTGCGCTACGCCAAGTCGAGTAGCGCAGCGCGCCACCACCATTCCCACCATTCAAAAACCACTTTTTTCGGTTTGACCCGTCTTGTCATCGGAGGTTAGGTTGCACGTTCCTTAAGTGAATTGAAGTTATTTATGTTTGGGACGATCCGAAAGCATCAGACCTGGCTGTGGGCGGTGATTATTACGCTGACGATTATCAGTTTCGTCAGCTTCCTATCGCCGAATTCAAAGATGAACGCGGGCAGGGGCTCGGATAATTACGGCTCGATTAATGGCGAGCGGGTGACCCGAATCGAAAAGGCAAATGCTTACCGCGAGGTTGACCTGCACATCCTCTTCATGAGCGGCCACTGGCTGAGCGACGAAAAGAAGGACAGCCGTGTTAATCCCGAATTGGAAACGTACCGCTGGCTGCTGCTGGCGCAATTGCAACGCAAGCTGGGAATTCACGTCGGCGATGATGCGGCCGCTTCCATGGCGCAACAGATGATTCACTCCTTCGAGCGCATGGGCATCACCTCGCCGGCCATGTTCATCGAACGTGTTCTCCAGCCGCATGGCTATGGCGTCGACGATTTCGAGCGGTACATCCGTCATTTTGTCGGCGTCCAGGAATTGATTAGCACCTTCGGGCTGAGCGGGCGCTTGATCACCCCCCAGGAAGCCAAGGCCTTATACGATCGCGAGCATCAGGAACTCGCCACCGAGGCCGTGTTTTTCCCGGCTTCGAATTATCTGGCCAGTGTGAGTGTGAGCCCGGAGGCGCTCGGCCAATTCTATTCGAATCGGTTGGCCAACTACATCATTCCCGAGCGCGTCCAGGTCAGCTATGTCCGGTTTAACGTGACCAACTACCTGGCCCAGGCTGAGACCGAGCTCGGCACAAACCTGACCGAGCTGATCGAAGCCAATTACCAGCGCATGGGCACCAATTACTTTACCGACGCCAAGACGCCGGACGAGGTGAAAGCCAAGATCCGGCAGGGGCTCATTCGCAATCAGGCCATGAAATACGCGACCAAGAATGCCCTCGAGTTTGCGAACGTCCTCTTCGATCTCAAGCCGTTTTCGCCCGATCAACTGCAGAAGCTCGCCGCTACGAATGGCGTGACTGCCTCCGTCACCGCGCCTTTCAGCCGGGATGAAGATCCAAAAGACCTGGAAGTCGGTGCCGACTTCTCCAAAGCGGCGTTTGCCCTCACGCCCGACGAGCCGTACGCCGGGCCGATCTCCGGGCAGGACGGAGTGTACGTGATTAGTTATGACCAGCAGCTTCCGCGAGAGACTCCTTCCCTGGATCAGGTTCGCGATAAAGTCATGGCTGATTTTAAGCATAGCCAGGCCATGATGCAGGCACAGCTGGCTGGACGGGCTGCCTATCAGAGCCTGACCAACGGGCTGGCTCAGGGCAAATCATTCACTAACCTTTGTGCTGAGGCACATCTTCAGCCCACTGTCCTGCCTCCGTTTTCCATCAGCACGCGCGCGGTGCCCGAGGCCGAAGAAATGGTAAATCTGACTCAACTCAAGCAGTTGGCTTTCAGCACGCCACCAGGGCAGGTCAGTCCTTATCAGCCCACCTTGGACGGCGGACTTGTGCTTTACGTTAAGAGCAAATTGCCACTGGACGAGTCGAAAGCCACAGCCGACCTGCCGTCATTTGTCGCCAATTTGCGCCGAACGCGCCAGCAGGAAGCCTTCGAAGATTGGTTTCGCAAAGAAGCTGAACACGCACTGCAGGATACGCCGGTCGGTCAGCAAAAAGCGGCGCCGACTCTCGGCTCGGCTGCGGCCAGAGGATAGGCCGCGCCTGCCGTTGCGGGTTCGTTCGGCCGGGTCACTCGGCTTCAAGCTCGGCCGGCTGTGGTTAAGCCCCTTTCGCGTGCGACCATGAACCCAAACTGCGCTGCGAAAGCTCCACCCTCTCCTGGGGGAGAGGGCCGGGGTGAGGGCGGGCTTTTTCCGTTCGGTTCGTGGAGAGGGCACGCGATGCGTTTTTTTCACTGATGAGTTCTCTATCTGCCCATTCAGACCTGCCCGCGATCAAGATCTCCTCAACCGAAACCCGTGAGTTTTGGGAGCTCCCCGTTGTTTATGAAGACGACCAGCTCTTGGCTCTAGACAAGCCCGCGGGCCTGTCGGTCAGCGGCGAGCCAGAGCAAACGGGCCGGCCGGACCTCCTGGACCTGCTTCACCAGGGCATCGCGGCCGGCAAATCGTGGGCGGTGGCTCGAAACATTTCTTTTCTGATGAACGCCCATCGACTCGAGGCCGAGGCCAGCGGCGTGCTGTTGCTGGCCAGGAACAAACCCGTTTTGAGCACGCTGCTGGATTGGTTTGGCAGCGACCGGGTCATTCTGTCTTATGTAACACTCGTTTCGGGCACGCCTGCCGAAGACCAGTTTGCGGTCGAGGCAAAACTGGCTCCGGACTCTCTCCGGCCAGGGTTGATGCGGGTAGATCCGAAATTCGGCAAGCGCGCTCGGACCTCATTCACGGTCCTGGAACGTTTCCGCGACTGGACCCTCGTGAGGTGTGTGCCATCCCCAAATCGTCCACACCAGGTCCGCGTGCACTTGAAACGGCTCGGTTTGCGCGTCGCGGGGGACCAGGCGTACGGCGGCAAACCGCTTTGGCTCTCGCGCTTGAAGCCCGGCTTTCACCTGAAGCCTAATCACACTGAAAGGCCTCTGCTCGGACAAACCTGCCTGCATGCCGAAACGCTTCGACTCGATCATCCGGTCACAGGTCAACCCCTCACCCTGGAAGCTGCGCCGCCCAAAGACCTGCGAGTTGCCCTGAAGTACCTGCGACGGTACCGTCCAACAACCTGAACCGAACGGGAGTTGCCTTGCGGCGCTTTTGGCGAGGCTTCACTTCAACGCCAACGGCGTTGCTCATACCAGCCCAGGCCGAAAGGCCTGGGAATGCCGGATCATCCGTGTTTCGCGCAGGCCATCGGCCTGCTTCATGTTGACGATTTTAAAGCAAACATTGGTGCAACCCCACGCCTCGGCGCTTGGAGGATCGTGCTTTGGCCGACCTATCCCAGGGCTGGCGCTCTGGGCTGGTATCAGTGCTGCCTTCGGCGGCAAAGCGTCGCATTCCAAGTGACGACGGGCTCCAGCCGGGCCGGCGCCTCAGCTGCCCAGCCAGGTCAGGACTGATTTTTGCACGTGCAGCCGATTTTCCGCCTGATCGAAAATCGTCTCTGCGTTGGCCTCAAAAGTTTCCTCATCGATTTCTTTGCCGCGATAAGCCGGCAGGCAATGCATCACCAACGCCCCTGGCCTGGCCAGTTGCACCAGGTGCCCGTTGATCTGATAACCGCTCAGTTGTTCAATCCGCGCCGCGGACTCGGCTTCCTTGCCCATGGAAATCCACACATCCGTGTAGAGCAGGTCGGCGCCTTGAGCGGCGGTGGCAATGTTCTCTGTCAACAGCACCCGTGCCCCGGCCCGGCGCAGCAGCGCATCGTCCGGTTGAAAAGCTTTCGGCGCGGCGATGCGCAGTTCAAAGCCCAGCTTGGCGGCCGCAAAAATCCATGAGTTCACCACGTTGCACGCGCCGTCGCCAATGAAGGCAACCACTTTGTTCGCAATTGAGCCTCGCTTTTCCTCGAAGGTGAAGATATCCGCCAGGATCTGGCAGGGATGCTCCGCGTCCGTCAAGGCGTTGATCGTCGGGATGTGGGCATACGCCGCGAATTCCTCGACATCCGCCTGGGCAAAGGTGCGAATCACCGCGCCGTGGACCATTCGGCCCAACACGCGCGCCGTGTCTTTAATGGGCTCGCCGCGGCCGATTTGGATTTCGCTGGCGGGCAGGAACACCGCTTGGCCGCCTAATTCGCGAATGCCCACTTCGAACGAGACCCGGGTTCGCGTGGATGCCTTCGAGAAAATCATCGCCCAGGTTTGCCCCGCCAGTGGCTGAAACTTGTGTGAGCCGCGTGCTTGCTTGAGCCCAATCGCGCCCGCCAGGATGCTTTTCAGCTCGGCGGGACTCATTTTCTCAATGCTTAACAAATGTTTCATCTTCGCTTCACGCTGCGACTCTCCAGGATACGAATCTATCCTGCTATTCCAGCCGCGACGGCTTCGAGCGCCGCCAGGCCCTCCTCGGCCTCGGTTTTACGCAGGTTCAACGGCGGCAGCAACCGCAGCACCTGCGCTCCGGCGGGAATAACCAGGACGCCCGCGGCGTGAAGCAGTTGCGCCAAACGCACCGCTTGGGTCCGGCTGGCTTCTCCCGGGAGGTTGGGTATTTCAGGCACCAACTCGATCCCAAGCATCAACCCCAGCCCGCGTGTGGCGCGCACCACTTGCGGGTACTTGGCGGCCAGGCGCTCCAAACCTTGCCTAAGAAATTCGCCCATCGTCCGCGCGTTGTCGCCTAGCTTTTCGCGCTCGATTACCTCCAGCACTTTTAACGCCACGGCGCAGCCTAGCGGCGAGCCGCCGTACGTGCTGCCGTGGCTGCCCGCGCCCAACAAATCTGCGTAGGACGCCCGCACCCAGAATGCCCCAATCGGGAATCCCGCCCCGAGCGATTTGGCCATCGAAATCCCGTCGGGAAGAAAGTTCTGGTGTGAGGGACCACTCGCCGGCTCTGGCTCGCGGGCATCTTCCAGTATGCGCTGGAAACTCTGAAAACGACCGGTTCGGAAGTGGCCGTCCTGAACGGCATCCATCAGGAGCAGCAGGCGTTTTTCGTCACATAACCGCCGCAGCCCCAGCAGATACTCGGGGCGCGCGGGCGATACGCCGCCTTCGCCCTGAATGCCCTCAATCAAAATGGCCGCCGTGGCCGGCGACAGCGCGTTGCGCACCGCCTCCAGATCGTTATAAGGCACTTGGCGGAATCCGGGTACCATGGGCTCAAACCCTTTTTTCACTTTCTCCTGCCCCGTCGCGGAGATACCGGCCAGCGTCCGGCCATGGAACGAATTGGCCGTGGTGATGATCTCAAAGCGCCCTTCTTCGTGGCCGAATTTGCGGGCCAGCTTGAACAGGCCCTCATTGGCCTCTCCGCCGCTGTTGCAAAAGAAGCATTTGCCCGGGCCAATGAGCGTGGTCAGCGCCTGGGCCAGCCGACCTTGCGGCTCGTGATAATAAAAATTCGAGGTGTGGACCAGACGCCGCGATTGTTCGACCAGCGCTTCCGTGATCGCCGGATGGGCATGGCCCAAGGCGCTGACCGCGATGCCGCCCCCGAGGTCCAAGTACCGTTTCCCCGTCACATCATACACATAGCTCCCGGCGCCGTGGCTCAGAACGATGTCGAAGCGGCCGTAGCTCGGCACCACGTATTGCTGGAAGAGCTTTTGCACTGCCGCCACATCGTTGCGAACCAACGGCGGTGGTGCCGGAACAATTTCTTTCATATTCGAGTGCTATTGGAACCGGGACAAAACTTTAACCCTAAACACCAGGGAGAAAAGCGAATACTCGCTCGATCGGCTTGAAGCCCCCGGCGCGCGGGCATCCTTGCCTGCAGCAACGTCCGAGCGCCGGCCGACGCGACGATTATCCATTCGCCATTGTCGGTTCGGGATCTCTGCGGACTTCGGAAGCCCGCGCGCCGGCCCCCACCGGGTGAGCGTCGGTGGACTGCGCCGCTCATTTTAACTGGCCGAGCGTCTGGACCAGCGGCGGCCATTCCGCCGCATCCTTAATCTTCACTTTGCCCCAGGTAGTGCACAGGTACCCGAGCATGCGCGAATCTTTCTGCCGCTCGGCGAAGCGTTCGAAAGCCAGGCTGGCTTCCAGCGGTTGCCAGCCCGACGGCCAGACCCGAAAGCCTTTGCCCAATAAGAATGGGACGGACGGATACTCGGCGCGTTTGTCGTAGTGCCAGTCGCACATAATGATGTCTTTGGGAACCAGGTCGACGGCACCCTGGGTGCCATTCTTTGAGGCTTCCCACTCGGAGTTGCCGGTTTTGGCAGCATCCAGCAGGCGATCGCCCCACATGAGCATTTCGATGTTGCGCTGCTTTACGATGTGAACGTGGAGGTCGTTCACCGCTTTGGCAAAAAGAACCGCTGGGTCCGTGTTGTGACAGCGCGGGCAGAATTCCGACCCGATCAGGAACACCTCATCCATCCCGACGTGGAAGGCGTCCGCGTCGAAGGCGTCGATTAACTCGTCGATGAGACTGAAGACGAAAGGATTAACTTCGGGGTTTCGTGGACACCAACTCCGGCAGTAAATGCCTTTGTTCTCTGGAAACTTTCCGGGCGTTTCGTCGAATTCGGGATGTTTGGCCAGAAGCGGCAGGGTGTGTTTGCTCCAGGATTGGTGCCCAAGGCAGTTCAGTTGCGGGATCAGCCGGATGCCCAATGCATGGGCGGCGGCGGTTAGTTCCTGAGCCTGGGCCCTGGTCACGAATCTTTCGTCGCGCACTTCGGGATGTGACTGAAACTCGAATCCGTAGTCCACCTCCGCGATGACTGCGTTGACACCGGCGGCGGCCAGTTTCGGCAGGGCCGCCTTCAGTGCGTCGGCCTGTTCGCCGTTTTGAACCATCAAGTGGACCCCGCGCCATACGGGATTGACCGCCTTCCGCTGCTTTATCCATTTGGAAGGCTGATTCCGCGCGGCCGAGCGGTCCCGGGTCTGGCATCCTGACCCCGTCCCCACCATGACGACTATCAGGCTCAGTGCCCATACCAGCGGCCGGACCTTTCGCGGCCAAAAGCGCCGGGCGCAACCTTGGCCCACGGTTTGGGATGCATTCGGTTTGCGGCTCAGGTCGTCCATGGCCAATCAATGTCAGGTTGAACGAAGCGGTTCAATCCTTTTAGCAGGCTAAGCGCAAGGGTGGGTGGACTCGGGTCCCCCTGCGCGCGATGTTTCGGCCCTTCGGGCCGAGACCGGGCATGGGCAATCTGAAGTCCGAAACTCCCGGCCAACATTCATTGACCCGGACTTCGGTTTCGGCCTTCGCTCCGGGCAAGCCCCGGCCTTTTTGTCGTTAATTTTACTGATAGACAAAAACGGCCGTGCCGTTGACAAAAGTTACAGAAACGTTCATTATTTGTTTACTAAGCCACCCTTTTCCCGGGGGCACGGCCTTGTCATGAAACGTTATGAACAAACTCGATTCGGAAACAAAGAAAACCCCTTCAGATGGGCGCTTCGCGGGCGCGGGCGCGTTTACCCTCATTGAACTGCTGGTAGTCATTGCGATCATCGCCATTTTGGCGGCCATGATCCTGCCGGC
>Ga0070741_10010356_pt1 | contig 17653 bp, 15 predicted proteins | sample Coa_R1_4_FD_66440 | JGI IMG/M metagenome (GOLD analysis project Ga0070741, IMG submission 66440) | Surface soil microbial communities from Centralia Pennsylvania, which are recovering from an underground coalmine fire - Coalmine... | ecosystem: Environmental > Terrestrial > Soil > Unclassified ...
CGCCAGCTTGATCAGCGCGTAGGCATCGGCCATGGCGGTTGGCTCCGGTGTGGTGACCACAATGGCCTCACCCGCCGCAACAACGAAGCGCAGGACGTTCTCCGAGATCCCGGCACCAGTATCGAGCAGCATCACGTCGGCCTCGCCGTCGAGCGCGGCAAAGGCGTGGAGGAGCTCCTCGCATCGCGCGCTGCTCAGGTTCGCCAGCTCTTCCAAGCCCGATCCTCCGGGTACGACCCGCACGCCGCCGGGGCCAGTGACGATCACCTCATCGAGGCGCCGCTGCCGCGAGAGCACGTGCTGCAGGCTATAGCGTGGACGAAGCCCCAGCAGCACATCAACGTTAGCAGTCCCGAGATCGCAGTCCAAGAGAATGACCTGTTTGCCCCATCGCGCGAGCAGCACCGCCATATTGGCCGCAAAGGTGGTCTTGCCTACCCCACCCTTACCGCTGGTGACGGCAATCACGCGCGCGGTGCGCCCGCGGAGCGACGCTTCCGGCAGCGAGTGCTGCGAGGCCAGCAAGCGCAGGTCGTGCGCCTGATCACGCACGAGCCCGGCCAGCTCGCCACCCGGGCCGCCGGTGCGCGGGCCAGAGCCTGCGGGGAAGGCGGCCGAGCTCATTCCACCGCTCCTTCTACCATGCGCCGGCGCCGTAGAGCGGCCCCTCGGCTCGGCCGCCCGGAGCCACGCTTGCCCGCCTCGGCCGCCAGACTTGCCGCGCCATTGGCCGGACTCTCTGCCGCGCCCTTCCCGGCCGCGTGAGCCCCGCCCGATGGCGTTCGCGGTGGCTCCGCCATCCGTGCGGCCCCTCGGGCCGGTCCACCATCGGGCACAGGCGGGCCCGGATCACCGACTGCGAGCAGCTTCGCACCGGTGCGCGCGGCCACGGCAGAGAGTCCGGCAGTGGCGAGCTGCACCAGCTTCGGCGAGGCGGCCGCTTCGATGTCGCTGGGCACGTTCTGTCCAGACGTGATGAAGTAAACCGGGCGGCCAGACCGCGCCACGACGCTCAGAATCGGCCCGTAGGTGCCCGTCTCATCCAGCTTGGTAAGGATCAGCCCATCCGGTCCAAGGCGGCCGAACCGCTCCTCGATGTCGAGCAGATCACGAAGCTTGGTCGGCGCCGCCATCACCAGCAGCACCAGCCGCTGCGCCGGCGGCACGGCCGCCAGAAAGCGCGCCAGCTCCGCCAGCTGGGCCTCATTTCCCTGGGCGCAGCCGGGCGTATCGACCAGCAGCAGGTCGACATGGCGGTAGCGCCCCACCACCGCGGCCAGCTCGGCCGGCTGGTAGGTCACCTCGATCGGCAGGCGCATGATCTCCGCGTACGTTCCCAGCTGGCTCGTCGCTGCAATCCGGAAGGTATCGGTGGTGACCAGTCCAACCTGCCGGCCTTCAGCAAAGCTGAGATGGGCCGCCAGCTTTGCCAGGGTCGTCGTCTTGCCCACACCCGTGGGGCCAATCAGAAAGACGACGAGCGGCGCGCCGCCGGGAGGCGTGAGGCCGGCCGTGCGCAGGCGCTCCCCAAGCAGCTCGCCAAGCCGGCTGCATACTCGCTCCGGCTCAGGGTCTCCGCGGCCATGCAGCTCGTCGGAGAGCTGGGCCACCAGACTCAGCGCCAGGGTCGGCTCGACCTCCTGCGCCACCAGATGCTGCGAGATGGCTTGGAGCACGGGAGATTCGCCAGCCAGGCGCCCATCAGGCGCCTGCCACGTGAGCCGATTGACGGCCCCCCGTAGATCGGTGAGCGTGCGCTGCATCTCATAGAGCACCGCCCGGCCGGCCGACGAGCCGGGCGATGGGCCAGCCGGCCGCGCCCGCCGCTCCGGTGCCAGCGAAGCCGCGGAGGCGGCGGAGCGGCGGCCGGCTGGCTCGCTCGCCGGCAGCTTTGGCCGCTCTTCCCCACCGGCACCGGCGGCGCCGCTCGCCCCCACCTGGCCCACACCACTCCCGCTGCTCACCGCCCGGCTCGGAGCAGCCGAAGCCGGCAGCATGGACCGGCCGGCCTGGCCTGCACCACTCCCACTGCTGGCCACACTGACGGTGCTGCCCGCAGCCCCCCTTCCGGCCACTCCGCCCGCCATGCCCGGCGCCGGAGCGGCCGCGGCCGGCCGGCCGGCTATTCGCTGGTCGCCGGCAGTGCGCGCGGCCGGCGACGGCGGGAGCGATGTGAGGCCCGGGCGACTCAGGCCAGCGCTCGGCGCCCCAGGAAGATGCTCGTCCTCCACCGCCGCCAGGATCTCGATCTCCGGCTTGTACGAACGGCCGAAGAGGCTCAGGAGGCCGGCCAGGCCAAACAAGCTCAGCGCACCGGCGGACCGGCGCCGCTCGTAGACGATGACCGCCTCTGGCCCGAGCTCCTCTCGGATCTGCTTCAACGCCGCGGTGCGATCGGTTGCGCGATACGTCTTGATCTTCATTACCCACCACCCGTTCCTGCGCGTCGCCGCTCGGTCCTCGCCGCCAACAAATCGGAGGGCGTCTCGCGGCGCGGCGGGCGCCGGCATCAATCGATGGTGACCATTCCTTCGGCCTTCACCTCGACACTAGGAGCAATCTCGTTGAACGACAGCACCACCAGGCTGGGGAGCACCCGCTCGGTAAGGCGGCGGACGGCGAGCCGCAGGCGAGCCGAGCAGAGCAGCACCGGCGGATACCCCATCGCCGCCACCTTCTCCATCTCGGCAGCCAGCCGCTCCAGCAGCTGCTGGGCACGCGCTGGCTCCATGGCGATCATCGTGCCCTGGTCGGTCTGCTTGAGCGCCTCGGTGAGCTGCTGCTCGACGCGCGGGCTCAGCGTGATCACGTGGACGGCACCATCAGCCGCTCGATACTGCGCCGAGATCGCCCGCGCCAGCCGCTGGCGCACATACTCGGTGAGTGCATCCGGATCGCGTGTCTGACGGCCATGGTCGGCCAGCGTCTCCAGGATGGTTACCAGATCACGGATCGTAATCCGCTCGCGCAGGAGGTTCTGGAGCACCTTCTGCACCTCGCCGAGCGTGAGTACGTTAGGAATGAGCTCCTCGACGACGGCGGGGTAGTCGTTCTTGAGATTGTTGATCAGGGTCTGCACGTCCTGGCGCGAGAGAATCTCCGCCGCGTGCGCCTTGATCACCTCGGTGAGATGCGTGGTCAGGACCGAAGGCGGATCGACCACGGTGTAGCCGAGCAGCTCGGCACGCTCCTTCTGGCCAGCCGAGATCCACAGCGCCGGCAGGCCAAACGCCGGCTCTCGGGTCGGCGTGCCTTCAATCGCCTCCTCGGCCAGTCCAGGGTTCATGGCCAGGTACTGGTTGATCATCAGCTCGCCACGCGCCACCTCCACGCCGCGCAGCTTGACCACATACTGGTTCGGCGCCAGCTGCAGGTTATCGCGCACGCGCACTGTGGGCAGAATGATCCCCAGGTCGAGTGCCATCTGGCGGCGAATGCGGGTAATGCGATCGAGCAGGTTGCCGGCCTCCTGCGGATCGACGAGTGGAATGAGCCCGTAGCCGATCTCCAGCTCCATGGGATCGACCTGCAGCAAGGGCATCACCGCCTCGGGACCGGCCAACGCCGCCGGCTTGGCTGCTCCTTCGACCGCCGTGGCCGTGGCCAGCGCGGCGGCGGTGCGCCGGTTCGCCCGCGCCACGCCATAGGCCGCCGCGCCGGCAATGCTGCCAATGAGCAGGAACGGCAGCTTGGGCAGGCCCGGCACCAGCGCAAAGCCGAGCAGCAGCGCCGCGACGATGCCCATGGCGCGCGGGTTGGCGGTGATCTGGCGAACGGTATCCGCGCCCAGGTCGGCCTCGGAAGCCGCGCGGGTGACGATGATGCCGGTGGCAGTGGAGATCATCAGCGCAGGGATCTGGCTGACCAGCCCATCGCCAACGGTGAGCAGGGTGTAGGTCTGCAGCGCCTGCATCAGGCTCATCCCGTGCTGCCAGACGCCAATGACGAAGCCCCCCACGATGTTGACCAGCATGATGACGATGCCAGCAATCGCGTCGCCCTTGACGAACTTGGAGGCGCCGTCCATCGCGCCGTAGAAGTCCGCCTCCTGCTCGATCTCGCGCCGCCGGCGGCGCGCCTCAGCTTCGGTGATGATGCCCGCGTTGAGGTCGGCATCGATACTCATCTGCTTGCCGGGCATCGCATCGAGCGTGAAGCGGGCCGCCACCTCCGCCACGCGCCCCGCGCCGTTGGTGATCACCACGAACTGGATCACCACCAGGATCAGGAAGACGACGATGCCCACCACGTAGCTGCCGCCGACGACGAAGTTGCCAAAAGCCTCGACGACATGCCCGGCGTAGGCCTGCAGCAGTACCAGCCGGCTGACGGAGATGTTGAGCGCCAGCCGGAAGAGCGTGGTGATGAGCAGCAGCGAGGGAAAGACCGAAAAGGCCAGCGGCTCCGACGTGTACATCGAAACCAGCAGGATGATGAGCGCGATGGAGAGGTTGATTGTCAGCAGCAGATCGACCAGCGTTGCCGGCAACGGCACGATCATCATCGCCACGACGGCGACGACGGCCACCGGGAGCACGATATCCTGCTGCCGAAGCAGGCGATTGAGCGGCGCCGGCTGTCCGCCGGCACTGGTGACACTCGTTGCAGCCGCCATTACCCGACCTCACCGACCTAGAGCCGGCCCATGATCCTTGCCCCGCTCCTCGAGCGAAAGCGCCGGTTGCTCATTGCCCGACCTCACCGGCCTGGAGCCGGCCCATGATCCTTGCCGAACCCGCCATTTCCTCCGCTAGCTCCTCCGGCTACGCCGTGGCAGCCGCAAAGCCGGCCGGCGCGCGGCTGGGATACAGGCGATAGACGAACGCCAGCACCTCAGCCACCGCCTTATAGAGCTCCGGCGGCACCAGCTGCCCCACGGCGCACGATTTATAGAGCGCCTGAGCGAGCGCGACGTTCTCCACCAGCGGTACGCCGTGCTCGCGCGCAATCTTCTTGATCTGCTGAGCGATCAGCCGCTCTCCCTTAGCAATCACCACCGGCGCCTCCATCCCCGACTCATACCGCAGCGCGACGGCGTAGTGGATAGGGTTGGTGACCACCACGTCGGCCTTGGGCACCTGACGCATCATGCGCTGGCGCGCCAGGGCACGGGCGCGCTGGCGCAAGCGCGCGCGGATCTGCGGATCGCCTTCCTGCTGCTTGAGCTCTTCCTTGATCTCATCGCGCGACATGCGCAGGCTGCGCTCGAGCCACCAGCGCTGGTAGAAGTAATCAGCGGCCGCCAGCACCGCCAGCCCTAGCACCAGCTTCCAGAGCAGCCCCATCGCCACGCCGACCAGGGTCGCCCCGGCAGCGCCGGGCGCCATACCAGCCAGAGAGGCCAGCAAGCTCCCCTTATCGCTCAGCGCCTGCCAGACCACCAGCGTGATCAGCGCCACCTTGACCAGCGTCTTTGCCAGCTCGACCAGGCTGCGGCCAGAGAAGAGGCGCTTGGCGCCTTCGATCGGATTGATGCGCGAGAACTGTGGCTTGAGCGTCTGGCCGGTCAGCAGCAGGCCAAACTGCGCCAGGTTCACCAGCACGCCAACAGCTACCAGCCCGGCCAGTAGCGGCCCGACCAGCCGGCCCAGCCACCAGGCCGCGGCCAGCAGCTTCGCCTGGAGCGTGGCGTCGGTTAGGTCGGTCAACGGGAGAGACTCGAAGGTGTGCACCGTGAGCTCCATGATGGCGCGAGCCATCCCCGGCCAGCTCCACTGCAGAAAGATGGCGCCGGCGAGCAGCATCGCCACCGTATTGACCTCGGTGCTGCGCAGCACCTGTCCTCTAGCTCGCGCTTCGCCCCGCCGCCGCGGGGTGGCCGGCTCGGTCCGCTCTCCAGGCATTCGTCACCACGCTCCCAGTCGCTGCGTTTTCACGCCCCTGGCGCTACTCCCTGTGGCCGCCGAGCATCCGTGCCGCTCAGCTAGGAGACCCCGCGCAGCAGCAGCGCGACCATCTGGCCAACGTTTCCCAGGAGCTGAGCCATGATCGCCACCACCACCGGCAGGGTGATGATCAGCATGCCGAACCCGGCAATCAGCTTGGCCGGCATGCCGACGACGAAGACGTTGAGCTGCGGCACGCTGCGCGCGACGATCGCCATCGCCACATCGGTAAGCAGGAGCGTCGCCAGCAGCGGCAGCGAGATGCGCAAGGCAATCACAAACAGGTCGCGCCCGAGCCCCAGCAGCACCGGCGCCGGCGGCAGCGCCGCCGCCGTCGAGCCCAGGGGAACCAGCTCGAAGGTCGCCCGAATGCCGAGCAGCAAGGCGTGATGCCCGTTGATGGTCAGGAAGATCAGCATCGCCAGCAGCGAGTAGAACTGGTCGAGCAGGCTAGCATTCGAGGCCGTCAAGGGATTGATGATGTTCGCCAGCGAAAAGCCCAGCTGCAGGCCGGCAAGGTGTCCCGCGGCTTCGAACGAGGCAAAGAGCAGCAGCACGGCGAAGCCGATCAGCCCGCCGAGCAGCAGCTCCCGCGCCACCTGAGCCAGATACTCCGGCGCCGTCGAGGGGATGGGAGTGAGGTTGGCGGAGACGACCGGCAGCAGCGCCAGCGAGCAGAGCAGGATGAAAGCGATCTTGAGCTGCGCCGGGATGCTGCGCCCGCCAAAGGGCGGCGCGACCATCAGCGCCGCCCCCACGCGGCACACCACGAGGAAGAAGACCTCCCAGAAGAGCATTGGCTGGGCCAGCGGGTTCACCATGCGTTACCGCGCGAAGCTGGGCAGCGAGATGAGCAGATTGGACATATACGACACCAGGCGATTGAGCATCCAGGGGCCAAAAAGCACCCCGGCGACGAAGACGGCCAGGATCTTGGGCACGAAGGCCAGGGTCATCTCGTTGATCTGCGTGATGGCCTGGAAGATCGACACGACCAGGCCCGTAACGAGGCTAAAGAGCAAGATCGGCAGCGCCAGCTCGAGCGTGATCGTCAGCGCGTTGCGCGCCAGATCCAAGACCATGCCTTCAGTCACGAGCCAACTCTAACCGCCGCGCGCCCACGGCCGGACTCCCCTCCACGGAAGGTATCGGCCACGTGACCGATTGCCGGCCAGCGCGGTGTCACTTCGGCGAGTAAGGGCAAGAAGCTGCGTCGCGCCGGTCAATGAAAGCTCAGCACCAGCGCGCGAGCGAGCAAGTACCAGCCATCGACCATGACGAAGAGGAGAATCTTGAACGGCAGTGAGATCAGCACCGGCGGAAGCATCATCATGCCCATGCTCATCAGCACGGTGGAGACGACCATATCGATGATCAAAAAGGGGATAAAGATGACGAATCCCATCTGGAAGGCCGTCTTGAGCTCGCTAATGATGAAGGCCGGGATGACGACGTAGGTGGGAATATCGTCGAGCGTCTTGGGCTGATCGAGCTTCGCCAGGTAGACGAAGAGCGCCAGATCCTTCTCACGCACCTGGCGCAGCATGAAGCTGCGCACCGGCTGCTCGGCCTTGGCAAACGCGTCTTGCTGGCTCAGCTGGCCTGCTAGATAGGGCGTCACAGCGTCGGTCTGGATCTGCTGCCATACGGGCGCCATGACGAAGAACGTCAGGAAGAGGGCCAGCCCCAGCAGCACCGGATTCGGCGGCAGCTGCGGCACCCCGATCGCATTGCGAATGAGCGAGAGCACGATGATGATGCGCGTGAAGGCCGTCACCATAATGAGGATGGCTGGCGCCAGCGAGAGGACGGTGAGCAGGGCAATGATCTGCAGTGAGCTGACCGTGTCCTGAGGGCCCTGCGCCTGGTCGACCCCCACCGAGATCCTGGGTACCGGAGCCGAGGCGACATCGCTGGCCGTACACCCGCTGGCCAGCAGCACGAGCAGGACAAGGCCGGCCAGTAGCCAGAGCCATGGCCAGGAGACCAGTCGCCGCCGGCAAGCCGGAGCACCGACATCGCCGGCGGCCAGGCCCGCCGGCCGCCGAAGCCAGCGAGAGAGGGAACTTGGGAATCGTACCGTCACGCTCATGCTCTTCTACTCAGAGGTGCACCCTGCCGGGAGGGCCCGAAGCCCGCGGCCGTGGTACAGCGTCGCCACCGTGATTGCCAGGTCGAAGGTGCACCCTGCCGGGAGGGCCCGAAGCCCGCGGCAGGGCAAACGATCCAGAACGATCTCGGGAGGATATCCGTTGGAGGCACGCCGCCAGTCCTCAGTGCTTAGCCGGCTACCATGGCCACGAGCCAAGGAAGCGCCCCCCTCAGCCACCGCTTTCGATCCGGCGTGCGCTCTCGCGCAGGCGTTGCAGCAGCTCGGCCAGCTCATCCTGGCTCCGGCTCTCTTCGGCGATCGTCCTGCTCCTCGCGCCGCCCTGGCCATCGAGCGCCACCGCTGCCAGTGCCGCAGCGAAGGCCCCATCCGGCCGCTCCATCGGCGCTCCCCGAGCCGGCCGCCGCCGGCGGGTCGCCGCCGGCCTCCCGGCCAAGGGCGGTTCTAGAGCGGCTGCTTCCGGCCCCAGGTCGTGCGTCGCTGGCCCGGCCGGCATTGCCTCCTGATCATCGCCTTCCGCCCGATGGAGCTGCCGGCGATACGGATCGGGAAGCTCGTCTGGATCGATCTCCGCCAGCAGCGTCAGCTGGGCATCGGTGGCGCCGATGAGCAGCAAGCGCTCGCCGAACTCAACCAGCGAGACTGCCGAGCGGCCGCGACCGCTCGGCGCCGGCAGATAGGTCGTCTCCAGCACGCGCAGCATCCGGCCGGCGGGGCTGGGTGGTGCTGCGGCGGAGACAAACGCGTAAAGCAAGCGGGCGCAGACGAAGATGAGCGCCAGCACCGCTGCGAGGCTGAGCACGGTGCGTACGGCGGTGGTCCATGAGAGGCCGCTCTCGGCCGGCTGGGGCTCCTGATGAGGGAGCAGGAAGGGCGTGGCAGTGGCGGCCGCCTCCGGGGCGGCCGGCGCTTCCACTGGCCCAGACTGGCTCTCCTGATCGGAGCCGGCCTGGGCCGTGCTATCCGCAGGACCGGTGTCGGGGCTCAGGACCGGCCGGCTGGCCGGGTCGGGGTGCGGGACAGCGCTACTCCCAGGCCAGGCCGCCCACACCACGGCGGCGGCCAGGAGCGCCATAGCCAGCGCCGCCTGTGCGGCCAGCGGCCGGCTCAGCAGCCAGACTCGGAGACGGACGATCATTGGCCGGAGTGTCCACAGCGTAGCACTCCACGCGCCACGCGCAGAAGCGACTAGCGCATCTTGGCTAGTCGCTTCTGCGGACTGACGATATCGGTCACGCGCACGCCAAAGTTCTCATCGACGACCACCACCTCGCCTTTGGCAATCAGGCGATCGTTGACGTAGATATCCACTGGCTCGCCCGCCAGCTTATCCAGCTCGATGACCGATCCGGGGCCAAGCGCGAGGACCTCCTTGATCGTCAGATCGGCTCGCCCTAGCTCCACCGAAACGCGCAGGCCAACGTCGAGCAAAAGATCCAGGTTGGTAGCACCCACCCCTTCGAGCTCGCCCTCGAACGGCTGGAACTGGACGGGATGCACGCTCGTGCCGGCTGGCTGCGTGGCCGCCGCCATGGTGTCTTCCATTGTGCTGCTAACTCCTCCACCAGCTCGCTCACGGTGCTGGGTGGCCGGTGCTCGCGACGAGGCTCCCACACGGGCACCTCGCTCGCCGGCTTTCGGCTCGGTGCTACCGGCAGAGATGGCCGCCTCGGCCCCCTCGGTGCTCCCTGCAGCCGGTGCTACCGGTGCAGTGGCCGTGGGCGGCGCAGACGAAGCCGGAATCGCGGAAGCGCCTGCCTCAGCCGCCGGCAGTGCTACGGCAGCCAAGGCCGCCGCCGGAATCAGGTGAATAACCGCAAGCTCCGTCTCCGCACCGGGCGCTCCCACCGTCAACGTATGCTCCACACGCAAGAGCACGTTCTGCTCGTCGTGCGATGCCTCACCTGTATCCGGCAGCGAGAGCCGCACCGGCGGGACAGCCACGCCAGCAAGCGCGGCCGTCAGCCGCTCAGCCAGATTGCGTAGCAGGCGGCCGAGCTGCTCCATGTCGGGCAGGTCGGCTGCGCCCCGCGCCGCCGGCAGCAGGGTTTGCAGAGGAGCTTTGGGCAGCAGGAGCAGCGGCGCGTACACCACGCCGCCCGCCTCCCAGCGCACGTCGATTGGATGGTAGCTGGCCCAATCTTCGCTTTCGAGCTGCGATGGATCAAGCCGCTGCACCCGCACCCGGCCAAGATGAACCGGCTGGCCCAGCGCCGTGCTGAGCGTCTCCATCGCTCGGGCGGCGAGGAAACGGCCAAAGGCCACCACCGCGGCTACCTGCTCGGGCGAGCTGCCAAGCGCCGCCGCCAGCACGTCCATCGCCTCCGGCTCGGTGGCACCGGCTGCAACCGCCGCCTCGCTTGCCGGCGGCGCACCCGAGCTCTCCGGAGAGGCGGCACCGTCAGCCATCGTTCCCGGCGGAGCCGGCCTATCTGGCAGATCCATTGAGCTCCCCCTGCAGCTCGCGGGCTTCCAGCACGGTGCCGATGCGCACGGCAAGCTGGTGGCGGCCGGGCTTCAATCCAGGGCGGCCACGATACTTCGGCACGCCGCTGACCAGGATCTCGATCTCGTCGTCGACCAACGTATCCAGCCGGATCACATCGCCGCGCTGCAGCTCGAGCAGCTCCTCCACGGTGACGATCGCCGTGCCCAAGCGAGCGATGATGGGCACCCGAACCGTGCTGAGGGTGCGGCGCACCTCCTCCTCGCCGACCTGCCGGCGGGAGAGATTGGTGGCAAAGAGACGCTGGGTATCGAGCTGCGGGACGATTGGCTCCAGCGTGGCATAGGTGTAGCAGAGGCGTATGGCCCCCTCCGCATCGCCAATCGTGGCATTGACCTTCACCGAGACCACCACGTCGCTCGGCAGGGCAATCTGCACAAACCCGGCGTTCGTCTCCACCGCGCCCACAGCCGGTGTGATAGTGACGATCATCTGCCAGGCGGTGCGCAGGTTATCGAGCACCGGCGCCAGCCAGTTCTCCTGGAACAGCGCCCGCTCCAGCTCGGTCACGTCACGCTCGCGGGGCAGCGCTCGGCCGGCGCCGCCGAGCAGGCGGTCGATCGAAGCAAAGATCAGGTCGGCACTGACCTCTAGAAGGATGGGGGCCGGCAGCGGGTCGAGCGAGACGACGAAGATCAGGTTTCCTTCCTTCGTCGCGCCGGTGAATTCTTCGTACGAGGCCTGCTCGACCGAATCGAGCACGCATTGCACCGTGGTGCGCAGGTAACCGGCCAGCGTCGAGTTGAGCAGGCGCACGAACTGGTCGTGAATGCCGCGCAGCGTTCGCAGCTGATCGCGCGAGAACTTCTCCGGCCGTCGGAAGTCATACTCCTTGACGCGGTGCCGCATTTCTGGCCCACCAGGCGCGCCGACGATGCCGCCATCCATCTCCGGCAAATCGCGGCGGCCGTGGCCCAGACTACCCAGCAGCGCTTCGCGCTCGTCCGCGGTAAGAAGGCGTTCCTCAGTCACCAAGGCCCTCGTCCAGTGTAGCGTGCTGGGGCGCTACCGGCCCCGCTGAATGCTACTGCCTACTGAATGATGAAATCGGTGAGATAGACCTGAGCCACCTGCTGGCTCTTGGGCAGGATGGCATTGAGCTTCGTTCGGATCTCCTCGCGCAGGCGATCCTTGCCATCCGGTGACATGAGATCGTCGGTCCGCTTCGAGGTCAGAATGTTGGTCAGCAGGTCATTCACCTGGGGGCCGTACAGCGTGCCAAAGTCGGTTTCGAACTTCTTCTGCTCCTCAGGCGTAGGGGGGGCCTTCCGCTTGGCTGCCTCGGCCGCCGACTCGGGCACCGTGAGCACAATACTAACCTTAAGATAGCGCCTGCCGCCGGGATCGGCCAGGTTCACCACCTTGCTTGGAATGCTATAGGTAAAGGCCGGCGGGGGTGTCGCTGCTTCAGCGGCGTGCGTGGCCGGCGCGGCCGGCGCACGCGAGGATCCAAGATACCAGCCTGCCCCCAGGCCCACGACTAAGGCCACTACCGCCGCTCCCACCAGCGGAATGAGCTTACCCATTGAACGCTACGCTCCTTGCCAGACCAGAGCCACAGTGAACCCCGCCGCTGGCGCTCCATCCAGCCTTGGTTTCAGTATAGTCTCTCTTGCCGCTCTCCGGGGCCCAGTGCCAGCCTCGTCCGCGCGCCTATCGAGTGGGAAGGCCGGCCGGCAGCGGCGCCGCCGGATTCGCTAGCTGGCCGGCCGGAGCCGGCGGGCCGGCCGGCTGGGGATTCAAGATCCAGATCTCCACCCGGCGGTTCCGCGCCCGGCCATCCGGCGTGGCGTTATCGCCAATCGGGCGCGTATCGGCATAGCCCACGGCCGAGAGGCGATCGGGCTGGACACCTTGCTCCTGCAGCACCCGTGCCACGTGCGCGGCACGCGCTGCCGAAAGCTCCCAGTTGGTGGGGAACTGCCCGCTGTTGGGCGGCACGTTATCGGTATGCCCCTCCACCCGGATGGGATTCTGATCCGGCAGGGTGCGCAGGATGCCGGCCACGAACTCGAGCGCCTGCTGGCCCTCCGGGCGAAGCTCGGCGCTCCCGGAGCTAAAGACGAGCGCGCCCGCCAGGGTGATCACCACGGCATCCTTGCTCGCCGTCACGCTGATCTCATCCCCAAGCTCCTGCTGCTTCGCATACGAGATCAGCTCTGGCCCAATGGTGGCGCCCACCCCGGTGAGGCCGGCAAAGGTGTTTGCCAGCGTGCCCAGCTGCACCAGGCTCGTCGTCGGCGCACCCTGCAGCACCGGTACGTTGAACGCCTTCTGGAGCGAGGCGGCCACCTGCTCGAACTTCACCTGGTCCACCTTGCTCGTCGCAAACAGGATGACGAACAGCGCCAGGAGCAGCGTGATCATGTCGGAGTAGGTCAGGAGCCAGCGCTCGCTCCGATCCTTCTCAGGCGCCGGCACTTTGGTACGCGCCGCCATCATCGTGCTCCGGCGGTCTCCGCGGCGCCCAGCGCCGGACCGGTCTGGCCTGCCTGGCGCGAGCGCTGCTGGTCGACAGGCGAGAGGAACCCTTCGAGCTTGGTACGCACCAGCCGCGGGGCATCACCTTGCTGAATGGCCAGGATCCCGGCAACCATCATCCGCATCCGCGCCGCCTCAGCCTCGCTCTTCTGCCGCAGGCGCTTACTAATGGGGAGCCAGAAGAGGTTGGCCGTGCCAATGCCGTAGAGGGTGGCAATAAAGGCGGTGGCGATCGATTCGCCCAGCTTCTCGGTGCCCGCCTCGGCCAGCTTGGCCAGCGTGTTGACCAGCCCCATCACCGTGCCGATGATGCCCATGGTAGGCGCAAACCCGCCGGCCTGCTCGAAAAACTCGGCGCCCTCTCGGTGGCGCGCCTCCATCTCGGCAATGCGGATCTCGAGCAGCTCTTCGATCTGCTCCGGCGGCGTCCCGTCGACGACCTCCTGGATGCCATCGCGCAGGAAGGGATCGCCAAGCTGCTGCGCCTCGTCTTCCAGCGAGAGCAGCCCTTCGCGCCGCGCCTTCTCCGCCAGGCGCACGAAGGTTTGCACCAGCTCCAGCGGATCCTCCGACTGCTCGAAAAACGCGCGACGAATGTACCCCGGGAACTTGAGGACGGTGGAGACCCGGAAGGAGATCACGGTGGCCATGATCGTGCCGCCGATCACCAGAATGGCCGCCGAGACCTTGAGCAGCATGACTGGATTGCCTTCATCCAAGAGGAAGGCAATCATCACCGCGGCAAAGCCGCCAATGATCCCAACAGGGGTGCCGATGTCAAATCGGCTGCTCGTGCTCGCAGACGGAGCCGGACGATCCTGAGCCACCTTGCCCTTCTCCAAACACCGGTCAGAAGAATGTCACATACACACTGAGCATCCGGAACGAGCTACCTCCTCCGTCGCGAGTGGGGCGCTCGGCGGCCGGCGCTGCAGCACTGCAGGCATCCAGTGCTCGGCCAGGTGCCATATGCCGCAGCCTCTCCTCAGGAAGCGCATTTCCGGCCGCCTGTGCCAGACCATCAGGGTGATTGTCGGCTAGATACGCTGTTCCTGAAGCCGGCCGACCGCCCGTTCATGCTTGCCGGCATGGATCGGTCGCCCCTACCATCGCTGGTGGCTACCCCTGGAGCTTCTGGAACCGCGTGCCGCAGAGCTTACGCTCCGGGCGGCTCCGGTCCTTGACCCAACGAGGCAGTACTCGCCACGCTCCCGCCGGCAGCGGAAGGTCCCTCATCAGGCACTGCGGTCGCACCTGGCGCCACCAGCGCCGCCATGATCTGGCGCCGGAAGGCGACAATGCGCCGCACGACCTCGTCGGAACTCTCCTGCACAAGCACCCGCTTCCCCGACGTAAGGATGATCGTCGTATCCGGCATGCTCTCGACGGACTCTATCAGGTCGCTATTCAGATAGAAGGGCTTCCCCCCCAATCGGGTGACTTGAATCATGCTCGTATCCGAGCGCTAGGGTATGCCCAATTCGGCATCCTGGCAAGCCGGCGCTTCCTCAGGCGGATGGGCGGCGGGCCGTTAGCTCCTGCACCTTGAGGAGCACCTCGCGCAGACGGAAGGGCCAGGCGAGGCTCGCATCGCTCTCCTCCTCGCCCGCCTCCTCCTCGCCCTCCCAGCGCCGGCCCGCGCGCGCCGGCGGCTCGCCCGGCGATCGGGCGGCACGACCCAAGCTCGCCTGCCCTCCTCGGCGGCTCACCAGCAGATCCGGCGGCTGCCCTACCACACCACCGGTGGCCCCGGTCCGCGGCGCGCTGCCGGCATCGAGCAGCGCCAGGATCGGTACAGCCCGCGTCGCCCGGTGCTCCCGGAGATGGCGATAGAGCTGGCGGCGCTGCCGGCCGGTGGCCGGTGAGGTGACGATCACCAGCTGCGGCCGGCCGGCTACACCGAGCGGCGCGCTCTCTTCGCGTGCCCAGAGGTCGATGTCGTCGGGGACGATGATGGCTTCATAGCCTTCCTTGCGCAGGTAGACCTGCAGCACGCGCGAGACGATCGAGTCATCGCCGACGAGTACAACCCACCGGCGACGATCGGGAAATGGCAGCGGTTGAAGTACTTGCTGGGTCACACCCGGCCTCTGGCGCGAGGGCCTCTCAACAGAATGAGCTGTCCCACACTCGCTGTCGGATCTGTGAGATGACGGGCCACACCGTGTCTGCAGGTGCACTCGCAATGGACGGGCCACACCGTGTCTGCAGGTGCACTCGCAATCGAATGTGCTGTCCCACACGTATTGTCGGCAAAAGCCGGGTGCTGGCACATCCCTCGGCCGGAGGAAGGGCCATCCGCCGCCCGGCGGATGCCGGCACGACCACCCATGCGCCCTGGCGAGCGCCGGCCGGCCACGACGATACCTGAGCCGGATGAGCCCGACCGGCCAGGGGTTACCGCCTGCAGGCGCAGCTGTCCATGACGCTGGCCCGGCAGGGAGGAATTAGCCCAATAGGCCGCGGGTTACCGCCTGCACCGCGGCCTGCGTACGATCGCTCACCTGAAGCTTCTGCAGGATATGCTCGAGGTGGGTCTTCACCGTGGCCACGCTCACCTCCAGCCGCGCGGCGATCTCCTTGTTGCTCAAGCCGGCGGCGATGAGCCGCAGCACCTCTAGCTCGCGCGGCGTGAGTCGCTCGGGCCCCTGCCCAATGGTCACCGGGGCCATCGTGGTGTGCTCGGCCTCGGCAGCCAGCCGGCGCAGGAAGCGGCCCACAACCTCCTGATTGAGCAGCGAGCCGCCGCCGGCCACAGTGTGGATCGCTGCCAGCAGGTCGGGACCGGCCACATCCTTGAGCACGTACCCGCTGGCTCCCGCCTTCACCGCCTCGAAGAGGTAGTCGGGATTCTCATACATCGTGAGCATGATCACGCTGGCAGCGGGCACGATCTGCTTCACCTGGCGCGTGGCCGAGATCCCATCCATATCCGGCATGCGGATGTCCATCAGGATGATGTCGGGATGCAGACGCTCGGCGCTGCTCACCGCTTCGCGCCCGGTACGGGCCTCGCCGACGACCTCGAGCGTCGGGTCGGTCGAAAGCACGGCGCGCAGCCCTTCGATCACCAGGTGATGGTCATCGACCAGTAGCACGCGCACGCGACGCCCAGCCTGTCCGTCACGCGAGTGGTAGGCAGGCCCAGCCTCGCGTAGCCGGGCCCGAGGATCGAGAGTTCGCCCGCTCATCGGGATTCCTCCACCAGCCAATGGCCGACCACGCCGCCGCTCGATACGGCCGCCGGTGCCGGATCGCCCAAGCCATTGGGCTCGGCCAGCTGGCCCTCCCCCTCTGGACCAGGTGAGGCACCGCCGCGCGGCCGGTCACCGGGCCGGCCGCTTCCAGCCGTGCCTCCGGTGCCGGCTCCCTCGGCGGCTTCCGCCACCGGCATCGTCACCCGAATAATCGTGCCCTCCCCGGGCGCACTCTGGACCTCGAACGTACCGCCGAGCAGATGCGCGCGCTCGCGCATACCATGCAGTCCCACGTGGCGACCGGCCTCATTCTGGCGCGGTGGGTGCGCGGTAAACTCGATGGGATCGAAGCCCCGGCCCCAGTCCTGGACAACGATGTGGAGCAGGCCATCCGCACGGCGTAGCTCCACGCGGGCGTGTCCGGCATCGCCGTGGCGGCGCGCGTTCGTCAGGGCTTCCTGGACAATCCGGTAGGCGGTTACCTCCACCGGCGCCGGCAGTCGCTCAGGCCCCACTGCCTCCACCACCTCCACCTGCCAGCCAAACGTGTCGCGCAGCGACTGGACGTAGAGCTGGATGGCCGGCACGAGCCCAAAATCATCGAGCTCAGAGGGACGCAGGCCGGCAATGACCTTGCGCACCTCTTCGATCGACTTCTGCAGCATAAAGAGCCCCTTGGCCAGTGCCTGGTCGGCACGCGGATCCTGCCGCGCGTGCAGCAGGCCGAACGTCTGCAGGTGCTGGTGGGCGCTGACCATGAGCTGTGCCAGGCCATCATGGATGTCGTACGCCACGCGCCGGCGGTCATCCTCCTGATGCTGGATCATGCGCTCGACCAGATCCTGGAGATGCACCTCCTTATCGCGCACGGCCTGATAGAGCTTCGCGTTCTCAATGGCAATGGCAGCCTGGGTCGCCAGACCGGCCAGCAGATAGCTCTCGTCGTAGCGCGGCGCGCCGCCGCGCGCATACACCTCAAGGAGGCCGATCACCTGCTGGCGCACCTTGAGCCCCACGCACCAGCCAGTGACCGGCGGAATGCCCAGCGGCCGTAGCGCGCCATCGCGGAGCACGGCGTTGATCGTGAGCCGCACGCCGGGCGTGGCCCGGTAGCTGAGCCATTCCGGCGTCGCGCCTTTCTCCGCCAGGATCACCAGCTCGCCGCGCTCGTCGGGCTCAGTGATCAGGCAGCAGTCGGCGCGCGCCAGCCGGCGTGACATCTCCAGAATGCCGGAGAGCACCTCTGGGAGCTCCAGGCTCGAGGAGATCGCCTGCCCCGCGCCGTAGAGCGTGAGCAGCTCGTCGAGCGCGCGCTCGAGCTGCTCATGCAGCTGCGCGCTATCGAGCATCGCTGCCACCTGGCAGGCCAGCGTCTGGAGTACCTCCAGATCCTCAGGAGCGAGCGGTGGCTGCCGAACGCTCGAAAAGAGGAGCAGCGCCCCCAGCACCCGCTGCCGCCCGGTGGCCAGCGGCA
>Ga0070741_10010357_pt1 | contig 17652 bp, 17 predicted proteins | sample Coa_R1_4_FD_66440 | JGI IMG/M metagenome (GOLD analysis project Ga0070741, IMG submission 66440) | Surface soil microbial communities from Centralia Pennsylvania, which are recovering from an underground coalmine fire - Coalmine... | ecosystem: Environmental > Terrestrial > Soil > Unclassified ...
GCCCGCCGCAAAGCGAGCGGAGCTTCTCCGGGCCGCCACCTCTCGAGGGCGTCCCGGGCTAAGCGTCTAGATGCGCTCGAGCGCCTTCTTGACGGTCGGCTCCACGCGCTCCCGGTAGACGGGCTCGACGCGCTTCTTCACCACCGGCTCGACGCGCTCGCGGTAAACGGGCTCGACGCGCTTCTTGACGACGGGCTCGACGCGCTCGCGGTAAACCGGCTCGACGCGCTCGCGCGCCTTCCGGGCCCGGCCGATGAGCTGGTCGGTGACCTCGCGGCGGATGTCCCCGCCCTTGGCCTCGGCCTTCTCGAGCTCGGCGGCCAGCCGCTTGCGCAGCGCGTCGATCTCGCTCGTCCGGCCCTGACGATCCCGGAGCGTCTTCACCCGCTTCTGGAGCGCCTCGAGCTCCTTCGAGCGCTTCTCGGAGTTGCGCCACGTATCCGCGGTGGTCCGAACCGTCTCCGCGACGGTCGGGGGCGCACCGACGGCGACGTCCACGGCCTGGAGCACCTGCTGCGAGGGCTTGCGGCCGTCGCCCGCCGCCTGCTGCTTGCTGGTCGTGGTCTTGGTCTTCGTCTCGGTCTTTTCGGCCATCTCGGCTCTCGATCCCTTCGGCTTGCTTGCGTCGTACTGGTCAGTTCGAAGAAGTCCGGCAGCGTAGCACCGAACAAACGTTTTGGCGAACACATGTTCTTACCCCCGCAGGGGGATCGGTTACAGGCGGGCGCTCGGTGCCGCGGAGAGGGCGTCGCTTAGGAGCGGACGCCGGCGAACAGGCGGCTGAACCGGTGCGCCGCCCCGACGCGGTTCACCCAGTCGCCCGGGCTGTCGAGCTCCTCGGGGCGCGGCAGGTTGTCCGGGTCGCGCCAGGCGCGGTTCAGCGTCTTGATGCCGTGCTCGCGGACGACCTCGTCCGCGAACGCCTTGCCTCTGGCGTACTGCGCGAGCTTCATGTCGAGGCCGAGCACCTTGGCGACGAGCGAATCGAGCGGACCGCGGCGCTCGCGATCGCGGTCGAGCGCCCGGCGCAGGTCCGCGAAGCCGGCGTCCAGCTCGTGCCCGACCGCGTCCATGACGTGCTCGGCGTATCCCTCGACCAAGGTCATCGTCGCGGTCAGCCGCTCGAGCAGGCGCCGCTGCGGCTCGGGCCAGAGCAGCGTCGCGAGCTCGCCCGCCTTCATCGACCGGACGATCTCGCGCGGGTTGAGCCGGGCGAGCTTCCCGAGCAGCTCACCCGGCTTCACCTGGACCGCGGCGCGCTCGAAGAGCTCCTCCGCGATCCCGCCGATGTGGTCGCGCAGCCACGGCACCGCGGCGAAGTGGACCGCGTGGGTCGTCTCGTGGAGGGCGATCCAGCGGAGGAAGAGGTCGCGGTCCACGCCGAGGCGGGCTCTCGCCGAAGAGAGGTTGGGGGCGACGAAGAGCAGCCGCGGGGCGCGGGCGGGGCCGAGCAGAGCCACGTCGTACTGGCCGATCACGCGTTGCGAGAGGTAGCCGACCGCCAACCCGACCTCGGCTCCGGTAGCTGCGCGGACGATGGTCCGCTGAAGGCCGCCGCCGTTCGTGTCGGATCCGGAGATCCGCCTCTCGAGGTGCTCCTCGACGCGTGCCGAGAGCTCACGGAAGGAATCGAGGTTCGTCCGGGCCCACTCCGCGCGGTCGACCAGCTCGGCGGGCGGCACGTCGGCCTTCGGCTTCAGTCCCGTGTAGCGCCTGACCAGCTGGACGGCCCGGTCGGACACCTCCCTGAGCTCCGTCTCGCTGCCGCTCCACTCCGGTCCCGACCCGGCGAGAGCCCCCGCCAGCCGCTCGGCGAGGCTCCAATCGACGAGGGACGTCCGGCTGCCGCCTGCGGCCTCGCTCGCCCCTTCGCCATGTGAGCCAGGCTCGCTCGCCGCGCGCTCAGGCATGCACGGCCTCCTGAGCCTCGCGCAGGACGGCCAGGTCCGCCGGGGTCCGGGCCGCCGCCACGTCGAAGCGCGCCGAGAGATCCAGCAGGGCCCCGTCCAGGCCGTCGCCGGCGAACTCCACCACCGCCCCCGCGCGCCTCGCGACCAGCTGCCCCGCCGCGGCATCGACCGAGCGGCTGTTGCGGGTGGTGATCATCCCGTCGTAGCGCCCAGCGCCGACGTAGCAGAGAGCGACCGCGATCGAGCCCGGGACGCGGATCCGATAGGCGCGCCCCTGAAGGAGCTCGGCGGCGCGAAGGACCCGCTCGGGCTTGGTCGCCTCGAGCGCGACCACCTCGAGGCCGTTGCCCTCGGGCGTCCTGATCGGGCGACCGTCCAGCAGCGCGTCACCCTCGGCGGTGGCGACGAACTCCTCGCCCGCGCCGAACTCGTAGACGTAGCCGAGCACGACGTCCTCCATCGAGTCCCCGTCGGCTACGGCGATGCTGAGGCTGTGCAGCGGGATCGTGCGGCGGGCGTTCAGCGACCCGTCGATCGGATCGATGATGACGCGAAGCCCGTCACCGCCGCCCCCGAAGGACACCTCGCCGCGCTCCTCCGAGATCGCCATGAAAGCGTGGCCCTCCGCTTGCAGAGCCTCCAGCTCGGCGAAGATCGCGTCCTCGGCGAGCCGGTCGATCACCAGGGTGCGGTCACCGCCCTCGCCGATGCCCTCGTACCGTGCACGATCGGCGATTCCGCGGTACTCCTCGAAGATCCGGCGCTGGGCTTCGACCGCGGCGCGGCAGGCGGCGAGCCAGCGGTCGGTGGTGGGGCCATCGACGGCCACCGGGAGCAGGTTAGCGTTCGGCCGGCCGGCCCCAGGGGCTCCGGAGCGGCGGAGGCATGATCTAGCCTGGGGTCCGATGGGTGAACAGGGCGATCACCGGCTGCCTGGGCCGACCGAGCGGCAGCAGCAGGCGATCGACCACGATCGAGGCTCACTGCTCGTCCTGGGGGCTGCGGGCAGCGGCCGGACCGAGGCCCTGGTCCGGCGGCTCGTCCGGCTGGTGGCCGAAGGCGAGCGGGCCCTTGTGATCTCCTGCTCCACCGCCAGCGCCACACGGATCAGGTCGCGGGCGGAGGAGCTGATCGAGGCGCCATATGAGGAGCTCGTCGTCCACACGCATCCGGCCGCGGCGGCGCGTCTGCTCCGCGAACACCCCACTGAGGCGGAGCTCGACCCGTTCTTCGAGTCCCTCAGCGCCGCGGAACGGCTGGCGATGCTGCTCGACCGAGTGGACGAGCTCCCGCTCCGGCGCCACGAGATCCGCGGCAATCCCGCCGGGCTGCTCGCGCGCATCGTGGCCCGGATCGACGCCCTCAAGTCCGCGGGGGTGACCGCAGCGCGGTTCAGGCGCTGGGCCGACGAGCAGGTCGGCGGTACCCGCTCGGAGCGGGACTCGGCCGCGCGCGAGCGCGAATTCGCCGAGATCTACGAGCTGCATGACTCGATGCTCAGCGCCGCCGGCGCCATGGACGGCGCCGACGCCGTGCTCACCCTGACGAGGCTGCTCGAGGAGCGGCCGGCGCTGGCCGAGTCCGTCGCCGCGCGGTTCCCCCACCTGCTCGTCGACGAGCTCGAGGACGCCTGTCCGGCCGAGCGCGCGATGATCGCCGCGCTCGCACGCGGCTCGCGCTCCGCCGTGCTCTCCTGCGACGACGAGCAGAGCCGTTCGGCGTGCGGCAGCGCGTCGTCCTGGGCGCGTGAGTCGCTGCAGCCGGAGGAGACCCTGCTCGAGCCGAGCTGGCGCTTCGGCGGCGATCTCCTCGATGCCTCCCATGCCGTCGTCGCGCCGGCGGGCCCCAGCGCGGAGGTTCCCCGCAGGGCCGCCGGGCCGAGCACGCGCGTTCGCTTCTGGCGGGGTGCGAACGAGCGCGCGGAGGCGCAGGCGGTCGCCCGTGACGTCGAGGCCGCACTGGCGGCCGGCGAGGTCGACCCCGACGAGGTCTGCGTCGCGATTCCGGGCGGCGGGGCGCGAGCGGTCGCCGCCGCGCTCGAGGAGCGCCGGGTGCCGTACCGGCTCAGCGGTCCGGGGGCGTTCTTCCAGCGGCCCGAGATCCGCGACGTGATCGCCTGGCTGCGCCTGCTTGCCGACCCGACCGACGCCGCGGCCTCCGTCCGCGCGCTGAGTCGCCCTCCCGTCGAGCTTCGCTCGGTGGACCTGGCGCGGGTGACGACGATCGCCAGGCGGCGCAAGCTCGACATGGTCTCGGCGCTCGAGGCGTCCCTGGAGAGCCCGCAGATTCCTCCGGAGGCCCGGGACCGGATCCGGGAGTTCCTCCAGCTGCATCGCGCCGCCGCGCGGGCGATGGGAGAGATGCGCGCCGATGTCTTCGTCCGCCGCCTGATCGAGAGGATCGGCTTTCGCCGCCACCGGCTGTTCGCCGCCCACCCGGAGGCCGCCGAGCGGCTCCGCAACCTCTCGCGCCTGGGCGAGCTGGCCGAGGCCTGGACCCGGCGCGAGCCGACTGGCGCGAACCGCGACTTCGTTCGCTATCTCGTGGCCGTCTCCGAGGCCGGGGTCGCGGCGGGGGACGAGCCCGCCGAGCCGGCCGCGGACGCTGTGCGGGTGATGCCGCTCGAGCGGACCAAGGGGCTCGAGTTCTCGCGGGTCTACGTGATCGGCCTGCACGCCGGCGCCCTCCCCGGGCCGCTGCCGGCCGGGGCGCCGATGGTCCCGCCCGGCGTGGGCGGTGAGACGCCCTCGCATGAGGATCAGGCGCGGCGGATGCTCTACGTGGCGATGACGCGAGCGAAGGACGAGCTCGTCATCTCGCGCCCTGCCGCGATCGACGCCGGCGCCGCCAGGCCGTCCCCCTATTACGAGGACGCTCGCGCGGTCCTCGATGCGACCGAGCAGGAGCAGGGCGAGGAGCTCTTCGGCCCCGCCGAGGGCCTGTCGGCGACCTATCGGATGATCCAGGACGAGGTGCTCGAGGAGGCATGGCGAGCCGGGGGGAAGCTGCGCGAGCCGCGCCTCGACACCTACGTCGACGTCACGCGTGCCGTCGCCCGCTTCCTGGAGCTCGTCAAGCTCGCCGGGCTGATCCAGGGCTCGCCGGAGGAGCCCGTCGCCGACTCGCTCGCGGCGATCAACGACCTGATCGAGCAGGCGATCTCGCCCGAGCAGCGCAGCGCCCTGCGCGACTCGGGCCTCGACGCGTACCTGCTCGACGAGGAGGGGGCGGCGAAGCGGCGGCGGGAGCTGATCGCGCAACGCGACGAGCCCTCGCTGGAGGCCTTCCTGCCGCGCCGGGGCGAGGGCCTGGCTTTGTCCGCGACCGACATCGAGCTCTACCGGACCTGCCCGCTCAAGTACAAGTTCGCCCGCGTCTTCGGCATCCCGCAGGAGACCACGATCAACCAGCGCTTCGGGATCGTCATTCACCAGGTGCTCGAGCGCTTTCACGGCCAGCAGGCGCCTTCCGCGGGGAGCATGCACGACGCGGCCGGGGCGGCCGAGGCGGGAAGCCTGGAGCGGTTGATGTCGCTCTTCGCGGCGGCCTGGCGCCGTTCGGGCTTCGGGGAGTCCGACGACGAGCTCCAGTTCCGCGAGAAGGCGATCGAGGCCCTCCATCGCTACCACGCGAGGGAGGTCGCGAGCGGCTCGCATCCGCGCTGGGTCGAGCGCAAGTTCGACTTCCGCATCGGGCCCCACCATCTGCGGGGGCGCGTCGATCGGGTCGACGAGCTGCCGAGCGGCGGCTACGAGCTGATCGACTACAAGACCGGCGACCCGAAGCCAAGGCGCGAGCTCGAGTCGGACGTGCAGCTGGCGATCTACCGGCTCGCCGCCCGGGAGGCGTGGCGGCTCGACGGTGCCGCGGGCAGCTACTGGTATGTGCTCGCCGACGAGAAGGTGGCCGTGGGCGGCTCGCCGGACGACCTGGAGCGGGTCGAGGGCGTCGTCCTCGAGGTGGGCGAGGGAATCCTCGGCCAGGACTTCGAGCCGCGCCCCTCGCCGGAGATCTGCTCCTGGTGCGACTTCAGACTGATCTGCCCGGCGTCCGACGCCTAGCCGCGCCCGAGGCGCGGCTAGGCGTCGCCCCCGCCGGCTCCGCCGTGCTGGCGCAGGTAGCGCTCGAAGTCGCGCGCCAGCGCGTCGCCTGACGGAACGTCCTGCTCGACGTCGAGGCTCTCCCGCTGCTCGGCCTCGAGCCGCTGGACCAGCTCCTCGATCTCGGGGTTGGCGGCCACGGCGCGGCTGACCTGGCTCTCGTAGGAGTCGGCCTCCTCCTCGAGGCCGGAGGCCTCCACCGCCACGCCCACGATGCCCTCGAGGCGCCGCAGCAGCGCCAGCGCCGCCTTGGGGTTCGGCACCGCGGCGACGTAGTGAGGGACGGCCGCCCAGAGGCTCGCCGAGGGGATGCCACGGCGCCTGCAGGCGTCGTGCAGGACCCCGACGACGCCGGTCGGGCCCTCGTAGTTCGAGCGCGCCAGGTCGAGCCGCTCGACCAGCTCCTCGTCCGAGGCCAATCCCGTGATCGGGACGGGCAGGGTGTGCGCGACGTCCGCGATCAGGGCCCCAAGGGTCACGACCATCTCGATGCCGAGGAGCTCCGCGGTCTCGGCGATGCCGTCCGCGAAGGTCCGCCAGCGCAGGTTCGGCTCCGTGCCCGCCAGCAGGACGAGGTCCCGCTCGGCTCCCGTCGGCGTGGCCGCGAGGAACACGTTCCCGGGCCACTCGACCTCCCGTGTCTGCCCCTCGGTCAACCGGATCGTCGGCCGGTTGGCCTGGAAGTCGAAGAACTCCTCGGGGTCGATCTGGGCGATCAGCTCCCCGTCGAGCGCCTCGACGGCGGTCGTCAGCGCAGTCGTCGCCGCCCCGGCGGCGTCGTTCCAGCCCGCGAAGGCGGCGACCAGTACCGGGGATCGAAGCTGCGGAGGCTCGGCCTCCCAGGCGAGCGCGTCCATCGTTCGAGACTAGCGACTCGGGGTCCGCTAGGTGTCCGGTCGAGTTTGGAGACTCAACGAATGGACGCGCCACCGGCGACACCGAGAGTCGCGGAGCTTCGCGCCGGCCAGCGCTTTAGCGGCGTCTACGCCTGCGTCCGCAAGGACCGCCTCTCGGCCCGCAACGGTTCGATCTACCTTGCGCTCGAGCTCCGCGACCGCAGCGGGACGATCCCGGCGCGCGCGTTTCGCGGCGTCGACCGGCTCGGCGCCCGCTTCGAGCGGGGTGACGCCGTTCGCGTCTCCGGGCGGGTGGAGCGCTTCCGCGGCGAGCTCGTCGCCGAGGTCGAGGACGTCGCCGCGGTCGATCAGGGTGAGCTCGATCCGACCGAGTTCCTGCCCGCCGCCTACCGCGACGCCGACGAGCTCGAGGGCTTCCTCGAGCACCTCACGCGCGAGGTCCACGACGCGCCGCTGCGCGGGGTCGTCGAGCGCGTCCTCTTCCACGAGCCCGTGGCGACGGCGTTCAGGCGCGCCCCCTGCACCCGCGCCGGCCACCACGCCTACGTCGGAGGGCTCCTCGAGCACACGGTCGCCGTCGGGACGCTCGTCGGGGAGGTCTGCCAGCTTCATCCGCGGCTCGACTCGGACCTGCTGATGGCCGCGGCGCTCGTGCACGATGTGGGCAAGACGCGCGAGTTCACCTACGGCGCGGAGTTCGGGGTGACCGAGGAGGGGCGGCTGATCGGCCACCTGGCGCTCGGCGCCGAGATCGTCGGCTCGGCCGCCCGCGACCTCGAGCCGGAGCGCCGCGCGGCGCTGCTCCACTGCGTCCTCTCCCACCACGGGGTCGATGGCGGCCGCGCCGGAGCGGGCGGGCGCGGCTTCGGCATCCCGGAGGCGCTGGCCCTCTACCGGCTGAACGCGCTCGACGCGGGCGTCAAGGGCGCGCTCGAGCAGGGCATCTAGCTGGGTCTCTCCCGCGGCTACTTGCCGTGGGCGGGGTTGCCACCGGCGTTGCCGTTCGAGCCGCCATTGCCGTGCCCGTGCGAGCCGGTGCGGCCCGAGTGGCGGCCGCCCGAGTGATGGCGTCCGCCGCCGGCAGAGCTGTGGGTCGGCGAGGAGCTGCCGGCGCCGCCCGCCCCGACGCCGTTCGACTCCGCGGAATGGCCGGCGCCGCCCGACCCGCCGTTCCCGTTCGATTGCGCCGAATGGCCCGCGCCCTTGGCCTTCCCGTAGGCGTGTCCCCTCGCCTTCTGGTGGTGCTTGGAGGTGGCGCTGTTCCCCCGGTTGCCCTGGTGCCCGTGCCCCTTGCCGGCGCGGTGCTGCCCGCCGGGCAGGCCCGGATGCAGCGGCCGGGGCCCCGGCGCGCCGACCGCTGCAAGGCCGCCGACCGGGGCCGCGACGCTCGGGCAGGCGGCGGTGCCGCAGGCCGGCGGTGGAGAGGACTGCGGGCCGGACGGCGCGGGCGGCTCCGGCAGCAGGCCAGACCGCGCGATCGCCGATCCCGCTCCGAGGACGCCGAGGCACATCAGCAGGGCGAAGAGCCGGGCGGAGCCGCCGCCTGCGCGCGGCCGCCGGTTGCGCTCCCGGACGACCTGCTCGAGCGCTCCCGCGACCTTCGGGTCGAACTGCGTGCCGGCACAGCGCTTGACCTCCGCGAGCGCCTCGCCGGCCGATCGCCCGGCGCGATAGGGGCGGTCACAGCGAATCGCGTGGAACGAGTCCGCACAGAAGACGATGCGGCTGCCGAGCGGAATCTCGGGCCCCGCCAGCCCGTCCGGGTAGCCGTTGCCATCCCAGCGCTCGTGCGAGTGCCTGACGAGCCTGGCGACGCCCCTCAGCGCCTCCACCGAGCTCAGGATCCTCTCGCCCACCAGCGTGTGCTGGTGCATCAGCTCCCATTCCCGATCGGTGAGCGGTCCGGGCTTCTCGAGGATCTCCGGCGGGATCCAGGCCTTGCCGATGTCATGCAGCCGGGCGGCGGCGAGCAGGTCGGCCCTCTCCACGTCCCTGATGCCCATGCGCTCCCCGATCGCCTCGGTGATCAGGACGACGTCGTCGGAGTGCTCGGCGGTTCCCTGGCTGGCGTCGGCGAGCATCGCGGCGCCGACCTCGAGCGCGATCCTCCGTGCCCCCTCGTCGCTGTCGCCGTCGCCGTTGTGGCCGTTGCCCCCGTTGTGGCCGTTGCCCCTCCGGACCGCGTCGCTCAGCCGGCGCGCCAGAAACGCAGCGGTGTCGCCGCCGGGAGGATGAAGCCTGCTGTCTTCCTTGACACGCATCGCTATCCGGTTGGCCGCCTCCCCGAGCCGACGCGCCGGTGCGCCGATCTCCTCCGATCCCGGCGCTCCTGCAGGGCAAGTCTTGCACCCTGGCCCACGCGGGAAATACTCAGAATGCGGGGTTCGGGAGATCAGCCGGGGAAACGCGAGGCGGGCCGCAGGGCGCGGATCAGCAGCTGCGCGGCGATCGCGAGCGCGAGTCCCGCGAAGGTCAGCTCGAGGGCGCGCTCGGGAATCGTGTTCGCCGTCACGACGCCGATCGCCACCCCGAGCGGCGACAGCGCTCCGATCACCAATCCATCGCGAACCCGAACGTTGCCGTATCCCAGCTGCCGCCAGACGGCGACGATCGCGACCGGGATGATCGCCAGCAGCGAGGTGGCCTCCGCCCGGACCTGGCTCTCGCTCATGAAGATCGTCAGGGCCGGGACGTAGAGGATTCCGCCGCCGACGCCGAGCAGGCCGCCGACCAGCCCGCCGAGAAAGCCCATCGCCGCGGCCGCGATCGAGCTCACGGGATGATCAGCTCCACGGCGATGGCGATCAGCAGAAGCGCGAAGAGCAGCGATATCGCCCGCTCGGGAATGCGCTGCTGGAGAGCCGTTCCGGCGATCGCGCCGGCGATCGCGGGCAGCCCGACCAGCGCGGCGTTCGGTGGATCGACCTTGCCGTAGGCGCCGTAGAGGACCACTCCGACGGCGGCGATCACGACGATCGCCATCATGCTGGTCCCGGTCGCCTCGCGCTCGCCATAGCCCAGCCAGACGATCAGCAGAGGCACCATCACGCTGCCGCCGCCCACGCCGAGCAGGCCGCTGAACGCGCCGGCGGCGGTCCCGATCACCGCCAGCTTCAGCGTCCTAGAGCTCATCCGGGCGGTCCCTCGGCATGGCGGGCGATACTAGACCGCCCATGGGCGCCCCGACTACAGACGAGCGGAGGGTCGAGGAGCTGATCGCCCCCCTGCGGGACCGCCCGGACCGCTCCGCGGTCCTCACGGACATCGACGGCACGATCGCCCCGATCGTCCTCGATCCAGCGCAGGCGAGGGTTCCCCCCGCGACGCGGGCGCTGCTCGAGGAGCTGGCCGAGCGCTATGCGCTGGTGGCGGCGCTGAGCGGCCGACGGGCGGCCGACGCACGACGTGTCGTCGGGCTCGACCGGATCGCGTACTCCGGCAACCACGGCTTCGAGCTGCTGCTGCCGGGTGAGGACGAGGTCCGGCCCGACCCGTCGCTCGACGGGCACGAGAGCGACGCGCCCCGCTTCGTCGCGGGCCTCGACCGCGGCGAGCTCGAGCGCACTGGCATCCGCACGGAGGACAAGGGGGCGATCGTGGCGCTCCACTGGCGCGGGGCGCCCAACGAGGGCGAGGCCGAGTCCTTCGCGAACGAGATCGCGAGCGAGGCCGAGTGGCAGGGACTGGTCCCGCAGCGGGGACGGAAGGTGCTCGAGATCAGACCGAACGTGGCGATCAACAAGGGCATCGCGGTGGCCGCCCTGATCCCGTCGGGACCGGTGGAGCGCGCGCTCTACGCGGGCGACGATCGAACCGACGTCGACGCGTTCACGGCGCTGCGCACGCTTCACGACGACGGCCGGCTCGAGACCGCGGTCTGCGTCGCGGTCATCTCCGACGAGTCGCCGCCCGAGGTCGCCGGTGGGGCCGACATCGCGGTTCCCGGCCCGGAGGGGTTCTTCCCGGTGCTCGAGGCGCTCGCCCGCTAGCGTCGCCGCCGATGTCGTACTGCGATCTCCTCCGCGTCACCATTCTGCTCGCCGGCGCGGCGGCGACGGCGCTCGCCGCGATCACCGTGATCTCCGCCACCTCCCACGGCGACACGCTGACGATCTTCGTCGCCGCCGGATGGTGGACCGTGGCTCTGATCGCCGGGCTGATCCTTGGGCGGCCACAGCGCGCAGCCGAGGCGATGCGGGACGTGCTGACCAGCGCCCGCACGGCGACGGCGCTGCCCTCGCTCGACAACCCGATTCGCGCGGCTCTTGCGCGGCTCTGGCCGCTGGGCCTGTTCGCGGTCGTCGCGGGCGGGCTCGGGTTGGTGCTGCCCGGCGTGTCCGCGATCGGCGCCGGCTGGGCGCTGCTCACGGCGCTCGCCTGGCGGGCCCGTGAGGGCGCCGTCGCCGCGATCGAGGAGCGAGACGGCGTCCGCTTCTACGTCGAGCCCGGCTCGGCTCTGCAGCCCGTGAAGCTGATTCGGACACCTGGACTGCGGCGGGACAGGCCGCCGGCGGGGCACCCACCGCCCCCGCCGGCGACGACCTAGGCCGCTGCTCCCTCGATCGCCTCGGCCTGGTCCGCGCTGGCCATCTCGACGTGCGCGCGGCTGTCGCGAGTCCGGATCAGGACCAGCGTCGCCACGACGCCCAGGGCGGCGATCACCGCGCCGCCGAGGAAGGCGCTCTGGAATCCCTCGGTCAGGGCGTTGGGCAGGGTCGAGTGCCCGCTCGCCATCAGGTGGTCGGTGCGCGAGGTCGCGATCGTGGAGAGGACCGCGAGACCGAGCGCGCCGCCGATCTGCTGCGAGGTGTTGATCAGGCCGCTGGCGAGGCCCTGCTCGTGCTCGCGAACACCCGCCACAGCCGCGATCGTCGAGGTGACGAAGCCGAACCCGAGCCCGGCGGCGGCCAGCAGCGACGGACCGAGGATGTCGGTGAGGAAGCCTCCGCCGACCGAGACCTGACTCCAGTAGAGGAGGCCGGCGGACACGAACGCCAGGCCGATGGCCAGGATCGGCTTGAAGCCGAACCGGGTGACCAGCTGCCCGCCGATTCCCGCGGCGAGGATGATCGTCGCGGCCAGGGGCAGGTAGGAGAGGCCCGCGTGGATCGGGCTGTAGCCCAGCACCTGCTGCATGTATAGGGAGACGAAGTAGAACATCGAGAACAGGGAGGCCCCGAGCAGCAGGCCGACGATGTTCGCCCCCGTCAGGGTGCGCAGACGGAAGATCCGGAAGGGAACGAGCGGCGCCTTGGAGCGAAGCTCGATCGCGACGAAGGCAGCGATCAGCGCCGCGGAGACGGCCAGCAGGGTGACGATCTTGGTCGAGCCCCAGCCGGAGTTGCTCGCGTCGAGGAACGCGTAGGCGAGCAGCGAGAGCCCCGCGGTGATGCTGACGGCGCCCGCCGCGTCGTAATGCCGCGTCTCGGACTCCGAGCGACTCTCGGGGATCAGGCCGGGCGTCAACGCCAGCGCGATGGCCGCCACCGGAACGTTCACCCAGAGGACCCATTCCCAACCGAGCCCGTCGGTGAGGATCCCGCCGAGCAGGACGCCGGCGGCTCCGGCGGAACCAGCCACGGCGCCCCAGGCGCCGAGTGCCTTGTTGCGCTCGGCGCCGTCCGCAAACAGGGTGGTCACGATCGAGAGCGCGGAGGGAGAGACGATCGCGGCGCCGAGGCCCTGCGCGGCGCGGGCGGCGATCAGCTGGCCCTGCGTCGCGGCGAACCCGGCGGCCAGGGAGGCCACGGCGACCACGCCGAGACCGACCATGAACACGCGGCGGCGCCCGAGCAGATCAGCCGCCCGTCCGCCGAGCAGCAGGAAGCCGCCGAAGGCGATCACGTAGGCGTTGACGACCCAGGGAAGATCGGCCTCCGAGAAGTGGAGCCCGGTGCCGATGCTCGGCAGAGCGACGTTGACGATCGAGGCGTCGAGCACCACGATGAACTGCGCGACGCAGAGCAGGATCAGCGCGGTCCATCTTCTCTCCAGATACTCCTGCGCGGTTGTCATCTCCCTTGGCTCCTTTCTACGCTCTCGCTCTTTCGGCTTTCACCCTGATGACGAACGGGCTCGGCCGAAATAGACATCCGGGTGCTGTAAGGTCTATCTGGAACCTGAGTTCCGGTTTCGGTTAGGCACTATACGGAATCCCGATTCCGCTTGCACCACGAGAGCCGATGACATCCGTCACACAAGCCAAGCCGCGACGCAGCCGGAAGCGAGAGACGGCGGAGCGGGTTCTTCGCGCCGATGCCCGGCGGAACCGCGAGGCCGTGATAGCCGCGGCGAAGAGGCTGTTCGCGGACCAGGGCCTGGACGCCCAGATGCCGGACGTCGCGAAGGCGGCCAAGGTCGGCGTGGGGACGGTCTACCGCCACTTCCCGACCAAGGAGGACCTGATCGCCGCGCTTGCCGCCGACCGCTTCGAGCGGCTCGCGGAGAAGGCGCGGGAGGGGATCCGGGCCGATGATCCGTGGGAGGGCCTCTGCGACTTCATCCGCTTCGCGGCCGAGATCCAGGCGGACGATCGCGGCCTCTGCGAGGTGATGGGGTCGCGGCCGGAGGTTATGGATGCGTCCGCCAGGGCGGTCGGGCTCGACGAGCTCTGCGATCAGCTCGTCAAGCGCGCCCAGCGCTCGGGCGACCTGCGCAGGGACCTCGGCTGGGAGGACATCCCGATGATCGCCTGCAGCCTCGGGCGAATCACGGCGGCCGAGGCAGGTCCGGCGGTGGGACGCTGGCCGCGGCTCGTCGAGATCTTGATCGACGGCCTGCGGGCACCCGGCAGGACGAGGCTGCCGAAGCCCCTTTAGGCGAGGGTGCTCCGAGCGCAGCGAGGCGCAACCCGTTCTACCGGGAGGCCCTCTTTCGCAGCGGCGCGAAGCTGCGCCAGGCCCGCGTGTTGGCGATCTGCTTCGCGCTCAGCCAGGCGCGCCGCGCGGTCGCCACGGAATAGCGGATGTTCGCGAGCGTCTCGGTGCCGTGCGCGTCCGTGTTGCAGACGATGCGCACCCCGGCCTCGGCGGCCAGCTTGGCGTGCCCCTCGTTGAGGTCGCGGCGGTTCGGGTTGCCGTTGATCTCCATCATCGTCCCGGTGCGCGCCGCAGCCTCCGCGATCCGTTCGATGTCGACCGCATAGGGCTCGCGGCGCAGGAGCAGCCGCCCGGTCAGGTGGCCGATGCAGTCGACCAGCGGGTGCTCCATCGCGGCGATCACCCGCTCCGTCATCGCCCGCTCGGAGATCTTGAAGGAGGTGTGGACGCTGCCGATCACCCAATCGAGCTCGGCGAGCAGCTCGTCCGGGTAGTCAGGGGAGCCGTCCGTGTCGATGTTCACCTCGGACCCGGCGAGCAGGCGGAAGCCCCTCGGCGCCGACTCGTTCCAGGCCCGGATCTCCTCGATCCGCTTGGCGAGCTGCCGGGCGGTGACGTGGTTGCCGAAGCCGTGGCTCGCGGAGTGGTCGGTGACCGCCAGGTAGGCGTAGCCGCGCCCGCGAGCCGCCTCGGCCATCTCGTCGAGCGAGTTTCGGCCGTCCGAGAGCGTCGTGTGGCAGTGCAGGTCGCCGCGGATGTCGTCGACCTCGACCAGGTCCGGCAGCTCTCCGGTGTCGCCGGCCTCGATCTCGCCGCGACCCTCCCGCAGCTCGGGCTCGATGAAGGGCAACCCGAGCAGGTCGTAGACGCCGGCTTCGTCGGCGAACTTGTGGACCCTCTTGCCCTCCACCCGCGCGATGCCGTGCTCGCTCACCGAGAGCCCCCGAGCCAGCGCGCGCTCGCGGAGCTGGACGTTGTGCGCCGCCGACCCGGTGAAGTGCTGGAGGAGGTCCCCGAAGGTCTCCTCCGGGCCGATTCGGAGATCGACCTTGAGCCCCGAGTGCGTCAGGACGCTGGCGAAGGCATCGCCGCCGCGCCGGCTCTCGGCCGCGAGGCCGTGCGTCGCGAGGGCCTCGGCGAGGGCGGCCGGGTCCGGGGTGACCGCGATCAGATCGAGGTCCTTGCAGGTCTCGGCCCAGCGTCGCGCCGAACCGGCGATCTCGATCCTCTCGGCCACCCCCAGCTCGAGCAGATCCGCGCGGATCTGCTCGGCGATCGGCAGCACCTGGGAGAGGAGCAGTCTCTCGCCGAGGCCGTCCTCGGTGACCCCTTCCAGCGCGGCGAGGATGTTCTCCTCGGTCTTCGGACCGAGCCCTCGGATGCCGCTCAGACGGCCCTGCTCCGCGGCCTCCTTGAGCTGGACGAGGTTCTCGACACCGGCCTCGTCGTAGATCCGGCGAGCCGTCTTCGCGCCGAGGCCGGGGACGCGGGTGACCTCGACCAGGGTCGCCGGGAACTTCGCCTTGAGCTTGTCGGCGGACGGGATGGTGCCCGTCTCGAGCAGGGTCTCGACCTTCTGCGCGAGCGTCTTGCCGACGCCCGGCAGCTCGGTGAGGCGCCCCTCCTTCGCAAGCTGTTCGACCGAGACGGGGCTCTGGGCGATCGTCCGCGCCGCCTCTTTGTACGCGAGAACGCGGAAGCGGTCGGCTCCGTCGAGCTCGTAGAGGATGCCGAGCTCCCGGAGCGCCGCGGCGATCTCGGCGTTGCGCATACCAGACAAGTTATTGGCCAGCCAAAGCGGCTCCGGGTCGGGCCGGCCCTCACAAAGCGGCCCGAAATAGCCTTCCGGGATGACCGCTTCCCCCGCCGGCAGCCAGGACGTCTGGGTGATCCTGCCCACCTACAACGAGGTCGAGAACCTCGAGCGGATCGTGGGCGCCGTCCTTGCCCGGCTGCCCGGCTCGCGCCGCGTCCTGGTGGTCGACGACAACTCCCCGGACGGGACCGGCGAGATCGCGGACCGGCTGGCGGCCGCGGACGAGTCGGTGGACGTGCTGCATCGTGAGCGCAAGGAAGGGCTCGGGCCGGCCTATCTCGCCGGCTTCCGGGTCGCGCTGGACGGCGGCGCGCAGCGGATCATCGAGATGGACGCCGATTTCTCCCACGATCCCTCCTACCTCCCGGCGCTGATCTCGGCGACGGAGGACGCCGACCTCGCGATCGGCTCCCGCTACGTACCCGGTGGCGGCGTCACCGAGTGGGGGCCGCTGAGGCGCTTCATCAGCCGCGGCGGCAGCGCCTACGCCCGGGTCTCCCTTCGCCTGCCGATCCGCGACCTGACCGGAGGCTTCAAGTGCTTCCGCCGCGAGGTGCTCGAGGCGATCAACCTGGACACGATCGAGGCGAGGGGGTATGCCTTCCAGGTCGAGACGACCTACCGCGCGATCAAGGCCGGCTTCCGGGTCGTCGAGGTGCCGATCGTGTTCAAGGACCGCCGCGACGGGACATCGAAGATGAGCAAGGCGATCGTCGCCGAGGCGATCTGGCGAGTTCCCGCGATGCGCTTCCGCCGCTGGTGACCTTGCTTCACTTTGTATAGTAACCCCAGAGGGTCTGACTAGACTGAACAGAGCAAACGGACCCCACGACCTAGGAGACCGACAGTGCCGGGCAAGCTGAGCGACGTAACCGATGCCACCTTCCAGTCCGAAGTCCTCGAGGCCGACGGCCCGGTGCTCGTCGACTTCTGGGCTCCCTGGTGCGGGCCGTGCCGCGTCGTCCACCCGGTGCTCGAGGAGATCGACTCCGAGCGGGACGACCTCACGATCGTCAGCCTGAACACCGACGAGAACCCGCAGACCGCGGCCAAGTACGAGGTCCTGTCGATCCCGACGATGATCGTCTTCAAGGACGGCGAGGTCGCCACCCGGCTGGTCGGCGCCCGGCCGAAGTCCCGGCTCGAGCAAGAGCTCGAGCCGGTGCTCGCCTAGGCGGACAGCGCCCCGCTAGAGGATCTGCTCGCTGACGAAGCCGGCGAGCAGGACCCCGAAGCCGACCAGCTCCACGACGATCAGCGTCCACATGAACGGGTGAAGTCCCGACGGGCGCTCGCCCGCGCGAAACTGGTTGTCCGTGTCGCGCGTGGCGCCGTGCCAGACGTACGCGGCGACCGCGGCGACGAAGAAGGCGACCACGGCAAATGCCGCGATCAGGTTGACCGCCTCGCTCCACCCCGAGAGCTCCACGAAGGTCGCAACCAGCAGGGTCGCGAACGAGTAAAGCAGTGCCGCACGATGTGCCGTGTCCACGTAGGGATGGGCTCGACCGTCCGGGCTGGCCGCCATCTGCCGGTACTTCCAGACCCCGAGCAGGAGCGCGCCGATGAAGATCAGCCCGGCCGCGAGCAGCACCGCCTTGGTGTCTCCTCCGAGCTCCACCTGGAGGAGCCTAGTCCGGCAGGGTCAGTCCGCGCACCACATCGGGTGTGAGCTGCGCCACCGACTCGAGGACGACCCTCGCCAGCTCCACGGCCTCGTCCGCGGGAGGGAAGTCCCGGTTGGGCACCGCGATCACGGCCATCCCGGCCCGGCGGGCGGAGCGAATCCCGTTGGTCGAGTCCTCGATCGCCGCACTGCTCTCGGGCTTGACGCCGAGCCGGCGAGCCGCCTCCAGGTAGACGTCGGGGGCCGGCTTGCCCGCTCCGACCTCCTCCGACGAGACGGTGACCTCGAAGTCGCCGGCGATCCCCGCCAGCCGCAGCACCAGGTCGATCAGGTGGCGGTTCGCGGATGAGGCCAGGCCGAGCGGCCACTCTCCCGCCAGGGACTTGACGGCGTCGACCGCGCCCGGCAGCAGGGGCAGATCCGTCGCGTAGCGCTCGGCGACCGCGTCCGCCACCTGAGCCGAGATCACCCCCGGCTGCAGGGGAACGCCGACCTCGTCCCGCATGTAGCGCGACCACTCGAGC
>Ga0070741_10010358_pt1 | contig 17651 bp, 28 predicted proteins | sample Coa_R1_4_FD_66440 | JGI IMG/M metagenome (GOLD analysis project Ga0070741, IMG submission 66440) | Surface soil microbial communities from Centralia Pennsylvania, which are recovering from an underground coalmine fire - Coalmine... | ecosystem: Environmental > Terrestrial > Soil > Unclassified ...
CGCAACCCGGTCGACCACCCGAACGGCGGCGGCGCGGGCAAATCAAAGTCCGGCGGCGGTTGGCAGCAGCTGACCTCGCCGTGGGGATTGCTGGCCAAAGGCTATCGCACCCGGCACAAGAAGAAATATTCGAATCGGTTCATCCTGGTGCGCCGTGACGGCCGCCCGATGAAGAACGTTTAACCTTTCAGACCTATGGGAAGATCGATTAAAAAAGGCCCGTTTATCGACGGCCACTTGCTGGAGAAAATCCAGAAAGCCAAGGATAATAAATCCAAGGCGCCCATTAAGACCTGGTCGCGCCGTTCGATGATCACGCCCGATTTCGTTGGGCTGACCTTCAACGTGCATAACGGCAAGGTCTTTAACCCGGTGTTCGTGACCGAGAATATGGTGGGCCACCGGCTGGGTGAATTCTCTTTGACGCGCACGTTCAAGAAACACGGCGCTCACACCGCCAAAGCGGAAGCCAAGTAAGGTAAATCCATGCAAGTTCAAGCTATTACCAAAAACGTGCGGATGTCCGCGCAGAAGATGCGCGAAGTGGTGCGCCAGATTCAGGGGTTGGCCGCGTTGGATGCGCAGGCGGCCCTGGCTGTCACGCCGCGTAAAGGCGCGCGCTTCGTGGCCAAGACGCTCAAGTCGGCCATCGCCAATGCCGAAGACCTTAAGGCCAACAACAAGGCGTATGTTGGCCTGGACACCGACGGGCTGGTGGTCAAGGAGGCTTTGGCCCAGACGGCCTCAACCATTCGCCGTTTCACTCCGAAAGCCCGCGGCTCAGCCGGGCCGATCCTCAAGCGCAACTGCCATATCAAGATTGTTCTCTCCGACGACTAATTTCCTCTGACTATGGGACAAAAAACCAATCCTATCGGGCTGCGTATCGCGGTGAATCGCGATTGGCGCTCCAAATGGTTTGCCGGCAAAAAGGAATTCGGCAAGCTCCTTAGCGAAGACCGCGACATTCGCGAGTTGCTCAAGAAAAAGCTCGAATCGGCGTCGGTGCCCAAAATCCTGATCGAGCGCGCGGCCAATCGCTGCCGCATTACCATCCTGACCGCCCGGCCTGGGATTGTCATCGGCCGCAAAGGCGCCGAGATCGATAAGCTCAAGGAAGAGCTCAGCCGGATGACCGGCAAAGAGATTTACGTCGACATCGTCGAGATCAAGCACCCGGAAATCGACGCGCAACTCGTGGCCGAAAATGTGGCACTGCAGCTTGAACGCCGCGTTTCCTTCCGACGCGCGATGAAGAAGGCGCTGCAGACCGCCAAGGATTTTGGGGCGGAGGGGATCAAAATTCGGTGTGCGGGCCGTTTGGGCGGAGCGGAATTGGCGCGGGTCGAACAATATCATTGGGGGAGGGTGCCGTTGCATACATTGCGGGCGGAGATTGATTATGGTTTTGCCGAGGCCAATACGGTCTATGGCAAGCTGGGAATCAAGTGCTGGGTTTGCAAAGGTGAAACCAAGAGCCAGAAACCCCAAACCCAGCCCCAGGCCCAAGCTGAGCCCGTCGCCAGTTCGATTTAAGGAAGAGGATTTGATATGCCGTTGATGCCTGAAAGAGTTAAGTACCGCAAAATGCACCGCGGCAATCGCGCCGGGCTGGCCACGCGGGGCCACACGGTGGCATTTGGCGAGTATGGATTGATGGCCTTAGAGCGTTGCTGGCTCGATACCAAGCAACTGGAAGCCGCGCGCGTCGCCATTGCGCGAAACATGAAGCGCCACGGAAAGATGTGGATCCGCGTGTTTCCACAAAAATCTTTTACCAAGAAACCCTTGGAGACCCGTATGGGTAAGGGCAAGGGCCCGCTGGAGTCCTGGGTGGCAGTCATCCGTCCGGCCAACGTCTTATTTGAAGTGGATGGGGTGACCGAGGCGGTGGCGCGCGAATCGTTGCGCCTGGCCGCGACGAAGTTGCCGATCAAAACCAGGTTCATTTCCCGTCACGGAATGGCTTGATATGAAGAAGACACAACGCAAAGAAATCGCGGAAAAAACTCTGCAGGAGTTGATGGCCGACGGGCTGAACCTGCGCCAGGAAATGTTCAACCTGCGCCGTCAGCAGGCCAGCGCGCAACTGGAAAAGCCCGCGCGCCTGCGCACCTTGCGCCGTGACATCGCCCGGATCGAAACCCGCATCTCCGCTTTGCGCAAAAAAGCGGCATAAATTTGTATGGCTGAATCTACCCATCCGACCACCACGCCCGAGCAGACCACCCCCGCGGCCGAACGCTCCCATCGCAAAGAACGCGTGGGCGAAGTCATCGCCAGTAAAATGGCCAAGACGATTATCGTCCGCGTCGAGCGCCGCTTTCCGCATCCGAAATTCAAGAAAGTCATCACCGGCTATAAGAAGTTTTACGCCCACGACGAAAAGAGCGAGGCCAAGGTCGGGGACCGGGTGCGGATCCAGGAAACCCGGCCGTTGTCCAAGACCAAGCGCTGGCGCCTGGTCGAGATTGTCGAGCGCGGCGCCGAGGTGACCCCGGTGGCGGCCTGACGTCAGGGAGCCCGTTTTATGTTACAAATACGTTCCATTCTAGATGTCGCCGATAATACGGGTGCCAAGCGCGCGGCGGCCATCGGTGTTCTGGGCCGCAACCAACGCTACGCGCGGATCGGAGACATCATCAAGGCACATATCAAGGAAGCCACACCCGATGGCACCGTGAAGAAAGGTGAAGTGGTGGATGCGGTGGTCGTGCGCACGCGCCAGGCGATTCATCGGAGCGATGGTTCGTATCTGCGGTTCGATAGCAATGCGATTGTGATTATTGATAAGGAGCTTAATCCGCGGGGAACCCGCATCTTCGGACCTGTCGCCCGTGAATTGCGGGACAAAAAGTTCATGAAGATCGTTTCACTCGCACCGGAAGTCATTTGATATGCGGCGCTTTCACGTAAAGAAGAACGACGAAGTGGTGGTTATCGCCGGGGCCGAGAAAGGCAAACGGGGCAAGGTCATTGCCGTAGCCGGCAAGAAGCAACGGGTGATTATTGAAGGCGTGCGCATGATCAAACGCCATATGCGCAAGAGCCAGCAATATCCCAACGGCCAGATTGTCGATCGCGAGGGCACCGTACACATTTCCAATGTAATGAAAGTGGCGGATTTTGAAGCCCGCCAGGCCCGGCACGGCGCCGCCGCACCGGCTCAAGCCTGATCGATCGCCCAGACACTAATTCTATCAGCTAAAAGACACGCTCCGGCCAAATCCGGGAAACAGCGAAATGAAAGCCAGACTCTACGAAAAGTATACGAAAGAAGTGGTGCCCGCCTTGCGCGAGAAGCACCAGTACACCAACCAGCACCAGGTGCCTCGGATGGAGAAGATTGTCGTGAACATGGGGGTGAGCGCTTCCCTGGAAAAGGGGGCCATCGACGATGCCGCCAAGGATTTGTCGCTGATCACCGGCCGTAAACCGGCCATCAGCAAGTCCCGGCATAGCATTGCCAATTTCAAGCTGCGCGAGGGTCAGCCGATTGGCTGTCACGTGACTCTGCGCCGGGACGCAATGTATGAATTTTTCGACCGACTGGTCGCCACCGCGCTGCCCCGAATTCGCGATTTCCGCGGGCTGTCTCCCCGTTCTTTTGACGGCCGGGGGAACTATACGCTGGGGGTCGGTGACCAGACGATTTTTCCCGAAATCGAGTTGGACAAAATCAAACGGCAGCAAGGGATGGACATCACCATTGTGACGAGCGCGCGCAACAACGAAGACGCGCTCGAATTTCTGAAGCTGATGGGGATGCCCTTCGCTGAAAGCAAGGCCAAGGAAGCGCCCAAAGAACAAAAATCGGCGCCAGAGCAGGCTTCAAGTTAGTATTAGTATAGATTGGTTTTTTCGACGTATGGCAAAAGTATCCTGGATCGAACGAAATAAGAAAAAGGCCGAGACGGTCAAGAAGTACGCCGCTCTGCGGGCGGAACTCAAGGCGAAGAAGGACTATGCGGGGTTGGCGAAGCTCCCGCGCAACGCCAGCCCTTCCCGAGTGGTGAACCGTTGCTCGATGAGCGGCCGGCGCCATGGCTATTTGCGCAAGTTCGGCTGCTCGCGAATGACCTTCCGCGAAGCCGCGTTGTCCGGGTTGATCCCAGGCATCACCAAGGCCAGTTGGTAATCCTATGAACGATCCCATTTCCGACATGCTCACGCGCATCCGCAACGCCAACAGCGCGTTGCTGCCCCTGGTTAATGTTCCCCATTCCAAGCTTAAGGAAAGCATTGCCGGCATTCTCAAGCGCGAAGGATATATCCAGGATTTTTCAGTCGAAGGTCAGCTTCCCAAAACGCTCAAACTCCGGTTGAAGTACCAAGGCAAAAAGAGCGTTATTGAAGGCTTGCGCCGAATCAGCACGCCCGGCCTGCGCCGGTATGTCGGCTCGACGGATATCCCCCGCGTCCGCGGCGGTCTTGGCGTGGCGGTTGTGTCCACCTCCGAGGGCTTGATGACCGGTAACCAGGCCCGGAAGAAGAATCTCGGTGGCGAATTGCTCTGTTACGTGTGGTAAAGGAAGGAATTTATGTCTCGTATTGGTAAACAACCCATCACCATCCCAGCCAAGGTTAAGGTGGAACTTAAGGGCCAGCAGGTCCTGGTCGAGGGACCCAAAGGCAAACTCAAATGGGAACTGCCGCGGCACACGACTATCAAGCTGGAGAACGGCCGCCTGCTGGTCACCCGGCAGGGTGAGAGTGACCAGGTCAAAGCGCTGCACGGTTTGAGCCGCGCGCTGGTCAACAACATGGTTCGGGGTGTCAGCGAAGGCTTCACCAAGAAACTGGAAATCCAGGGCGTCGGATTTAAGGCCGCCGTTCAGGGCAAAGCCGTGAACCTGAGCCTGGGCTACTCGCACCCGATTAATTATCCGATTCCTGATCAGATCAAAGTGACGGTGGAAGAGAATACCAAGCTGACGATTGAAGGACCTGACCGGCAAGTAGTCGGGCAGGTGGCCGCCGAGATCCGCAGCTTCTACCCGCCCGAACCTTACAAGGGCAAGGGCGTGCGTTACACCGACGAACGCGTCATCCGCAAGGAAGGCAAGACTGTCCAATAACCTTTGAGAGACTCACGGCCAAATCCGTGAGCAATTACGATGAGAACCGAACAAAAACACCGATTGGGCATGCGGCGCCGTTGGCGCGTCCGTAAAAAGATCAACGGCACCAGCTCGCGTCCGCGCATGAGCGTGTGCTTCAGCAACAAGAACATTCACGTGCAGTTTATCGACGACGTGGCCGGCCGGACGCTGGCAGCGGCATCGACCACCAGCAAAGCCACGCCGGATCGGGAAAAGTTGGCTGCCAACGCGGCCAGCGCCAAAACGATCGGGGCTTTGGCCGCCAAAACCGCCCTCGACAAAGGGATCAACCAAGTTGTCTTTGACCGCGGCGCGGGGCGATATCACGGCAAGCTTAAGGCATTGGCCGACGCCGCCCGCGAGGCAGGCCTGAAATTTTAATGTCCCATGGAAAATAACATTACGCCCGAACCCACAGCACCCGAGACCGGCGAGAAGCCGGCCACCGTCGAAGCCCGTCCGGAGCAGAGCGGACGGCGCGATGGCTTCCGTCCGCGCCGCCGCCGTCCCTCCGCCGAAAGCGAGATGATGGAAGGCCAGGAACAGGAATTGACCGAGAAGGTGGTCTTCATCAACCGTTCCGCCAAAGTGGTCAAGGGTGGCCGCCGATTCAATTTCAGCGCGTTGATTGTCGTGGGCGACAAGCGTGGGCGGGTTGGAGTCGGCCTTGGCAAGGCCGGCGAAGTTGCCGATGCGATTCGCAAAGGCGGTGAGTTGGCCCGGTCGCAAATGGTTGGAGTCTCGCTCAAAGGCGCGACCATTCCGCACGAGGTGTTTTCCCATTATTGCGGGGCCAAAGTCCTGCTGCGGCCGGCTTCGCCCGGCACTGGCATCATTGCCGGAAAAACCGTCCGCGCTGTGCTCGAATCCGCCGGCGTGAAGGACGTTCTCAGCAAATCGCTCGGCTCGAAAAACGCCGCCAACGTGGTCAAAGCCACTCTCGAGGCACTTTTAAGCCTGCGCTTGCGCGAAGACATTTACCAGGGCCGCGGTTTGGAGATTAAAAAGGTGGAAGCGCCCAAACCACCCCAGGCTTTGCCGTTACCCGGAGAATCCGGTGCCGCTCCGGTCGTTTGACTCAACCGCGCTCACCGGCTTGATTACCCGAAAATCTGATAACTTTTAACCGGCTTTATGCGTTTACACGATCTCAAACCACGACCCGGGGCCAAACACCGCCGCAAGCGTCTCGGCCAGGGCGAATCCACCGGCCACGGCAAAACCAGCGGACGCGGCGGCAAGGGCCAAACCGCCCGCTCCGGCAGTTCGATTCGCATCGGGTTCGAAGGCGGTCAGATGCCTCTGATCCGGCGCATTCCCAAGCGCGGGTTTAACAACACGCGCCACGGCACGCGCTATGTCCCGGTAAATCTGGATTCTCTCAATCAATTTGACGACGGCGCTCGGGTTGATGAAGCCGCGCTGCGCTCGGTTGGCCTGGCGAATGGCCGTTCCGACGGTGTCAAGATTCTCGGCGGCGGAGAGTTGAGCAAAAAACTAACCGTCAGCGCCCATGCTTTTAGCGCTTCGGCGAAAACCAAGATCGAAGCCAAAGGTGGTTCTTGCGAACTGATCGCGCCCAAAACCGCGGCCCCGCGCAAATCCGCCGAGCACGCCAAGTCCAAGTCGACAAAAGCAAAGTAAGTTCAATGAACGATCCCGTTGACCCGCAGCTTGAGCGCCTGAACCTTCCGTTCAGGCCTTGTTCATTGCGCTCAGCTGGATTATCGGGTTTCGGATTTCGGGCTTCTCTCGGCCTTCGGGTTTCGGATTTCGGCCTTTCTTAACCGCCATGCTTGCCGCCATTGCCAATACGTTTAGTAATTGCTTCAAGATCCCCGAGCTCAAGTCGCGGATCCTGTTTACCTTTATGTTGCTGGCGATCTGCCGGCTCGAAGCGATCATCCGCATTCCCGGTTTGAACGGGAATGTGCTCGCCGAATTTTTCAAAACGCATGCCGCCCAGGGGGCTTCGGTGCTGGGGATGTACAGCCTGTTTACGGGCGGCGCGCTGGAACGCTGCGCCATCGGCTCGCTCGGGATCATGCCGTACATCAGCGCGACCATTATCATTCAATTGCTCACGGCGGTGGTGCCGCAGTTGAGCAAATTGGCGCGCGAAGAAGGCGGCCGCACCAAGATTATCCAGTACGGTCGGTACCTGACCGTCCTGCTTTGCGTGGGCCAGGGTTTTGTGATGGCCCTGGGTTGGGAAAACCCGGACAAAATCCCGGGCTTCCAGGGGATCGGCCAATTGCTTTACTCGACCGATCACCTTTGGTGGTACCGGATTCAGACGACGGTGATGCTCACCACCGGGACGATGCTGCTGATGTGGCTGGGGGAACAAATCACTGACCGTGGGATCGGCAATGGCGTCTCTCTGATTATCACCATCGGCATTTTGGCAAGGCTTCCCCAGGCGGTGGTCTCGCTCAAGGACATGTTTTTCCCAAGTGGCGGCGCGCCCGCTTCGTTCAATATCGGTCACGCAGCTGCGCTGGTCTTGTTGTTAGCCGGGGTGATTGCCGGCGTAATCGCCATTACCCAGGCACAGCGTAAAGTGCCGGTGCAGTACGCCCAGCGCGCGGTTGGACGCAAGATCTACCAGGGCCAGACCTCGTTTATGCCATTGCGTGTCAATTACGCCGGCGTGATGCCCATCATTTTTGCCCAGGCGATCCTGATGTTCCCTCAAAAGTTTTTCGACTTTCTGTATGGGATCCTGGCCAACAGCACTGCTCCCGGGGCTGCGCTGATTGCCAGTTTCAGTCACAAGTTATCGGGGTTGTTGCTCGAACGCTCGTACTTTTACCTGACCATTTACGCGTTGATGATCCTGTTTTTCTCGTATTTCTGGGTGGCCACTCAGTTCAACGAACTGCAGATCGCCGATGACCTGAAGAAGAACGGCGGCTACATTCCCGGCGTGCGTCCCGGACAAGCCACCAGCGACTACCTGCATAATGCCATGAGCCGCATCACGCTGGCGGGGGCGATTTTCCTTACCGTGATCGCCATCATTCCGATCGTGATGTACAATCAAATGCAGATCCCTTACCAGGTCGCCCAGTTTTTCGGCGGCACCAGCATGCTGATCCTGGTGGGCGTGCTCCTGGACACGATGCGCCAGATGGAAACGCATCTGCTCATGCGCCATTACGACGGATTCTTGAAAAAGGGCCGCCTGAAGGGCCGGTTCTAGCATGCTCGCGCTTACTTCAAAGGCGAAGCCCTCCGCTCGATGATCGTTATCAAGAGTGAGCGTGATTTGGAAGCGATGCGGCCCGCCTGCGCCATCGCCGCTTCGGTTCTGAATGAAGTGGCCGGCTTTATTCAGCCCGGCGTCACGACCAAACAGGTCGATGACTTCGCTGCGGGCCGGATCAAGCATTATGGCGCCAAGAGCGCCTTTTTGGGTTATCGGAAGTATCCGTGCCAGATTTGCATTTCCGTCAATGACCAGGTCGTGCACGGGTTGGCGGGCCCACGACAGCTGAATTTTGGCGACATTGTCAGTTTGGATGTGGGTGTCGTGTATAACGGTTTTATTGGCGATACGGCACGGACTGTGGCGGTGGGCGGTTGCGGCGTCATGGCGCAGAAACTGATGGATATTACCGAGAAATCCCTCTACGAGGGAATCGCGCAGGCGGTTCCCGGCAAGCGGGTGGTGGATATCTCGCGCGCGGTCCAAAACTATGTGGAATCCAACGGTTTCAGCATCGTGCGCGAGTTTGTCGGTCATGGGGTGGGCCGGACGATGCATGAAGAGCCGCAGATCCCCAACTTTGTTGACGGCAAATCATCGCCCAAATTGCGGCCGGGGATGACGATAGCCATCGAGCCGATGGTCAACGCCGGGCAGGCGGCGGTAAAGATCTTAAAAGATGGCTGGACAGTTGTGACGCAAGATGGTTCATTATCTGCCCATTTTGAGCACACGGTGCTGGTCACCGAGGGCGATCCGGAGATTCTGACATGCCTCGAGCGGATGCCATCGAAGTTGAAGGTGTAGTTGTGGAAGTGCTACCGAACAAAACCTATCGGGTAGAGCTGCCCAATGGCCACCGGGTAGTCGGTTTTGTACCGGGCAAAGCGCGCCTGCGGTTTGTGCGCTTTGGGCTCGGTAACAAAGTGAAACTTGAAATGTCGCCCTACGATTTATCGGAAGGCCGGATTGTGACGGAACAGTAAATTTGGTTTGGAAAGAATATGAAAGTTCGCGCCTCAGTAAAGAAGCTCTGCGAAAACTGCAAGATCGTGCGCCGCAAAGGCGTCATCCGCGTCATCTGTACCAACGCGCGCCACAAGCAGCGCCAGGGATAATCTATCGTCCATTTACACACTAATTCTTCATCCTCTTTATGGCTCGTATCATCGGCGTTGAAGTTCCTCCCAATAAGCGCATCGACATCGCCCTGCGTTATATCTATGGGATCGGTCCGACCAATTCTCGCGATATCCTGGCCAAGGCCAATATCGATCCGAGCATCCGCGCCAAGGACCTGACCGAGCAACAACTGTCCCAGATTGTCCATGCCATTCAGGATGGCAAATATGTCATCGAGGGCGACCTGCGCCGCGAAATCGGCATGAATCTCAAGCGCCTGCAGGGTATCAAGTGCTACCGAGGCGTGCGCCACTTGCGTGGTTTGCCCGTCCGCGGCCAACGCACGCAAACCAATGCCCGTACCCGCAAGGGCCCGCGCAAAACCGTCGGTGTGGTCCGCAGTCCAACCGCCAAAACCGGTATCCATTAACCTCCTCCTCATCTTAGTTTACTAGCCCTATGGCCGACGAAACCAAAAAGAAGCCCGCGCCCAAGAAAGAAACCAAACCAGAAGGCGCACCCGAAAAGGCCGCCGGCAAACCCGCCGGTGAAGCCGCCCCCGCCAAAGCTCCCAAGAAGGGGCAGGCTGCTCCCGCAGCCGCAGGCGCCCCCGCTCCCGAAGGGGCGCCCGCTGCCGCCGATGCGGCCAAGCCGGCCGAGGGCGCCGCGCCTGGGGCTCCCGCGGCAGTCGCCGCTCCAACCGCTGCCGAGCTTTTGGCCGATGATCTCGCCGGGAAGAAGATCGTCAAAGCCAAGGGCGCCAAGAACATCATTACCGGCGTCGCCAATATTTTAGCCACTTTCAATAACACCCAGGTCAGCATCACCGATATGCAAGGCCACGTCATCGCGTGGTCCAGTGCCGGGCGGGTCGGATTCAAAGGCTCGCGCAAAAGCACCGCCTACGCCGCTCAGCAAGTGGCGCAGGATGCCGCCCGCCAGGCTATGGCGCATGGCCTCAAAGAAATTGAGGTCCGGGTCAAAGGCCCCGGTTCCGGTCGTGAATCGGCGATCCGCGCCTTGCAGGCAATCGGCCTGGAAATCACGACCATCAAAGACGTCACTCCAGTCCCGCACAACGGCTGCCGCCCCCGGAAAAAGCGCCGCGTGTAAATCGTCAATCGTCAATCGTCAATCGTAAATTTCTATGGCTCGTTATACAGGTCCCCGCGTTCGTATCAGCCGCCGTTTCGGTGTACCGATTTTTGGCCCGACCAAATACCTCGAGCGCCGCAATTACGGCCCGGGTGTTCACGGCCCCAAATCGCGCCGCAAGCACACCGATTACGGGCTGGGCCTGATCGAAAAGCAGAAGCTGCGTTATTACTACGGCTTGCTCGAACGGCAGTTCCGTGGTGTGTATGAACGCGCGCTCAAGCGGCGCGGCGTTACCGGCGAACAGATGCTCCAGATTCTCGAAACGCGCCTGGACAACGTTTGCTACCACCTTGGTTTTGCCAATACCCGCGCCGCGGCTCGGCAGTTGGTCTCGCACGGCCATGTCCGGGTGAACGGGCGCAAGGTCAATGTTCCCTCGTATGGCCTGAAGGTGAACGACGCCATCGAGGTGAAGAATTCCAATGCGGCGCGGCAGTTAGCCACCAAGAATCTCGAAATCGCCGCCAGCCGCGCGGTGCCGGATTGGCTGTCACTGAATAAAGAAGCCCTGAAAGGTGTGGTGATGCGCATTCCGACCCGCGACGAGATCCAGCCGATTGCCAACGAGCAGGCGGTTGTCGAATTTTATTCCCGCTAAGTAAAACAAACCGGAGCCGAGGGTGGTCACACCCTTTGTTCCAAAACAATTATACGGACCGCGCCGGCCGGCGGGAATAACGCCGGCGTTGTCAGTTTAAAATTGTTGAAAGGAAAGTTATGCCAGTACGTCTAGGACGTTTCGAAATGCCCAAGCGGTTGACCAAAGAGGAAAATACCGCCACTGAAACCTACGCCAAGTTCATTGCCGAACCCTTTGAAACCGGTTACGGCCATACCGTCGGCAACTCGCTTCGGCGAGTGCTGCTCTCCTCGCTCGAAGGGGCGGCCATCAGCTCGATTAAGGTCGACGGTGCCATGCACGAGTTCGCCACCATCGACGGCGTCGTCGAGGATGTGACCGATATCGTGCTGAACCTGAAGAAGATTCTGTTCAAGTCACACAACCGCGAAGCGCAAACCCTCCTGCTCTCCGCCAACAAGGAAGGCGAAGTGACCGCCGCGGATATCCAGCTCAACCAGAATATTGAATTGGTCAACCCGACTCAGCACATTTGCACCCTCGACAAGAAGAAGAAATTCGAGATGGAGCTCGAAATCAAGGTCGGGCGCGGTTTTCTTCCCGGCGACGAGAACAAAAAGCCGAACCAGGCCATTGGCGTGGTGGCCATCGACTCGCTCTTTTCTCCCGTGACCCGGGTGCGCTACGCGGTGGAAAACGCGCGCGTAGGCCAGCGCACCGATTACGACCGTCTGATCCTGGAAGTCTGGACGGACGGACGGATCACGCCGGACGACGCGCTCACCCAGGCGTCCGCGATTCTGCAGCATCACCTCGATGTGTTCGTCGGCTACGACAAGAATGCCGTCGAGTTCGAAGAAGTGGTCGACAAGCAGGACGAAGAGAAGACCAAGCTTAAGAAGCTGCTGAACATGAGCGTCAACGAAATCGAATTGAGCGTCCGCGCGGCCAATTGCTTGAACAATGCCAACATCACGACGGTTGGCCAGTTGGCCATGAAGAGCGAGCAGGAGATGCTCAAGTACCGCAATTTCGGCAAGAAATCACTCAACGAAATCAAAGAGAAACTGGCCGCGCTCGGTCTCACCCTGGGTATGACCTTCGAGCCCGATCTGCTCGAAGCGCCCAAGGAAGAGGTGACCACGTTGACTCGGTGACAGGAACTTTATGCGACACCTCAAGCGAACCGCCAAGTTGGGCCGCACCGGTCAACACCGGAACGCGATGCTCGCCAACCTGGTGTGCAGTCTGATCAAACATAAACGCGTTACCACCAGCCTGGCCAAGGCCAAGGCCGCCCGTTCGGTGGCCGAAAAAATGGTGACGCTTGGCAAGCACGGCACCCTTCATGACCGCCGCCTCGCCGTCGCCCGGCTTCACCAGGAGGATGCCGTTAAAATCCTCTTTACCGAGATCGCTCCCGCCCAAAAAGAGCGGCGCGGCGGTTATACCCGCATCGTCAAGCTGGGCCAGCGCCAGGGCGATGCCGGGCAACTGGCCATCCTTGAATGGGTCGATATGCCTCTGCCCGAAGCGGCACCGGAAGAGGCCAAAGCGGCCGATGAGGCCAAGCCCGCAGCCGCAACGACGTAACCTGCCGGCTATTGCAGTTTCAACCACCCGCCTTTCGTAAGGAAGGCGGGTTTTTGCTTTTAACACCAGGCAACGTATCCGGGCAACTTCATGGCAGCTTGTTCCGCACTCAATTCACTCAGGTAATGGTTGGCCCCGAGTTTCGGGTGCCCAGATCAGAGCCACCATGCCAACCAGGTAAATCGCGCACATGAGCACAGCGACCATGCGGAAGGGAAACAATCCGCTCAACCACCCCAACAGCAACGGGAACGGGGCGGCCACATAGCGCACGGTGTTATAGCAGAAACCGACTCCGGTACCGCGCAACCGCGTCGGAAATATTTCGGGAAAATAAATGGAATATCCGGCAAAGACCGACAACGTCGCAAAGCCCATCAAAGGAAGCATCCAATAGACATCCGTGGCCGTCCTCAACGAATAAAAAACAAAGGACACCACCACCAGGCAGAGCACGAATGCCCCAAAAAATGCCCCACGCCGTCCGAACCGGGCCGCCGCCCAGGTAAAGGCGAACATGCCCAGCAACGCACCCGCGTCCTGAAGAAATGTCCCCGTGCTGCGCATTTCGTCGATGGTCCTTTGGAGTTCCTGGATATCCCCCGGAAAGATCTGTTCGATCAATTGGCGATTCAAAAAATATTGGTTCTTGGGGTCTGGTTTCTTTTCCAGAATTTGCGCCAGGTTTTTGGTTCCTTTCTTGAGCGGGACCGACGCGAACGCATGAGGATCATATAAATTGGCCTGCCGTATCAGCCCATTGAGTTCGGCAACCAATTCCCGGATCAGATCCGGTGGAACGTTTCCATTGGCTGGCGCCTGCGCGATTTTTGCCACCAATCCCGGAGAAAGTTTCTGTCTCAGCAATAAGACCGCGGCATTTGTGCTGGAGTTTAGCGTGGAACAAATCTCAGCGGGCCGAAGCAGGTCGGTGGGCTGCATGGGCTGGGCCTTAAAGGCGGTCGTGATGAGTTCCGGAGAAAAGAAAGCAATGCCCCATAGCCCGACCATTCCCGCCACGCCCAGGCATAGGCCAATCAACAGATTCTTGCGCCAGCGCGGATCGGCGAACAAATCCGCCAGCGACCCGACTGATTTGGCGCTTTCATTTCTGCCGGCCTCCGCCTTTGCGCGGCGCCAGGCCGAAGGTTCCTTGAGTATCAATACCATTGGCACGGCCATCAGCGCCGGGAAAATGCTCACGAACGACAGCACCTGCCAGCCACTGTAATGGCCCCAATAGTTCTCCAGTCCGGGGCTGATTTTCAGGCTGAGCGCCGAAGCCAGCATGTTGCCGCAAGCCGACAACGCCTGCATCGATCCTAAGGCCGCCGTGCGGAAACGGGCCGGCACGCTCTCGGCCACCAGTGTCGTTGCGGCGCCAAACATACCGCCTACCCCTAAACCGAAGATAAAGCGGTACACGAGGAATTCGACCCCGGTATGGGCGAAACCCGAAAGCCCCGAGAAAACCGAGTAGGCCAGCAAAGTGGCCACCATCGTTTTGACCCGGCCATAACGATCGCTCAATAACCCAAAGATAATTCCACCGGTTGCCCAACCGATCATGAGCAGGAAGGTGGCAAGAGTGCCCCAAAAGCGAACCTCCTTGTCCGTCGCGGCTGCGCCCAGCAATTCACGCAAAGCGGGCTCGCGCGAAAGAATAAAGATTCGCTGGCCCATGCAGTCAAATAGCCAGCCCGAAGCCGCCAAAATGACAACCAGCCAGTGATAAGTCGTAACCGGTTCGAGGGAAACGTTGGACAATTTCGAGGCCGGGGTGCCAGACAAAGCTGCGGCGGGGGTGGACGGTTTCATCTCGCCACATACTCCGTAACCCGCGCAGAACCTGTCAAGCCGCGCGCGCAGCACGAACCATCGTAGCGCAGACATTCTTGCCTGCCGTACCGCCGACTTTCAGTCGGCTGCGCGTAAGCTCGTTCCTGTTCAGGACGCCCATACCAACCCGGTCCTCCGGCAGGCTTCCGCCAAAGTCTTTATGAAATCGCGCCGGTCGACGTCACCCAGGAAAATGTCCTCACGCTGGTCACCACGGCTCATGATGTAATACATCGCTCCGGGTACTCCACTCAGACCTTGCGCGGCATGGGCCATTCACGGGAGCAACGGATCTGATTCTCAACCTTAAATGCTGGCCATGTCTACGGTCTGACTCCGCCGATGCGTACGGGGGTCGAATGCGCCAACCGATTGGAATTCTCCCTGTGAACCGAACGCAAAAAGCCCGCCCTCACCCCGGCCCTATCCCCCCAGGAGAGGGTGGAGCTTTCGCAGAGCAGTTTGGGTTCATGGTCGCAATACATCTGCATGCGCAAAAGAATTCTCCCCGTGAACTTCCCCACAGATTCAGGGCGACCGAAGATGAGAACACAGAGCCAGGATGAACGTTGGGGAGCCGTCCGAGGGGTTCACGTAAGCAGAACAGCGACGGGGATTAAGCGGAACTGCGTTTCGTGTCGACGTTTTTTCCCCAAAGCGTTTCTGCCTTTTTTGAAGTTTGGTTTTCGGCGCTAAGGGCGCCGGAAAACCAAACTTCAAAAAAAGGGGGGGTATTTTGGGGCTGTTACCCAGGGCGGCGCTCGTTGCTCGCTGGCCCTGGGCTACTTCTCGTCGTCCTTACAGGACTTCAGTTGGGCTCGCTGCGCTCGGTGGTTGGGGAACGGTTGTCGTAAGCCACTCCGGGCACTTGGCTCGGAACCAACAGAATGGCGGAAACCGGAGTCGCCTTCACGAACTTATCTGCCGTCACGGTTCTCCCGCAGGTTGCTACTCCCATCAGCAGGCGGAGCGTGAAAAAGCTTCCGAGCGACGGCTCCAGTTTCTGCTTCGACGTGGAATCGAACGGAAGGCGGACGTCACAAACATCGCGCTCCCCAACGAGGGCGTCAAGCTCTGGCTGAGCAACCAAGCCTCCAGCGGGCACATTCGACGTCACATGGAGGACCGTGAGCGGTTCGATTTGAATCGCGAACTGAGTTGCCGCCGCTCAACTCTTTACTTCCAACGGCAGTACCGCTCGGGCATTCTTGTGATTGAAGGACAATCGAAGGATTATGCGAGTTCTCATTGCTACGGCCACAGCCGGCACGGGCCATCTGGCCGCGGCCGCCGCGTTGGAAGAAGTTTGGCGCATTACGCGGCCGGAGGATCCGGTAAAAAAACTCGATCTGGTCGAGTTTTTCTCCCCGATCCATCGCAAGATCCACGCCGATGGCTACGTCAAGCTGGTTGAACACGCTCCCGAGATTTGGGGCATGCTCTTTGGAAAGACGGATAACCCGAAGGTAGCGCGCCGCTTGAGCGAGATAAAACGCGTGTTCCCGAGCAAATCCCGGCCACGGTTCGCCCGGTTCGTGAATGAATTCGCTCCCGATGCCGTACTCTGCACCCATTATGTCGCTTTGGATACGCTCGCAGAAATGCGTGCCAAAGCGGACGGGCGCAAGAAGCATCTTCAAGTCAGACACCCGCTAGTCGTGAGCGTGGTCACAGATTTTGAGGCGCATGCCCTTTGGATGGACCCGTGCGTCGATTTATATTGCGTGGCCGCCGAGGAGACAAGGGCGCGGTTGATCGCGCGGGGAGCCAAACCCGAGGCTGTGATTGCCACCGGCATACCAATCGCCGCGAAATTCTCGTCCAAACCGGTGGCGCGCGAAGTGCGCAAAAGGTTGGGTCTGCGGGACGATCAACCCACCATTCTCGTTTTAGGCGGCGGGTTTGGCATGGGGCCGGTGGCCGAGATTCTCCGGGAATTGGACAAGGTTGAAGTCGCATTCCAAACGGTGGTCGTGGCCGGGAGAAATGAGGAACTGCGGCGCGCTCTGGCCACTTGCGATCGGAAACATCCGACCCATGTGCTTGGCTTCGCTTCCAACATGCACGAGCTGATGTGCGTGGCGGATCTGATCATTACCAAGCCGGGCGGGTTGACCACCTCCGAAGCCCTCGCCATGGGCCGGCCGGTCCTGATTGTGAATCCAATCCCCGGACAGGAGGCGGCCAACAGCGACTTTCTGTTGGAACGCGGGGCCGCCGCGAAGGTGAACCGCGTCGAAGATTTACCCTATCGCCTGGCTCAGTTGTTTGGTTCCACTAAATTGACCCAAATGTCCCGCGCGGCAAAGAGCTTGGGACGTCCGGGCGCGGCGGTGGCCATATGCCAGGAAGTGGCCCGGCGCGCCGAACTGGTTGGCTGCTCGATTTGAGACGGATTGAGTCAATGAACGCGCCCAATTCTGAAACACGTTCCGTGGATCCCCTCATGGAAACGGAATGGGTTGTTTTCAAGGAATCCTCGATTCATGGTTTTGGCGGTTTTGCCAGACGCGATCTGCCTTCTGGCACGACCCTGGTGGAATATGTCGGGGAAAAAATCGATAAAGCCGAGTCCGCACGCCGTTGCGAAGCGAATAATGTCTTCATCTTCTCGCTAAACGACCAGTACGATATCGATGGCAACGTCATCTGGAATCCGGCCCGTTACCTCAATCACAGTTGTTCCCCAAATGCCGAAGCCCAATATGCCGACGACCATATTTGGCTCGTGGCTATCCGCGACATCAGGGCAGGGGAGGAGATCACTTTCAACTACGGATTCGATCTGGAGAATTACCGCGAGTATCCCTGCGAGTGCGGCTCACCCAATTGCGTCGGGTTTATGGTCGCCGAGGAGTTTTTTGACTATGTCCGAAAGCAGAATGCGGCGGAAGGAGTTTCCTCTTGAACGGGCGGGGTGCGATTAGATTAGAAGTGTCGGTCTTGGCTGGAAGCCGAAAAAAGCGGCAGAGGGCTGCCGCAGTCCAAAACGCAAGCGCGACACGGGCGCGGGCCTCGAGAACCGAAGGTTTTGGAGTGCGGCAGC
>Ga0070741_10010359_pt1 | contig 17650 bp, 17 predicted proteins | sample Coa_R1_4_FD_66440 | JGI IMG/M metagenome (GOLD analysis project Ga0070741, IMG submission 66440) | Surface soil microbial communities from Centralia Pennsylvania, which are recovering from an underground coalmine fire - Coalmine... | ecosystem: Environmental > Terrestrial > Soil > Unclassified ...
GCCACGCTGCTCGGCTTTGCCAGCCACTCGCCGGGCGGGCTCGGGGTGTTCGACGCCGCGATGCTGGTCGGGCTCTGGCAGATGGACCGCGAGGACCTCCTGGCCGGCATGCTGCTGTTCCGCCTGCTCTATTATATTGCCCCCTTTGTCATATCTGTAATCTTGCTGACGTTTCGCGAGGTTATCATTGGCGCCCGATCGAAGCGGCTGCGTCAGGCAGCGCTTCACCTTGACGCCGGCCCCGCTCCCGAAGCCGCCTATGTGAGAGAGCGTGGAGACAAGGGCGGCTAACATTACGAGTGGTCCGATTCCAACATTCGCACCCCATAGCGGCGGGTACATTTGCGAATGTTGGAATCAAAGGACCACTCGAAGATATTGATGCTGGTGGAGCTTGGATTTGACGTTCGCTTCACGAGTTCTCGGGCTGCAGTGAGCGAACGTCAAATCCGCTCCACCGGAGAAGCCGATCAGATGGCCATCGAAGCGCCCCCGTCGTCTTCCTCGCTGTTCGCGCCATGGTCCGACCGGCTGCGTCATTCGGCCATCATTCTCGCGGCCGCCGCACTCGCGCTCGCCGTCCTCGTCGTGTTCGATGAATTGTCGCCGCTGCGCGCCGGCGCCGTGTTCGTCTGCATCGCGGCCGCGGCCCTGATTCCATGGCGGCTGCACCATGCGGCGGCCGCGCGCGAGGACGTGCGCAGGATCGACCCGGTGGAGGCCGCCGCCGTCAGCGCCGTCGTTGCCGGCATGCCCGATCCCGCCGTGCTGCTCGACCGCGCCGGCCGCGTCATCCATCTCAATGCCGCCGCTGCCCAGCTTGCCCCTGCGCTGCGCAAGAACGAGCTTGCGCAGTTCGCGCTGCGCTCACCCGAGATCATCACCGCGCTGCGCGAGGCGATCGCCACCACGGAGGCGCGGCGGGCGATGTATCTCGATCACGCGCCGATCGACCGCTGGATGGAGCTGATCATCACCCCGGTGCCGGTGCCGACCAATTATGGCGGCGTCGACAAATGCATGCTGATGACCTTCCACGACCAGACACCGCTGCGCCGGGTCGAGGAAATGCGCGCCGACTTCGTCGCCAATGCCAGTCATGAGTTGCGCACGCCGCTGGCGGCGCTGTCGGGCTTCATCGATACGCTGCAGGGGCCGGCCAAGGATGATGCCAAGGCGCGCGAACGCTTCCTCTCCATCATGCACGCCCAGGCGACCCGCATGGCGCGGCTGATCGACGATCTGCTTTCATTGTCACGGGTCGAACTCTCGGCGCATGTGCGGCCCGACACCATGGTCGACATCGTGCCGATCATCCGCCAGGTCACCGACGGGCTCGAGCCGCTGGCGCGCGAGCGCCAGGTCGTGGTCGAGATCGAGCTGCCGCAGACGGCGGTGACGATCGCCGGCGACCGCGAGGAACTGCTGCGGTTGTTCGAGAACCTGATCGAGAACGCGCTGAAATACGGCGCCTCCGGCGGACGCGTCATCGTATCGCTGAGCCAGGCCGTCTCGGGCGAGGGGACCCCGGAGATCCGGGTCATGGTCCGCGATTTCGGTCCGGGCATTGCGCCCGAGCACCTGCCGCGGCTGACCGAACGGTTCTATCGGGTGGACGTCGGCGACAGCCGTTCCCAGGGCGGAACTGGGCTCGGTTTATCGCTTGTGAAACATATTCTTAACCGCCATCGCGGCCGGCTCTTGATCGAAAGCGTGCCGAAACAGGGCGCGACTTTTACCGCCTGTTTTCCCCAGTCGAAGCCCTCGACTTCGGCCTGAACTTTAGCCGGATCAAGACTTTAGTACTGTCATCTGGCTGTCATCGAACCTTCGTAAAAGCAAAACCGAGCGCTCCTAAAGGGACGCCCGTGAGCGCGCTCAAGCGCTGATAGCGCTTCGCTCACTACAGGGAGATCAGCATGAATTTCGTGAAAACCATCGTCGCTGCCGGCCTGGTCGCGGCATCGACGTCGGCTTATGCCGCCGACATTACCGGCGCAGGCTCGACCTTCATCTTTCCCGTCCTGTCGAAGTGGGCTGATGCCTACAAGAAGGAATCGGGCAACGGTGTGAACTATCAGTCGATCGGCTCCGGAGCCGGCATCAAGCAAATCGTCGCCAACACCGTGACCTTCGGCGCCACCGACGCGCCGCTCAAGGCGGATCAACTCCAGAAAGACGGTCTGTCGCAGTGGCCGATGATCATGGGCGCGATCGTTCCGGTCGTGAACATCGACGGCGTGAAGCCCGGCGACCTCGTTCTCGACGGCCCGACTCTCGCCGACATCTTCCTCGGCAAGATCAGCAAGTGGGATGATGCGGCGATCAAGAAGCTCAATCCGAATGCGAAGCTGCCTTCCGCGGCGATCTCGGTCGTTCACCGCGCCGATGGTTCCGGCACCACCTTCAATTTCACCGACTACCTCACCAAGGTCAGCGCGGACTGGAAGAGCAAGGTCGGCTCCGGCACCGCCGTCGAGTGGCCGGTTGGCGTCGGCGCCAAGGGTAACGAAGGCGTTGCCGGCAACATCAGCCAGGCCAAGAACTCGATCGGCTATGTCGAGTACGCCTATGCCAAGCAGAACAAGCTGACCTACACCGCGCTGATCAACAAGGCGGGCAAGACGATCCAGCCGACCAACGAGGCGTTCCAGGCGGCCGCCTCCAACGCCGACTGGCCCAGCGCTCCGGGCTACTACCTGATCCTGACCGATCAGCCCGGCGACAAGTCCTGGCCGATCGTCGCCTCGACCTTCATCCTCATGCACAAGGAGTCGGTCGACAAGGCGTCGTCGCAGGAAGCGCTCAAGTTCTTCAAGTTCGCCTTCGATAAGGGCGCCAAGAGTGCCGAAGAGCTCGACTACATCCCGATGCCGGACAACGTCATCAAGCTGATCGAGAAGACCTGGTCGGCCGACATCAAGAGCTGAGCGTGATCTTGCGAAACTCGCGCCTTCTCGTCATTCCGGGGCGCGAGTGAAACGAGCGAACCATGGTGCGCAATTGCGCACCATGGAATCTCGAGATTCCGGGTCTGGTGCTCCGCACCATCCCGGAATGACGCGGGGAATTGGTCGGTCAAGACCGCGACGGAGCTTGGCGGTTTGAGTAAGCTTGCAATAGTCAGGGGATTGGCGTGGCAGACATGGCCGTTCAAAGCGACTTGCTTGAAGCCGCCGGACCTTACGATCGCGCTAAGGCGCTGAGCGCGTTCAAGCTCGGCGACTCGACCTTCTACTGGATTACGCGGCTGTCGGCGATCTCGGTGCTGCTGATCCTGGGCGGCATCATCGTCTCCCTGATCATCGGCGCCTGGCCGGCGATGCAGGAATACGGTTTCGCGTTTCTGACGACCCAGCGCTGGGCGCCGTCGGCCGATCCGCCGGTGCTCGGCGCGGTCGGCCCGATCTACGGCACGCTGGTGACCTCGTTCATCGCCATGCTGATCGCGATTCCGGTCGGGCTGGGGGTGGCGATCTTCCTCACCGAGCTCTGCCCGCAGTGGGCGCGCCGGCCGATCGGCATCGCCATCGAGCTGCTCGCCGGCATTCCCTCGATCATCTACGGCATGTGGGGCTTCTTCGTGCTGGGACCGTTCCTGGCCTACACCTTCCAGCCCTTCATGATCGGCCTGTTCGGCAGCATCCCGGTGCTCGACACCATCTTCGCCGGCCCGCCGTCCTATTTGAGCCTGTTCAACGCCTCGCTGATTCTCGCGATCATGGTGCTGCCCTTCATCACCGCGATCTCGGTCGACGTCTTCAAGACGGTGCCGCCGGTGCTGAAGGAAGCCGCCTACGGCGTCGGTTGCACGACCTGGGAGGTCGTGCGCAGCGTCGTGATCCCCTATACCCGCGTCGGCGTGATCGGCGGCGTCATGCTCGCGCTCGGCCGCGCGCTCGGCGAGACCATGGCGGTCACCTTCATCATCGGCAATTCCTTCCGCATCACCGGCTCGATCTTCTCGCCGGGCACCACGATCTCGGCGGCGATCGCCAGCGAGTTCGCCGAAAGCGACGGCCTGCATCAATCGGGCCTGATCCTGCTCGGCCTGCTCTTGTTCGTGCTGACCTTCTTCGTGCTGGCTGCGGCGCGGCTGATGCTGCTGCGCCTGGAACAGAAGGCTGGCAAGTAACATGGACGTCAATCCGATCTATGCCCGCCGCCGCCGCAAGGACATCGTCGTCCGCATGCTCTGCGTCGGCGCCGCGCTGTTCGGCGTCGCCTGGCTGGCGCTGATCCTGTTCACGCTGCTCTACAACGGCCTGTTCGGCCTCACCCTGCAGGTCTTCACCGAGAACACGCCGCCGCCGGGCTCGACCTCGGGCGGCCTGCTCAACGCCATCATCGGCTCGATCATCATGACGGTGATCGGGGTGGGCATCGGCGCGCCGCTCGGCCTGTTCGCCGGTACCTACCTTGCCGAATACGGCAAGCACGACAAGCTGACCTCGGTGATCCGCTTCATCAACGACATCCTGCTCAGCGCGCCCTCGATCATCATCGGCCTGTTCATCTACGGCGCCGTGGTGGTGCCGATGCGCGGCTTCTCGGCGATCGCCGGCGCGCTGGCGCTCGCCGTGATCGTCATTCCCGTCGTGCTGCGCACCACCGAGGACATGCTGCTCTTGGTGCCGAACCCGCTGCGCGAGGCAGCATCGGCGCTCGGCCTGCCGCGCTCGCTGGTCATCAAGCGGATCGCCTACCGCGCGGCGCGCTCCGGTCTCATCACCGGCGTGTTGCTCGCGACCGCGCGCGTCGCCGGCGAGACCGCGCCCTTGCTGTTCACCGCGTTGTCGAACCAGTTCTTCAGCCTCAGCCTGACCAAGACGATGGCCAACTTGCCGGTGACCATCAACAACTTCGTGCAGAGCCCCTACACCTACTGGAAGCAGCTCGCCTGGAGCGGCGCGCTGCTGATCACGCTCACCGTGCTCGCTCTCAACATCACGGCGCGCCTGTTGGCCGCCGAGAAAGCCGCAAAATGAACGATCTGTCTGTTTCCGTGTCTCATTCGAGCGGGCCGATTCCTCCCAAGGCGCTGCCCGAGGCCGCGCCGAAAGTCACCGCGCGCAATCTCAACTTCTACTACAGCGAACACCACGCGCTGAAGAACATCAATCTCACGCTCGGCACCAACCGCGTGACGGCCTTCATCGGCCCGTCCGGTTGCGGCAAGTCGACGCTGCTGCGTATCTTCAACCGCATGTACGACCTCTATCCGGGCCAGCGCGCCGAAGGCCAGCTGATGCTCGACAGCACCAACATCCTCGACCCCCGGCTCGACCTCAACCTGCTGCGGGCGCGGGTCGGCATGGTGTTCCAGAAGCCGACCCCGTTCCCGATGACGATCTACGAGAACATCGCCTTCGGCATCCGGCTCTACGAGAAAATCTCCAAGTCCGAGATGGACGGCCGCGTCGAGAAAGCGCTGCGCGGCGGCGCGCTGTGGAACGAGGTCAAGGACAAGCTCAACGCGTCCGGCCTGTCGCTGTCCGGCGGCCAGCAACAGCGTCTCTGCATCGCCCGTACCGTGGCGGTGCGCCCCGAGGTGATCCTGTTCGACGAGCCCTGCTCGGCGCTCGATCCGATCTCGACCGCCAAGGTCGAGGAGCTGATCCAGGAGCTGGCCGAGAATTACACGATCGCGATCGTCACCCACAACATGCAGCAGGCGGCGCGCGTCTCCGACAAGACCGCGTTCATGTATCTGGGCGAGCTGATCGAGTTCGACGACACCAGCAGGATCTTCACGACGCCGAGCGATCGTCGTACCCAGGACTACATCACCGGCCGCTTCGGGTGACGCGCAAGGACGCGGAAGGAATTCACAATGGTTTCCGAACATACCGCCAAAGCTTTCGATAGCGACCTGCAGGAGCTGACCCGGCTCGTTGCCGAGATGGGTGGACTTGCCGAACGCATGATCGTCGACTCCATCGACGCGCTGATCCGTCGCGACGTGCCGCTCGGTCAGCGCGTGGTGGCCGCCGACGCCGAGATCGACGCCTTGCAGCGGACGATCGAGGAGCGCGCGGTGCTGACGATCGCGCGGCGCCAGCCAATGGCGATCGACCTGCGCGAGATCGTGGGCGCCATGCGGGTCGCCACCGACCTCGAGCGGATCGGCGACCTCGCCAAGAACATGGGCAAGCGCGTCTCGGCGCTGGAGAGCGATTTCCAACCCTTGAAGCTGATCCGCGGGCTGGAGCACATGACCGACCTCGTGCAGTCGCAGGTCAAGTCGGTGCTCGATGCCTATGCCGCGCACGACCTTCCGAGCGCGATGGCGGTCTGGAAGGGCGACGAGGAGGTGGACGCCATCTGCACCTCGCTGTTCCGCGAGCTTTTGACCTATATGATGGAAGATCCGCGCAACATCTCCTTCTGCATCCATCTGATGTTCTGCGCCAAGAATATCGAGCGGATCGGCGATCACGCCACCAACATCGCCGAAACCGTGTTCTACATGATCGAGGGCCAGCCGATGATGGACAAGCGGCCGAAGGGCGATATGACGACCTTTGCCACCACGGTTCCCGGGAACTAGCACTATCGCAAGAGCCAGTTGCGTACCGTGTCTGATGAGATCATCCCCATGCGAATGGAGAAGCTGACGCCATGAGCGCCCGCATTATGGTGGTGGAAGACGAGGAAGCGCTGACCACGCTGCTGCGCTACAACCTCGACGCCGAAGGCTACGACGTCGAGACCGTGGCGCGCGGCGACGATGCCGACACGCGGCTCAAGGAGCGCGTGCCCGACCTGATCGTGCTGGACTGGATGCTGCCGGGCCTGTCCGGCATCGAGCTGTGCCGCCGTCTGCGTGCGCGGCCCGAGACCAGGCAGCTGCCGATCATCATGCTGACCGCGCGCGGCGAGGAGAGCGAGCGCGTGCGGGGGCTCGCGACCGGCGCCGACGATTACATCGTCAAGCCGTTCTCGGTGCCGGAGCTGCTCGCGCGGGTGAAGGGGCTGCTGCGCCGGGCAAGTCCGGAACGGCTCGCCACCGTGCTCGCCTATGGCGACATCGAGCTCGACCGCGAGAAGCGCCGCGTCGCCCGCTCGGGCCGGCCGATCGATCTCGGCCCGACCGAATATCGCCTGCTGGAGTTTTTCCTCGAGCATCCCGGCCGCGTGTTCTCGCGCGAGCAGCTGCTCGACAGCGTCTGGGGCCGCGACATCTATATCGACGAGCGCACCGTCGACGTGCATATCGGCCGGCTGCGCAAGCTGCTCAATCCGGGCCGCGAGCAGGATCCGATCCGCACCGTGCGCGGCGCGGGCTATGCGCTCGACGACCGGTTTGCGAAGGCGGAGAGCTGAGTCCGTCGTCGCGCGCATGCTCGTGAGACGAATTCGCTCTATCCCTTGCGGGTAGTAGCCTCTCCGCCTGTTATACTTGAAATAAACTGTGTAGGTCTCGCCGTCCGTCGATGACTCGAATGATCTCGATCGCGCTGATTGGTCCTTCATCGGTGTCGGGGTCCGTGCGATACAGCAACAGGTACGGTGCTTCGACCAGCATACGCATTGAAGGCCGAATATCGGACCGGCGCACTCCCATCCGCGGTTGGGACCTCAGCAAATCTGCCTTTGCTTCGATGCGATCGAAATAACGCTCGGCAGCGAGAGGCTGTTCGAGTCCGATCATGACGTAGATTTCCGACAGATCGTCGCGCGCTTGGTTCGACCAGATTAATTCAGCCGGCATTCCGGGAGGCTTTCCTTGCATCCTCCAGCCGCGTGCGCGCTTCCTTGCGCAACTTCTTCATATCGACCTTTCCGGCAGAGCCGCTCGCGACGCCTTCATCCCACATCCGGCGCAGGCGCTTGATGTCTTCCTGGCGCAGTTCGCGCTTCAATTGCCAGTCGCGCACGGCCTCGCGGACGATCTCGCTCGTGGTCGCGTATTCTCCAGCGTCCACCGCGGACTTGAGCGCAGAAACCTGTTCGCTTGTGAGCGCTACGCTCACTTTCTCGACTGACGCCATCTGACGATTTCCTTTCCGGGAGCAAATTCTACTACTTCTTGACACCATCCACAACTGCCATCTGCGAGGATACTTGGGGCGTGCCCTGCTCGAAGAAATTCCAACGACAAAAAAATCCCCGCTTGCGCGGGGATTTTTCATTTCACGGTGCTTGCAATCAGCGTTGCGGCGGCTTGTTGCTCGGCCGCCGGCGATCGGCCGCCGGCTGATAGGCAACGCGCGAATGATGCGCACAATAGGGCAGGCCGGTGAGCGCCTTGCCGCCGCAGAAGAAGAAGTCGGGGCTCGCGGGATCGCCGACCGGCCAGTGGCAGGTGGCTTCGTTGAGTTCCAGGAGCGACAGCCGCTGGCTCAACGGCACGACATTGTCATAGGCGATCGGGTCCGGTTCGAGATCGACCTCGAAGGCGTGCGCGAGCGCGGTGTTGCCGCGCGACACCGGACGTGACACCCGCATCATGTGCTGTGCCGGGCGCGCCTTGCGCTGGCGAGGTACTGCCGACGACGGGCTCTTGGCGCGGCCGGAGAGGCCGAGGCGATGCACTTTGCCGATCACCGCGTTACGCGTCACATTGCCGAGTTCGGCCGCGATCTGGCTGGCGGAAAGCCCGGCCTCCCAGAGTTTCTTCAGCTGCTCGACGCGATCATCGGACCAGGTCATTACCGTCATCGCACTCTTCCCTTCGCTTAGCTGCGGCCGGCGTCTGCGCCGTGCTGCGATGCCGCATCTCCAAAATCCCAGTGCGCAGAATCCCTTAGCCCTCGCCGGGCGCGAATGGCGCGCCCGAACGTCTACGCAACCGACCAAAACTCAGGGGGTCAGAACTGCCGCACGAGATGTCGTACCCGACATCGAGAACGCTACAATATGCCGTGACTCCCGCGCAAGAGTCAGGGTCCATAGTCCACATGTTCCATCATCTAGGTGTTGCATTCGGGTTTTCCACCGCACCGGGATGTTGCGGACATGCCCTTGAGAACCGCTGCCGTGCAGCATTGACAGGCATTGCCGCGCGCCTAAGATGCCCTCACGTGCCGCCTGAAAAGGCGGCCGTTTTGTTTTCGCTCCAAGGGCTATGATGCGACCGCGCCAATGCGCGCATCGCGGCCCTAACCTCAAGTGAACGCCGCCATGAGCACCAGCGCCACGTCGCATCTGCTTCCCGTATTCGCCCGGGTCGATCTCGGTTTTTCGAGCGGCGAGGGTTGCTGGCTCACCGCCACCAATGGCGATCGCTATCTCGATTTCACCTCGGGCGTCGCGGTCAACGCGCTCGGCCATTGCCACCCGCATCTGGTTGCGGCCCTGCAGGAGCAGGCGACGAAACTCTGGCACATGTCGAACCTGTTCAAGAGCCCGGACGGCGAGAAGCTCGCCGCGCGGCTGTGCGCGGAGAGCTTTGCCGACTTCGTGTTCTTCTGCAATTCCGGCGCGGAAGCGATGGAAGGCGTCATCAAGCTGGTGCGCCACTATCAGTTCTCGAAAGGCGCCCCCGAGCGCTATCGCATCATCACCTTCGAAGGCGCGTTCCACGGCCGCACGCTGGCGACGCTCGCCGCCACGGGATCGGCCAAATATCTCGAAGGTTTCGGCCCGCCGATGGACGGCTTCGACCAGGTGCCGCATGGCGACCTCGAAGCCGTGAAGAAAGCCATCGGTCCGCACACCGCCGGTATCCTGATCGAGCCGGTGCAGGGCGAGGGCGGCGTGCGCGGCGCGCCGGTGTCGTTCTTCAAGGCGCTGCGCCAGCTCTGCGACGAGCATGGCCTGTTGCTCGCCTTCGACGAGGTGCAGACCGGCATGGGCCGCTGTGGCGATCTCTTCGCCTATCGCCGCCTCGGCGTCACGCCCGACATCATGTCGCTGGCGAAGGCGCTCGGCGGCGGCTTTCCGATCGGCGCGGTGCTCGCCAGCGCCGAGGCCGCCAAGGGCATGGCGCCCGGCTCGCACGGCTCGACCTTCGGCGGCAATCCGCTGGCGGTCGCCGCGGCCAACGCCGTGCTCGACGTGATGCTCAAGCCCGGCTTCTTCGATCACGTGCAGAAAATGTCGCTGCTGCTCAAGCAGAAGCTCGCCTCCGTCGTCGATCGTTATCCCGCCGTGCTCTCGGAAGTGCGCGGGGAGGGCCTGCTGGTCGGCGTCAAGGCGGTGGTGCCTTCGGGCGATCTCGTCGCCGCGCTGCGCGACCAGAAACTGCTCACGGTCGGCGCCGGCGAGAATGTGGTGCGCTTCCTTGCGCCGCTGATCGTGAGCGAGAGCGAGATCGAGCATTCCGTGCAGTGCCTGGAGCGCGCCTGCGCCGATCTCGCCGGCAAGGTCAAGCAGGCAGCCGCGCAATGAGCAAGCCGCGGCATTTCCTCGATATCGGCGACCTTCCGCTCAGGGATTTGCGCACGATCCTCGACGCCTCCAATGCGATGAAGGCGAAGCTGAAGGCGCATGAGAAAGGCAGGAAGCCGCTCGACGGCAAGACGCTGGCGATGATCTTCGAGCGGCCGTCGACGCGCACGCGGGTGTCGTTCGACGTCGGCATGCGCCAGCTCGGCGGCGAGTCGATCATGCTGACCGGCACCGAGATGCAGCTCGGCCGCGGCGAGACCATCGCCGACACCGCGCGCGTGCTGTCGCGTTATGTCGACGCCATCATGATCCGCATCCTCAATCACGAAGCGCTGCTCGAGCTCGCCGCATACGCCACCGTGCCCGTCATCAACGGGTTGACGCGGCGTTCGCATCCCTGCCAGGTGATGGCGGACCTGATGACCTTCGAGGAGCATCGTGGCTCGATCGCCGGCAAGACGGTGGCCTGGACCGGCGACGACAACAACGTGCTGGCGTCGTGGGCGCAGGCCGCCGAGCGATTCAAGTTCCAGCTCAACATCGCGACCCCGCCGGAGCTCGCGCCGAAAAAGCCGCTGCGCGACTGGATCAAGGAGACGCAGGCGCCGATCATGATCGGCAACGACCCGGAAGCCGCTGTGCGCGGCGCCGATTGCGTTGTCACCGACACCTGGGTGTCGATGGGCGACAAGGACGGCGAGAACAGGCACAATCTGCTGCGGCCCTATCAGGTCAACGCCAAGCTGATGTCGCTGGCGAAGAAGGACGCGGTCTTCATGCATTGCCTTCCCGCCCACCGCGGCGAGGAGGTCACCGACGAGGTGATCGACGGCCCGCAATCCGTCGTGTTCGACGAGGCCGAGAACCGCCTGCATGCGCAAAAGGGCATTCTCGCCTGGTGCTTCGACGCGGTGGGGTAGCTGTCGCTTTCGCGAAGCGCTGAAAATTCAATCGCCATGCCCGGGCTTGACCCGGGCATCCACGTCTAGCTTGCGCGAAGAAAGACGTGGATGGCCGGAACGAGTCCGGCCATGACGAAAACACAGGGATCGAGGGTTTCGATTCCCTTCGGGAGACCCCAGATAAAGCGCCATGTCTTCAGAGTCCCCCGACACCAAAATGACCTTCACGAGCCCGGTGCGCGCGCCGTCGGCGGTTCCCGTCGACGACGCCGTGATTCCGTTCGAGGTCAATGCGCTCGACCTGCGCGGACGCATGACGCGAATGGGGCCGGCGCTCGACGAGATCCTGCACAAGCACGATTATCCGGCAGCCGTCGGCAAGCTGCTCGGCGAAGCCATCGTGCTCACAACGCTGCTCGGCTCTTCGTTGAAATTCGAGGGCCGCTTCATCCTGCAGACCCAGAGCGACGGGCCGGTGTCGTTCCTGATCGTCGATTTCCAGGCGCCCGATCGGTTGCGCGCCTATGCGCGCTACGACAAGCGGCGGCTACATGAGGCGAAAGATTCCGGCGCGCTGCTCGGCAAGGGCCATCTCGCGATGACCATCGACCAGGGACCGGACATGAGCCGCTACCAGGGTCTGGTTGCGCTCGACGGCGGCGGGCTGGAAGAAGCCGCGCATGAATACTTTCTGCGCTCGGAGCAGATTCCGACGCGCCTGCGCATTGCGGTCGGCGAGGAGTTTCGCGGCGGCGAGGGCGGCAAGCATCGCTGGCGCGCCGGCGGCATTCTGATGCAGTTTTTGCCGAAGGCGCCGGAGCGCGCGCGCCAGGCCGATCTGCATCCGGGCGACGCGCCGCAAGGCCACGTGCCGCACACGGTCGCGGAGGACGATGCCTGGGTCGAGGGCCAGTCGCTGATCGGAACGGTCGAGGATGTCGAGCTGATCGATCCCGATCTCTCGGGCGAGCGGCTGCTCTATCGCCTCTTCCACGAGCGCGGCGTGCGCGTGTTCAAGCCGCTCGCCCTGCGGGCGCGCTGCTCCTGCTCGCGCGATGCGGTCTCTGCGATGCTGAAGAGTTTTGCGCCAGGCGACCGCGCCGACATGGTCAAGGACGGCAAGGTCGTCGTCACCTGCGAGTTCTGCTCGTCGGTGTACGAGTTTACGCCGCAAGAGGCGGGGGTTGAGGAAGCGTCGTAGGCGATGCTGCCTCTTATCCCTCCCCACAAGGGGCAGGGATGGCAGCACTGCACGCGGTGGCTAGTTCAACACCCGCTTGTAATGCGGGCTGTCCAGCGAGAACGTCGGGATGTCGACCTCGAAGCGTTCGCCGGCTTCGGTGACCATCTGATAACGCCCGGTCATGAAGCCGGATGCGGTCGTGAGCGGCACGCCCGAGGTGTATTCGAAGCGCTCGCCGGGGCCGAGCACCGGCTCCTCGCCGACCACGCCTCTGCCCTTCACTTCCTGCCGGTGCCCGGTCGCATCCGTGATGATCCAGTGCCGCGCGCGCAGCTGCACCGTCTCAGGCCCGGTGTTGGTGATGGCGATGGTGTAGGACCAGAAGAATTCGCTCTTCTCCGCCGAGGAGCGCTCCGGCATGTAGTTCGGCTGGACGGTGACTTCGATCTGTCGGGTGACGGCGCGATACATGCGCCCATTCTAGCCAAAAGCCCGGCGGGAACCAACCGGCACACATCGCCAGACAATCCCGATTTCAACACAGTTTCTGCCTAGAAGCGCGCCTCCACATTCCCAAACAAGACATCGTCACTTGCGAGGCCGTCGCGCCCCGATATACCCATTGGAATTGACCGTTTATGCCCATTGGAATTGACCGTTTGCGCTTCTCCCGACACGGTGCCCGATGACCATTGCCGATCGCTACACCGGTCCCGCCGCCGACGCAGCGGCCCAGGCGCCCGCGGCTATAAATCCGCCCGCGCCAACAAGTCCGCCCGCGGCAAAAAGAGCGCCCGCAGTCTCGCTGCCCGCGGTCGGCGAGCGTGAGCTCAGGCTCGACCTGTTCCGCGGGCTCGCGCTGTGGCTGATCTTCATCGACCATCTGCCGCCGAGCCTGCTGACCTGGTTCACCATCCGCAATTACGGCTTCTCGGATGCCACCGAGATCTTCATCTTCATCTCCGGCTACACCGCCGCCTTCGTCTATGGCCGCGCCCTGCTGGAGTCCGGCTTCGTGGTCGCGGCCGCGCGCATCCTGCGCCGCGCCTGGCAGATCTACGTCGCGCATGTCTTCCTGTTCACGATTTTCCTCGCCGAGATTTCCTACCTCGCCAACAGCTTCGAGAACCCGCTCTACACCGAAGAGATGGGGATCATGGATTTCCTCAAGCAGCCCGACATCACCATCTTCCAGGCGCTGATCCTGCGCTTCAAGCCCGTCAACATGGACGTGCTGCCGCTCTACATCGTGCTGATGCTCTCGCTGCCGCTGATCCTCGTCTCGATGCGGTGGCGGCCGGATGTGACACTGGCGCTGTCGGTGCTGCTCTACGCCGCCACCCTGCATTTTGATCTCTATTTCTCCGCCTATCCGAACGGCTACTGGACCTTCAATCCGATGGCCTGGCAGTTGCTGTTCGTGTTCGGCGCCTGGTGCGCGCTCGGCGGCGCCAGACGCATGTCGGCGATCATCGCCTCCAACGTCACGCTGTGGATCTGCATCGTCTATCTCGTTGCCGCGTTCTTCGTGACGCTGACCTGGTACGTGCCGGCGATGTACGGCCTGCTGCCGAAGCGGCTCGAGCAGTGGATGTATCCGATCGACAAGACCGATCTCGACGTGCTGCGCTTTGCGCATTTCCTCGCGCTCGCCGCCATCACCGTGCGCTTCCTGCCGCGCGACTGGCCGGGGCTGAAATCGCGCTGGCTGAAGCCGGTCATCCTGTGCGGCCAGCACTCGCTGGAGATCTTCTGCCTCGGCGTGTTCCTCGCTTTTGCCGGACATTTCATCCTGGGCGAGGTCGGCGGCGGCGCGGCGATGCATGCGCTGGTCAGCCTTTGCGGGATCCTGATGATGTGGGCCGTGGCCTGGCTGATTTCGTGGTACAAGCGTGTGGCCGACAAGAGCGCGCCGAAGAAGAGCGCGATCGGCAACGCCGATCTGGCTGGAGGAACGCTATGAGGCCGAGGTTGCTCCTCGTGCTCGCCTGTGTGACCGCGTCGCTCGCCGCGCAACCCTTGCGCGCGGAAGATGCACCGCAAAGTTGCGAGGTGCCCGACAATCTGCTCGCGACCGAAAGCGCGTTGCCGAAGACGGCCGACGCCATCAAGGCCGGCAAGCTCGACATCCTCGTGGTCGGCAGCCGCTCCTCGACCATCATCAGCGCCGACGCCAGCGCCTATCCCGCGCGGCTGCAGGCCGCGCTGCAGGCGGCGGTGCCGAAGCTGAACGTCAATCTATCCGTAGAAATACAGGTCAAGAAGACCGCGGAAGAAGTCGTTACCAGCTTCCCGAAGCTGCTCGAGGCCAGGAAACCTACTTTGGTCATCTGGCAGACCGGAACCGTGGATGCTATGCGGTCGATCGATCCCGACGACTTTCGCAGCGCTGTCGACGAAGGGGTTGTTGCGTTGCAAAAGGCCGGGGCCGACGTGGTCCTGATCAATCCGCAATATAGTCCGCGCACCGAAACGATGATTTCCGTGCCGCCCTATATCGATAATATGCGTGCGGTGGCGCAGGAGCACGAAGTCGCGTTGTTCGATCGCTTCGGCATCATGCATCAGTGGAATGACCAGGGTGATTTCGATCTTTTCAGCACCACGCACGGCATCGATCTTGCGAAGCGCGTTCACGATTGCCTCGGCCGCGCGCTGTCGAAGTTCATCATCGATGCCGCGCATGCGCCTGCGGCGCAGCAGAATTAGGGTCTTTGGTTAATGACGTTGCCGGGCTTCAGCCGCCCTTTTTGCGCGCTCGCTTTGCTCGTGCTGGCCGGTCCGGCTTCGCTGCACGTTGCGCGCGCCGAAACCGCGCAACCGGTCCAGACCGCCGCCGCGCCGACCGCTTCTCCCGCCCCCGCGCAACCGGCCACGCCGCCTGATCAATCGGCCGCGCCCGCCGTACCTGCGAGCGGCGCCGCGACATCAGGCAATCCCTCCAGCCCGCCGCCGCAAAAGACGGTCGCCGCGCGCGCGATCGACACCGTGAAACAGGTCGCGAAATCCGCCAGCGACATTTTCAGCCGCGTGCCGTGCTCGGCGCCGAAGGGCGGAGTGCCGGCGATGGGATCGCTGCCGCATGTCGCGGGCAAGCTCGTCGCTGGCCTGCCCGTGGTGATCGTCGCCTTCGGCTCGTCGTCGACGCAAGGCTGGGGCTCGACCTCGCCGGATTTTTCCTATCCAAGCCGGCTGCTTGCGCAGTTGAAGCGGCAATATCCGACCGCCGACATCACCGTGCTCAACCGCGGCAAGGGCGGCGACGATGCGCCCGAGATGATGAAGCGGCTGCAGGCCGCCGTGCTCGACGCCAAGCCCGATCTCGTGATCTGGCAACTCGGCACCAATGCCGTGCTGCGCGGCTTCGATCCCGCCGAGACCGAGAAGCAGATCGAGGAGGGCATCGCGCAGATCCAGGCCGCCGGCAGCGACGTGGTGCTGGTCGACCCGCAATATTCGCCGCGCGTCAACGAGCGTGCCGAAAGTGCGGGGCGCATGGTCAACCTGCTGCACCGGGTCGCCCGGCTTCGCCACGTCGGCATCTTCCCGCGCTTCGAGGTGATGCGCGACTGGCACGAGAAGCAGGCGCTGCCGGTCGAAACCTTCGTCATCGCCGACGGCCTGCACATGAATGATTGGGGCTATGCCTGCTTCGCGCAGTTGCTCGGCGACGACATCATCCGCTCGGTCGGCCAGATCAAGCTCGGCGTCGCCGTGCCGTCGGAAGTGCTGAAGTACAAGCCGATGTGAGGGCTCCGCTGTCGTCGTCCGGCTTGACCGGACGACCCAGTATTCCAGAGACGCCAGTGATAGAGCCGAGAAGCCTCGGCGTACTGGATCGCCCGGTCAAGGCCGGGCGATGACACCGTAAAGATGGAGAGGCAGCCCTCACACCTTCTCCAGCGCCTGCGCCAGATCCTCGATCAGATCGTCCGCATGCTCCAGTCCCGTCGAGAAGCGGATGAAGCCGTCGCTGATGCCGAGCTCGGCGCGCGCCTCCGGCGAAAGCCGCTGATGCGTCGTCGTCGCCGGATGCGTCACGAGGCTCTTGGCATCGCCGAGATTGTTGGAGATGCGCGCGAGTCTCAGCGCATTGAGGCAGCGGAACGCCGCCGCCTTGCCGCCCTTGACCTCGAAGCCGACCAGGGTCGAGCCGGCGCGCATCTGCTTCTTCACCAGCGCCGCCTGCGGATGATCGGCGCGGCCGGGATAGATCAGCCGCGACACTTTCGGATGCGTGGCGAGCGCGTCCGCCACCTTGCCAGCCGTCTCGGTCTGCGCGCGCACGCGGATCGCCAGCGTCTCCAGCCCCTTCAGCAGCACCCAGGCATTGAACGGCGAGAGCGACGGCCCGGTCTGGCGCATGAAGTTGTGGATGTGTTCCGCGATGAAGGCTTCCGTCGCCAGGATCACGCCGCCGAGGCAGCGGCCCTGGCCGTCGATATGTTTCGTCGCGGAATACACCACCACGTCGGCGCCGAGCGCAAGCGGGCGCTGCCAGATCGGGGTGGCGAACACGTTGTCGACGATCAGCCGCGCGCCGGCCTGGTGGGCGATGTCGGCGATGGCGGGAATGTCGAGCACGTCGAGCGTCGGATTGGTCGGGCTTTCCAGGAAGCAGCTCTTCGTGTTCGGCCGCATCGCCTTCTTCCATGCGTCGAGATCGAGCCCGTCGACCAGGGTCGAGGTGATGCCGTAGCGCGGCAGCAGGTCCTCCACCACATAGCGGCACGAACCGAACAGCGCCTTGGAGGCCACCACGTGATCGCCGGCCTTCAGCGGCGCCAGCACCGCGGTCGTCACCGCCGCCATGCCGGTCGCGGTCGAGCGGCAGGCCTCGGCGCCCTCCAGCTCGATCATGCGCTGCTCGAACATCGAGATCGTCGGATTGGAATAGCGCGAATAGATGTAGCCGGGATCCTGACCCTTGAAACGCGCCTCGCACAGCTCGGCGGTCTCGTAGACATAGCCTTGCGTGAGGAACAATCCCTCGGATGTCTCGCCGAATTCCGAGCGCAGCGTGCCGGCATGCACCAGCCTGGTTTCGGGACGATAGCGGGTGAGCGACGCGGACTTCGACATGTGACCTCCCATGCCCCGCCTTGCTCGGGGCACAAAAAAACCGGCCTGGGAAATTCCTCAAGGCCGGGATCACAATCGTCCCCGGCCTGTTTAGCGATTTATTTAACGTGGCTGCAAGCCGGCCGGCTCAAATCACCACGGGATAAGT
>Ga0070741_10010360_pt1 | contig 17650 bp, 15 predicted proteins | sample Coa_R1_4_FD_66440 | JGI IMG/M metagenome (GOLD analysis project Ga0070741, IMG submission 66440) | Surface soil microbial communities from Centralia Pennsylvania, which are recovering from an underground coalmine fire - Coalmine... | ecosystem: Environmental > Terrestrial > Soil > Unclassified ...
AGATCCTCGGCGAAACGAAGACGAACGACGGATCGATCGTCGTGGGCATCGAGAACGATATGCCGGAAGGGTGGTCGATCGCCGGCGGCCTGCTCGCGCGCGTCTGGTCCGCGCCAGGTCGGCCGACGGTATCGTCCTTCGGTCCCACGATCAACGTTCGCGATCAGGGCAACAACGATGCTCCGCTCTTGAGAGCGAACGTCGCCTATACGCCGCGCTACGGCGCCTTCGATGTCGATGCGACGGATCCCGTCAAAATCGGCCATCTGTTGCTCGCCCCGCGCCTGCAATACGCGATCGGCTCGCACCTGCCGCTCGAGCTCACGTATCCGCTCGGACTCGGCGAACGGTTCGCCGGTCTGCGCTTCGACAACGATCGCGGTGATCGCGAAGCGATGGCGTCCGTGGAATCGCGCTATCCGCTCTGGGGTCCGATCAACGTCTCGCTCGAGCTCATGACCGGCGACTCGAAGTTCGGCGGCAGCGTCATACCGAATGGACGCTGGCTGCTCGGTGCGCGCGGCGGCATCGTGGCCGACACACCGTTCGGCCCCGTGCGATTCGAGTACGGCGGCGCGAGCTTAGGCCAGCGCGCGCTCTTTATCCGGCTCGGGTATTGGTTTTAGCAGGCGTAAACTACACGCCTGCAAAACCAAGTCGGTTGGACTGATCTCCGCTCCGCTCGATCTTGGGACCCGCATAGAACTCGGCCGAGAAATGCACGTCGTGGCCGAAGAGCAAGTTCGCGATCTCGCGCTGGATCTCGTGCCGGGGATCCCACGTCTTGCGATCGAGGATGCCGTGCATCGCGGACTTGTGCCACACGCCACCCGCTTCATATGGCTCCCACGCGCCGGTCTCACTCCGCAGGTTGAACAAATGCTCGGCGCCGTGCAGGCGTAACATGCCCTCGATCTCCACGCCTTTGTGCCCGATCGGACGGGCCCAAGTCGTCGTATACGTCACGACCGGGTTGGCTTCGTCACCGAACAGCCACCGCACGATGTCACCGGCCGCATGCGGACCGTGCACATCTATGCTGCCCGCGTCGATGTGGAAGTCGGCGGCCCGAATCAACGCCGACGTGTCGACGACGACCTCGCCAGCCTTGGCCCGAAGCGTGCCTTTGAGTGTCGGTACGCCGAGGTTGTGCAAGGCGAACCGCACGACGCTGCGCTCGGTATCGAGGGCGTAGCGCTCGCCGTCTCTATAGAACGCGGCCATACTCCTAAGTCTATACGGTCGAGTATACTTCAGCACAGCGATGGCTTCGTTCGGCACCTATCTCAAGCGCCTGCTCTTTGGCCGCCCGCTGGCCAGTGAACGTCTGGAGCACGAGCGCCTTAATAAAGTCACAGCCCTAGCGGTCCTGTCATCGGACGCGATTTCGTCGGTTGCGTACGCGACGGGTCAGATCCTGATCGTTCTGGCCGTCCTCGGCGGCGCCGCGTTGCGGTACGTCGTTCCGATATCAGCCGTCATCGTGGCGTTGCTCGTGCTCGTCGGGCTGTCCTACCGCCAGACGATCTTCGCGTATCCCGGTGGCGGCGGTTCGTATACCGTCGCGAAAGAGAATCTCGGCGTTATGCCGGGACTCATTGCCGCGGCCGCGTTGCTGACGGACTACATCCTGACGGTGTCGGTGTCCATCGCGTCGGGGATCGACGCCATCATTTCGACGTACCCCGTGATCGGCGGACGGCGCGTGCTGCTCTGTGTGCTGGCGACGCTCCTCCTGATGGTGGTCAACTTGCGCGGCGTGCGCGAGTCGGGCGCCGCATTTCGCCTGCCGACATACGCGTTCATCTTCATGATGTTCGCGTTGATCATCGCGGGGGTGATCCGTTCCGTCGGCCAGCCGCCGGTCGCGCCGCCGGTGCCGCCAACCGCACCGCCGATTGGCTTCGCCTTCGCGATCCTGCTGTTGCGGGCGTTCGCCGAGGGGTGCTCCGCCATGACCGGAACCGAGGCGATCTCGAACGGCGTCATGGTCTTCAAGTCGCCGGCATCGAAGAACGCCGCGACCACCCTCGTGTGGATGGTGGTACTGCTCGCCGTGTTTTTCCTCGGCACGAGCTTTCTGGCGCACCAATACGGCATCATGGCCGAACCCCTGGGCGACCCGGTGCTCTCCCAACTCGGACATCGCATCTTCGGGAACGGGTTCGGCTATTACGCGCTGAACTACTCGACCTTCGCGGTGCTGCTCCTCGCCGCCAACACCGCCTTCGCCGACTTTCCGAGACTCGGCAGCATATTGGCGAACGATCGGTACATGCCGCGCCAGCTCGCCGCGCGCGGTGACCGGCTCGCGTTCTCGAACGGCATCCTGACCCTGTCGCTCCTGGCGATCCTCCTCATCTGGATCTTTCGTGGCAACACGTCGGCGCTGATTCCGCTCTACGCCGTCGGGGTGTTCGTGTCGTTCACGCTGTCGCAGGCCGGCATGGTCGTGCATTGGTTCCGCTCCCGCGACCCGGGATGGCAATGGCGCGCCACGCTCAACGGACTTGGTGCCGTGGCGACCGGCGTCGTCAGCGTCATCCAGGTCTGGACGAAATTCACGACCGGTGCGTGGATCGTCGTCATTCTCATCCCGGCGCTGGTGGCGATGTTGTTGGCCATTCATCGGCACTACGTCAAGTTCGCGGAAGCTATCAAGTTCGACGGACGCAGCGTGATTCAGCCGCTCCGGCATGTGGTCGTCGTACCTATCAACGGGATCTCGAAGGCGACCGCCGGCGCCCTGGTGTACGCGACCACGATCTCGACCGATGTACGAGCGGTGTACGTCGAGGTCGACCCCAAGGTCACCGAGGGAGTCAAGAAGGAGTGGGAGACGTGGGACATCGGCGTCGACCTCGTCGTCGTGCCGTCGCCCTATCGATCCATCATCCGGCCGCTGGTGAAGTACGTCGACGACCTGCGGTGCGACACGGTCGGCGAGTTGGTGAGCGTCGTGGTCCCCGAGATCGTGCCGAAGCACTGGTGGGAGCATCTGCTGCACAACAAAACAGCGCTCTACATTCGCACGGCCTTTCTGTTCCGGCCGAATGTGGTCGTCGTGGCGGTGCCGTTCCATCTCGGCAAGGCCGCGCGCATCCGCGACCTGATCCATCACGATGAGACGTTGGACGAGCCCGAGGCGGGTGTAGCGGCATCGTAAGCTCGATCGTCCGTACCCCGTGAGCTACGTCGACAAGAGTCTGATTCCTGGCGAGCAAATCGTCTATCGGGCTTCGCTCTATCGGCTGCCGTTTCTTTGGCTCCTGCTGCCGGCGATCGCGGCATTCGTGGCCGCCGTTTTCCATTACTGGATCGTCGTGCTCGCGGCCATCATCGTGGCCGGTCTCATCTACGCGAATGTTTGGGCCAAGCGGGCATCGGCTGAGTTCGCGGTGACCACAAAACGCGTCATTGTCGCGGTCGGCGCGGTGCGGCGGCGGACGCTGGAGCTCATGCTCGACAAGGTCGAAGGCATCGGCGTCGACCAGACGCTCGCCGGCCGGATTTTCAATTTCGGCACCGTGACCATCACGGGCAGCGGTGGGACGCGTGAGTCCTTCGATAACCTTGCTGCGCCGTTAGAGTTTCGTCGGCAGGTGCAGGCCCAGTTAGCTTTGAAACCGTGACAATGCTCAAGGGCTGCTACGACAAGGGGATGACGTTCGCCGAGTTTTGTTCGGCGGCCAAGGCCAACACCGACCTCTGGAAGAAGATCTACGAGCACGCCGAAGTCGCGCCCGATATCGCGGCCCGAGCGGCGGCGCTTCCCGGCACCTGGCACCTGCTCGTGCTGGCTGAGGACTGGTGCGGGGATGCGGTGAACACGATCCCGCCTTTGGCACGGCTGACCGAGGTGGCCCCGAACATCACCCTGAAAATCTTGCCCCGTGATCAGAACCTTGGGCTCATGGACGCGCACCTGACGAACGGCAAGTCGCGATCGATTCCCGTCGTCATTTTCCTCGATTCGAGCTTCGAGGAACGCGGCTGGTGGGGTCCCCGTCCCGAATCGCTCCAGGCCTGGGCCATGAACGAGGGCATCGCGCTCCCTAAAGACGAGCGGTATAAAGCCTTACGCACGTGGTACGCGCGCGACCGCGGGCACACGACGCTCGACGAGATTTTGACGGCCCTGGAACGCGTACAAACCGTCGCGACGCCCTAGCTGTCCAACCGGGCGATGATCAGACCATCGCTCGCCGTACTCGCCCTCGCGCTCCCGCTCCACGCCCAGAGCGTCGACCATCGCACGTTATCGTCGCCAGCCGCCATCTACAACATCGCTGGCACCATCCACGTCGTTCGCGGCACGGGCAGCGACATCACTATCGATGTCGCACGCGCTGGCCGCGATGCCGACAAGCTGAGCATCGCCACCGGTCCGATCGGCGATCGCGAGACGCTGCGGGTGATTTATCCCGCCGATCGGATCGTGTTCCGGCGACCGAACACGGAGTCATCCCACTGGCGGACAGAGATGGAGATCAATGACGACGGTACGTGGGGTGGCAATCACCGTTGGCATGGCCGTCGCGTCACGATTGTCGGGAGCGGCGATGGCCTGGAAGCACGCGCCGAGGTCACCGTGCACATGCCGCCGGGCGCACGACTCGCGATCTATCTCGGGGCTGGCGACGCGTCCGTCTCCGGCACACAGGGCGACATTCTCGCGGATGTCGACGAGGCGTCGGTTTCGATCGACCACACCGTCGGTGCGCTCGATCTCGACACCGGCTCGGGCGATCTGATCGTGCGTGATGCACAGGGCGACATGAGGCTCGATGCCGGCTCCGGCGACGTCACCCTCTCGAACATCCGCGGCGAGCGCCTCGACGTTGACGCAGGCTCGGGCGACATAAAGGCCACCTCCGTGACGTATCCTCACGCCAGACTCGATCTGGGCTCCGGCAAAATGGATCTGTCCGGTGCCACCCTCGGCGACGTGTCCCTCGACGCCGGCAGCGGCGATGTCGACGTCGCGTTCGTCGGGCCGGCCAATCGGGTCAGGATCGACGCCGGCTCAGGCGACGTCACCCTCCACATCCCAAAGACCTTCGGTGCCGACGTCGATATCGACGCGGGCTCCGGCGATGTCCACAGCGACTTCGCCCTCGAACGCCACCGGGACGACGACGACTCCCACTACAGCGGCCGTATCGGCTTCGGAGGCGGGACGATCTCGATCGACGGCGGCTCGGGCTCAATCGCGCTGCTCAAGCAGCCGTAGATTCGCTACAACGGCGGCCAATGGGGCACGCATACCAGTGATTGAGAGTGGTATGGGTTACTCGGCGATCGTGTTCCACATCGAGGGATTGCAGGAATCCGGACAACGAATCCCTTGGCCGATCTCTACATCCGCCCACGTAGACGTTGCGGCATAGCTATCTCGACCGCCGACTGTGCAACGGGAGGCGGTCGCGATACGTCCGAGAAAGCTTGAGCCGGGTGCCGTCGCGCAAGATCACGACATAGTTGCCGGCGAACCAGGGTTGCAACTCCTGGATGCGGTCGACGTTGACGATGATCGTGCGATGGATGCGCACGAAGGCCGCCGGGTCGAGGGAAGCCTCGAGGCCGTGCATCGTCTCGCGGAGCAGCGAGGCACTTTTGCCGACGTGGAGGCGGACGTAGTTGCCCGCGGCCTCGAACCAGTCGACCTCGGCAACGCGGATGAAGACGACGCGGCCGTCGCGGCGGACGGTGAGGCGGGAGGCATATTTCCCAGGACGCGGCTCTGAAGCGACTACGGACTGCTCGGGCGTGAGGCCGAACTGGTTTTCGACCAGCGCCTTGAGTCGGCGGCCTAGCTCGGCGGACGAGACTTGGTCGATGTGGGCGCGGGCGCGGCGGAAGGCCGACTGGAAGCGCTCCGTGTCGAACGGCTTGAGCAGGTAGTCCGTCGCGTGCACCTCGAAGGCGCGGACGGCGTGCGCGTCATGCGCCGTGACGAAGATGACCGGCGGCATGGACTCGGCGCCGACTTCCGCGACGACGCCAAAGCCGTCGATATCGGGCAGCTGCACGTCGAGCAGGACGAGATCAGGGCCTGCCGTCCGGATCGCATCGATCGCCGAGCGTCCGGTCGGACACTCGGCCACGACTTCGACGTCGGGCTCGGCACTCAAGAGTCGCATTAACCGACGACGCGCAATCGCCTCGTCGTCGACAATCGCCACACGTATCGTCATACACCCCCCGGGGGGTTATCAATCACGAAGACCACTTCGTGCGGATCGACGACCCGCACGGACACTCGCTCCGTCAAGAGCGCCAACCTCGCCATCTCCGCCGCATCGCTCATCGGCCGATCCGATGAGACCGCGATCCGCGTCCCCCGCGGCACCTGGCTCACGTCGATCTTCACCGCCGCCGGACCGGCGTCCTCGAGCAACGCGCGCAGCAGGCGGTTGGGAATGCGTCGCTCGCCATACGGCTGCGCTCCATCTACTTGGACGTGAATGCAACCCCTGCCGGTTTCAATGGATCGTTTGAGATCCACATAGGCCGCCAACAGTTTGAGCTCGCGCGAGAGCGGCAACCACGCTTCGGCCGCCGTATCGAGGGTCAACCGGAGGAGATCCGCCAACCGCGTCGTGAGTCGCTCGGCCTGCGCCGGATCATCGTCGATGAGCGCCGAGATCACGTCGAGGGACTCGCACACGAAGTCGGGACGCAGGTTGACGCACAGGGAACGCCAACGCGCGCGCATGATCGCGCCCTCGAGCCGCAAGCTCTCGAGCTCCCGCTCGCGCCGCCACGCGTAATAGTCGCGGCCATTCGACCACGCCACGAGCGCGGCGTAGACGAAGAGATTCCAGATCAGCGATTGCGGCTGCTGCGAGAACCGAAACGCCCTGGGCTGGACATCGAGCGCGATGATCGTGCCGGTCTGAACGGCCGAAAAGACGACGGCGCCGATGACGTGAAAGACCACGGGTCGCCATCCATCGCCGACGCCGACGCGCACGCGGCGTGCGAGCCCGATCACCGCCGGTGTCAATGCGGCCCATACCAACACCATCGCGATATTAAGTGGGCTGAACGACAGCATCTCGCGCACCGGATTCATGCGCGGAAACGGCAGTGCGCCCAAGTATGGCTGCATATACCAGAACGTGCCGAAGAGCGCCCACCCCGCCCCGAGAAACGCCCAGTCTTTGCCGGTCAACGGCGGCGACGGCGCGCCCTGCGCGTAACTGGGCACCGGTACGGGCGGCACCGGCATCTCCTCGGTCGTCGCGAACTCCGGTGGCGGCGGCAACGGCGGCGCCGCGTCGACCGGATGATGGCCGTTGCCGTTCCCGTTGATGGCCACGGCGAGTCGATACGGGATCCGAATGTCGACACAGGTCCCGCCACCAGGATTGTCACCGAGCGAAAACCAATGCTCCGGGCCATAGAGGAAGCGCAACCGCTCGCGCACGTTCTTGAGGCCAATGCCGTGGCGGCGTGCGTTCGCGGCGGGCCCCTTTGGTAGCCCGACACCGTCGTCGCGCACGCGAATCGACAACCACGGTCCTTCGACGCGAGCACTGATGCCCACCATACCGGGACCGCCGCGCGGCGTGAGCCCATGCCGAATCGCGTTCTCGACCAGCGGCTGCAACACGAACGGTGGCATCAATGCCCGCCGCGCCTCGGCGTCAACGTCGGTCGTAATCGTCAGCCACTCGCTGAACCGCGCCCGCTGAATGTCGACATACGGCGCGAGCGTATCGAGCTCCTCTCCGAGCGGCACCTCGTCCCGTCCTGCTCTCGCCACCGCGGAACGGAGCAGCGACTGGAGATCGGCGATGATGTGGCGCGCGGCGATCGGCGCCTCATACGCCAGCTCCGAGATGACGTGCAAGCAGTTGAACAGAAAATGCGGCTGCAGCTGACGCTCGAGATATCGGAGCTGCGCCCCGGAGAGCTCAGCCTCGAGCGCCGCCGCACGCAGCGTGCGATCCTGATACTCGCGCAGCTGATCGGCGGCGCGCGTGATGCCGACGATCACGAAATAGAGCACGGTATCGAGATCGCCGGTCATCAGGATCGTCCACAGCACTTTCGGCACGGCCGCCGATCCGTACATGTGGAGGATGACCCCGTCCAACACCGTACGCAGCGCCGCGAACGCCATCATGATCGAGCAGGCCGCGATGAGATGAAATCCCACGGCCTGCAGCGTCGGGTACTTCCCGGTAAACCGGCGTCGCGCGAGCCACATGACGACCGGCGTGAGCGCGGCCCATGACCACGCGATCACGAGATCGAGGAGGAGCTGTCGCTCCCAGATCGGCTTCTGCGGTCGCTGCGAGATGAGCTGTGCGACGAACTCCAGGAGCGCGACGACCGTCCAGGCGGTGACTAGCCATGCGGCTCGCCGCCCGTCGCGGCGCTCCTGTTCCATGTGGCCACGATAGCATGGCGTGTGACCATTCGCCACGACGCCTTCGGCCACCGGCAACTCATCACCAGTGGCCGCCGGTTTATCCCTATTTTGGTCCCGGCGAGCCGAGGATCACAATTCGGCCGGTCGGCTGCGGGACTCCGCCCGCGGGCTCCTCACTCACGGCCACGCCCCTCAAGGCATCATGCGGCAGCGCATACGTCGCATGGACCTCCACGCTCGAGTCTGGCGCCGGAGTGAACGTGCCGGCGCTGATCTTCTCGGTTGGCGTGAGCAGCCAGATCTGATACGTCTTGCCCGCCGGTACCGGTGGCATGCGGTGGGCGTAGAACGACCAGGTGTTGTTGGTCTTGTCCCAGAACATCATCGCGGTTGCTTCGGCCGCACCCGATGTGCTCATGTTCACGACGGACGTATTCGGGCCCGTGAGGTCGTGGATCTCGCGCTGATCCTGCGCGATCTTGGCTTGCAAGGTATCCACCGCCGCCGTCGCGGCGACAGCCTTTTGATTGGCCTGCGCCAGCGCCGCGCTCGTGGACCGCTGTTGACTGAATAGGAGCACCGCGATGAGTAGAGCCGCCGCGGCCGCCAACCACGGCGCGATATTCCGGCGCCGGGCGGGCATCTGAAGCGGCGCACGATCCGCCTCGGCGCGCGCCAAGAGCCGCATGCGAATGCGCTGCAACCGCCGCTCGACATCGGGTGTCGCCGGCTTACTCGGCGGAGGCGCGGAGTTGCCGAGCGCGGCCAACGCCTGACGCAGCGCCTCGAGCTCCGGCCCGCACGTCGCGCACGTCGCCGCGTGCGCGAGCACCGCCGACTGCTCGTCCGCGGCCAACGCGTCCAGCGCGGCGGCGGCGAGCAACTCACTCGCTTCGTCGTGCGACATCTCGCGCGTCATACTCGTTCCGCCCCTCCGCGCAACGCGGCAAGCCGCTCCCGTAGCTTCTGGCCGGCGAGACGCGTCCGCGTCTTCACCGTGCCCAGCGGCTGACCCGTCCGCTCGGCGATCTCCGTCTGACTCAGTCCCCTGAAATACGCCAACTCCAACACTTCTCGCTGCTCTGGTGGAAGCTCCTTGAGCGCCAACGCCACGCGCTCACGCACCTCCGCCTCCTCCGCGCCGGCCGCGGGGTCGGGGGCTGAGGTCTCCGCCATCTCGTCGAGCACCGATACGGGCGTCAGCGGCTCTTCTCTGAGCCGGCGGCGCGACCGGAGACGGTCGAGCGAGCGGCTGCGCGCGATCGTGATGATCCACGTCGAGACCGCGCCGCGCGAAGGCTCATACCGCGAGGCCTGCCGCCACGCTTGATAGAAGGCGTCCTCCACGACATCGTCGGCGTCATCCGGGTCGCGCAATAACTGAACGACAAGCGCGTGCACCGGCCGAGACCACCGCTCGTAGAACCGCGCCAGCGCTTGGGTGTCGCCCGCGCTCATGCGCCGAACGAGCTCGCGATCTTCGTCCACGTTGTCTAATCCATACGTGGGCGCGGGCGACGGCGGATTCATCTGCCCGATAGTATAGTCTCTTCGACTTCGCTCGGCTTAGGTTACAGCATGCCAACCCCAGCGACCTGCCCGTCGTGCAACGCGCCGTCGACCGGTGGCCGCTTTTGCTCCTCCTGCGGTGCACCGTTCGAGGGCGCGGTCTGCGCCGCCTGCCGTTCGTCGCTCAGCGCCGGCGCCAAGTTTTGCCATCGCTGCGGCGCCGCCGTCGGCTCGCGCCCCTCCGATCCGCGCGTCTCGGCGACGCTGCCGTGGGCGGTCGCGTCGATCGCGGTCGTCGCCCTGGTCGCGCTGGTTGCGGGTCGCAGCATCGGCGCGCGCCGCGTCACGCCGGCCGCCGCTCCGTCCGCTGATACCACGGCGGAAGAAGCACAAGCGCCTGTCCGCGCGCCGGACATCTCGAGCATGTCGCCGGGCGAACGAGCGGACCGGCTGTACGATCGCGTGATGCGCTTGCATGAGGAGGGGAAGGACGACAGCGTCCGCTTCTTCTCGCCGATGGTGATGCAAGCGTATCAGATGCTTGGGCCCCTCGACGCCGACCAGCACTATGATCTCGGGCGCATCGCCGAGGTGCTGGGCATGGGTGATCTCGCCAAGGCCGAAGCCGATACGATCTTGAAGGCGCAGCCGACGCACTTGCTCGGGCTCACGCTCGCGGCGCGCGTATCGACGCCCGACAAGAAGCGCGATTTCTATAAGCGGCTCTTGGCCGCCGAGCCGGCGGAACGCAAGAAAGCACTGCCTGAATACGACCGACACAAAGACGACATCGATGCCGCGCTGGCGACCGCGCGCGGCGAACAGAGAGCATGACAACACGCATGACGACCATGCCCACAACCACGATCAGAATCGCGCACAGCCCGGACTCGGACGACGCGTTCATGTTCTACGCGCTCGCCGAGGGCAAAATCGACACGGATGGGATCGTCTACATCCACGAGCTCTCTGACATCGAATCGCTCAATCAGCGCGCGCTGCGCGGCGAGCTCGAGGTCACCGCGGTCTCGATTCACGCGTACGCATACCTCGCGGACCGATACGTCCTCCTGCCGCATGGCGCATCGATGGGCGATCGATACGGACCACGGCTCGTTGCCCGCACGGCCATGTCGCGCGCCGACGTGAAGGGCAAGCGCATCGCCGTGCCCGGCGCCCTCACCACCGCGTTTCTGACACTCAAACTGTACGAGCCCGATTTCGTCGCGGTCCAAACGCCGTTCGATAAGATCGAAGAGGCAGTGATCAATGGCGATGTCGACCTGGGCTTATTGATCCATGAAGGTCAGCTCACCTTCGGCGACATCGGGCTGCAGCTGGTCGAGGACATGGGGGAGTGGTGGTACCAGGAGACCGGTCTCCCTCTCCCGCTGGGCGGCAATGTTATTCGAAAAGATCTGGGGACCGATCTTATTCAGACCATATCGCGCCATTTATACGACAGTATAGCGTATGGATTGCGGCATAGACATAAGGCGTTAGACCACGCGATGAGGTACGCCAGAGGATTGGAAAGAGAGCGCGCCGACACGTTCGTCGGCATGTACGTGAACGAGCTTACGCTCGACTATGGAGAAAAGGGTCGAGAGGCAGTCAGACGCCTATTGGCGAGGGGAGTAGAGGCCGGAATCATCAACCATCCGGTTACAGTCGAGTTCGCCTCCGATGCTGTCGATAATAGGAGGCGTGGCCCGTAAACACTTCGTTGGCTAGCGTTACACAATGCCCTTCTCGCGGTCTAGAGCGTAGTGACGTCCTCGGCGCCTCATCCGTACTTCGCTACGCGATCCTCATCACTCGACGTCGACGCTCATCCGTCGGGGCGTTTCGCCGCACTCGCGGACCAAGTCGCGGAAAGCGAGACCCTGACCCAGATCGCTCGCCAGATCGCTGGCGCCGGCAGCGACCGGGGTGCCGCGTTCGATCTGCTCGCGAACGGCGCGGTCTCACTCGTCGGCGCCGATGGCGCCGTTGTCGCGCTGCTGACTGATGATAGCGCGCAAATTCGCGTCGAATCTGCCGCCGGCGCCCTGACACCTATGCTCGGTTTCACCGCGCCACTCGCGGGTTCGCTCGCCGCCGAGTCGCTCGCGTGTTTCCATCCGTTGGTGCTGAACGACGCCGCGGGCGACTCGCGCGTCGATGCGCACTTCCTGTCGCCGTTCAGCCCACGTCAGGTTGTCGTTGCCCCGATGGTCGTGGCCGAGTCGCCGCGCGGATTCTTGCTGGCGCTCAACTCGCCGAAGGGCTACTTCTCGCCCGCCGATGGCGCGCTCATGCAACGGCTCGCCGATCACGGCGCGATCGCGGTTCGACACGCTGAGCTCATCGCCCGCACGGAAGCCGCGGCAAAAGAGGCAAGCTCGCTCGCCGACATCGTCCAGCAGATCAATCAGTCGCTCGAGCTCGAGCGCGTCGTCAACCTGCTCGCGCGACACGCGGCCGGTCTCTTGGGCGCCCGCGGCGCACGCGTCGGTGTGCTGGACTCCGAGCTCACGCATTTGATCACCTCCGCGACATTCGGTGACGCGACCGACCGCATCGGTTCAGTGTTCGACACGTCGGCCGTGTTCGCCGGCGAAGCGATCCGACTGCGCCGCGCCGTCACGACGACCGACCTGCGGCCGTACGCGGACCAATGGGCGCGCACCGGTCGCGGCGCATCGGTCGGTGCAGGCCGCGCGAACGGCGTCACCGCGCCGCTCATGGTCGGCGGACGCATCATTGGGGCGGTCACCGTATTCGGCCGCGAGAACGGCGAATTCAACGAGCACGACGGCGCGATCCTGCAGGCCCTCGGCAACCACGCCGCGGTGGCGATCGAAAATGCGCGACTTTATCGCGCCGCCGCCTACACGGCGCGCCACGCGAGCATTCTGGCTACGACCGGCCGGGCGCTCGCCTACAGTACGTCCCCCGACGATGTCTATCGGGGCATCGCCGAAGTGGCCTCCGAGGCCCTGGGCGCCAACGGATTCACGGTCACGCTGGCGAATCCCGAGACTCGCCACGTCGAGCGAGCGCATGCCTATGGGCCCGGCACCGGCGGGATGCAGCTGACGCCGGAGCAATACTGGCGCACGCCAAACGGAAAGGCCGTCGAGACCGGCCAGCCGTTCTATGCCTCCGATATCGACGAGATTCCGATGGACTGGGCGCCGCCGGGCTACGATCTCGAGCGATTCGCGATGCGCTCCGTGGCTGTCCTGCCGCTCATCGCCGAGGGGAAGCCGCGCGGCGTGTTATCGGTGCGGTTCCCGACGCGTCACAAGTTCGAGGAGCACGAGCGACGCGTGCTCGAGGACTTCGCGACCCAGGTGGCGGTCGCCGTGCGGAACGCGCAGCTCGCGGAGCAGGAGCGCATGCTCGCCGTGGCCCTCGCGACGATGGAGAATCCGGTGTTTGTGCTGACGGCCGACGGTCACATTCGGTACTCGAACCCGGCCGCCGCGGTGGAGTATGGCTATTCGGTCAATGAGCTGACGGGGTTGGCCTTCGATCAGCTCATCGCCGAGGGTGCGACCGACGTGCACCGGAGAGCAAATGGGTCCGAGTTCCCGGCGGTGGTCACGTCGGCTCAGATCCTGGACACGGGCGGTCAGGTCGTCAGCGTCCGAAACACGACCGAAGAGAAGCGCATTGCCGAAGCGCTGCTGCAGACGGAAAAGCTGGCCGCGATCGGCGAACTGGTCGCGGGCGTCGCGCACGAGCTCAACAACCCGCTGACGGGGATTTCGACGTTTGCGCAGTTGTTACTCGAAGAGAAGCTCGGCGAAGAGCAGCTCGATGCCGTGCGCAACATCAAGCGCGAATCGGATCGGGCCGTCTCGGTCATTCGCGATCTGCTCGTCTTCAGCCGAAAGAGCGACCCCCGATATGGACAGGTCGACCTTCGCTCCTTAATAGAACAAACGCTCCGTTTGCGGAGCTACACCCTCCAGTCGGCTGGCATCACGGTCGAAAAAGACCTGGATCCCAACCTGCCCACGGTGATGGGCGATGATCGGAAGCTGCAACAGGTACTCATGAACGTGATCGTCAACGCCGAATACGCCATGCACCGCACGGATATTCGGCGGCTGCAGGTCCGGGCCACCGGCGGCCACTCGTATGTGGCGGTCGAGATCGCCGATACCGGCGTGGGCATGACCCCGGATATCGCGAAGCATGTCTTCGAGCCCTTCTTCACGACGAAGCCCGTTGGCGTCGGGACGGGGCTCGGTATGTCCGTTAGTTACGGTATTGTCAAAGCACACGGCGGCTCGATCGATGTCAGCTCGACCTCGGGACTCGGCACGACGTTCCGGATCGCCCTGCCGCTCACCCCCGCCGCCCCGCCCCCAGAATGACCGAGCCCACCTACACGGTCCCGCGTCTGCTCCTGGTCGACGACGAAGCGACGATTCTCACGGCGCTTGCCAAGTTTCTTCGGTCCCGGAGCTTCGACGTCCACACCGCCACCTCCGGCGACGAAGCCCTCGCCAAACTGTCCGCCTCCGGACCCTTCAAGCTGATGCTATGCGATGTCCGCATGCCCGGACTGACGGGTGTCGAAGTCGTCTCCAAAGCGCTGGCGATCGACCCGGATCTCGCGATCGTGATGCTGACCGGCGTCAACGACGCGCCCACCGCGACTGACGCACTCGCGCGCGGGGCCTTCGACTATCTGTTGAAGCCGGTGGAGCTTGCCGATCTGCATCAAGCGATCGAGCGCTCGCTGCATCGGCGGGATCTGTTGATCGACCGGCGCAACATCGACCGGGTGATCCGCGAGGAGGTCGATGCCCGCACGAAAGACCTCCAAGAGATGAGCATGGGGACGATCCATGCACTGATCAACGCCATGGAGGCGAAGGACATATATCTCCGCGGCCACTCCGAGCGCATCGCCGAGCTCGCCGCGTCGATCGCCGAAGTGCTCGGGCTGGATCCGGACACGGTGGAAAACGTCCGCGTCGCGGGACGGCTCCATGATGTCGGCCAGATCGGTATCCGCGAGTCAGTCCTGAACAAGCCGGGCCCGCTCACCCCGGACGAGTACGAGCACGTCAAAGAGCACGTGTGGATATCGATGGACATCTTGAAGCCGCTCACGATCGTGCGTGGCGCGCTCGAGTACATCCAGGATCACCACGAGCGGTGGGACGGACAGGGTTACCCAAAGGGGAAGGCCGGGGAGGACATCTCGATCGGCGGCCGGATTCTCGCCGCCGCGGATGCGTTCGATGCGCTCACCTCGCACCGTGCGTATCGTGAGCCGCGCTCACCGAAGGAAACCCTGACGTATCTCGAATCGCATGTCGGCGGTCTGCTCGACCCGCGCATCTATGAGGCGCTGACGAGCGTGGTGAGGGGAAGAAAAACGCTCGCGTTCTCGTTCATCGACGATACCCATTGACTTGGACGCCCTCGCCGTTGTATTTCCGGGCGTCTGAAAATCAATCTTTGAGGAGGCGGTCATGCCGCGCGGCGATGAACTGAACGAAGAGCTCCGATTCTCCGACCGTGACGACGAAGGCGACGACGTCGGCTACGGTGGCGGTGGCGGCGCAGGCGGGGGCGGGGCTGCCTACGACGACGACGACGAGGAAGAGGACGGCGGCTGGGCGATCACCAAGGACCACAGCGAAGAGCTGTGGGACTCCGCCGAGGACGGTGACGACGACGACGAGGAAGAAGGCGAAATCGTCGTCGCCGAGGTCGAGGGCGACGATGAAGAAGGCGATCTCTTCTCGGCGCCAAAGCCCAAGCCCGCTCGCACACCTGCCAAACAGCCGGCCAAGGCGGCGGCAAAGAAAGCCGCTCCCGCCAAGAAAGCTGGCGTGAAGAAAGCGTCGGCGAAGAAGGCACCTGTTAAGAAGGCTGCAGCCAAGAAAGCCGCGCCTAAGAAAGCGGCCAAGAAAGTGGCTGCGAAGAAGGGTGGGAAGAAGGCTTCGGCCTCTTCTTCCAAGAAGGGCGGCGGGAAGAAGGCTAAGAAAGGCAAAAAGGGTAAGCGTTAGCCTTTCGGCATGATAGCAACTGAGGGGGCCGTCTCTAACGAGACTGCCCCCTCTGGTTTTGTGCAGACACGGACACGGCGGCGCCTTCGGCGACCGCAAATGTCGACGGCCAGTGATGTTCGGCTAATCGGCCGATACGCGACTCACCGGCCGATACGCGCATCACCGGCTGATATCCGACTCGCCGGCTGATATCCGACTCGCCGGCTGATAGGCGACTCACCGACCGATATGCGACTCACCGGCTGATACGCGACTCACCGGCTGATACGCGACTCACCGGCGGATATGCGACTAACCGGCCCATAGCGGCTAACTGGCCGATGGTGGGCGCATGGGCCGATGGTGCGGCGCATGGGTGTATCTGCCGATCGTTTGCGGCCGCCGGCCGATCCGCACCGGCCGACCTCCCTGCACACCTTGTGACGGCTCACCACCATAGTGGCGTCTGCCATGCCTTCACACGCTAGCGGAGCGAAGCGACGCTCTAGCGTTAACGCCATAGCGTTAAACGGTGACAGAAGGCACCGCGTAATCTGAAAAGCCAGGGTAGCCGCCGAGCTCGACGGGGCTGAGCTTGGCGGAGCCAAGCGATTTTCAACCGATGTCGTCGAGCAGTGCGAAGCGACTGCTCGACTCGCCGCGGAGCGGCGCTCGCTGGCCGCACCCGTGCCCGTTATTGTATTCGCTATGAACGAATCGCCGGTGCTCTTACTCCGCGCACACGCGAACCACGCCCCGTGGAACGCACGCGGTCTCGCGTCGCACGCCACCGCACTGGTCGATGCCGCGGGCGTGCGGCCAACGAATGCGTCGGCGCGGGCGGCGCCGAGTGCGCGGGCGATTCGGTTTTACGTGGCGAGTGGGCTGTTGGATCGGCCGGAGGGCACGGGGACGGCGGCTACGTATCATTACCGTCACTTGCTCCAGCTCCTCTCGATCAAGATTCGCCAGCGCGAGGGCCAAACGCTGGATCACATAAAGAAAGAGCTGGTAGGCGTAACGGGCGATGCGCTCGAACGCCGGGTCGCCCAGTCACTCGCGCCGGCGCTGCACGCCGGCAGCATGACAGCGACCCCCGCGCGGGAGACATCGTCCGTGCTCTCCTGGCGCCGCCTGCCCGTGGCGGATGGCGTCGAGCTCCACGTCCGCGAAGACTCGCCAGCCGCCCGCGACGACGCCCTCGTCGCGATCCGCGAAGCCGTCCGCGCCGCACTCGGCCGCCCCGAAATCCGCTAGCGCCGTGCGCTTCACCGACAACGTCGTGGTCATCACCGGCGTCGGCCGCGAAGAACAGGTCGGCGATGCCGTTGCTCACGCGTTTGCGGCCGAAGGCGCATCGCTGGCGTTACTCGATCTCAACGCCGAAGCGCTGCACGCCCGCGCGTCAGCACTCCGCGCGGCGAACGCCCGCGTCTCGGCCTACCCGTGCGATCTCACGGATGTGAATCAAGTAACGACGGCGGCCGAACTTGTCCGCACGGAATTCGGGCAGATCGACGCGTTCGTCCACGTCGCCGGCGGATTCGCGCTGAGTGGTCCGATCGGCGAGAGCGATCCCACGGTGTTCGCGAAACAGATCGCGATCAACCTGACCACGGCCTACGTCGCCTCGCGCGCGTTCGTCCCACTCCTCAAGGACAACACGGGCAGCGCCGTGTACTTCGCCTCGGCGGCCGTGATGCCAGGTGGCGCGACCTCCGGGATATCGGCATACGCGGCCGCCAAGTCCGGCGTG
>Ga0070741_10010361_pt1 | contig 17650 bp, 14 predicted proteins | sample Coa_R1_4_FD_66440 | JGI IMG/M metagenome (GOLD analysis project Ga0070741, IMG submission 66440) | Surface soil microbial communities from Centralia Pennsylvania, which are recovering from an underground coalmine fire - Coalmine... | ecosystem: Environmental > Terrestrial > Soil > Unclassified ...
CCGCGGCCGCCGACGTCGCCGCCGCCGGGGGCGCGGCCGGCGATTGATGGCGCGGCCGGGGCTCGCGTACCTGCGCGCGATCGCGCGAGCGGCTCCGGCGGGAGATCTGGCGCGCGCCGTCGGGCGGCGGGCGTTGCGCGCGCTGCGCCGGCCGCGCGCGAAGGTGGTCGTCGACGCGCGCGCCGCCGCCTCCGCGCTCGCGCGCGCGCCGCGCCTGCTCGCCGAAGTCTCGCCCGGCGATCAGTACCGCGCGCTGTTTCCCGACGGTGAAGCGCGCTTTCGCCGGCGCGCCGAGCAGCTCCTCGATCACGAGCTGGAGATCTTCGGGCGCGCGTTTCGCTTCGGCGCGCGCCTCGACTGGCACGCCGATCCGTTCTCGCGACATCGCTACGCGCCCGACGCGCCGCCCGCCGAGCTCGTCGCCGGCGCGCGCGGCGCCGATCCGAAGAACCTCTGGGAGCCGGCGCGCGCCGGTCACCTCGTCGAGCTGGCCGCCGCCGGACGCGCCGTGCCCGCGCTCGCCGCCGCCGCGCGCGCCGAGGTGCGCGCCACCATCGACTCGTTCCTCGACGACGTGCGCCCCGGCATGGGCGTGCACTACGCCTCGCCGCTCGAGGTGGCGCTGCGCGGGATCCACTGGCTGGCCGCGGTCGAGCTGTGCGGCGGCGCGCGCGCGTTCGCTCCGGCGTTCGCCGAGCGGCTGGGCGCCGCGCTGCACGCCGATCTGCAATTCCTCGACGGAAATTTGGAAGACGCGGGCGTGGTGCCGGCCAATCATTTGCTCGCGGACGAGGTCGGCCGCTTCGTGCTCGGGCTCGCGCTCGACGGCACGCCGGGCGCGCGCGCGTCGTGGCAGAGCGCCGCGCGCGCCGTGCGCCGCGAGTCGCTGCGGCAAATTGCCGCAGACGGCTCGCACTTCGAGGCCTCGACCGCGTACCACCGCTTCGCGCTCGAGCTGCTGCTGGTGGCGCACCAGGCGGCGCGCTCGGGCGGCGTGGCGCTGGGCGTGTCGCCGGCGCTGCGCCGCATGCTCGAGTTCACCCGCGGCTACCTCGCGCCCGACGGCGGCGAGCCCGGCTTCGGCGACGGCGACGACGCGCGGCTGATGCCGATCGTCCCGCGCGCGCCGCGGGCGCACGGCTACCTGCTGTCGATCGGCGTGGCGCTGTTCGGCGACGCCCAGCTGCGCGCGCCGTCGGAGCCGTTCGCCGAGGAGGCGCTGTGGTGGCTCGGCCCGGCGGCGCACGACGCGTGGCTGGCCGCGCTGCCCGTCGACGACGCACCCTCGGCGTCGTTCCCCGACGGCGGCGTGCACGTGCTGCGCAGCGCGCGCCTGTTCGTCGCCATGCGCTCGGGCTCGTACGGCCAGCGCGGCGTCGGCGGTCACGCGCACAACGATCAGCTCGCGCTGGTGGCGCACGCCTGCGGTCGCCCGCTGATCGTGGACTCGGGCACCGGCTGCTACACGCGCGACGCGCTCGAGCGCGATCGCTTCCGCGGCACCGCCGCCCACGCCACGCTGGTGATCGACGGCGCCGAGCAGTCGCCGTTCCTCGACGGGCGCCCGTTCGCGCTGCCCGACCGCGCGCGCGCGACGCCGGTCGAGCACGAAGACTTCGGCGCCTACGCCACGCTCGCGGGCGAGCACCGCGGCTACCAGCGCCTGCCCGCGCGCGTGCGCCACCGCCGCCGGCTGACGCTGGTGCGTGAGCGCGACGCGCTCCTGATCGAGGACTTTCTCGACGGCCGCGGCCAGGTCGCCGTCGAGCTGCGCTTCCCGGTCGACGGCGAAGCGTGGCTGCCGAGCGCCGCGCAGGCGCACGCGTGGCTCGGCCGCGAGCAGACGATCCTGTTCGGCGCGCTCGACCTTTCGCTCGCGGTGGCGGTCGGCACGGCGCCGGATCGGCCGCGCGCGATCCTCGCGCCCGTCGGCAATTTCTGCCTGCGTCCCGTCGCTGGGACGGCGCCGGTCTCGGAAACTTACGGCTGCACGGTGCGCCGGGGGCTTGTTTCGTTCCGCGGTTTGCTTAGCCTACCGTCGGTACTGAAAGTTACGCTCCTCTTGCCCAGGTAGGTCATGGACGAAAAGATGCTGTTCGACCACATCAGGACCGCGGTGTCGCGCCAGACGGGTAGCGACGAACATCAGTTGCTCGAGCCGCTCGCGCGCGAGATCTGGGAGCTGCGGCACCAGGACGCGCCGCCGAGCGGGCAGCGGCTGCGCGCGGCCGAGGCGCTCGGGCCGGCGTACCTCGAGCGCGGCGCGGCGCCGTCGGCGGCGGTGCGGCAGGTGCTGCGCGTCGGGCGCGAGATGGTGGAGCAGGCGGAGCAGGGCGGGCTCACCGACGCGGCGGGTGCGCGGCGGCTGGGCGCGCTCGTCGACGAAGCGGCGGCGCAGGTGGCGCAGTCGGTGGAGGCGGCGCGGCGCGCGCGGCGGCAGTCGTGGCTGTCGTTCCTGGTGCACGAGGTGAAGAACCCGCTCAACACGGTGCTCAACGCGCTCTGGCTGCTGCGCGAAAAAGGCGCCGATCCGGTGCAGGCGGCGCGCTTCATCGATCTCGCCGAGCGCGCGGTGCGCCGGCTCGAGGGGCGCGCCAAGGACGTGCGCCAGCTCGACGAGCAGCTCACCACGCCGCCGCCGGGCTGGGAAGCCAGCCGCTCGGCCATCTCTTCCTAGCGGCCACGCCAACCTGTCATCTCCCGGCGCAACGCTTCGCGCCGCCTAGCTGATCGCCACGCCCCGTCACCGACGGGAAAAAGCCGCTTGACACCCCGCCGGCCGGCCGCTATAACCACATCAACGGAAATGAAAATCGTTTTCAACTTCAAAATCGTGAAGGCGCTCGCGACCGTGGCGGCGCTCTCCATCGGCCTCGCCGCCGCCCCCGCGCGCGCCGACGGCGTCTACTTCTCGACGCGCGACCTGCTCAACGACTTCTTCCGCTCGAGCAAGACCGTCACCTATAAGAAGGTGGCGATCGGCCCCGCCGAGCGCGCCCGCCTGACCGCGCGCCTCGGCTACGCGCCGGCCCGCGACAGCTACACGTTCTTCGTCGCGTCCACCGGCGACCACGTCGACGGCTACGCGATCATCGACGAGGAGAAGGGCGAGCACCTGCCGATCACCTTCGCCGTCAAGCTCTCGCCGACGGGCGTGGTCGAGCGCCAGGAGATCGTCGCCTACCGCGAGCCGCGCGGCGACGAGGTGCGCGACGATCGTTTCCGCAAGCAGTTCGTCGGCAAGTCGGCGCGCGATCAGATCGCGGCCGATTGCGACATCGTGGCCATCAGCGGGGCGACCATCTCGTCGCGCGCGATGGCCGTCGGCGTGAAGCGCGTCGTGGTGCTGTTCGACGTGCTCATGACCACCCCCGGCCCGGTCGCGCAGGTTCCGCTCGGCCGCATGTAGCGCTTTTTTTTGCGACGCAGCATGAAAATGAAAACTAAAATCAAAATTATAATCGCCCTGCTGCTGCTCGTCACGCCCGCCGTCCGCGCCGAGCCCACCATCACGCTCCCGCCCGACGAGAAAAAGCCCGGCGAGCAAAAGCCCGACGGCGACGGCGCGCGCTCGCTCGCCCGCCCGCCGATGCTCAACCTGCCGCGCGAGAGCCAGATCGAGGTCCCGCTCGAGCAGCACACGAGCGACAACTCCACCGCCATCGGCGGCTACGGCGAGCTCACCGTCAACTCGCCGTCGAGCTCGCCGACGGTGGTCGACCTGCGCCGCATGGTGCTCTACGTCGGCCACAACTTCACCGACAAGTTCCGCCTCTACAGCGAGTTCGAGATGGAGCACGCCGTCACGTCGTCGAGCGACAAGGGCGAGTTCGAAGTCGAGCAGGTGTTCCTCGACTACCTGGCGTGGAAGCCGATCAACCTGCGCGCCGGCGTCATCATCATGCCGGTCGGCATCATCAACGTCTATCACGAGCCGCCGACGTTCAACGGCGTCGATCGGCCCGACACCGACACGCTGGTGATCCCGTCGACGTGGCGCGAGCCGGGCGCGGGCGTGTTCGGCGGCTGGCGCTCGCTGCGCTGGCAGCTCTACGCGGTCAACGGCTTCAACGCCACCGGCTTCACCGCGTCGGCCGGCCTGCGCGACGGGCACCAGGAGGCGCAGCTCGCGCTCGGCCACGACTGGGGCGTGGTCGGCCGCGTCGACTGGGCGCCGCTCCTCGGCACCAACGTCGGCGTCTCGTTCTACCGCGCCAACGCCGATCAAGGTCAGGCGCAGTTCCGCGGCTCCGACGGCTCGACGGTGCCGGTGTCGCTGGTCGAGGCCGACGCGCGGGGACGCTGGCGCGGGCTCGAGGGGCGCGCCGAGATCGCCAGCGTCTGGATCGGCGGCGGCCGCCGCTTGAACCGCGCGCTCGCCGCGGCCGCGCTGCTGGCCAACGAGCCGTGGGACGGCCCCGTCGGCGCGCAGCTCCTCGGCGGCTACGTCGAGCTCGGCTACGACGTGCTGCACGAGGTGAAGCAGAAGTGGCGCATGCAGCTCGTCGTCTTCGGCCGCTACGAGCACGTCGACACCCAGTTCGACCTCGCGCCCACGCTCACGCGCACGCCCGGCCACAAGCGCGACAGCGTCACCGCCGGCCTGACCTTCCGCCCGATCGCGGAAGTAGCGCTCAAGCTCGACTATCAGCGACTATGGATCGACGCCGACAACCCGCAGGACTCGGACGTCGACAAGTTCGATCTGGGATTGGCGTTCATGTTCTGAATCGAGATTCATTTAGTGAATATCGATTCATTAGTTGGAAGGGGGCTTCAGCTTGAGGCAGTTCGCGTCGGGAGGCTTTCGCATCTGGAACCTGTCGCGCGAGGCCAAGCTGGTCTACACCGGCTTCGGGCTGTTCTCGCTGCTGGCGCTGCTGGTGTCGATGCTGTTCTACGAGGACCTGGTCGGCGGCGGCACGGCGGGCGTCAAGCAGTACTACGCCGGCGAGTCGCGCGCGCCGGGCGTGAGCGCGCCGCCCTCGCCGTCGCCGGCGAACGAAGCCGGCGGCCCGAAGATCGATCTCCCCGACGAGGCGCAGCCGAAGCTGGTCATGGCGGTCACCTACCGCAAGCTGCTCGAGGTGACGCACTTCCACCTGTTCACCGTGCCGGTGTTCCTGCTGATCATCGCCCACCTGTTCATGCTGACCGGCCTCTCCCCGACGGCAAAAGCCGCCTGGATCGTCGCCGCATGGCTCTCCGCTTTATTGCACCTCGCCGCGCCGTGGCTGGTGCGCTACGGCTCGAGCGCGCTGGCGTGGACGTATCCCGTATCCGGCGCGCTCATGGCCGTCAGCATGACGACGCTGACCGTCTATCCGATGATCGTGATGTGGCGTCCGCGCGAGGTTAAGCGCTCGCTACCGGACGGCGCGGAGTAGCGCCCCACCCGTCGGGGAGCGCGAACGGCGCGGCGCCGATGGTGAGACACGCGGTGCAGCACCACCGCGCGCGATCGCGCTCGGCGTCGGCGACCACGTGGGCCGGGCCCCCGCACGCCGGGCACGGCACATCGAACTTCAAAAGGCCCTCTGGCGTGTCGGTCTCGATGTCCATGCTGCATTCAGTAACCATCGAATCGCAGCACAGCAACCCGAAACGTCAGTTGGCCGGATGCTCGCTCGCCGGCTCGCCGAGCGCCGCGCGAATGGTGGCGAGCGACTCCGCGACGCCGGCGCGCGCGTCGACCTCGACCACCATCGTGCGCGCGCCGAGCACGCGCACCGCCACGTCGGGATCTCCCGCGCGCACCACCACCAGCTCGGCGTCGATGCCCTCGAGCAGCGCCACCGCGTCGATGGGCGCGAACGCCCCGAACGCGTGCAGCCCGATGCGCCGGAGCGCCTCGATGAGCTGCGCGCGCGCGCGCGGATCGCGATCCACGACCAGCACGGTCAGGCCCGCGATCATTATTCGCTCTGCAGCCGCTCCAGCGACGGCACCACCAGCCGCCGCCGCACCACGCGCACCAGCCCCTTCTGGGTCAGGATGCCGAGCGCGCGCGTCACCTTCTCGCGGCTCGCGCCCGCCAGGTCGGCGAGCGTGCGGTGCGTGAGGTCGAGCGCGATCTCGATGCCCTCTTCGCGCTCCTGTCCCCAGCGCTCGGCGAGCATCAGCAGCGCCGACTTGAGCCGCGCCTCGGTGGTGTAGCGCGACAGCATGCGCACCAGCTTGTACGCGTCGGCCAGCCGCCGCTCGAGCTGCGCGTGCACCGTGCGCGAGAGCTCGGGGCGCGACTCGATCATGCGCATCCAATCCTCGCGCGGCACCACCATCACCCGCGTCGGCAGCATGGCGGTGATCGACGCCGACGAGATGTCGCCGCCGAGCCCCGTCAGATCGCCGAACAGGTCGCCCGGCCCGAGGAGGCCGAGGATCACCTCTTTGCCCTCGGGCGTGAGCTGCGACTCCTTCACGCCGCCCTCGCGCACCAGGAACACCGAACGCGCCGGCTCCCGCGCGCGCACGATGGTCGCGCCGCGCTGAAACGTTTGCTCGGTCGCGCCCGGCAGCTCGAACCGTCCCGGCTCTCCCTCGGAGATCGGGCTCATTCCACGTAGCGTCTCGATGTCCGTCGTCATGTTTTACAACCTCAACAAGCGGTCTTCGATCTCTTCCACTTTTGCGTCCCAGCTCTCGCGCGTCATCGCGTCCGATCGCGCGCGATTCGGCCCCGCGCCCGAGGCCAAGGCTTCACCGACGCGCGCCACGAACGACGACGGAGCGCCGGCCAGATAGACTCCCGGACAGACGTTCGCCAACGACACCGCTTCGGGAATGTCGGTGGCGACCACCGGCAGCCCCGCCGCCAGGTACTCGCGCAGCTTGAGCGGGTTGGCGCTCTCGGTCAGCTCGTTCTTGGCGAACGGCAAGAGCGCGACGTCGAATGATTTGCAGTAGCCGGGCAGCGCCTCGTACGGCTTGCGTCCGAGGAAGTGCACGTTCGGCATCGCGTGCAGATCGGCGAGCGCGGCGCGATCGGCGTTGTTGATGTCGCCGACCAGCACCAGCGAGCCCTGCGGGTACGCGCGCGCCACGTCGGCGAGCATGCGCAAATCCACCCACTCGGCGATCAGTCCGTAGAAGCCGAGGATCGGCCGCGGCAGATCGCGCACGTCGTCGGGGATCGCGGTGTCCGCGTCGAGCGCGCGGGCGAAGTGCGCGTGCTCGACGCCGTGGCGCACCAGCACCGTGTTCGAGTTGAGCCGCTGCTTGGACTCCTTGAGCGGCTCGGAGCACGTGATCACCAGGTCGCTGCGGAGGATCAGATCCTCCTCGAGCGCCTTGATGTCCGCGCCCGCGCCATCGAACGCCGAGTACTCGTCGACGCAGTGGTAGATCACGCGCTCGGCGCCGAGCGATCCCGCCACCCACGCCGACGCCGGCACGAACGTGTAGACGATCGGCCGGCGGAAGCCGAGCCGCTTCATCGCCCCGCGCACCGTCGAGCCGACCACCACCTCGTTCAAGCGGCGCATCAGCGGCGAGCGGTACGACGGCACCGCCAGCGGCGACAGCACGTGGATGTTCGGCTCCACTTGATACAGCCCGCCGGCGAAGCGCTGCAGCTTGTCGAAGATGCGCTTGAGATCGCGCGCGCTCGCCCGCGGCGAGCGGTTGCCGAGCGAGTTGATCCACAACACGCGGTTGCGGCGCGCCAGGCGGCGCATGACGTGCTTCTTCGACAGCGGATCGCCCGACCAGTCGTTGGCGAAGCAGACGATGTCGCGGCCCTCAAGATGCGGCATAGACGGACTCCTCTTCGGACGCAGCCGTCGCGATCATCTGGTCGTGCCACAATTCGAGCACCACCAGCGGCCACAGCTCGGCCGAGCAGTCGGCGCCCGCGCGGTGACGATCGAGCAACTGCTCGACGAAGCGCACGTCGAAGCGCTGGCGCGCGAGCGAGTTTCTCGCCAGCAGCGCCTCGCGCGCGGGCTCGTACAGGCTCGAGCGCAGCCACGCCGCCGCCGGCGTCGCGAAGCCGCGCTTTTGCCGCTCGAGCACCGCGCGCGGAATGCGCTCGCGCACGGCCCGCCTGAGCAGCGCCTTGCCGACGCCGTTTCGGATCTTCAAATGATCGGGCAGCGACCACGCCAGCTCGACCAGCTTGTGATCGAGGAACGGCACGCGCAGCTCGACGGCGTGCGCCATGGTCATCTTGTCGGCTTTGACCAAGAGATCGTCGGGCAGCCACACGCGCGTGTCGAGGTAGAGCATGCGGCGCAGCGGCGACCAGCCGCGGCTCTTCGCCCAGTGCGGCTCGAGCGCGGCGTGCGGCGGCGGCAGCGCCACGCCGGGCCACAGGCGCGCGCGATCGTCGTCGTCGAAGGCGCGCGACACGCCGCGATAGCCGAGCTCGATCGGCAGCTCGAGCAATCGCGCGGCCCGGCGCGCGCGCGGCCACGGCAGCATCATGCCGACGGTGGCCGCGACCTCGGCCAGCCCGCCGCCGCGCCGCCGCAGCTGCTCGGCGCGCGCCACGCGCTGGTAGATGTGATAGCCGCCGAGGATCTCGTCGGCGCCTTCGCCCGAGAGCACGACGGTGACGTCCTCTTTCGCGCGGCGCGCGAGGAAGTAGAGCGGCACGCACGCCGGATCGGCCACCGGCTCGTCGAGGTGCCAGACGATCTTCGGCAGCGCGTCGGCCGCCTCGCGCGACGAGACGCGCACCTCGGCGTGATCGGTGCCGAGCAGCTTCGCGGTCTCGCGCGCCCACGCCAGCTCGTCTTCGCTCTCGGTGCCCGGCCCCTGGTAGCCGACCGAGAACGTCTTGAGCGCGCCGCGGCGATCTTCCGCGCGCAGCATCGCCTCGGTGATCACCGTCGAGTCGAGCCCGCCCGAGAGGAACGCGCCCACCGGCACCTCGCTCATCAGGCGCATCTCGGTGGCGCGATCGATGGTCTCGCGCAGCTCGAGCGCCGACTCCACCTCGGTCGCCGCCGGGTTGGGGATCACGTCGGCGAGATCCCAGTACTGCCGCGTCGACACCAGGCCGCGCCGCCACGACAGGATGGTCGCCGGCGGCAGCTTGTAGATGTCGCGGAACAGCGTGCGCGGGGCCGGCACGTAGCGCAGCGACAAATATGATGCGAGCGCATCATCGTCGATCGCCGGCGCGAGCCCCTCGACCTCCAGCAGCGCCTTGATCTCGGAGGCGAACACCAGGTCGCTGCCGCGCTGCGCCCAGTACAGCGGCTTGATGCCGAGCCGATCGCGCACCAGCGTCAACGCCGACGCGCGCTCGTCCCAGATGGCGAACGCGAACATGCCGCGCAGCCGCGTCGCGCACTCGGCGCCCCACTCTTCATAGGCGTGCACGATCGCCTCGGTGTCCGATCGCGTCTTGAAGCGGTGGCCGCGCGCGATCAGCTCCGCGCGCAGCTCGAGGTGGTTGTAGATCTCGCCGTTGAAGACGATCCACACCGAGTCGTCCTCGTTGGCCAGCGGCTGGCGGCCGCCGGCGCGATCGACGATCGAGAGTCGGCGATGTCCGAGCCCGACGCGCGCGCGCAGGTGATAGCCGCTGTCGTCGGGGCCGCGGTGCGCGATCCGCTCCGTCATGCGGAACAGCTCTCCGCGGTCGATGGGGTCGTGCTGGTTCACCCGGCCGGCGATCCCACACATCTCGCTCGCGCCTCCTCGGTCACGAGGCAGTTGCGAGCGGCGTGCCTGTCGTCGCGTGGGCGGCGATCTCCAGGCCGCACCGGCGATACAGCGCCATCAGCGTCGGTAGACAGTCGTCCGCGGAGGTGGGCGGGGCCTTCTGTCCGCCCGGGTTGCCGACGGCGCGGAAAATGGTTTCCACCAGCGCGGCGGCGAGCGCGCGGGCGTCGCCGGCGGGGAACAGGCGCGTCTCGGGCGGGCGCGTGCCCACGGCGGACGCCACCACCGGCACGCCCAGCGCCAGCGCCTCGCGCACCGAGAGCGCGTCGCCGTCGGCGCGCGTCGGCCGCACGAACACGTCGGCGGACTCGACCAGCGCCAGCGCGCGCGGGCGATCGAGCTCGCCCCACAGGTGCACCGCTCCGTCGAGGCCGCGGCGCGCCACCTCGCGCGCCAGCTGCGGCGAGCGCGTGCCCGGGCCGTACAGCATCAGCCCGGCGCGCTCGTGATGCACGCGCATCATGGAGAAGGCGTCGAGCAGCACGTCGGCGCCGTACTCGCGGCCGGGCGCCAGCGCGGCGGCCAGCAGCATCGGGTGGCGCCGGCGCACCGCGCGCAGCCCGGGCGGCGAGAGGCGCAGCTCCTGCCCCGTCGGGGAGAAGGCGGGGCACAGCACCACGCGCGCCGGATCGACGCCCGCCTCGGCCAGCGCGGCCGCCAGCTCGGCGTTCACCGCGATCACGTACGTGAAGCGGTTGCATAAAATTCGCACCCATTGTTGGTGCGATCGCATAAAAGCCGGCGCCAGGCCGGAGTGCAGCGTCAACAGCGCGCGCCGTCCGCCCGACGGCAGCGAGCAGGCGGCGGCCAGCAGCCAGCTCTTGCGGTTGTGCCCGTTGGTGTGCACGTGCACCAAATTCCCCCGGCCCGCGTGATGCGCCAGCATCAAAATCAACCGCGGCCGGCCGTCGCGGCCGTCCGGCCCGCGGCGCCGCGGATCGAGCGCGGTCACCTCGACGCCGCGCTGCACCAGCGCGCGCCGCAGTTGATCGAGGTGCGTGGCCACGCCGCCCGTCGGAGGCGGCCGCGCGCCGACCAGGAGCAGGCGGCTCATCACGTCACGCCGCCGCGGTCAGCGACGAGTAGATGTTGTCCATGGTCTCGGTCATCCGGTCGAGCGAGTAGTCGCGCTCGACGCGCGCGCGCCCGCGGCGGCCGAGCGCGCGCCCGCGATCGGGATCGCCCAGCACCCGCTCGATCGCCCGCGCCAGCTCGTCGGGGCGGCGCGGCTCGACGAGAAAACCGTTCTCGCCGTCGATCAGCAGCTCGGGGCAGCCGCCGACGCGCGTGGCCACCACCGGGCGCGCGGCGCACATCGCCTCCAGCACCACGTTGGGAAAGCCCTCGGCCCACGACGGGTGGACCACCAGGTCGACGCGCGCCAGCACCGCCGGGATGTCGGCGCGCCGCCCGAGGAAGTGCACGCGCTCCGCGAGCCCGAGCGAACGCGCGCGCTCCTCCAGCGCCGCGCGCAGCACGCCGTCGGAGAGGATCAGCCAATCGGCCTCGAGCCCGCGCGCGGCCAGCTGCGCCGCCGCCTCCAGCAGATCGGCGTGGCCCTTGTCGGGCAGGTGCATGGCCGCGATCATCGCCACCTGCGGCAATTTGCCGCCGGCGTTCCGGCTCGACGGCAGCGCCGGATCGGGCTCCGGCCGCGCGCGCTCGTCGAACGCCGCCACGTCGATGCCGTTCGGCACCACGCGCAGCTTGTCGGCCCGGACGAATTCGCTCGCCAGCACCAGCTCGCCGACGGCGCGCGCGTTGGCGATCACGCAGTCGGAGAGCTTGAGCGCCAGCCGCAGCGCGCGCCGCTGCACCGGCGAGAGCCAGTGCGCCAGGTCGCGCCGGCTGGCGATCGCGCGCACGCCGGCGAGCTGCGCCGCCGCCACGCCGACCACGTTCGAGTAGAAGTCGTGCGTGTGGATCAGCTTCACGCCCTGGCGGTGCGCGTACCACGCCATGCGCGCCACCTGCCACGCGGTCCCCGGGCGCGTCAGCGATCCGCCGAGCGGAAACTCCATTGGCTCGACGCCGAGCGCGCGCAGCGACGGGAGCAGCTCGCCGTGCGCCTTGAAGCATGCCACCAGCGGCCGCCAGCGCCGGCGATCGAGGCGGCGCACCAGCTCGAACAGCTGCCGCTCGGTGCCGCCGACGTTCAAGCAGTCGACCACGTGCAGCACCGCCACCGGCTCATCCATGGGCGCCTCCATACTCGGGTACGCGCGACTCGTGCGCCTGCGCGCCGTCGAGAAACCGGCGGCACCACAGCTCCAGCATCAAGAGGCCCCACATGCGCACGCTTTGATCGCGCCGCCCGGAGAAGTGCTCCTCGCAGAGCGCGCGCACGAAGCGCGGCTCCAGCCAACCGCGCGCGCGCGTGCGCGAGTCGGTGAGCACGTCGACCACCGCGTCCTTGAGCGGCCCCCGGAACCACGCGCGGATGGGCACGCCGAAGCCGCGCTTGGGCCGCGCGAGGATCGACTGCGGCACGAGGTCGGCCACCGCGCGCTTGAGCACCGCCTTCTGCGTCACGCCCGAGAGCTTGTGCGCAGACGGCAGCGCGAACACCGCCTCGACGAGGTGATGGTCGAGCAGCGGCGGCCGCGCCTCGAGCGAGTGCGCCATGGTCATGCGATCGACCTTGGTCAGGATGTCGAGCGGCAGGTACGTCATGGTGTCGTAGTAGAGGAGGCGGCCGAGCGCGTCGCCGGGCGCGCCGTCGAGCAGGCGGGCGCGCCCGTCGAGCGGCTCGGGCGAGCTCATCAGCCGCGCGGCCAGCTCGCCGCCGACCAGGCGCGCCTTCAGATCGGCGGGGAACAGCGACTCGCCGTCGATGAAGCGCACGCGCGGCTCGAGCGACGCGTGCCTGAGCCAATGTTTGCCCGGCGCCGCTTGCGGCAGCACCGCCGACGCCACGCCGAGCAGCGCGCGCGCGGTGTCGGGCAGCCCGTCGAGCCGCCGCGCCTCGGCGAGCGCCTGCGGGTAGTGATCGTAGCCGGCGAACACCTCGTCGCCGCCGTCGCCCGACAGCACCACCTTGACGTGCTGCGCCGCCAGCTTGGAGACGAGGTACGTCGGGATCGCGCTCACGTCGGCGAACGGCTCGTCGAGGAACCACGTCAGCTCGTTCACCAGCGCCCACGCGTCGGGCTTGACCACCAGCTCGTGATGGTCTGTCCGAAAGTGGCGAGCCACCAACTTTGCAGGATCCAGCTCGTCGAAGTCGGGGTCGTCGAAGCCGATGGAGAACGTCTTCGGGTGCGCGCCCAGCTCGACCATGGTGCCGACCACGGTCGCCGAGTCGACGCCGCCCGAGAGGAACGCGCCCACCGGGACGTCGGAGACCAGGTGCGACTTCACCGCCGCGCGGATCAGGCGGCGCACCTCGAGCGCGGCGTCTTCGAACGATACGGTCGGCCGTTCGACGGGGCGCAGATCCCACCAGCGGCGCGTGCGCACGCGGCCGCGCTCGAACGTGAGCAGGTGCGCCGGCGGGAGCTTGCGCACGCCGTCGAGGATCGCGCGATCCTGCGGCGTGGTGCCGAACGACAGGTAGTGCGACAGCGCCTCGGGCGAGACGGCGCGCGAGACTTCCGGATGCTCGATGAGCGACTTGAGCTCGGAGCCGAAGACCAGCCCCGAGCGCGTCTCGGCCCAATAGAGCGGCTTGATGCCGAGGCGATCGCGCGCGAGCAGCAGCCGCCCGCGCGGGCGATCCCACAGCGCGAAGGCGAACATGCCGTCGAGCGCCTCGACCAGATCGTCGCCGTGCTCCTCATAGAGGTGGACGATCACCTCGGTGTCGCTCGACGTGGCGAAGCGGTGGCCGCGCGCCTCCAGCGACGAGCGCAGCGCGCGGTAGTTGTAGATCTCGCCGTTGAACACCACCCACGCGTCGCCGCTCTCGTTCGAGATCGGCTGGCGCCCGCCGTCGAGATCGATGATCGACAGGCGGCGCATGCCCATGGCGCAGCGGCCGTCGACGTAGGTGCCCGAGTCGTCGGGGCCGCGGTGGACGATGGCGCGATCCATCGCGGCGAGCCAGCGGCCCGCCTCGCCGAGCGCGCCGTTCTCGTGGGCGGCGAAGCCGTAGATGCCGCACATCGCTACTGCGCTCCGGCCAGCGCCAGCGGCGGCGCGGCCGATTTCTCGACGGGCGCGGGCGCCATCCGCTTGAGCGCGAGCGCGACGCCGAGCAAGAGGTAGAGCGGCCACGAGAACGCCAGACCGCCCGACAAGCTGCACACCGCGAAGCCGGCCAGCGCGCACTGCACGCCGCGCGCGTACGGACGCAGCCGCGGATCGCGCGCCGCGCGCCCGGCCGACATCACGCCGGCGACGAACGAAATCAGGAACAGCGCGAGGCCGGGAATGCCCAGCTCGCCGACGAGCTGGATGAACGTGTTGTGCTCCGAGCGCACCGTGCCCGCGTCGCCGGGCGCGTAGTCGGGCCACGCCACCATGAACGCGCCCGCGCCGACGCCGGTGAGCGGGCGATCGGCGGCGATCGCCAGGCCGGTGCGCCACGCGTCGAGACGGCCGCGCGCCGAGACGTCCTCGCCGTACGCGCGCGAGCTCTCCATGCGCGTCGACCACGGATTGCCCGGCGCGAGATAGACCACGCAGCCGAGCGTCAGCGCCAGGCCGGCGAGCTTCATCGCCACCGACGAGCCGGAGCGGCGCAGCGACGAGACGACCCACAGCCCGAGCACCACGCCCGACGCCAGCATGCCGCCGCGCGACTGCGTCAGCATGATCGCGACGCCGAGCGGGATCAGCGCCGAGAGCCACGCCAGGCGGAGCGCGCGGCGCGGCTCGGCCTCGCGCGCGGCCAGCACCAGCGCCACGCCGACGACCAGGTGGTAGGCGAGATCGTTCGGGTTGCCGAAGATGCCGATCCAGCCGGCGCGATCGCCGTCGACGAGGTGCTCGCCGCGCGACCACGACACGATGCCGCCGAACGCCGGGATCAGCGACGCCAGCGCCAGCACGCGCACCACGCCGCGCAGCCGCGCCTCGCCGTCGATCAAGTTGGCGACCAGCAAAAATATCGCGAGGTACTTGAGCCCGTCGACGAACGTGTCGACGGTGTAGCGCGGCCAGTACGACCACAGCGCCGAGAAGCCGACCAGCGCGAACAGCGAGATCAGCGCCGCGCCGGCCCAGCCGCCGATGGTGAGCCGCCGGTTGTAGAACAGCCACGACCCGCCGAGCGCGACCACCGACAGCGCGGCCGCGATCTTGGCGAAGCCGACGTCCTCCATTCCATCGAACCAATTGCCGGGGTTCGAGTAGACGACGAAGATGAACAGCAGCAGCCCGGCATACGCCCAGCCGCCCGTCGAAACGCGCCTTGGATTCACGCGTGGTCCTCCTGGTTGTGGACCTCTCCGTCGACGGGCCGAGTCAGCCCGAGCGTACCGAACAGGTCGGATAGATGCGCGGCCGAGAGCGGCGCCGAGAACTCGCCGTCGGGGCCGAGCGCGTGCCCCTCCCACAACACCTTGCGGCTCACCCGCATGCGATCGCCGTGCGGGCGGTTCGAGCGGTCGCACGTGGTGACCGCGCCCGAGTAGCCGAGCGCGCGCAGCTCGTCGACGAGCGCGCGATCGTGAAAGCCGTTGCAGTAGGCGAAGTAGCGGCACGGGCGCCCGCTCCACGACTCGAGCTCGCGCTTGGAGCGATCGAGCTCCTCGCGGCGGCGCTGCGGCGGCTCGCGCGTGAGCACCACGTGCCCGACGGTGTGGCCGCCGATCTCCCAGCCGGCGTCGGCGAGCGCGCGAATGGCGGTGGGCGATAGAACCTCCGCGCCGCGATCGAGCTGCGGCGGGCCGAGCTGCTGCTCGAGCGCGCACGCGGCGGCCTCGAGCGCGCTGGCGGGCGCGGCGGCGATCAGCGCCTCGACGGCGGCGGCCGGTCCGCCCGCGTCGAGCGCGCGCTCGGCGGCCTCGGCGACCGGGCGCAAACGATCGGACCACGCCGGTCCGCGCAGCCGCTCGCGGCGGCGCGCCACCTCCCACAGCCCGGCGTACAGGCGATCGTGCGTGAGGTAGCGGCCCGAGCCGGCGTAGCCCGTCGGCACGAACACCGCGCCGGGAATTCCGCACTCGGCGAGGATCGGGTGCGCGCGCTCGAGCACGTCGTAGTAGCCGTCATCGAACGTCACCGCGCACGCGTCGCGCTCGAGCGGGCGCGCGCCGGCGATCGCCGCCATCGCCTCGTCGAGCGACAGCACCTCGAAGCGGCGCCGCACCTCGCGCATCTGCCGCCGCAAGGTCGCCGTCGAGACGCACAGCGCCGGGTTGACCGGCCCGTCGAGCTCGACGCGATCGACCACGCGGTGATAGCCGAGCACGTGGATGCGCGGCCCGCTCGCGGCGGTGCGCACGCGGCGGTACAGCTCGAACACGCGGTCGGCGGCGATCTTGGCGAGGTACACCTTGACCAGCTCGCGCGCGACGCGACTCACCGGGCGCTTCATGCCGCTCCTCCCTCGACGCGCGCCAGCCGGCGGCGCCGCGCGCGCACCCACTCGAGCGCCGACTCCGGCAGCACGCGCTTGGCGAACGCGCGCAGCTCGCCGGCGATCGCGCGCCCCTCCGACGAGATCCGCGCGCGCAGGCCGAGACCGCGCGCGCGCAGCGAGACCGTGTGGCGCGCGCCGTTGGCCCATTTGAGCTTGTAGGGCTCTGAACCGCGCAGGAAGTCGAATTCGCCGATCCGCTCGGTGAAACACTGCCGGATCACCGATCCGAGCAGCACCGTGCCGACCGATCGCGGGCGCCACGCCGGCTCGTGGCCCGCTTGATAGAACACGAAGCGATCGCCGTGGCGAAAGCCGTAGAGCGCGGCGCGCGGCGCGCCGTCGGCGTGCATCACGTAGACGCGCGCCCAGCCGAGCTCGGCGAGCGCGCGGCCGGCGGCGCGGTGGAACGTCTCGACGCGCGGGCCGTCGATGGCGTCCGAGCCGCCCTCGAGCGCCCAGCGCTGGCGGTGCAGCTCGAACAGCACGCCGAGGCCGCGCTCGACGTCGTCCGGCGCGCGCAGCTCGTCGATTCGATAGTCGTCGAAACGTTCGAGCCACTTGCGGCGGCGGTGCCACTGCGCGCCGGTGCCGTCGGGCAGGCGGCGCAGGTAGTCGTCGAAGTCGGCGCCGATGCGCACGTGCGGGCAGAGGTAGCGCTCGACGCGATCGGCGCGATCGCCGAGCCAGTCGTCGCAGGCGGCGAGCAGCGGATCGCCGTCGTCGAGATCGTCGAGGTCGAGCGCGGCGCCGGCGCGCGCCAGGTGGGCGGCGAACGCGCGCGCCACCACGGCGGCGTGCTCGGGGCGGGCGATCGCGCCCTGGTAGTCGGAGCCGACGATGCCGTCGCCCATCAGGCGCAGGCGGCGCTCGCCGAGCGCGCCGGGCGCGGCGTACAGCGGCAAAATGCCGCACAGCTCGCCGCCGGCGTGCGCGAGCAATACGTGCGGCTCGCGCGCGCCGTTCGGCGTGGCGTGACGCCACCAGGCCGCGAGCCACGCCGGCGTGCGGAACGCGGCGCCCGGGTGCTGCTCGTCGGCGAGGCGGGCCCACTCGGGCGCGAGCGCGTCGAGCGTGCCGTGGTGGCGCGAGACGCGGATCGGCGAATCAAGCATGCGCCACCGTCTCGCGCACCACGCGCGCCACGAAGTCGATGGCGTCGTCGTCGAGCGACTGGTGGCACGGCAGCTCCAGCACCTCGCGGCGCAGGCGCGCGGCGTCGGGATACTCGGCCGCGCCCGCCGCCGCGTCGCCGATGCCCCAGAAGTCGATCGCGTCGATGCCGCGCCGGGCGAGCGCGCGCAGCATCGCCGGCTTGTCGTCGACGCGGATGGGCACGAACAGCGGGCACACGCCGGGCGCCAGCGGCGCGCCGATCACGCGCACCACGCCGTCGAGCGCCTCCGACAGCCGGCGGAAATTGCGCCGCCGCCGGGTCACCACCATCTCCAGATC
>Ga0070741_10010362_pt1 | contig 17649 bp, 15 predicted proteins | sample Coa_R1_4_FD_66440 | JGI IMG/M metagenome (GOLD analysis project Ga0070741, IMG submission 66440) | Surface soil microbial communities from Centralia Pennsylvania, which are recovering from an underground coalmine fire - Coalmine... | ecosystem: Environmental > Terrestrial > Soil > Unclassified ...
TGGCTCTGGATGTCGCACAGACCACCGTGCCCCGCTATCGCACGACGTTTAGCAAACACCAGTTCACGCAGCCGCAGTTGTTGGCCATCTTGTGCCTCATGCGCTACGAGGACTGGACCTTGATTTCTCGCCGCATCTACAGAAGCAACCATGGACGATGACTCACGAACCTAAGTCCGATCGTCGGACTTCCGGGGAGGGCGACCCTTTGTCGGTAGCCCGCTCAGTATGCGAGATTTGCGAAGCATCCAGGGGGCTTAGTTATCGATTGATAGAAATCAATGCCGGGCAATGCTTGGTGGTTGCTCGCAGACGGGTTGGTAAGCACAAACATGCCAGAGGCGGAAGCATGTGCCCATCCGCATTGGTGGATGATTCGAAAGCGCATCACACATTCACGAGCGATAGAGATGGACATATTAGAAATCGCCATAATGCGCTCGTGGCGACAGATCAGCTCGCGCCGTAAGCAGCTGAAGATGCAGTGAAGCTGCCGCGACTGCTGATCGCGCTTAACGCCGATGTCGAGCTTTTTTTTGCCTTCCGGGTGATGCTCCGGCTGAATCTGGCGCAAACCGCGCCGGGCGCGCCGCCTAAGTCCAGTGAACCATCAGATTTACAGCTCGCTCATCGTAAATCTAGTGAAACACACGACTTAGAAATCTGTGCCCCCGGCGGAAAAATAGGGCAGGCAGTTTGCGCACTGCCCCTGGGAGGCCGCGAGAACTTACGTGATGCTAACTTCTCTACCCTGCTCGGCGCTGGTCAGCACGGCGTGGAACGTGGCGACCGTTTTTAACTCTTCCTCGATCGTGCAACCGGTGTACGGCGTTTTGCCCGCGACTGCGTTCAGGTAGTGTCGCATCTCGCGCACGTAACACGATTCATACGTGAAACTCGGCGCGGTTGCCGCCGGAATCTGGCCGGACGCGGCACGCTGCGCGGCGACCAGCTTCGACGCCTCGCGGCTGGCTTCCATCGCCTGCTCCCAGTCGCTGGCCTTGTCGAAACCGATTTCGTCGTTGCGGTTCTCCTTGCCGTGGTAGACGCGGATCGTGGACTGGTTCTGGTGCCACTCGATCGTGCCTTCCTCGCCGACGATGCGGATGTGACGTCCTACCGTTCCGCGCTCGATCACGTCGTGGTGGAAGAATCCGACTGCGCCGTTCTCGAAGCGGATGAGGATGTCGTGCGTGTCGGGGCCCTTGATCTCCAGCGAGCTGACCTTCGCCAGCCGCGACAGGATCTTCGCCGACGGCCCCAGCCACCAGTGAATAGCGCTGAGCTCGTGCAGCAGCATGTCCATGCCCGCGCCTCCGAGCTTCTGGTCGCTGGCGTAGAACTTCCGGTAGTCCTCGTACGGATGCCAGTCGGGAAGGTAGTTGCCGAGACTGTATTCCAGATAGAGCGGCTTGCCGATCACCCTCTGGTCGAGAAGATCGCGAATCAAACGATACGGCGGATAATAGCGGATCGTGTGGCTGACGCCGAGCACCGGCTTCGGGTTCTTCTTCGCGGCTGTTTCGGCGACTTGCTTGAGGTCGTTGTAATCGAGCAGGAACGGGACTTCGGCGAAGACGGACTTGCCTTTGTTCACGCCCCGCTTCACGTACTGGTCGTGCAGCGCGGGCGGGGTGGAGACCACGAGCGCATGCGGCTTCTCCCCGAATGCCTTCTCGACGTCGGTGTAGCCGGGAACGCCGAATGACTTCGACACCTGCTCGCAACGTTCAGCCACCGGTTCCAGCAGCAGGACGCCGCCGGGATTGAGATACGTAAGATCGCGCAGCCGGCGACGGCCCATGGATCCGCCGCCGACAACCATGACTTTCATGACTGCCTCCTTCAATCAGCTTGAACGGCAGATCAGGCAACCGTGTTAGCTGTCTTCACTCCAAGAACCTGCGCCTTGATGTCTACGCCCACCTGACCGCTCCACGCTTGGAGGATGCGGTTGAACACCGGCCCGCCGGCCGCGCCGTCGCCGATCGTCACGCCATTCACCTTCGTCACCGGAGCCATGCAGTATGGCGTTGTCGTGACGAAGACTTCGTCGGCGGTGAGCGCGTCGTGCACTTGCAGGTCGCGTTCGACGAACGGAATGCCGAGCTTCTGGCAGAGCTCGATCACGACCTTGCGGCTGATGCCGAGCAGGATGTTGCGCGGCGTGGGCGAGTAGACCGTCCCGTTCTTCACCAGCAGGACGTTCGATCCGCTGGTTTCCGTGAGATTGCCTTGCAGATCAAGCAGGAACGGCATGGCGCCGGGATCGACCAGGTGCGCCTCCTGCTCCGCGAGCCACCAATGTAATCGGCTGCGGTTCTTGATCTTCGGATCGACGCACTCGGGCGGAAGGTGACGCGTGGAAGGCGTCACGAGATGCAGTCCGGTTTCGAAGAAACGCCGGAACAGATGAAACGGCATAGGGAACGAGTGGATGCAGTAGGTCGGCGTGGGCTTCGCGCCGCAGCCCGCCGCCGATCCGGCGTAAACGAAGTTCTCGCCCGGAGTGATGAAGTAAACCAACGCAAGCTCCGCGTCCGGTCCCGCGACTTCGCAGTTGTGCCGCACCAGTTCTTCGGTGATGCTCGCCGTTTCCTCGGCCGAGATGGGAGGAGTGATGCGCGCGTACTTGCACGACTCGTAGAAGCGCTTGACGTGGTCTTCGAGACGGTAGCTCTTCTGGCGGAAGGTGCGGAGCAGGTCGGTGACGGTCGCGCCCAGCACGATGCCGAAGTCGTAGATGGAAATGTTGGCTTGCGAAGCGGGAACGAGGCGCCCGCGGATGAAGACTAACGGTTCCGATGTCATGATTGCCTTCTCTCTACCGCAGCACGCGATCGATCGCGGCCAGGGTTGCGTCAATGTGCTCGTCGGTGTGGGCGGTGGAGATGTACCAGCGCCCGTCCGGAAGAACGGAAACGCCCTCATCGAGCAGAGCGAGGACGAAGTCGGAATACGTTTTCGTGTCGGCGCGAAGCAGGTCGCGGTAGCGGCGCGCCGGACGGTCCAGGAATGAGACATGGAACACCGACGGCTCGCCGGAGACCACGACGCTGTATCCGGCATCGCGCAGGCGCGACTCGATGCCGGACTTCAGGCGCGAACCGCGGCGTTCGAGATCGGCGTACACCGCGCCGTTGTCGCGCGCGAGGACGTCCAGCGTGGCCTTCGCCGCGGCGAGGACGATGGGGTTGCCGTTCAGCGTGCCCGCGTGAACTACTGTGCCGTTGGCGATCAGATCCATAAACTGCTTCTTGCCGGCAAGAGCACTGAGAGGCAGTCCGCCGCCGATTGCCTTCGCGTAGGTCGCCAGGTCGGGCACGATGCCGTAACGGCCCTGCGCTCCGGCGAGGCCGAGCCGGAATCCGGTAATGACCTCATCGAAGACGAGCAGCGCGCCGTTGGCGGTGGTGATCTCGCGTAGGAATTCCAGGAAGCCTGGTTCGGCGGGAATGCAGCCGCTGTTGCAGAGCAGCGCTTCGCAGATGACGGCCGAGATTTCATGGCCGTGTTCGGCGAAGGCGCGCTCCACTCCGGAGCGATCGTTCCACTCGACGATAACGACGTCGTCGTGCGGACGCTGTCCTTGTCCGGCGCTGATGGGGACCGGGTCGCCTGCGGGAATGTCGTTCGCGCCCGGGTGGTAGCTGACGAGCACGGAATCGTCCCAGCCGTGATAGTGGCCCTCAAACTTGAGGAACTTCGGGCGTCCGGTGTGAGCGCGGGCCAAACGGAGCGCAACCTGCACGATTTCCGTCCCACTGTTGGCGTAGCAGACGAGATCGGCGCAAGGGATGATCTTGGTCAGGCGCTCGGCGACTTCGTATTCGAGATCATGCTGCGCGCCAAACGTGAGGCCTCGCTCCGCCTGCTTGCGGATAGCTTCGGCGATTTCCGGCGGAGACTGCCCGAGGATCAGCGGTCCCCAGGCGAGTCCGTAGTCGATGTAGGTGCTGCCGTCGACATCGGTGACGCTCGCGCCGCTGCCGTGGGTGAAAAAGAGCGGATAAGGCCGTGCGGAACGCCGGAGTCCGCTGGAGACTCCGCCGGCCAGCGATTGTTGCGAGCGCTCGTAACGAGCGAGCGACCCGGCGGTTTTGCGGCGAAAGCTCTGTTCGCGAGCTTCGACCTGTAGCCTGGTGCCTGCGAGCATGGGGGCTATTTTATTCGGTACTCTGTCGACTGTCGACACTTAGTTTTACCCATTAACTTCATAGACTTATCGCGACGCGGAAGCCGATGCAGTCAAAGCGACCGTCGGTCGGATCCTCGTGCCGGTAGGCGCAGCGCAGGACGGTGAAGTCGGCGCTCTTGAACGAGCCGCCGCGGCAAACCGGGTTCAGGCGCGTGTCCTTAATTAACGTGTCGTCGTAGCACATTTTCGACGGATCGGGCGCGACCTGTTCGTAACATTCCTCGCACCACGACCACATTGAGCCGGCCATGTCGTGGACGCCGTAGCCGTTCGGCGCGAACGAGCCGACCGGTTTGGGCGAGCCGTTCGGGTTGTTGCAGTCGGCGCGGCCCTCGGGAGACTCATCGCCCCACGGATAGAGCTTCCCTTCCAACCCGCCGCGCGCAGCTTTTTCGAATTCGGCGTCGCGCACCAGGCGATACGGCTTGCCGGTTTCGCGCGCTAGCCACTGGGTGTAGCGGACGGCATCGATCCAACTGGTGTAGGCGACGGGAGCGCGCGGATCGCGGAAGTGAGGATCGGTGCGGATGTTCGGGTCGATCGCGTAGTTGGTCGCATCCGCAAAAGCGAGGAATTCGCCTACGGTTACCGGATATTTTCCAATTGCGAATGCCGGTACATGGACGACTTGCTTGCGCCACACGTGCGGGAGCTTGGATTCCGGCGGGAACGCGGGGACTCCAAGACGGACAGGGCCCGCGGGAATGGTGATCATCTCGGGTTCGACGATGGAACGGCGAGTGGTTGCGGTCCGCGTTTCAACAGTCATGATGGCTTATTCGGATCCCTTCTTCGGTTGTGATTCGTTGGCATGAGGCAGCTCCGCGACCAACGTCCACTTGCCGCGGATGCCGGGGCCGGATTCGCCGCCGGCGCCGATGATCTGGTTACCAATGCGGAAGAACTTCGTATCCGCGAGACCGTGCGGCAACCTGCCCGCGGGCTGGAGTCCTTGCTTTTCGTCGTACCAATACACTTCTTTTGCGAAGTCGTTGGTGTAGCCAGCAATGACGAGCGCGCGTTTCCCTACACCAACAGCCCACCATGCCCGATTGGCGACCGAGAGGTCCGGCAGCTTGGTCCACTTGCCGGTTTTAGTGTTGTACTTGTAGGCGTCCTTAAGGTTTTCGACGTCCTGCGGACCGGTTGTGGCGCCGCCGAAGACGTAAATATCGTCGCCGAGCACGGCCATGGCGTGACTGAGGCGTTCGGGGCCGGGAAGCGGCGCAAGCCTTTCCCACTTGTGTCTGGGTTTCCACCGCCACAGAGCGTTGCTGACGGATTTGTAATCTCCGGCGGTACGAATGCCACCGAGGACATAGATCCATCCGCGGGATGTAACCGCGACCGCGTACAGGCGAGGCTCGGGAAGATCGCCGCCTTCAACTTTGCTCCACTTGCCGTTGTGGAAGACGATGGCGTCAGAGCGAACGTCTTTCTGCACGCCGCCGCCGAAGCAGTAGAGATCGTCGCCGAGCGTGGTGGACGCAGCGTCGCTGCGCGGTTCAGGAAGAGGCGCGAGGTTCGACCACGAATTCGTAGCCGGATCGAACGCCTGCACGAGGTCGGCCCAGTGCTTCTGCTTGTTTTCCCAGTAGCTGCCGCCGAGGATCAGCAACTTGCCTTTGACCACGCCCCCCATGTACCCCGCGACGGGACGCGGCAGTTCGGCCATCTCGCGCCACTGCAACTGCTGCGCGGTCGCGGTGGGTCCTGCAAATGCGGCTGCCATGATGAGTACCCCCACTTTGAACATCGCTAGCCTCGCTGCGCTTTCGGTTTCAGATCCATCGTGTCGTAGAACTCCCTGACCTTCGCCATCTCCGCGTCGGTGTAGGTGTGCTGTGGCGGGCGCAGGTAGCGCGCAGCGATGCCGAAGTACTCGAGCGTCGCGTGCCAGAAGGGCGCGGAGAAGTTCTGGATCCACGGATGGTCGTACTTGACGATGATGTCGCGCTCGGCGTTGTAGTCGTTGCGCTGGACCGCCTCCCAGAAGCGCACCGAGACTTCGGGAGCAAAGGGCGCGAAGTTATCGAAGTAGGCGACCGCGCCGTAAGGCTGGGCGACTAGGTGCCAGTCAAGTCCTCCGCCGGAGAAGCAGTTGATGCGCTTGCCGAAGCGGATGATGCCGTTGACGAAGTACTCCATGCTGACGTCTTCCTTGAGAGCGACGACGGAATCGATCGCGGTCAGCTTCTCCAGCAGGCCCATGGAGTAGTTGCCATGAAGGACGAGCGGCAGGCGCGTGGCTTTGGCGATATTACGGTAGTGGCTGACGACCTCATCGTCACCGACGCTGGGCTTGAGCACCTGGAACGCGGTGCCGCCGACGGATTCGACGAAGCGGGCGAAGTCGATGACGCGCTCGGTCCACCATGCGCCCGTGCCGATGATGCTCATGCCGCGATCGCCGGCCGCTTCGGCGACGACGCGCGCGAGCTGCTTTATCTCGTCGTAAGAGAGATAGCTGTACTGGCTGTCGCCGGCGGTGAGCCCAAAAATGGTGATGTTGTGCTGAAGGCAATTGGAGATCATGCGCCGCAGGCCGGGGATATCGAGCTTGTAGTCGGCGCCGAACGGCGTGGGAATGGAGACGATGGGCCCGCGCAGTTTCTCCTTGAACTCCGCCGGGTTCATGCGGACGGATGCAGGCGCGGCGTGCATCTTCAGAGGCATCGCGTACGCGGCGGCTGCCAGCGCGCCGGCCTTCACGAACCGACGCCGATTGAAATCGATGCTCATCGAAGAATTCTCCTGGTTACGATCACTCCAGAACTTCGGTTACGAGACAAACGGCGTCTCCGGGTTGGACAATGGGAAAGGCGCGCACCATGCCGATAGCGCCATCCCGGGTCGCGCGGAAACGTTCGAGAATTTCGCCGTGCAGATCGACCGTGTGACCGATCTCCTGCCCGGCACGGACAAAATCGAGCAGTTCGATGGCCGGAATAAAGAAGCCGGCGCGGGTTGCGGTGAGGCTGGCATCGAGGTCGCCGTCGCCGTGCAGCCAGCGCTCGGGAGGGCGAACATCCACGCGTCCGGCGACCATGCCTAGGTAGCGCATCAGGTTGGTGATGCCGCGTTCGAACATGGCAAGGTCGTCGGGATGAATACGTCCGGCGCCGCGCGCCTCGGTATACAGCCAGGGGATTCTGCGTGCGCTGGCGAGGGAGATAGTGCGACCGGGGCCGACCGTCGGGTGGGACCACACTACCGGCGCGCCGAAGGCGAGGGCCGCGGCGCGCGCGCGCTCGTCACCGGTAGGAAATCCGACCATGCTGGGCATGAGCAGCTTGACGCCGGCGCTGTGCATGTCGAGGTAGAAGTCCGCGCGCGAGATGATCGATTCGCCGAGCCAGTAGGCGAGCACCTCGGAGGGTGTTCCCTGCTCTTTGCCGGGAAAGGTGCGGGCGAGGTTGGCGCCGTCGAGCGGGCTGGTGCGCGAGCCGTTCCAGAACGCGGGAGGATTCGCAACGGGCACCGCGAGGACTGTGCCGGTCAGCGATGCCGGGTCGAGTTTAGAGGTGATGTCGAGGATGGCGCGAACGCCTTCGTACTCATCACCATGAACACCGGCCGTGAGGACAAGCGTGTTACCGGGACGTGCGCCGTGGATCAGAACAACAGCGAGAGGACCGATGACGTCGACGCCGAGGTCGAGCGAAAGCGCATGCTTCTGGCCGCGGGCGTAGTCGCCGGGGCGGAAGTCGCGCGCGTGCACGACCCTTGTAGTCGCCGTACTCGGTTTCATGTTCTCAGTACGCCAAAAAGCCGCCGTCCACCAACAGCGTGGAACCGGTGATGAAACTTGCGTCGTCAGAGGCAAGGAACGCGATGGCGCGCCCGACCTCCTCAGGAGAGCCGCGCCGGCCCATGGGCGTCATGCGAAGGAAATTGCCCGTGGCACCGGAGGACTTCACCTCGTCGACCGCTTTCGCGCTGGTCTCGGTGTGTATATCGCCGGGGGCGACGCAATTCACGCGAATACCGTGCGGCGCCAGCTCGATGGCCATCGCCTTGGCGAGCATCACCTGCGCCGCTTTAGTCGCGCAGTAGAGCGAGGCGTTCTCCTGCGCGGCAAACGCGCCGACGGAGCTGACGTGAATGATGCTGCCGCCGCGGCCGGACGCGATCATTTGCTTTGCTACGGCCTGCGAGCAATACACGGTGCCGTTCAGGTTCGTGTCGACGAGCAGATCGAGGTGCTCCGGGGTGATGTCAACAAACTTCCGGAGCGCGGCCTTTCCGGTAATGCTGGCGTTATTAACGAGGATGTCGATGTGCCCCCAGCTCTCTGCGACGGCTTTCACGCAGCGCTGGATGGAGCCGCGGTCGCGGAGGTCGACCTGGAAGCCTGCGACGCTGGGCGAGCCGAGCCGCTCGACGGCTTCGAGTCCGCGAGCGCCTTCGAGCTGAGCAATGGCGACGCGAGCGCCGCGCTCGGCGAGCACCTTCACGGTGGCGAACCCGATCCCGGTTGCGCCGCCGGTCACCAACGCGACTTTCCCAGACAGGCTCATAGTTCGTCGAGCGGGTAAATGGGGCGTTGCAACTTTCGATATCGAAACTGGCGCACGTCAGCGGCGGTGAGGCCGGGCGTGTCGACGGCGATAACCTTCGACGCGATCGGCGCGTACGCGGCCCGCCAGGCGATGGCCGCCTTGACGACAATGGTCCGCATGCGCGTGGGCTCGATGCCGAGGGTGCGCAACTGCTCGAGGTTCCACATCGGCATGCGGCGCTCGGTCAAGACAACGAGGACGCCGCCGGTGTCGACGACGGCTGTGCGTCCCTGGTCTTCGAGGACGCCGTCGCGCATGGGACCAACGTTGCGATAGACGCCGCAATGCAGGGTGCGAACGGTGCCGGAGATCTCGACGGGATCGCCATGGTGGCGGTCCACCTTGCCGCCGACCTTCAGCGTGACCTTGCTGCGCACGCCGGCATTGACGCATGCGGCGACAGCTTCGGGATCGCAAAGCAACACGAGCGCGCCTTGCGCGTTCTGGTTGAGCAATTCGGCAAGAAGCACGGTGCCGTCGGCGGGCGTGCCGCCGCCGACGTTGTCGCCGACATCGACTAGGATGGTGAGTCCTTCGTGCTGGGCGATGGCTTCGCGCACGGCGTCGGGAGTCTTGGGAACTGCACGGGCAAATTCGGCGCGGCGATTCCATGCCAGGTTCGCGACGGTTTCGGCGGCGCGACAGGCGGCTTCGCGGCTTTCACCGATGGCGACGACGGAGAATCCGGCGCGTGGAACATCGGTGTACGGAAAGCCCACGAAGGCGGAGACAGCGAGGACGCCGGGCTGCCGCTCGGCCTCATGCGCGGCGGCGATGATGTCGGCCATGGGAGGGTGCTCGGTGCCCTGTGCCAGGATGTGCGGCAGCATGGGACGCGCGGCAAGGACCATGTGCGGGCGGAGGCTGTCGCGCAGCATGCGGTTGATCAGCGCTGCCGCTTCGCGGCCACGCTCGACTTGATCGACGTGCGGGTAAGTGTCGTAGCCGATAAGGGCGTCGGGCCAGCGCACTATCTCGTCGGTAACGTTGGCGTGGAAGTCGAGGGTGGCGATCAGCGGAACGTCGGATCCGATGGCTTCGCGGACACGGCGAAGGATCTCGCCGTCGGCATCGTCGTAGTTGTCGGAGACCATGGCGCCGTGAAGCGCGAGGAGTACGCCGTCGATCGGGCCGGCGGCTTTGATGCGCGAGATCAGGTCGCCCACAAGTGTTTCGAAGGTGTCGGCGGTCACGGCGCCCGAAGGCATGCCCCAGGCCATGAGCGTGGGAACGGCTTCGAAGCCGAATTGGTCAGCGCCGTCGAGGAAGCCTGCCATTTCGGAGCAGGTGCGGCGCCAGCAGCGAAGAACGTCTTCGCCGAAGTGGGTCTGGCACTCCGCGAAACGCTCCAGCGTCATCGGCTGTGAGAAGAAGGTGTTCGACTCGTGATAAATGCCGCCGACGATGACGCGCATCAGACCCTCGCCTCCAGAAGTGAGCTGTCGAGTTCGGGCTCACTGATGAGCACGATTTCGTTTTCGCGGGCGGCTTCGGAGAGCGAGTCGGGATCCTTGAAGCCATGGCCGGTGACCAGGCAAACGACTGTCGATCCCTCTTGGAGCCAGCCGTCGCGACGCGCGCGAATGCATCCGGCGAGCGCGGTCGCTCCGGCGGGCTCGGGCCAGATTCCTTCTTCGCGCAACATCATTTTTTGCGCGGCAACCGCTTCCTCGTCGGCGACCCCGATCGCGTTGCCGCCGGCGCGATATAGTTCCTGCAAGGCAGTGGTGGCATCAATGTCGAACGGAACGGAGAGGCCGCTGATGCGCGTGGTGCTCTCGACCGGACGAATGTCGTCGCGGTGTTCGCGAAAGGCGGAGACCAAAGTCAAGCAGCCTTCCGGCTGAACGGCGTGAACGCGCGGCTTGCGCGGGAGAGCGGAGAATCCGCGGCTCACGGCGGTGAAAAGTCCACCGCTGCCGACGGGTACGAAGACGTGATCGGCGGCGCCGTTGAGCTGGGCGTGGATCTCGGTGGAAATGCTCTGTACACCGCGCATACTTTCCGGACAGTAGCGGAAGGCCGAGACGACGATCGGAATTCCGTTTTCGTCGGACATGCGGCGCAGGCGCCGGTAAACGCGCTCGGTTACATCGGGCGAGGTGACGAAATCGCGCACGCGGAAGACGCGCGCGCCGTGGGCCTGCATATGCTGCAGCTTCCCCGCGGGAGCGAACTCGTTGACGAAAATGGCGCAGGCGATTCTGTTGCGAGCGCAGTAGGCGGCCAGCGATGCGCCGGTGTTGCCGGAGGAGGTGGCGATGCAGGCTTGAACGCCGCGCTCGAGAAGGCCGGAAACCTCGGCCGCGATGAAACGATCCTTGTAGGAGCCGGTGGGATTGCACATCTCGAGCTTGAAGAAGAGACGGATACCGAGGCGCGGACCGATGCTGACGCTCTCGACCAGCGGAGTATTGCCTTCGCCCATGCTCGCGATGCGCATCAGAAAATGAGGTCACCCTGTCCGATCTGGCGTCCGATGAAGCCACGGCGCGTCTGCTCAATGGCGCAGTCCAGGTGTTTCTGCCCGCCTTGCAAAGTGAAGAGCCCGTGGCCGGGAAAGAGGCCATCAATGTTGAGGCCGGAAAGCTTGGCGAGGTCCTTGCGGTAGCCTTCCATCCCGGAGCCTTCGGCATTGATTACGCCGAGCACGCCGCCGTAAAAGACGACGTCGCCGGTGAACAGCCAGGCCGAGCCGTTGCGGTTCAACAAAAAACAATGCGCGTCGCGGCTGTGACCGGTGACGTGAATGGCGGTGAAATCCAAGCCAACCGCGGAAAAGCGCTCGCCGTCGGACACGGCCTGATCGACCGGGCAGGCCTGAAGGCGGAAGTCGGGCGGATAAACGCCCTGTTCGCGGGCGACGCGAAGGCCGCTGGCTTCTTCGTCCGCGGTCTCCAAAGTGCGACGGCAGGGCTCGGGCGCGATCACTTTGCAGCCGGTGAGCTGACGGATCTGCGCGGCGCCACCGCAGTGATCCATATGGCAATGGGTAACGAGCAGCGCCCGGACGGGAACGTCGGGGAAGTCGGAGTCGAGATTGCGCAGGAGGACGGGGGTATGGGTGCCGGCGCCGGCGTCGATGAGGACGATGCCGTCGCGGCCGCGGATTGCGTAGACGTGGCAGTCGAGTGGACCGGAGATGCCGAATTGCAGGCTTCCGACCAGCGCGAAAACCTCGTTAATGCGCATTATGGTTGTCGACAGTATACCGTACCCTAAGCGGAGTCAAGCCTAAGTGTATTGGATTTAAGGATAAATTATGCTCGACATAAAACATATACTCATGTACTCTGTCGACGGTTTGTAACACGGGTCGTCAATTTGTCGCCCACCCTTCAGGAGTTGATATGCCTAAGCTGCGCGGTGTGGTACCTCCCATCGGAACCCCGGTCACGGAAGCGGACACAGTCGATGAAGCATCTCTTCGCCGTCTGGCGCGGTATCTGGTGGATGCCGGCGTAAACGGAATTCTGGCCAACGGGACGATGGGCGGGTTCGCGTTTCTCACGGACGAGGAGCAGATCCGGGCCGTATCGGTCGTGGTCTCGGAAGTGAATGGGGCAGTACCGATCATGGGCGGTATCGGGGAAACTAGCACCAGCCGGGCGATTCGCAAGGCGCGGCAGATTGCGGCGGAGGGCGTGGACTCGCTCACAATCCTTGCTCCTTATTACTTCTTCGCCAGCCAGGAGAATTTATACGCATATTTCTCCGAAGTCGCCGCGGCGGTCGATCTGCCGATTTTTATTTACGACAACCCGGCGATGACGAAGAACCACATTCATCCCCAGACCGTGGCGAGACTGCGCAACGATATCCCGCACATCGTCGGAATCAAAGAGAGCAACCAGGATTGCCTGAACCTGCAGAAGCTGATCGACCTGAACAAAGCGGATGACTTCACGATCCTTACGGGAAGCGAGTTCCTGATCGTGGTCGGACTGCAGATGGGTTGCGACGGATTTATCGGCGGGCTGCACAACATTTGCCCTCACATTGCGGTGGCGCTGTATCGCGCGTTTGAGGCCGGCGACCTGAAAAAAGCGCGCGCGCTACAGCGGGACCTGGCCGCGACCTGGGAACTGTTCCGTTACGGAAACATCTGGGGCGCGTTCGACGAGGCGCTGCGTTACCTGGGGTTGGCGAACTGCGCCACGGGTGCGCCTTACCGGTCGAAGATCTCGCGCGAGGAAGCCGCGAAGGTACACCAGATTCTCGACCGCTACGTGAAACCGTACCTGTGTGCCGCGGCTACGCGTTAGCCTGAGCCATGCTGGAGAACTTCTGCGGTTCGTGGTAGCGGACCGAGAGGTGAGCCAGCATGATTTCCTCCGCCGTACGATCCGTGTTGCCGCGGATGAAGTCGTACAGCGGGCGGTGCGAATCGAGCACCATTCTCAACTTGTCGCTCCGCAACAAGGTGCGGACGGAATGAGCGAACAGCGGCAGCGTGAGGCTGGTCAGGACTTTCTCCAAGTACTCGTTGCCGCTGTAGCTCCAAATGGTGCGATGGAATTCGAAGTCGAAGCGGGCCGAGAGCTTGGTCGGGGTGGGCTCGGCGGTTTCCATCTGCTCCAGCAACTGTTCGAGACGTTTCTCGCGCTGCGGGGTGAGGTTCTTGCGGGCCAGTCGCAGGGCTTCGGCCTCGAGCACGACGCGAAGGCTGTTCACCTTCTGGATGTCTTCGTCGTCGAGAGTGACGACGAACATTCCGCGTCGGGGAATGTTGACGATGAGCGACTGCTCCTGGAGCTGCTGAAGGGCTTCGCGGATTGGGGCGCGGCTGACGTGGAGGTCGCGCGCGAGCTGGCTTTCGTTCAGCCGTTCCCCGGGTTGGATCTTCCCGCTGAGGATAGCGTCAGTAATGAGCTCGACGGTTCGGTTCTTAAGCGTGCCACTGGTTTTGATCGGCTGCAGAAAGCTGTTGTTGCGCATTTGGGCCTCGGACGGGGAAAGCTGTACTTTGTCGACAGTAGCTCGTAAGCCATTTAGTGTCAAGCTTTTCGAGCAGAGAAACATGCGAAAAAAAGCGACACTCTGGGGGCCGGGAGACGGGAAGCCAGTGAGCCAGTTCTTCCAATTTTGAGAGACCGGATATGAAGGCAGGAAGGTACATCCACGACGGTAAAGTGCGGCCATTCTTGGTCTTACCGTCGGGAGAGTTGGTCGACTGGCGAACGGTTGCGACCGACTGGGCGCCGCCACAGGTTCGCAAAGTCGTTGGGCAGGCGCTGGACAGCGGAACGGACGCCGATTTTCTCGCTGCCCTGCCGATATTGGAAGAGTACCTGGCCGGCGAAGGTAATGAGGTGAGCGCCGCCGGTGGTGACATCCTGGGCGGCGGCCGATTGGCACCTCCACTGATACCCCGCAATTTCCTCTGCATTGGACTGAACTACCTCGACCACGCGCGAGAATCGAAGATGGAATTGCCGGTGCGCCCGCTGCTGTTCGCGAAAACCGCGAACGCGATTTCCGGCCATGGCTTTTCCATTGCGACACCAAAGGGAGCGGAACAGCTCGATTTTGAAGCCGAGCTTGCGGTGGTCATCGGGCGGCGTTGCAGCCGGGTGGGTGCGACGGAAGCGCTGAAGTACGTGGCGGGGTATACGTGTGCGAATGACATTAGCGCGCGAGATTTCCAGTTTGCCGACGGGCAGTGGTACCGCGGGAAGAGCTGCGACGGCTTCGGGCCGCTGGGACCGTGGCTGGTGACCGCGAGTGAGATCCCGGATGCACGGAACCTGCGGATCTCGTGCCGAGTGAACGGCGCGACGATGCAAGACTCGACGACGTCGAACCTGATCTTTGGCGTGCCCGAGCTGGTGGAATTCATATCCAGTTACATCACGCTCGAAGCAGGTGACGTAATCGCCACCGGCACGCCGCCGGGTGTCGGATTCGCGCGCAAGCCGCCGGTCTACCTGCGCCCCGGCGACGTGGTGGAGGTCGAGATCGAGCGGATCGGCATCCTTCGCAACACGATACAAGCTTAATGGAGCAGCAAGAATAATGTCGCGCGGCAGTGAGACTGGAGGAACTGAACCGAAGCCGCCGGACTTTCCCGAAGACAGCGACGGCAGCCGCCGCTGCATTGCCACTATCGAAGGCGGGGACGGCGTTAACCGCGCAGATCACCAAAGTGCGCCGCCCGTCGCGCGCAGCAGTACCGCCGCAGATGGTGGAGATCCCGAACTACATGGTCTATGCGCCGCTGCCGGATGGGTCGATTCTCGGATTGCTCGGCGCGCTGGAAAAAGACCCCGAACGGCGCGTTGAGCGGCGGCGGAAGCCTGCAACCGGGCCGATGGCACGATCTCGCCTTCGCGTGGGACGTAGATGCGCAGCAATGCCGGGTGTCGGCCAACGGAAGAAATGTCGCGCTCCTGAAGACGCAGCGCGAATCCGTCGGGCCATCGTACTTGCGGGTGCGATTGACGGCGCTGGGCATAGACCGTGCTGGAATGCTGGTCGAATCGGTATCGTGTGACGTGAGCAGCAGTTGGACGTAACTTGGGGGAACCATGCGCGTCGTCGTGTGCCTGTTGGTCTTGCTCGTTGCCATCGGCTGTGTGGCCGCGGACCAGGTGTTCCTGGCGAATGGCGATCGCATCAGCGGCGACATACGGATTAACGCGGACACGATCGTCGTCACGTCGGAGGTGCTGGGGACGGTGAAGGTACCGCGCGCGGCGGTATCGACGATCATGCTGGATGAACCAAAGGCAATTTACGTCGCGGGAAAAGCGGTGAAGGCGAGTTCAATCCGGTTCGAAAGCGGGAGTGTTTCAGTTCGCGTTTCCGGCGGCGAAGTGGCGACCGCGCCGGCAGCGGCCTTGAGTTCCACCGCGCTGGTCCCGCCCACGAGGCCGGCTCCGGCACAGTTTCTGAGGTCGTGGAGCGTGTCGCTCGACGCGGGTTTCACTACGGCGCGCGGCAATACTTCCCTGAACAACCTGAACTTCGCGGTGAACGCCGAACAAACGACAGACCGGCGCAGGTTGAAGCTGTCATTCACGTCGCTGCTGGCGCAGACGGGAACGGCCGGGAAGCCGGTTACGACGGCGGCCGTGATCCGGAGCGGCGCACGGTATGAGTTCAATGTTTCGAACCGGATGTTTGCCTTCGGCATGCTCACCTTCGATTCCGACCAACAACGCGCGCTCGATCTTCGGTCGGTAGTCGGCGGCGGAGTTGGGCGCCGCGTGGCGGACACGACCGCCGCGACGCTGGACATCTTTACGGGCGCGAGCTTCAACCGCGAATCATTTGTGCGATTCCCGCCGCTGTCGTCGGGCGAGGTGCTTAGCGGCCAGGAATTGACATATCGATTCAACAGCAGGACGTCGATCACGGAGCGACTTGTCGTCTTTCCGAACTTCACCAGTCCGGGAGATTTTCGCATCACCTTCGATTCGACTGCGTTGCTGAAGCTGAACAATTGGCTGGGATGGCACTCAAGCGTCAGCGAGAGATACTTCACCAGCCCGGTGAACGTGGCGCGGAACAACGACGTGATCGTCACGACCGGGATCCGAATAACGCTGGCGGGCGAAACGCGAGCGTTCAAGCCGCGGTCGAAGATCGCGCCCCTGAGCAATTGATCTACCCGCGGGAGATCTGGTCGATGTACCAGCGGTCGAAATTTCGCAACCGTACTCGATGCTCGCGTAGGAGGGCGGTAACCGAGTGCAGCGTGCCGGGACGAAAAGGCTTTCCCTCCGTAGACAAGCCGAGCGTCCTCCAGCGCTCTTCCTGTTCGGCCTGGCGGGCGCGCGCGCGTTCGGCGCCGGTGGCGGAGGTTGCGTTGGCGGCGCTGATCACGGCTGCACAATATTCCCGATGCGATCCGGGGCAGTGGTAACACTCGCGCGCGTTCTCGTCGATGAGTTTTCAGTTCGCCTTCACCTCGTAATTGCGGGACGCTGGCCGGAGTCCAGGTCTGGAGCATAGCGAAGACGAGCGCCGGATGGCTGTTATCGGCGGAGTCGAACTCGGGCACTGGAAGCAATGGTGGCGGGCCGGGAGCGATTTTCGTCTCAACCGATGCGGGCGCAACGTGGTCGCCGATCACAAACACGGGTTCGGCGTACAGCGGGCCGGGAAGGACGATGCTTGCGGTAGGCGTTGCCGGCGCCTCGGTGGTGTACGCGTTTGCCGCATCGTGCAACGATGCGCGGTACGCGGCTCCGAACTGCGACACGGACCAGTGGGACCTGTTCCGTTCGAGCGACGGAAGCCAGAACTGGACTGCGCTTGGGCTGCGCAGCAAGGCGCCTACAAACCCGCTGCAATACGGTCAGCCAGACATGAACGTCAAGGACCGCCGGGCTGGTACAACCAGATGCTCGGCGTCGATCCGACAGATCCGAATCCGAACACGGTCTACATCGGCGGCGATCTCACCACGGACAAAGCACCCATGGCGGGCAGACGTGGACAATCATGACCAACTGGGCGAACGGCTACTACGGCCTGCCCTGCGTTCACGCCGATTGCTATGCGATTACCGTTCGCCACAACGCCATCCGGCCAAATAATTCTCTACGGAACAGACGGAGGCGTGTTCGTCAGCACCGCAGGCTCCACGTGCGACGCCAGGCAATACTGATTGCAACGGGCGAGGTCAGGAGAATGTTGCACGGGCTAGCAGAGTCACTGTTGAAGTAGCTGCTGAGTTATGGAGCACCGAGACTTAGCAAGGCTGAAACGGAACTGAAACTGAAATTGAAACTATTTTTTCTTTAGCTGCTGCTTCCATCCCAACACTCTGGCCTTATTTCCCTCCGCTTCGGCTTCCGGGACCATGCCCTTCTTCTGGTAGAGGATGGAAAGCGAGGTGTGGGCCAGCACGTCGTCGGGGTCGAGTTCCGCGATGCGGTTGGA
>Ga0070741_10010363_pt1 | contig 17647 bp, 19 predicted proteins | sample Coa_R1_4_FD_66440 | JGI IMG/M metagenome (GOLD analysis project Ga0070741, IMG submission 66440) | Surface soil microbial communities from Centralia Pennsylvania, which are recovering from an underground coalmine fire - Coalmine... | ecosystem: Environmental > Terrestrial > Soil > Unclassified ...
CCGGTCTGGCACTGCTCGATGCGCGCCGCCCCCGAGGACCGCCTGCTCTCCGACGCGGAATGGGCCGGTATCGCGCGGGATGTGATGCGCCGCACCGGGCTGTGCCCGCGCGGGGACGAAGACGACGCGGTGCGCTGGATCGCGATCCGCCACGGCCCGGACCACATCCACCTGGTGGCGATGCTGGCCCGCCAGGACCGCGCCCGGCCCCGGCTGTGCAACGAGCGGTACCGGGTCCGGGACGCCTGCCTGGCCGCGGAGCAGCGGTATGGTTTGCGGTCCACCGCCCCGGCCGACCGCACCGCGGCCCGCCGCCCCACCCGCGCCGAGACCGGCAAAGCCGAACGCCAGCACCGGAGCGAGCCGGCCCGGCTCACCCTGCGCCGCCACGTCTCCACCGCCGCCGCCTCAGCGGCCAGCACCGACGAGTTCTTCGACCGGCTGGACCAGGCCGGGGTGCTGGTCCGGCTCCGCTACAGCACCACGAACCCCGGCCAGGTCACCGGGTACGCCGTCGCGCTCCCCGGCGACACCACCAAGGCGGGGGAACCGGTCTGGTACGGAGGCGGCAAGCTCGCCGCCGACCTGTCGTGGCCCAGACTCCAGCAGCGGTGGACCCGCCCCGCCCGGCCCGACACGCCGCTGACGGCCGCCGAGGCCGACGCCTTGTGGGAGTACGCCGCCCGCACCGCCGCCGACGCGACGGACCGGATCAGGTTCTACATCGCGGCCGGGAACCCGGCCGCTGCTGCCGACGCCGCGTGCGCCGCCTCGGATGCGCTGCATGTGGCCGCCGCCGCGCTGGGCAGCCGGACCCTGCGCCGCGCCGCCGACGAACTCGATCGTGCCGCCCGCCAGCCCTTCGGGCGGATACCCGCCCCGACCCTGGCCGGGAACCAGCTCCGTCACGCCGCCCGGCTCATCTCCGCCTACGCCTACCTCACCGAAGACCGCACCCTCACCCCAGTCGTGCTGCTCGTCCGCCTTGCCGCGCTCGCTGAGGCCGTTGCGGAGCTGCGCGAGTCCCAGCAGCGCGCCGCCCAGGCCGCAGCCGCGCTGCGCGCCGCCCGGCACCTGCGCACCGCCACCAGCCCACCCCCGACTGGTCGGCCACCAGGCAGGCCCGCCGCCACCACCTCACCCCCGCCCAGACAATCGCGGCCACGCCCGGCCACCGCCGCCGGGCTGGCTGCGCTCAGCTTTCCCAGCACGTCTCGTCCCCGCCATCCTGCACCAGGCCAGCCCGGCCCGGGCCCGCACGACCTACCGCCACGCCGACCACCGCCACCACGGCCACGTGGACCCACTCGCTGACCAGAACCTGGGCAAACCGGCTGCTCCGCTGTCCACCAGCGGAGCAGCACCCGGCCACGGCTGGGACAAGGTGGGCCATGTGCTGGAAGCCCGCCCTGAACGCCTTTGCCATCACCTTTGGCGACCGGTTTTCCGGCCGCCGAAACCTGCTAACTGAACCGCCGGGAAACACCGTTGGCGAGATAGTCCGAGATAGTCCCAGATAGTTTCCCCTTGGCAGACCCCGCGGTTCCGAGGCCGTCAGCCGGTCTTGATGACCGAGACTGAGTTGTCATCTGAGTTGGTGACGTAGGCGGTGTGGGTGGCGGAGTCGACCGTAACGTCGTGTGGATCTCTGTGGACAGGGATGGTGGCGGTGACGGTGTTGGTGGCTGTGTTGATGACCGAGACCGACTCGCTATTGTCACCTGAGTTGGTGACGTAGGCGGTGTGAGTAGCGGGGTCTACCGCCACGGCGTCCGGGCCTATGCCGACGGTGATGGTGGCGGTGACGGTGTTGGTGGCTGTGTTGATGACCAGGACCGAGTCGCCGCCGACGTTGGTGACGTAGGCGGTGCGGGCAGCAGGGTCGACCGCCACGGCATATGGATCCATGCCGACAAGGACGGTGGCGGTGACTGTGTTGGTGGCTGTGTTGATGACCGAGACCGACTCGTCACCTGAGTTAGCGACGTAGGCGGTGTGGCTGGTGGGGTCGACCGCCACGGCGTCCGGGCCTTTGCCGACGGCAATGGTGGCCTTAGCGGTGACGGTGGCGGCGTTGGTGGCTGTGTTGATGACCGAGACCGAGTCGCCACCGTAGTCGGCGACGTAGGCCGTGTGGCTGGCGGGGTCGACCGCCACAGCGTCCGGGACTTTGCCTACGCTGATGGTGCCGGTGACGGTGTTAGTGAGGGTGTTGATGACCGAGACCGAGTTGTCGTTTGCGGTGGCGGTGTATGCGGTGTGGGCGGCTGGGTCGACCGCCACAGCGACTGGCCAGCCGCCGACAGGGACGGTGGCGGTGACGGTGTTGGTGATGGTGTTGATGACCGAGACCGAGTTGTTATCCCAAGTGGTGACGTAGGCGGTGTGGGCGGCTGGGTCAACCGCCACGGCGTCAGGGAAGCCGCCGACGGCGATGGTGGTGGTGGTGGAGGCGATAGCGGATATGCGCGCTGAGGGCTGTGCCGGGCGCTGCATCGTCTTGACGATCAGGTATGACAGCACTGCGGCGACGGCGACGGCGGCTCCTGCCAGCAGGATGAGGCGTTTGCGGCGCCCGGTGGGGCGTGGCCCTACCTGGGGCCATACCTTTTGTAGTACGTCTGCGCCGATCGCGTAGCTGTCGTTCGACGATGTTCCTGACTCGGCGATGATTCCGACTACCCGGCCGGTGGAGTCTTCGATGACGGGCGTGCCGCTGAACCCGGGTTGCACGCGCAGTGCGGAATCGGGCGTCGAATCCAGATGCAGCCAACCGTTGGCGACCCGGCCCCTGACGGTGACAGAGACCCAGGAGCCATCCGGCCGTTTGGAGGGATAGCCATACACCCGCCCCTTAGAACCAGGTCGTGGGTGGTAGGCGGCGAGTTGGGCAGGGAAGGCCCCATCGGGCAGTGATCTATCCTCAATAATCAGGCCCGCGACATCCTCGCCCACCGCATCAGGTTCCGGCGGAGGAGGCCGCCATACTGCCACGCGCGCCGTCAGTATCTTTTGCGACGCGTCGCCGCGCAGGAGCGGAAAGACGATACGCACCGGGTTAGCCGACTGCTTCTGCTCGTACTGATCAAGCCCGAGCGCCGTGTTCACCACATGCGCGCACGTCACGACATTCTTGGGGTCTACTAGCGTGCCTAGCCCCGCGGTCTCGTTGTCGTCAGGCCCTAGGAACCGGACAATGAACGACTCAGGCTCCGTCACCGCTATATCCTCGCGCCGGCCAGTCCATCGATACCGTCGTCCCTCGGGCTGTCCCAGCTATTGGCCGCCGTTGTCGTTAGCGCCGTTCCACGTCATCGTTACCGTGAAGTGGACCTCGGCGCTGCCCTTGGCCACCACGACCCCGGATTCCGCCGTCACGGTCAGGCCGAACTCTATTGTGGCCTCATCTGGTGACAGCGCCCGGAGCCTGCCGGTCACGGCCTTCAGCCCCGGGATCACCTTGTCCAGGGCGGATTCGAGCGTTTCTCCGGTGCTCTTGAGCCGTTCCTCCGCCTTGTGCAGCCTCTTCTCAGGCGCCGCCAGCTCCAGGCCGCCCTCCCCGCCCGGACTCGCCGCTTCGACCGCCAGCACACCACCATCACCAAGCGGATAACTAAGAACACCGGCCAACGTCAGTCACCTTTCCGCCCCAAAGACGCGTTTCCCTGACCGGAGCGTACACGATTGTCCTGAATACATAGGAAGTATCCGATAAAACCGTCTCTCCAGGCACACCGTGGATAGCATGTGGTTTCTCGCGGTGGCGCGTATACCGGCAGCGGGAATGTATCCCATAAATGATCATGGCTGGCTAAGAGATTCCATCCCCTGTGAACGCGGCCACCGCCGGTGACGAGCGATTCCAAATCATTAAGATCCGCTGGGGGTATGCGTGAATATCTATTCTAAAGTCGGCAGTCTGCTGACGAAGGCGGCCACGGGGGCAATCATTGCGACGGGAATCGCTATCAGTCAGGCCGGGTCCTGGGGAACGGGCCTCGCGCGAGCGAGTACCCATCAGGTGACATTGCAGTACTCATGTACATTCCCCATCATCGGTGCCGTGCCGATCACCGGAGTGGTCAGCTGGGATTTCCCGGACGCGGTAACGGTCGGCAAGCCCACACTCCCGGCTCCCTTCACCGTGACCGCTCAAGTGCCGTCCTCCTATGTCGAAGCGGCGCACAGGTTCCTCGGCATTGCTTCGGCTAGCGGGTCCGGAGAGGGATCGGTCATGGTGATCGCCCCCCAAGGAGATATACCTCTCTCGATACCGGCTAGCGTGCCCAGCACGAGCGTGCCCGCGACCGGTCCGATCACCCTCGTGATCACCAGTACATTTCCCTCCCTCACCCCCACCCAGCCCGGTGTCGCGAAGGTCAGATTGGGCACCATCACCATCCACATCACCCCGCGAGACGCGGACGGCAATGTCACGTTCCTCGGGACTGTCAACTCGACGTGCACGCCGGACCCGGGCCAGAACAACCTCATGGCGTCAGTCCTGATCAACCCGGCACCGCGGATCGCGGAACCCGCCCCGCACCCGACCCCGGTCAAGTCGAGCCGGACTCCTTACAGATCCACGCTGCCGCCTTCAGCGTCCACGCTGCCGCCTTCCCCGTCCCCTACGCATTACGCTCCCGCGCCGACGCACACGCTCCCCGCTCCCCTTCCGGATCCCGGGCCGAGCGGGAAGGACATCGCGATCATCAGCGGATCGGCGCTCGCGGTGGCAGCAGGCGCCGCCGGACTGCGGTTGCTGCTGAGGTGGCGGACGCGGCACCGGCTCTAGGGCGGATAGACGTGCCACCCATCCCGCGCTGGACCTGAGATTCATGAACGGACACTCGTGAGATCGGGGGCTGCTCTCGCTGCCTGCGCGCATGGCGTGATGACGGGCTCAGTGTTCTTGATCGCGCTCGCGGTTAAGGCCGAACATTGCGAGGCAGGGTGTGAGGCCGGTGATTACGGCTGTTGTGCCGTCGTGGTTTTGCTGCCAGGTGCGGCGGTCCAGGCGGAGCCGGTATTCGGTGGTGCGTCCGGTGTCTTCGCGGTAGACAAGGTGCTGTCCGTTGCCTGTGTAGCCGAGCTTGCGGGAGACCTGCTCCGAGGCGTGGTTGCCGTCGAGGTACTCGGTGCAGGCTTCCTCGGCGCCGAGGTGACCGAAGGCCAGTTCTAGCACGGCGAGGCGGGCCTCGGTGCCGTATCCGTGGCCTTGCTCGCTGCGGGTCACCCAGGACCCGGTGCCGACCGAGCGGACGCGGGCGAAGTCGCTGGCCCACATGTCCTGGATGCCGATGGGCCGCCCGTCGAGGTAGATGGCCAGTGGCAGGTGCCAGCTCTCTGGGTTCCAGTGGGCCAGGGCGCGCCAGTACCGCTGGAAGAATTGCCGTTCCATGTCCGGTGACGGCTGGTACATCCACGGCAGGTGGAGTTGCGGTTCGCCGGTAGCGGCGATGGTGCGCGCGGATCGGGCCAGCTCGCCTAGGTCGTCCTCGCGTGGCAGCCGCAACCGGAGCCGGGGTGTCTGGATGAGCAGGCCGAAGACCGGCCACAGGTCAGCGAGCTGATCCAAGGCAGTCATCTCCCTTCAGCCAGGCTCCGGGACCAAACTCGTGGCCAGCGGGTTTGAGCGCGGTGGCCGGCTGGCCGGTCCTGACATCGTCACCGGTATTGAGCTGAGCGTAGTGCGCCGCGCCCAGGGCGACGCGCGCTTGCGCCGTGTCGCTGCGAGTACGTAGGGGTATGGAGAAGCCGGCGTCCCCGGCCATCGCGGTCACGCAGGCCGGGGACGGCGGCTCAGCGGGTCACGATGCGGTGAGTTCTACGGTGGTCTCTGCGCGGAGCGCGAAGTTGTCCTGCATGCCCTTGTCGCAGCGGGTCTCCTGGACGATGAGCCCGGCGTTGACTGCGGCGAGGTAGGCATCAACCTCGCCGGGGTCCAGGCCGAGGCCCAGGCCGGGGCTTTCGAGCCGGAGGCTGGTCGCTGCCCGTTCGCTGGGCTGGTGTGTCATGAGTGGTTCCTCCTTGTGTTGTGGGATGCGTGGGATGGGAACGGTCAAGGGGCCGGCAGTCAGCCCTCGGACAAGGCCACCGCGACCGTGATGTGCTGGCCGTGTTCGAGGGGGACGACGGAGCAGGTGAGCCAGCCGGGGACCACGGCGTGCGCGCCCGGCACGGGGGTGAGGAGGAACTGCCGCCCCCACGGCAGGCCGGGCATGGCAGTCCCCGCGCTGCCAGCCCTCGGGTCAGCGAAGGCCAGGCAGCCCGATTCGGAGTGTTCCGGGGCGGGGCTGGCGGCCAGGACTGTCCATCCGGCGTAGCGCGCCTGGCTGGAGAACGCGGGCTGGTCATAGCCGCCGCGCCAGAGCTGGATCTCGATCCGGCAGTCAGTGACCTCCGGGGCGCCCTCGGCGGCAGCGAGCGCGTTCATCGAGGTGAGGAACTGTTCTTCCAGCAGATGCAGGTCAGATACGGAGGCGGGCGGGAGCACCCGGCAGCGTTCCCCATCGTCAGCAGCGGCGGTCGCGGCGGCGGTGGGGATGATCCCGGTCACGTCGGCGCGGGTGATGATCAGACCGGTCTTCCAGTAGCGGGCGACGGTCCCCGTGGTGGGGAGGGTGGCGGTGGTCATCGTGCCGGGCTCCAGGTCTTGTCGTAGGCGACGTTCCAGGCGATGCAGATCCGCAGGCTGTCCCCGGTGGCCGTGGCCTGCACCGAGTGCGGCAGCCAGCCGGGGAAGGCGACCATCCGGCCGGGTACCGGCCGTATCCGCTGGACGCCGCCCGATGCCTGGCGGGCGATCGCGGCCGGGCGCGGGTCGAGCAGTTGCAGGTACCCGGCGTCGCTGCCGCTGCCGGGGCTGCCTGCTTCGACGTAGTACACGCCGCTCCAGGCCGAGTCGTGGTGGGTGTGCGGACGCAGGCTGCCGCCGCTGCGGTACACGACCGCCCAGGCTTCAGCCTCGATGCCGCACGAACCGACCTCGCGGGCCGCTTCGCCCAGCTCGGCGCGGGTCAAGGCGGTCACGGCGTCGGTGATCCTGGCCCGCACCCATCCGATAGCCGGATGTTCCCAGGTGAGCAGGTTCTGCGAGCTTTTGACGGCGTTAATGCCGCCGAACAGCGCGGCGTCCGGGTCGGTCTGTTCAGCTTCCAGGATCATCGCCCGCAACTGCGGGTTGTGCAGGTCAGCGCCGTCGAAGTCGGCCTGGAAGACCGGGGTGCCCCAGGCCAGCAGCGGGCGCACTCCCGGAAGTGTCATGGACGGGACGGTGGTTGTGGTGGTCAAAACGCCTCCTTCAGTCGCTGGGCGATCAGGGTTCCGGTCTCGGTCAGGTCCCCGCTGACCGTGCCGGCCAGGTCCAGGCAGCTGGTGCCGTAGCGGGTCAGGGCACGGACGCGGCTTGCTGCCCATGAGCTGTGGTCGTGCTGGTAGAAGCGGATCAGCATGGCGGCGACGTGCGCCGCGCCGAGTACCTCGGCGGGGCTGCGGTCGCGGGTGCCGGACGGCAAGGTGACGGTGGCCGCGTCGGGGAGCTGGAGCGGCCAGGTGTCCTGGATCAGGTACAGCCACTGGTGGGCCAGCTCGTGCAGCACCTGCTCGGCCAGCTCCCGGCCGGTGGCGAATGCCTCCTCGGCCAGCAGCACATGCTGGGGCCAGTCCCGCGATGACGCTGAGATCGCGCCGCCTGCCGGGGACAGCCGGGCGTACCGGACCGGCAGCGCCAGCAGCATCCGCCACGGCGGCATCACGGCCGCCACTGACGCGAGTGTCCTGGTGAGCTGCTCGCTGCGCGAGGTGGTCAGCGGCAGGGCCGGCATCGGCGTGGACGCGGTGCTGAGCATGAACGCGCGTGCCGGGCTGAGCCAGTCTTCTGCCCGCGCTGCCGGCATGCCGTCGGTGAGGCCGCGACGGCTGGCGTCGGCGTACCGGACGGCGGCGGTTACGGCCAGCAGACGGCGCGTGGCGAAACCGTCATCGAGGAACGGCAGGCCGCCCAGGTCGGCAAGGCACGGCGCTGAGACGGTGACGGTCATGATGCCGCCGTGGCGTGCGCCGAGGTCAGGGACCGGGCCGCCAGGTACCGGCTGGCACTGGCCGGCTGGTCATCCAGCCCGGCGGTGATGACCGCGATCCCGGCGCGCCGGCCGGTTTGCAGGCACGGCAGCGGCAGCACGGCGGCCGGGTCGAATACGAAATACCGTTCCGGCGGGCAGGTCATCCGTGCGAGCAGCGGGGGGCCGCACGCGAGGCCGTTATAGGTGTCGAAGCTGAACCGCGGATGGCCGATGTCGAAGTCGTGCACCAGGGCGACGGCGCTATCCAGCGTGTCCAGTTCGGCCAGCAGCGGCCAGTCCTGGTCCCAGTGGGCGTCCAGGAACGCGAACGTGCGCTCGTACTGCGGGCACGCCCTGGCCAGCAGCGCTGGGGAATCCTCGCAGGTCACGGTGACGTTCGGGCATGCGGCCAGGCGGCGCGCGGTGAACGCGCAGAACCCCGGATCGATGTCGCAGGTGTGGACCGGCAGCTGGGGATAGCGGCGGGCGAGGTAGGCGGTGGTGTCGCCGAGGAAGCAGCCGGTCTCGGCGATCGCGTCACAGCCGTAGCCGGTGATCAGCTCATCGGCCAGCAGCGCCACCGCGATGTCGAACCCGAACGGGCCGCCCCCGTCCGATAGGCGGCATGCGCCCGCCCGCCAGGTCCGGTAGAACACGTCGGCTGTCCGGCTGGTCCTGTCCTGCACCATCCGGTCTCTGCTCCTGCCAGCCGGGGTGTTGGCGTCGGTCATCGCCCTGCCCTTGCTTCTCGGTCGGTTCCGCGAGCGTGTCGCGCGGCGTCTACCAGTGCCCAGACCGCCTTCCCGCCGCCGTGGTGCTGGAAGTGACCCCATCGGGTGCTGAGGGTGTCCACGAGCAGCAGGCCACGGCCGTTCTCGGCGTCGTCACTGACGCGCATCGGTATCGGAGGCAGCGGGCTCGCGTCCCATACCAGGATCAGAAGCTGTGTCCGGTCGCCGAGCAGCCACAGCCGCACCGGGGCGGCCTGACCGTCCGCCTGCGTGATCTGGACCGCGTTGGTCACGATCTCGGAGACCAGCAGTTCGGCGCTATCAGTCAGGCCGGTGAGGCGCCATTCCCAGAGCAGGTGCCGCGCGTGCAAGCGCGCGCATGGCACCGCGCTGGGCAGCGCGCCCAGCTCCAGGAAACTCCGCAGCGGCCAGCGGGCAGTAACGTCAGCTCCCTGAGCATCAAGGAGCGGCGGAATCTGCACCGCAGTCCGGTCAGCGGCATGACGAGCGTGCCCGCCCGCGTCGGACTGCCTAGTGATCTTGTACGCCTCATCCTGGTGAAAGCGCAGGTCGTTGAGCGCCCGCGTGATCTGCGCGCTGTCCGCGGTCATGGCTGCATGTCCGGGAACTTCCCGTTCACCCGCGCGACCGCCTGCCGTGTCGTCTGGTGAGCCACCTTTGGTCGTCTCCTGCGATTGTGGTGACTGGCCGGGCACAACGGTCTTCCCGCGCTGTTCTGCTTTCCCGCGCTGTTCTGCCCGTGTCCCCTGACGCTAAGGAGGCACCGGAAAGGAGGTCAAAGAGGTTGCCCAGGTTTGCCCCCGGCTAGCCGAGGTCGTTCAGCGCCGCCGTGATCAGGTCCCGTGCTGCCCTGCCGGACAGAGCTATGCGGGCCAGGTCGGTGAAGTCGCGGATGTACATGCTGATCTCGCGGGGCTGGGTCACGGTCAGCACGCCGGAGACGAGTTCCACGCTGACGAGGTCTTCGTCGAACATCACGAACCCTTCGCGCGGGAGTACCTTGCGGCGATCAGCTCCCAGCGGGATGACTCCCAGCCACACCGTGGGCATGCGGGTGGTCTCGCGCAGGTGCAGCAGCTGACGCCGCAGGGTCTGCGGCTCGCAGAACCGGTACCGCAAGACCGGTTCCTCGATGACGAACATGAACCGGTGCCCGGCCTGGGTCAGCACTTTCTGCCGGCCGGTCCGTTCGGCGACGGCTTCGGTCACGTCATCCCGGTGGACCCCTTGCCGGTCGCGGGCGTCCTCCAGCAGGGCGGCGGTGTAGTCGGCGGTCTGCAACAGGCCGGGAACGATCTTCGGCTGGTAGGCGCGCACTAGTGCCGCACGTTCGTATCGCGGGCGGACGGATTCTTGCGCTTTGCGGAGCCCGGCGCGGTTCAGCCGCTGGTAGGACACCCACATCCCGGCCACGGCACGTTGTTCGGCGAGCAGTTCCTCGGCGCGTTCGGGTGAGGTGCCGCACACCCGGCACCAGGTTCGCACGTCGTCGCTGGACGGCGGCCTGATACCGTGCTCTATCTTGCTGACCTTCGACACGCCGTGCCATCCCGCCCTGGCGGCTAGGGCACGGCCGGTCAGGCCCGCCGCCAGCCGGATGTCGCGGAGCTGGTCAGCGAGGGCCTGCCGCGCCTGCTGGGCGCTGGAGGAAGACGAGGATGGCACGGCTGTCGGCGTGAGCAGGCTAGATCCGGTACTCCTGGTGCGGTATCGCGAGCCGCCACACGGCCTCGAACGCCGACCTGCACGCCTGGACCACCCCGGCGTCGTCGCTGTACTGACTGCCCTGGAACTCGCCGTCTCCGCCGAACAGGGTGAACCGGACGAGGCGGTCATCGAATGCCCAGTACGGGTTACCGGGCAGCGCCAGGGTGGACGCCAGCCGCCGGGGCAGCCACCGGACCTGCTCGCCAGCAGCGATGTTGACAGGTCCGGTCAGCCAGTGCTCCCAGCGGACGTAATCCGAGACCGGCTCGGAAACGACCCGCGCCCGGCGCACGTTCACGCCCCGGCAGACGGCCGTCGCGACGACATCGGTGTAGGCCCGGTACTGCTGAGCAGATTCCTGCGCGTCGGCTCGCCCCGCGAGCCACGCCTGGTACGCGGCGTCGGATGTCCGGTGCACGTCGTGGATTTCCAGGTGTACCGCCGACGACGTGCAGTCGGCCAGCAATTCAGCGAACGTGGGCTCTCTCTCGCCGGGTGCGTACGTCCTCGTCAGGCCGGGGATGCCCGCCAGCGGGGAAGCGCCGCCTGCCGCGTTCGTAGCCGCCATTGACTGCCTCCAAGATGATCGACGCCATGCGCGCCGGAAGCATGACGACCGACTCGGTGTCCAGTATCCGGCTGTCGGAGTTGATCCACGCCAGCACGTCCGGATCGGTGACCGTCTCGCCCTGCATGTAAAAGTCGCCGGTCTCGGGATCGACGAACACTGCCGGGCACTGATCATCCGGGTTGTCGGGATCGACGCCCACGAAATCTAGCCGCATCTCATCCTCCTGTGTCGGAAGTTTGCCCTACGTAGCCCCTCCACTTCCGGGACTGTGCCTCTGCGGCCCGCTGACGGTCAACGGAACAAGGGGTGCAACCCCCGTGTGCGCCTGCCTCCGGCAACTCGACGTCATGCCGCAGCCGGCCTAGCGTAAGAATGCCGGGCCCACGAGGCTGCCCCTCCGCGCTGGAGGCGACCCGAACCGTGACCAGCCAGACCCTCAACCACGAACTGGAAGCGCTGATAGCCGAGGCTAGGCTTTCCCACGCGGCCCTGGCGCGGAACGTCAATCACCTTGGCGGCGTGCGCCACGGGCTACGCCTGGCCTACGACTACCGGTCGGTCGGCCGGTGGCTGCGCGGCGCGATCCCTGACCCTCCCGCACCCGAACTCATCGCCGCAGCTCTGGCTCATGCGCTCGGCCGGCCCGTCGAACCGCATCACCTCGGCTTCGCCAGTGCCGGGCAAGCCAGGCAGAGCCTGGCGCTGCCAGCTACCGCTGCCGGTACGGTGGCAACCGTGACCGGACTCTGGAAGGACGCCATGGACCGCCGCGCCATGCTGCACGGCAGCGCCGCCTTCGCCGCGGCGCTGGCGCTTGAGGCCGCGGTTGACTGGCGGTTCGCGCCAGCACCGGGCACATTGCGGCGCGATCGCGGGACCGTCCAAGTCACCGACGCCGATGTTGAGCGGCTGAACACTGCGCGCCGCCGGTTCCGGCAAATCGACCACATCAACGGCGGCGGGCACGCGCTGACAGCTATCGAGAACTACCTGCACACCGAGGTATCGCCGCTGCTGGCAGGCCGCTATTCCGGCAGGGTCGGCCGTGACCTCTTCCGGGCCACCTCGATGCTCGCCGAAGTCACCGCCTGGATGGCAATGGATGCCGGATATCACGGACTCGCGCAGCGCTGCTACACCCAGGCGGCAGCACTGGCCAGCCACGCAGGAGACACCGCCTACGGCGCGCTGGTCACCGAGCACCTCGCTACCCAGGCCCTGTTCCTGGGGCACACCCGCACCGCCGTGCGGCTCGCCCGCACGGCCCGCGACGGCGGCGGGCGCGCGATGCCGCCCGCCCTCACCGCCCGGATAGCAGTCACCGAGGCCCGCGCTCACGCGCTGCTCGGCGATTCCCATGAGACCCTCCGCGCGCTCCGCGCTGGCGAACAGGCGATGAACCGAGCAGACTCCACTCGTGATCCGGAGTGGCTGTCCGCTTGCACCAGAGCGCATTTCGCCGGATCAGCCATGCACGCGCTGCGCGATCTCGGCCACCACGACCAGGCCGCCAGCTACGCCACCGATGCGCTCGACCTGCCACCACAGAACGTACGAACACGCGCCCTGCACACCGTCCTGCTAGCCTCCGTACTCACCGCCAAAGGCGACCTCGACGGAGCCACCGAAACAGCCAGCAAGGTACGCACCGCAGCAACCACCATCAAATCCACGCGCCTAGACGAACGCCTCAACGAGTTCGCCGCGAGCCTGGCACCCCACCGCGCCGCCAGCGTCGTCGCGGACTATCTCGCCGACAACGGCTAGCGCTCCTGCTTTGCGTCATCGACAGGCCGGTCGATAAGCCGATGCCTCGAGCGCGCCAGGGCACCTCCCTTAAGCACAGCAAGAACGCCTTCGCAGTCCTGTCGGCCTCATGCTCGACAGACCGCATTCTCACTGTAACCATCAGCAGTGAGCGACCCTATCCATCACCACGCGCGAATAGGCTGAATGCCTATCTGGCCTAGATGACCAGCGTAGATACTTTCGGGGCAGATATTACTGGCACAGAGGGCCCGGCGTCGCTGATCAGAACGGTGGTCATACGGCGCCGGTCTTGATGTCGTAGTAAGGTATAAGAACATTGCGAGCTTTACTAGCTGGAGGTAGCGGCAATGAAGGCGATGTCACACTGGTACAGCTCAAGTATTCTCTGGTCAGTTATAGCTGCGATACTGGCACTAGCGCAAGTGATCCTAGGGATTCTTGTTTTCATATTGCCATGGATCTCTTCGAAGCGAATAATCACGTACGAGCTTCGGGCGTCCGAGCCATTAATCCGTGCGCCCGCAGATGTCGACCCGGGCTTGCAGGTGGCGCATCATGGTAAGACGCTGATAAATCCCCATATTATAATAGTGTGGCTGGCCTACCGGGGACGGAAAGACTTGCCGAGCAGTGCATTTGATCAGGGCGCTCCCTTGGTTGTTGATGTAGGCATTGAGATCACCGCTCTGGTCCGGAAGGACTTCAGGCCCGGTGCGTTGCCTATCCCGAAGGTTGAAATTAATGGTACCGCGTTGGAGATCGGCCCCAGTCTGCTCCGTAAGAAGCTAGAAATGGAATTCTTTGTCCTGGCTGACGGGCCAGACGTGTCGTTGGACGTCGTGGCTCCTCTGGCTGATATTAAGGTAAGACCGCAGAAGCAAGAAGAGGAAAAGCGTAAGGTTCGCTCTACCTTGCTATCAGTCAGCGGGTGGGCTTGCGTCGCCTTCATAGTATGGTGGATAATTGAAGATCCTGCAGGTGCGGCGCATATCGTTCATAATATCGGAGCCTTTCTCGCCGGCGCAGCGAACGGCTTTTCCCATTTCGTCGATTCGCTGTGAAACCAGATTCGTATTTGGGTTTGTCTGCCCACGCGACAACATGCGTCCCCGAGTCTTCTGAGACTCTGACCAGGCTCCGCTAGGGACTCGTCAACACCGCAAGGCGCTCGTTCCCCGGTCCTGCCGGGGAACGAAGGCCGAACCCCAGACCGGCGCGGCGACTCGAAACGCCGAGCGGGGCGTAGGAGCCAGGAATGGGAGCCAACGCATTTAGCCACCGCCGGCGCCGCACAGCGGCGACGAACTGGCAGGCTCTGGTACCTAATTTAGAGCCACTCATTGCATTCCGGGCATCGTTCATTGGGAAGTCTAAGTCTTGATTGAATTCGATGCATGTGACCATTTAGCAACGCTCGCTCTTTAGATTGTTCGTCAGTCTCACTATCTCGTGCGACAGGCACGAAGCGTCGCCCATCGTAGGTCATGAAATCAAAGTCGGCGATCACGGGTATGAGGTGGAAGATCGCTCGATGATCAGAATCGCTCCCTAGGCAATTAATCAAGGCGAGGCAGGCTTTGTGCGTTGCCAACGCTTCCAGCAGCTGGCCTCGTGCCGAAATCTCTATATCGCGCAATCCGATCGCTATTGAAAATACTTCGCCTGGCTCAGTGCCTCTAAGATCTCTCCTGCCGCATCCGATACTATACTCGTCTATGTGTTCTGCGACATCACGCAGTGTAACTAGACCGGGGACCTTGAGAGTAAAGCGACTGATCGCTTTTTCAAGATGTCGGCTTGGGTAGTCTTTGATACAGGTCATCTGTAATACGATGAAGGCGTCGCGCAGTTGCTACTAGTGCAAGACAATCAACGCGGAGCAGCAGATTTAGTTTATGGCGCTGCCGCCATGCTGTAGCGCCCTTTACATTATGGTATTTCGAAAGCTGCCCACGTATCCTTTTATCGTGAATGCACAACTCATCTTTCAGGTGCATGAAGGAAGCCTCGCCTGACAGCCTTGCCGCGAGTTCACGACCCGGTCTAGCCGAGGTAATTACGGGTACGCCGTTCCAATCGACAACCTGGTCGCTTAGCTGGGAGCTGATATCAGCGGCCGCGATCCTGAGGTTATCATTGTTCGGATTAATATCCGTTGCTATCGCTGCTGCCGTCTTGATGAGGTCAGGTGTAAGCTCGTTTAGAAACGAGCTGTTTCCCTCGATCGTAATTACCCAGTTGCCAGGATATTCCTTCGGTTTCTTGACAAGTACGCTTGCGCCATGAAACCTTGCAAAAGCAGCGAACTGCCTCAAAAAAGTTGCTAGCTGAACGGCGGGGTCGGCGTTCACTTTAACAGAAATTACTCTGTAACCCATTCTAGCACTCCACGTCGTTCGACAGAGTAATCACCCTTCAAATCTCTCAGTTTTTGCTCCAAAGCGCATACTGCCGACTTGGATTGTAGCCTACCTGCGACGGAAGCGCACATTGAGATTAGTTCAGGATGTGCGGTTTCGTCGATTATGCTTATTAGGCGATCGATTTGCTCTGAGCCACCAGCACGGCCCATTGCACGGATATAGGAAAGTGGATGGTTTGCCGCCGCATGCTGATGATCAAGCTCGCCGTCTTTCCATAGGCGCGTAATGATCATGGCTGTTAGGAAGTCGACATCATGCTCCCGAACTCGTACTATTCTAGTAAGTCCGCAGCAATCTCCTCGGCAAAAAGCATCTGGTATCCGCGCCAAAAGCTCCAAGGCGTCCGGATCGCAATATGTCAATACTGCATGACGCAGCCCTGCTGCCTCATCCTCAGTAACGCCAACGCGGCGAAGCAACTTAGTTGCCGCTCTGCGTCTTGCGCGAAGCCGATGCTGGACAAGTTGTGATGCAAGATATCTCGCGCGTCCATCAGGCAATAGTTGCCCCAAGTTGCTGGCGAGCCTGTCGGTAACTGATCTCAGATGAGTTGGAAGGCCCGCTCGTACGTCATCTGAGACAGCTGTAAGGATCAGTGATTCGAGCAGTTCTTGTTCATTAGCCTCTAGCTCTCGTTCTTGAAGTACTCTAATGACGCTCCCATGATCAGTGTCTGTGACATCGCAAGCACGATGAATCAAGACAAGGGTAGACAGACATCGCGTCCGGGCGAAGCCGACCGCATTCACCAGCCTCTCAAGCTGGTACTCAGGGAGAGAGCTAAGCTCAGCCGAGCGGGCCTCTATCATCGGTGGGTCAGGATGTCCTGAATCAAACATGGACTCATCATCTCTCAAAGCGCTGAGAAATGCCGTGACTGCAGTGTCCTGCGTCTTGAAGGCTGGCTGAGCGAGGATCAGGGCCAACGTGTTCAGCCGTCGCTGGATCCGTGCACCCGCCAATCGGGGGTATTCGTGCAGGTCGAGGCCAGATCCCGCGGGTGGCACGCGTCCCAGCGCCAGGAATCCGAGCGCCAAGATCAGGCCCGCCGGATCTCGATCGTCGGCTCGCCGCGTACGGATTTCCTTATCCACAGGAGGCCGGTTTCATAACGCCATTCGAAACCAGCACCACTCCTGGCTCTATGCGCGGCTGCCCATCCCGAAGATCGGCACGCTCGCGCGCTCTGCCGATAAGGCCGGATCACGATCTTCCCTGCTGGCTGAGAGCACGCTGACCGAATCAGCATGCAGCACCGTCATGCCCGACTATGGATCAGATCACCGACGCCATCCATCCACCCATGCATGGTCAGGAAGCGCCCCACGGGGGCGGTCGATTCATCGGTGCCCGTGCGGGGTACCTAATGTCTCGACTTGATAACGATCTGGTGTAACCGCTTCAGGTTTCGAGTCGCTGAGCCTCCAGCAGCTCAATCCGAGCACGTTTGCGGAATAACGGTCGTAGATGGCCCTCAGAGCCGCTTCACGTTCCGCAGGAGACCTGGCCGGGACGCGCATGCGACAAGTTGGGCATCGGGGCTGAGGCGACCTGGGTGTTCGGCCGGGAACGTGGACCAGGAAGCCGATTAACTGCGGACCCCAGGCTCTGTACGTGCGCCAGGAGGCTAGGCCACGCCCCACTGGTAGGGGCTGCAACACTGTGCGTTTTGCATCCGCCCCCTGCAGACACGACGATATTGCATCCCCCACCTTCTACCGCGTTACGCAGCCACTGACCACTGACGCCAAGGTAGCTGTTCCAGGAGCAGGTTCGAGAGGAACCGGACGATGTCCGGACGGCCCCAGTACGTCGGCACTCCGCGGGCATCCTGCCACATCAAGACAATCGGAACTCCTGGGAACACAGGACCGAATGATCGAGCCGCTTCGTCTAGTGCGCGCTCGCCACCAGCCTGCACCGACGACGTGACAACCACCACCGCGAACGTCAGCCCCTGCTCCTCTACGAGAGCAGCGTCGATTTGCATAACAGGAAACCTCCTTGCAGGGGGAGACCCCGACCCGTTAGGAATCTCATCTGATATCAATGATCCTCGGTCGCCCCCCTCTAGGGGCGGCGCGCCACGCCGGGGAACGTACGTTCGCTTCGGCCTCCAGCTTGCCGAGCTGATCGGCGCGGCCGATGTCGGCCCTGGCGAACTCGCCACCCTTGCCTCAACCGCGCCATCGCCGCCCGGTGACATGCCCATCCGTTCGGGTAACGATCTGGTGTATTTGCTCCGGGTTTCGGGTTGCCGACACCCGCCGTGCCGCCGATCGCACTGATGACCACTGTTCCGGGCGTTTCCGCGTCCGGCTCGTTGAGCAGCTCGCTGAGCGCGCGTAGTTCGCCGGACCG
>Ga0070741_10010365_pt1 | contig 17642 bp, 19 predicted proteins | sample Coa_R1_4_FD_66440 | JGI IMG/M metagenome (GOLD analysis project Ga0070741, IMG submission 66440) | Surface soil microbial communities from Centralia Pennsylvania, which are recovering from an underground coalmine fire - Coalmine... | ecosystem: Environmental > Terrestrial > Soil > Unclassified ...
CCCGGCCAGTGGTGACCCCACCGTCGCCGTGGCCCGCGCCGCCCTCGTGCTCGACGTGCGCGACGGCGCCGTCACCCTGGCCGTCGTCACCGCCGAAGCGCCCCGCCTGGCGTTCGCCCTGGCCCGGGGCACGCTCACGTTGGCCCTGGTGCCCCGATGAGGCCCGAACACTGGCGGGCCCTCACCACCCTCGCCGCCAACCAGGATGGCCTGGTCACCGCCACCATGTCGCCGCCACGGCCGAGGTGAAGCACGTCTGCACGCGACGGGCGGTGGGGCCGGGGGGGGTCAGCCCCGGGCGGCGGCGACGGCGAGGATGAACGCGGCCGCGCCCAGGCGGTACACCACGAAGGGCTTGAACGAGCCCGTCCGGACGTACCGCAGGACCAGCCACACGGCCGCGAACCCGGTGATGGCGGACGCCACCGTGCCCCACACGAACGCGCCCACGAACCCGGGCGGGATGCCAGCTCCGGCGGCCAGCTTGGCGCCCTTGTACAGCGCGGCGCCGCCGATGATGGGCAGGCTCATCAGGAACGAGATGCGAGCGGCCGCGTCACGCGTGTACCCCAGCCACCGGCCCATGGTGATGGTGATGCCGGACCGGGACACGCCCGGCTGCAGCGCCAGCGCCTGGGCGGCGCCCATCAGCACCGCGTCGCGGGTGTTGAACTCACCCATCTCCCGCTTCTCCACCATCCGGTCGACCGCCAGCAGCACGAGGCCGAACACCGCCAGCATGATGGCCACCAGCACGGGCTTGCCCAGGTGGTCCTCGATCACCTTCTCGAACAGCGCACCGGTCACCGCGCCGGGAATGGCCGACAGCAACAGCAGCCAAGCCAACCGCTGGTCGGGCGTGTTCACCGCCCGGTGGCGCACGGACGTGAGCGCAGCGCCGATCAGCCGGGCCAGGTCGTTGCGAAAGTACGCCACCGCACCCACGAACGTGCCCGCGTGCAGGGCCACGTCGAACGTCTTGTTCAGCTCGGGGTTGCGGGTGAGCTCGGTCCAGTTGAACAGCCACGGCACGATGAGCAGGTGCCCGCTCGACGAGATGGGCAGGAACTCTGACAAGCCCTGCGTGATGCCGAGCACGATGGCGTGAATGATGGGCATGGGGGCGTAGGGGCCTAGGTCCTCTTGGTGGACGGGACGATCCGCGGCTGCCAGCGGCGGGGCGCATCGTAGTGGTGGCCCATGAGCGTCCCATGAGCGAGAGCAGCAAGGAACGACGAAGCATCTGTGAAATCGGGCACCTCGACGAAGGCCGCGCCCACGGCCGACGGCTGGTGGGCGTCGCTTCCCGCCCCGACCGCCAACCCGAACTCGGCGGCGAAGGCGGCGGCCCGCTCGTTCAGAGAGCCCAGCGACGTCTTGGCGTTCAGCCCCTCCACGATGTCGATGCCGCCGGACCCGGCCAGCAACCGCAGCACGTCCTCCCGCAGGCAGTGGCGCGTGGGGTCGAACGGGTGGGGTACGTAGACGAGGCCGCCCTGCGCCCGCACGGCCGCCACGAACTCGTCGGGCTTCAGGCCGAACGGGATGCGCTCGGTGAGGAACAGGCCGATGAGCTCGCCCGCCCACGTCCGCAGCTCTTCGCCCACGACCACCCGGCACCCCAACGCGCCCGACGCGGCCAGTTCCACCGCCCCGTTCACCGTCGAGTGGTCGGTGATGCACAGCACGTCGACGCCGGTCTCGGCCACGGCGGCAACCAACTCCTCGGGCGTGGTGGTGGCGTCGCCCGACCACATGGTGTGCAGGTGCATGTCGACCCGCACGTACCCCGGGGGCTTGGGCAAGGCCAGGTGCGGGTGGCGTTCGGCCGCGGGCGGGGCGGTCACGCGGTCACGCGCTCCCCGCCAGCACGTCCTCGAGGAAGTCGGCCGCCTTGGGGTAGGCATCCAGGCGGTTCTTGAGCTTGGCCAGGCCGTGGCCCTCGTCCCCGTACACGAGGAGGTCGCAGCGGACGCCCTTTTCCGCGAGCACCTTGTGGATCTGCTCGGCCTCGGACAGCGGCACGCGCGGGTCGTTGGCCCCGTGGATGATCATCAGCGGGGCGCGCATGTCGTCCACCCGGTTGATGGGTGACGCCGACTCGAGGAAGTCGCGGTCGTGCTCCAACGAGCCGTACTCCCGCTCCCGGAACTTGCGCCGCCACGGCGAGGTGTTCTCCAGGAAGGTGACGAGGCTGGAGATGCCGACCACGTCGACGCCCGCCGCCCACCGCTCCGGTTGGAAAGCCAGGCCGGCCAGAACCATGTAGCCACCATACGACCCACCCATGACCGCGGCCCGGAACGCATCGACGCCGGGCTGGGCAGCCAGCCAGTCGTGCAGGGCGCCGAGGTCGGCCACCGAGTCGAGCCGCTTGCGCACGTCGTCGAGGTGGTGGAATCGCTTGCCGTACCCGGTGGAACCGCGGACGTTGGGAGCCGCCACCGCGAACCCCCGCGCCACGAAGTACTGGATCAGCGGGTTGAAGGACGGCACGAACTGCGACTCGGGCCCGCCGTGCACCCACACCACCACTGGCCCGTGAGCCACCGGCGAGCGGTACAGGAACACCGGGATCTGCTCGCCGTCGAAGCTGGTGAACCGGTGCAGCGAGGGCTCGACCATCTCGCCCGCGGGCACGGCCCGGGGTGACGTGGTGAGCCGCGTCGTCTCGCCCGTCTCGCAGTCGTACAGCCAGGCGTCACCCGGCTCGGACGACGACGAGAACGAGTAGGTGAGGTAGCGGCCGTCACGCGAGAACACGAACGACGCCACGCCCCGACCGGGCAACGGCACGAAACCCAGCGACTGCAACGTGTGCGGGTCGACCAGTTCGGCCTTCGTCCACCCGTCCTCGTTGGTCTCGACCAGCAAACGGGTGCCCGGCCAGTTGATGGTGCACGAGCAGTCCCACTCTCGTTCGAGTGCGTAGGCCCACGACCGAGCCGCCATGTCGTAGCGGGCGATGGCAACCCGGTCACGGCCCTGGTCGGTGGCGAAGAAGAAGGCCGAGGAGTCGGGCAGCCACGACGGGCTGCCGAAGGACGACTCATCGTCGTGGGGCGACGCGTGCACCACCTCACCGCTCACGACGTCGACGAGGTAGAGGTCGTTGTCGCCGTTGCGCTCGGTGAGCCGGGTGATGCCCAACCAACGGCCGTCGGGCGAGAAGCCGACGGGCTGGCACCACCCGCCCATGTCGAACACCAGCCGGGGCTCGCCGCCACCGCCGCCGTCACCCAGGCCGATGACGTACACGTCGAAGTCCACCCCGTTGCGGGAGTTGGAGGCGTAGGTGAGCAGCGACCCGTCGCGCGTCACGCCGCCGATGCGGTGGATGTACTCGGGCTCGTTGACCAAGGGCCGCAGGTCGGCTCCCACCTCGTCGGTCATGAGCCAGAGTTGGTGGCGTTCGTTGCCGCCCTCGTCGCGCGTGACGACGATGTCGCCACCCACCGGCAGGTAGGCGCCACCGACCGGTTCGTCGAAGTCGGTGAGCCGGACGAGCGGGCCGCCGTCCCGGTCCACGCGGTACAGCTGCGCGGTGCCGCTGAGGTTGGAGGCGATGAGCACGCGCGACCCGTCCTGCGAGAAGTTGGAAGGGGCTGCCGTGCGAATCTCGAGAAAGTCGCGAAGGGGTCGAGCCACGCCGTATCGTACGCGCCGTGTCTTTGCGCCCCGGCCTGTCGGCCCGCGTCAGGCTGGTGGTGGGCGAGGACGACACCGCCCTCGCCCTGGGCTCGGGCGACGTGCCCGTGCTGGCCACACCACGCCTCGTCGCCCTGTGCGAGCAGGCCACGTGCGAGGCCGTCGCCGCCGCCCTCGAACCGGGCGAGACCACGGTCGGCACGAAGGTGGAGCTGACCCATCTGGTGGCCACGCCGGTCGGCGTGCTGGTGACGGCCGAGGCCACGCTGACCGCAGTGGACCAGCGCAAGCTCACCTTCGCGGTGAGCGCCATGGGCCCGGCCGCGCCGGTGGCAGTGGGTCATGTGTGGCGGTCGGTGGTCGACCGCGAGCGGTTCGTGGCCCGGGCTCAGACCAAGGTCGAGGAACGCGGGTAGGCGACGGTCGGGTCGGTCAACACGTTGACCAGGTACGGCACGCCCGACGCGAACGCCCGGTCCAGCGCAGGGCCGATGTCCTCGGGGCGCTCCACCGTCTCACCCCCACCACCCAACGCCTTCACGACGTCGTCGTAGCGCAGGCCCGGCTGCAGGTCGCACGCCGCGTCCCACCCGTACAGCATCTGCATGGGCAGCTTCTCCAATGCCCAGATGCCGTTGTTGCCGACGACCATCACGACCGGCAGGTTGTGACGTACGAGGGTGTCGACGTCCATGAGGCTGAAGCCGGCGGCGCCGTCGCCCAGCATGGCCACGATCTGCCGATCGGGGTGGGCGACGCGCGCGGCGATGGCGTACCCGAGTCCCGTGCCCAGGCACCCGAGGGGCCCGGGGTCGAGCCAGCAACCAGGCTGGTGGGACTCGATGTACTTGCCGGCGAAGGACACGAAGTCTCCACCGTCGTTGATCACCACCGCGTCCCGCCCCAACCGCTTGCGCAACTCGCCGTACACCCGGGCCGGGTGGATGGGCGACGCGGCCGACTCCAGGTCGGTCACCTCCGCGGCCCGGCGGGCCAGTTCCTCGTCGCGCATCTTGGCGATCCACGGCTCGTGGTCGGCCCGCTGCCCCTCGAAGCCCGCGAAGGCGTCGAGGATGGTGACGAGGTCGCCGGCGGGCGACGCCGCCAGCGCCACGTGCCCCGCCCGTTGCGACGGATCGTCGGCCACGTGGACGACCTGGGCGTCGCCGAAGCTGCCGAACGACAGGCGGAAGTCGAGGGGCGTTCCCACCACCACGACGACGTCGGCCTGCTTCAAGAAGCTGCGGGTGCGGGAGAAGGCCAACTCGTGGTCGGCGGGTAGGCAGCCCCGACCGAGGCCGTTCACGAACGTGGGCACGCGCAGCGACTCGACCGCTCGGCGCAGGGCGTCATGAGCACCGTTCCACCACACGTCCGTCCCCGCCACGAGCACGGGCCGGTCGGCCCGGGCCAGCAGTGCCGCCGCCTTCTGCACCTCGTCGGGGTCCGGTGCCGCGCCGCGGCCGTCGACCGGCGCGGGAACGTCCACCGACGCGTGGCTGAAGATGATGTCGATCCCCATGTCCACGAACGCCGGCCCCCGGTGCGGGGTCATGGCCGCGGCCGCGGCCTCGGCCACGGCCGTTCCGATGTCGGCCGTGCTCCGGGCCGTGCGGGCGAACTTGGTGATCGGCGTCATGAGGGGGACGTGGTCGAACTCCTGGAGCGATCCCTGGCCCCACTTGTTGGCCGCGGCCCGGCCGCCAAGCACGACGAGGGGCGCGCCCGTGGACTGGGCCGACGCCACCGGGCTCACGCCGTTGGTGACGCCCGGCCCGGCGGTGAGCGCAGCCACGCCCGGCCGGCGAGTGAGCTTGGCCATGCCCTCCGCCGCGAACCCGGCCGTCTCCTCGTGGCGGGTGTCGACGATGCGCACGTCGAGGCGCCGGCACGCGTCGTAGAGCGGCCAGATGTGGGCGCCGTTGAGGGTGAAGAGCTCGCGCACGCCATACGGCATGAGCGCGCCCAACGCCAGATCGCCGCCGTTCCCCTCAACTGCGTCACCGTCCATCTACCTGACCTCCTCGAGGAACGTGCTGACGACCTGCCACCACGCGTCGGGCGCTTCGAACTGCGGGGAGTGGGCGGCGCCGGGCACGACGGCCAGCCGCGCGCGCGGCATGACGTGCGCCAGCCGCTCGCAGTCAGGCCGGAACTGCCGGTCCTCCTCCCCCACCACGACCAGCGTGGCTAGCGCAACGCGGGAGAGCCCGTCCAACCGGTCGGGGGCGTCGAAGAACTCGTCGGTGACGGCGAGCCACATGTCGGGCGCCGCGGCCAGGGCCTTGCCGTCGCAGAACTCCTTGCAACCAGGCCGTTCGGCCACGACCCGCCGGTGGGCTTCGGGGTCGTCCTGGGGGATGGCCACCAGCGCGGCCATCCCCTGCTCGCGCACGATCGTGGCCCCCAGGTCGCGCATGTCACGATCGATGCCGGGCACGGGGCCGTGTGACGTGTCCATGAGCACGAGGGCGCCGAGGCGGTCCGGTCGTCGCAAGGCGATGACTTGGGCCACCATCCCGCCCATCGAGTGACCGAGCAGCGTGAACGTCGACCACCCCAGCCCGTCGGCCACGGCCGTCACCTCGCCGGCAAAGGCGGCCAGGCCGTACGGGTAGGTGCCGGGCGGCGGCTGGCTGGCGCCGTGGCCCGGTAGGTCGGGAGCGACCGCGTGCCAGCCGGCGGCGGCCAGCGGGTCGAGCCAGTCGGCGAAGTCCTCCTTGGCCCCGCAGAACCCGTGGACGAGGAGGAGGGCCCGGCCGCCCTCGCCGGCCTCCAGCGCGGCCAGGTGCATGAGGGCGCCCTCGACCAGCCGTTGCCGCACGTCAGGGCCCGAAGGAGACGAAGTCGATCGTGATGATCCGGGCCAGGAACGGCGCCCGGTCGCTCGGTCGCGGCTCGTGGCGGTCCTCGGGCACCTCGATGCGCCGGCACCGTCCCTCGCTGTCGACGTACACGTTGGCGTAGAAGCGGGTGCCGCCGTGGTCGATGGTCACGTCGTACCGGATGGTGCCGACCGACCGTACCTGCACGCCGCCGTACGGATCGACCTTGGTGGCGCTCCGGAGGAGGGCGAGCATGGCCGACGGGTCGGTGTACTCGACCCGGCGCACGGGCTCGGGCAGCGTGGTCGGCGGCGGGCCGGGGTCGACGGCCACGTCGGACTGGCCGGGGACGCCCACCAGCATCCGGCCCTGGCGAGTGGCCAGGTTCACGCTGCCCTCGGCATGGAAGCCGCCCGGGCCGGCGATGGCGACCTGGGCCCGGCCGGCGGCGACGGTGTGCCCGGCGGCGCCGTGGACGATGGCGGTGGGGTCGCCCTGGGGGCCGCTGGTGTCACGATTGCCGCACCCGGCGAGGAGCACGAGGGCCGCGACGGTGAGCGAGAGAAAAGGGCGCACGCCGGTTTACCCTAGAGGGGTGACCACGGGGAGGCAGAAGGCGGAATCGGCGCGTGCGCGTGCCCGGCGCCGCCTGATCGCCGTCGCCCCCGGCCTGCGAGCGGTCGCCACTGCGCTGATGCTCTTCATCCTCCTGCGGCGGGTGCACCTGTCGTCGCTTCTGCCCCGTGGCGGGTCGGGAGGGCTGGGCCGGCTGATCGGGGCCATCGCCGTGATGGTGCTCGCCATCGCCCTGTCGGCCGTGCGCTGGCAGCGGGTGCTGGTGGTCCTGGACATCCGCGCCCGGCTGCGGTCGCTCCTGCTCCACACGTTCGCGGGCATGTTCGTCAGCAACTTCCTGCCATCCACCATCGGCGGCGACGTGCTCCGGGTCACCCGCCTGTCGGCCGGCCACACCGCCTCGCCGCCCACGTCGTTCGCGTCGGTCGTGCTCGAGCGCATGACCGGTTGGATCGTGCTGCCGCTGATCACGCTCACCGCGCTGGTGGTCAACCCGCACCTGCTCCGGCTGGGAACCCCGAGCAAGGTCGCGTTGGGGCTGTCGGTGGCCACCCTCCTGCTGCTCGGCGCCGTGCTGGCCCTGGCCGGGAGCCGGCGGTTGGGCGGCCGGCTGGCCGGCCACGAGAACTGGCTGCGCTTCTTCGGCGCCATCCACCTGGGCACCCGTCGCTTCCGCGAGCGCCCGCTGGCCGCACTGGAGGTCCTGGCCGCCGCCTTCGTGTACCAGATCGCCGTGGTGTTCGCCGCCTTCCTCGCCGCCAGCGCCCTCGACCTCCACCTGGGCTGGACGGCGATGCTCGCATTCGTGCCCATGGTGGCGGTCGTGCAGGTCCTCCCTGTCACCATCGGCGGGCTCGGCGTGCGCGAGGGTGCATTCGTGCTGTTCCTCCACCCGCTGGGCGTAGGCGCCCACCAGGCCATCACCCTCGGCTTGCTGTTCTACGGTGTGACGCTCGTGGCCAGCATGCTCGGGGCACCCGCCTTCGCTCTGGGCCGGCCGTCGGTCGGCCGCCGGGTCCTGGCGTGACCGACGCACTGGTCGACGCCGGCACGGACGTCGACGCCGCTCCCGCGTCCGTCGCCGTGCCCGTGCCCCGGCTCCGGTGGTGGCGGGAGCTCGTCTACATCGCCGGCTTCTACGCCGTGTACACGGCCGTGCGGAACACGCAGGGCTCGGCCACGGTGTCGGCCGAGCGGGCCTTTCACAACGCCCGCCGGGTCATCCGGGTCGAGCGGGTCTTCGGGATCTACCACGAGCACCAGATCCAGCACGTGTTCCTGGGGCACCGGCTGTTCCTCCAGTTCTGGGACGTGTTCTACGGCACCGCCCACTTCGTGGTGACCGCGGGTGCGCTCATCTTCATGTTCCGGGCCATGAAGGGCCGGTACCCGCTGTGGCGCAACACGCTGGCCTGCACCACCGCCCTGGCCCTGGTGGGCTTCGCCCTGTACCCGCTCATGCCACCCCGGCTGCTGCCCACCCACTACGGCTTCGTTGACACGCTGCGGGTGTACGGCGGGTTGTGGTCGTTCGACTCGGGCGCCATGCAGAAGATCTCCAACCAGTACGCGGCCATGCCCAGCCTGCACTTCGCCTGGTCATCGTGGTGCGCCTTCGTCCTCTACCCCGCCACCCGGCGCTGGTGGACCAAGGCGCTGGTGGTGGCCTACCCGTTCATCACCCTGTTCGCCATCGTGGTGACCGCCAATCACTACGTCCTCGACGCCGTGGGCGGTGCCGTCGTGCTCGGCCTGGGCTACCTGCTGGGCCGGGCCATCACCGCCTACAACGCCAGCCGGGCCGCCACCTGACGTTCGGCGCCCGGCGCCTGGCCGCCAAAGCCGTTCAGAAGATCGAGTAGGCCCCGTCGATCACGAACAGGTCGCCCGAGTGGTAGGCCGACGCCGGGCTGGCCAGGTACACGGCGATACCCCCGAAGTCGGCCGGCGTGCCCCACCGGCGGGCGGGGATCCGGGGCATGACGTTGTCCCGGAAGCGGTCCCAGTTGAACGCCGCCTCGGTCATCGCCGTCTCGATCCACCCGGGCAGGATCGCATTGGCCCGGATGCCATGGCGGGCCAACTCCACGGCCAGCGCCTTCATCATGGAGACGATGCCGCCCTTGGTGGCGGCGTAGTGCTCGCCCCGGGCCTGGCCCTCGATAGCGGCCAGTGACGCCATCCCCACCAGGCTCCCGCCCTCGCCCCGATCCACCATGTGGCGGGCGGCCGACCGGAGGGTGAAGAAGGTCCCGTCCAGGTTGACACGCAGCACCCGATGCCACTCGTCGGCCGTCATCTCCACGAACGGCGCCATGCCGGCGATGCCGGCGTTGGCGAAACATGCATCGACCTTGCCGAACGATTCGACGGTTTCGTCGAACGTTGCGACGACCGCCGCTTCGTCACCCACGTCGCACCGCAACGCCGCCACCCGGGTGCCGTGGACCCGCAGCTGCTTCTCGGCCGCCTTGTTCTTGTCGTCGTTGGTTCCCCAGATGGCGACGTCGGCGCCTGCCCGGGCCAGGGCGTCGGCCATCCCCAGCCCGATGCCGCCGTTGCCGCCGGTGACGAGGGCGACCTGGCCCGTGAGGTCAAAAGGGGCGTAGGGCATGGCGAGAGAACCTACCCGGCGTGAGCGGATGAGAGCCGCCCACCTAGGCTGGCCGGTCGTGGCGATGACGGACGTCCCCGGCAGCCTCAGCCAGATCGCCAAGCGGGTCGACGAGCGCGTGGACGACGTGCTCACGGCTGAGATCCGGCGCTGGGCACGGGTCGACGCCGACTTGGTCGAGCCCCTCACCGCCCTGCGCACGCTGGTCCTGGCCGGGGGCAAACGCCTGCGCCCGGCCTTCTGCCACTGGGCCTTCGTGGGCGCCGGTGGGGACGCCGACGACCCCGCCGTGGTCGACGCCGGCGCCGCCCTCGAACTGCTTCACACCTTCGCCCTCATCCACGACGACGTCATGGACGGCTCGCCCCGCCGCCGGGGCCTGCCCACGACCCACACGCTCTTCCAGGACGCCCACGCCTCCAGCGGCTGGCGGGGCGAGGGTCGGCGCTTCGGCGAGGGCGTCGCCATCCTGGTGGGCGACCTGGCGTTCGTGTACGCCGACCAGTTCCTCGCCGGTGCCCCCCGGGACGCCATCGACGTGTTCACCGAGCTGCGCCTCGAGGTCAACATCGGCCAGTACCTCGATCTGGTGGGCACCGTCCGGGGCGACGGCAACCTGGAGCAGGCTCGGCGCATCTGCCGCTACAAGTCGGGCAAGTACACCACCGAGCGGCCGTTGCACCTCGGTGCAGCATTGGCCCAACGGCTGGACGAGATGGCTGAACCGTTGTCCGCGTTCGGAGAACCGTTGGGCGAAGCGTTCCAACTGCGCGACGACCTGTTGGGCGTGTTCGGGGACACCGACGTCACCGGCAAGCCCGTGGGCGAGGACCTGCGCGAGGGCAAGCCCACCGCCCTCTACGCCCTGGCCGCGGCGTCGGCCTCGGGCGCCGCCGCCGAGCTGCTGGCCCGGCGCTTCGGCTCGCCCGACCTCAGTCCGGACGAGGTGGCCGACCTGCAGGACGTGCTGATCCGCACGGGCGCCAAGGCCGAGGTGGAGGCCCGCATCGACGACCTGCTGTCCGAGGCCCTGGCCGCGCTCGCCACCGCGCCCCTGACCGCCGAGGCCTCCCGGGAGCTGGAAGACCTGGCCCGCTTCGTGGCCGGCCGGGAGTTCTAACCGGCCAGCCCCCGGCCATCACGGACGCATCACACCTGGCCAACCGGCGCCGAACATGCCGGCCCCACAGTTCCTCCGGAGCCCGACCACAGGAGGAACCCAGATGCGCAACCCCCGCACCCCCGGCAACGCCCGCAACCCCGATGGCTCCCGCAGCCGAGGTCGAACACCACTCCATGTTCACTGGTGGTGAACCACGGTTGTCGAAGTTTCACGGTCCGGTTGGAGTGCCCGTCCGGGGTAGCAGTCTCGATGTCGCCTTCGCGGTAGCCGAGGAGCAACACTTCAGCCGCCTCGCTTGCACTCAGCTCGATCACTCCCACCGAGCCTCCAGTCAGTCGCGGCGCCTGAGGAACCGCCGGCGGACGAAGGCGAACAGCGCGGTGCATCCTGCGACGATTGGCCCGACCGGGCCGGCTGCGATCGCCACTGCGATCGCCGTCACATAGCCAGCCACTTCCAGTCCGGTGAGAACCGCCTCCGCCTGTTCCCACCAGGCCTTGTCCTTGAAGGCGTGTGGGTCACAGAGCGTCCTCTGAACCTCATCAAGGGCGTCCCGCACCTGCGTGGTCGTCACGGCCCGCGCGGTAATCGTCCACGGCGTTACGCACACGCGCCGCCCTACTCATACGAGGTATTGGTCAAGTCCAGCGCGATTCAAGAGCTGCGCTTCATCGGCTTCGAGACTCACGAGCGCTGAAAGCGCCCCCTCGACCTCGGCCGTCTTGAGGTGGGCGTCGTCGTCGACCGCCTTCCAGAACACACTGTTGCCCTCGAGGTGGTTGAAGAATTCGCACAGCGTGCGAGCTGCGTCCCGCCAACGGTCCTCGCGCATTGCATCGTGCAGATGGCCTGAGCACGTCCGTAGTCCGTTAAGAGTGGGCCGACGTCAAAGCCAGGGCCCGAGTCGAAGACCATTGCTTGGAACGATATGGACCTCCCGCACCTGCGTGCTCGCCGTAGTGACCCGCTCACCGCCATGCCCGTTCGTGTCGGCCGCTGAGTAAAATGCAGGAGTCTCTTCGCCAAGACATCGACAATGAGATTGCGGAGACCGGCCCTCAACGACCTGGCAGTCTCCAAGAGCATCCAATTCGAAGTTCGGTGAGCTTGACCCGCTTTCGTGGACAACGGTGGCCACCGAAACGGGTCAAGGTCACTCCAATTCTGGCCCACCTATGGCGCCGAATGAAGTCCCGTGCAACGATGACTCGGTCAAAGGGGATCACGATGCCGGGATCGATCAAAGTTCAGCCAGGCCCGCCCAACCAGCCTTGGCTCTCGCCGTCTATCCGACTCCGGAGCCAGAAGGAGAGCGATCTCCGGAACATCGGCACGCATGTCGAACCATTGAATGGTCACGCCTACTACACCTATGTCCGGGTGGACAACACGGGCAACGAACCTTTCGGACGATGTCGCTGCCCCGCCACCGGCGCCTGGTCAAAGGTCCCGTACTTTGTGGACCAGAACCCGCCGACCAATGGGCCGGGCGGACAGAGGCTCGTGGTCCAAGGCGGACAGGCCACGTTGCAGGACAGCACCGGCGTCGCGGTGGCGAACTTCTCACCCTCCCTCGTCAACGACTTCTGGGCCTGGAGCCCCGACGGACGGCTCTTCGCCTACGTCCGTCGTGACTACACCACCCGAGATTGGAGCATCGAAGTGGTCACCACGGCCACCTACGTGCGCACGGACGGACGGACGGTGGCCCGGGGGCGGACGGTGCATCAGGCCGGACCGCTGGTCTCGACCTCGCCTCAGGCGACGGCCGGCGCCAACTTCGGTTGGACCCCGGCTTCGACGTGCCTCGTCGTCGCACATCCACCGGTGCCGGGACAGTCGGCGAACGTGAAGTACATCGATCTCGCATGCCCGTCGGTGGGGATGTCGACGACCAGCGACCAGTGCCGGGCATTCAACGCGCAGATCCTCACGTCGCCGCAGACGACTGGGGTCGACATCCTCTTCAGCCCCTGCGGAGGGCTCGCTGCCCTTGTCCCCACGCCGACCGGATATCTCCAGCTCGTCGACCTCATCACGACGGCCGCGGACCAACCCATCCGTCAGGACAACCGACCGGTCTCGGTGACGGTGAATGCCGCGGGCCGGACGATCGCCACCTCGGCGACAGGGCGGCGCGGCATCACTCTCACGAACATGAGCTACCCGTCGATCGACAACCCCGAGTGCCTGCTCGGCGGTTCCGTGACCGTCGAGGCGCGTCGGGTCTTCGCCTCCACCACGCCGGGCACGAGTCCGATGCCGATCAATCTCTCTCCCGGCGCTTCGTCCGCCGCCATCTGGAACGGCGAGTACCTGTGGGTCGAGCTGCCACCGCACACCTTCACGCGCGCGGTGCCTGGGACCAGTCCCGAACACTGGTGCCTCCTGGCCCGAGCCGACGCCGCGCCTGTGGACGCGGCGCCACCGTGGACCCAGTTCTCCACGACCGAGCGTCACTTCGCCCAGCGCAACATCGCGATCACATGAGCAGGCACCGGACCGTCGACATCGCCGTGCCCAACATGACGGCCGCCCGGGCGGTCGCCATCGTCCGTCTCGACCGGACGGACCCGACGCAGCTGGCCGACGCAGGACTTGAACTCCCGGCAGGCGAACTCGACGTCATCGGCTACGGGCTGCTGCTCGATGACGTCTGCTCCGAGCCAGAGTTGGAGGGGTGCCCACCCGAGCTCGAAGTGGCGCTCGAGCCGTTCGAGACTCGCCATGTGCGGGCCGTGATCAAGACGGCCGACACCAAGAAGGCCGCCGTCGCTGTGTTCGGCGTGACTGACACCCGCGACGGAAATGTGGTCGGCGGCGTCTCCATCGTCTGCGTCGAACCCGAGTACCCACCCGATACGCCGGCCGCGGTGGCCGTCGACCCGTCGCCGGTGACGCTGGCTGAGGATCTCTACACCGTCGCGCTGGGCGACGATCCTGGCGTCGTCCCTGACGTGGCGCTTCCGCGAGATCAGCGTCTTGAGCTGGTGGCCGTCGTCACGAACCCGACGCGAACCGACCTGAACGACGTCCTCGTCTGTCTTGAGCATGTCGGTGGCGTGCCGTTCACGCCTCAGACGTGGCACGTCGGCGCACTCGAGGCGGGGGGCAGTTTCTGGGCGACGTGGCCGCTCGAGGCCTCGGCCGCGGCTCCCGGCCGTTACGAGGCGTCCATTGTGGTCCGCGACAACGACCACGAGCCGACGCGGATCCATGCCCCCTTCCGGAACAGCCATCGGGGCGACGACGGCTCAGCGGGGGCGGCGTTCGGGGATGGTTAGCCGCCCTCGGCACCCAACCCGCCTGAGTGCCGATCACCGGCCGACCCCACGCCCATTGACCACAACGAGGACCGAACCGACCGTCGCACGCCGAGCAGCCCGAACGATTCAGACGCTGACTCGCTCAGCAGCAACAGCACGGAACACTTGCAGTACCCCTGCTCGTACCGGCGCGCGGAAGTGAGCCGCGTGTGGCGGTTCAGGCGACAGTGCAGTTCACCTTCGAGAACCATGGCGGCATCGACGGCATCGACTTCCACCTGGCGTGCGGCAGAGGCTTCCGCCTGTCGGCCACGGTCGACGGCAAGCGGATCAGCACCAGCCACGTGTTCGTGGGCGAGGACGGCGTCCATCCCAAGCACATGCCCATGACGGTGCTCCGCACCAAGAAGTAGCGGCGCCGGCCCGTCGGGCCTGGCCCGTTTACTGCACGCGAAAGCGCAGGGTGGCCAGACGGGACACCCGCCGGCGGGGGCCCGCGCCCCGGCGCACCGGGGCCAAGGCGTACACCAGCACCAACGCCAGCGCGGCCGCCGCCACCCATGCCAGCCACCCCAGGGCCGCGGTGAGCGACGACCCCGCGGGCGCGGCGAAGTAGGCCATGACGGCAACCCGCTGCACCACGGCGGCGGGTTGCTGGCCGATCGGGAGGATCGGCTCTGCCACCAGGGCGGCGGTGGACGTCCCGGGCGGGAGCTCCCGGGGGGCGTGCACCGAGAACGACACGATCTGCCCGGCGTGGGGCGCCAGATCGATGGCCGGTTGGGAGATCCGCACCCACGACATGGCCCCGCCGGTGCCGCCCAACCGGACCGACCCCGCACCGGTGCCATCGAGCGAGGCCCCAACCACGCTCAACCGCACGGACACCGGGTGGTCGGTCTTGTTCCAGACCCGAACCGAGTCGGTGGTGGTGCGACCAGGCCGCACCTCCTCCTTCAGGTGTTGCCGCCCGTCCGTGGGAGCCACGCCGAACTCGGCCGTCTCGATGGCATGAGCGGGCGCGGCCAGCCCGGCGGCGGCCACCATCGCCACGACGGCGAGTGCAGCACTGGCCGCCAACGACCGAAGCCGCATCACAGCTGGACGGCGGTGACCACGAGCGTCCCCTGGTAGTTCCCGGCCGGGGCCGTGGTGGGGACGTTCACGTGCAGGCTCGGGTACGACAGGTACGTGCCCGACTGGGCCACCAGCTGCGAGGCCAGGAAGTCGGTGAGCGTGGGCTGCAACCCGTCGACGAGCTGCTGCACCTCGGTCGGGGTGAGCGCGTCGTACACCGGTCCGCCGATGGCCGAACGGAGGGCGCCCGTCAACGTGCCCGAGTCGACCAGCGAGGACGCCGGCGAACCGGCGATGAGCGATTGCACGGCCGCCTTCACGTCGGTCAACAAGGCGGGGTCGGAGCCCACCCCGCCGCCCAGGACCCGCACGGTGGTGGGCGTGAACGAGGCGGGCTTGGAGGGGTCGTTGGCCCCGATGCCGTTGAAGTCGGGCGAGGCGAACGAACCCGAATCGCCCACCTGGGGCACGATCGGCAGGGTCAGGAGCTTGGACAGGTCGACGGTGAGCGACGCCGTCTGACGCAGGCCGTTCACCGCGCTCAAGGCGATGGAACACGACCCGCCCGCGGTCGTCAGCGCCGTGCACAGCGGGCCCGTCACCGTCTCCGTCATGTTGAAGACCGGCTCGACGATGGCCGCGACCGACAGGGCGTTGACAGGCGTGGTCGGGTAGTCGACCGACACGTTGCCCGACGGGATGGTGTTGCCGAAGTCGAAGCTGTTGCCGCTGACCTTGTACAGGTTCGACATGGACGTGAGGATGGCGAACCCGGAGCGGTCCATGGTCGTGTCGACCACACGGACACGGAACGGGTGCGCCCGGGTCGTGCCGAAGTCGAGGGTGGTGAGGGGCTGGCCCAACAGGTCCTCGACGAACAGGGTGCGGCTGCCGCCCGGGTTGTTCACCGCCACCGTCACCTGGCTGGCCGAAGCGCCGCCGCCCATGCCGACGCCGGCAAAGGCGGCCAGCACTGCACCTGCACCCACGCCCGCCAAACACCGTCGGAACCGCATCATGCCCATCCCCTCATCGCCCGGGCGGCCCGAAGGGCCACACTTCCGACTGCTACCAACAACAGGGCGAGCGCGACCAGCGAGTCCGCCCCGAAGCCCGTGTGGGCCAACGAAGGCGGCGTCGCCGCTCGATCGGGCACCTGCACCGAAACCGTGAACTCCGCCACCCCGTGGTTCTCGGCGCCCGGCCACCGCCACCGAATAGCCCGGATGAGGGGTTAGCGGATGCCTCGTTCGGGCTAGTCACGTCACCGGCCAGACAGAATCAGGCGCATGGAGATGTGCGAACCCGCCCGGCTCACCGTGGCCAGCGATCGGCCTTTTCAACTCATCGACGTCACCGAGGGCACCACCGCCTACGTGGCCGCCAGCGGCCTGGCCCATGGCGTCGCCCACCTGTCGTGCCCCCACACGAGCTGCGGGCTGCTCGTCACCGAGTTGGAGGACGGCCTCCACGAGGACCTGGAGCGCCTGCTCGACACCCTCGCGCCCACCACCACGCCCTGGGCCCACGACGACCTGGAGCGGCGCCACCAGAACATCGAGCCCGACGAGCGCAAGAACGGCTGGAGCCACATGCGCGCCGCGCTGGCCACCCAGCCCTCGCTGACCGTCCCCATCCTCGAGGGTGCCCTGGCCCTGGGCCAGTGGCAACGGCTCTTCCTGGTCGAGCTGGACGGCCCCCGGCCCGCCCGCACCGTCGTCCTCCAGGCGTGGGGAAGGCCCCGCCCCGGTTCCTCCGTGGAGGGTACCCACGGCTAGCGTGGAGCCCGGCATGCTGCTCGAGACCATCACCAGCCCCGCCGACCTCCGCTCGTTGGGCCCTGCTCAGCTCGCCACGCTGGCTGGGGAGATCCGGGAGTTCATCGTCCAGGCCGTGTCCGTCACCGGCGGCCACCTGGGGTCGAACCTGGGGGCGGTGGAGATGACCATCGCCGTCCACCGGGTGTTCGAGTCGCCCCGGGACATCATCCTGTGGGACACCGGCCACCAGGCCTACGTGCACAAGCTCCTCACCGGGCGGCGGGACCGCTTCTCCACCTTGCGCCAGGAGGACGGCCTGAGCGGCTACCCCAGCCGGCGGGAGTCGGAGCACGACTGGGTCGAGAACAGCCACGCGTCCACCATCCTCAGCTACGCCCACGGGATCGCCACCGCGGTCGAGTCGGCCGGCGCCGACCGCCGGGTCGTGGCCGTGATCGGCGACGGGTCGATGACCGGCGGCCTGGCCTTCGAGGGGCTGAACAATCTCGGCCATTCCGGGCGCCGGGTGGTGATCGTCCTCAACGACAACGGGCGCTCGTACGCGCCGACGGTGTCGAAGCTGTCCGAAGGCGTCAGCCGGCTGCGGCTGAGCCCCGGGTACGTGCACTGGCGGGACCGCCTGGAAGCAGTCGTGCGGGACCTGCCGGCCGTGGGCGAGTTGGCCTATTCGAGCATCCAGGCCCTGAAGGCCGCCGTGCGCGAGGTCGTCGAGCCCACCGTGTTCTTCGAGGC
>Ga0070741_10010366_pt1 | contig 17641 bp, 14 predicted proteins | sample Coa_R1_4_FD_66440 | JGI IMG/M metagenome (GOLD analysis project Ga0070741, IMG submission 66440) | Surface soil microbial communities from Centralia Pennsylvania, which are recovering from an underground coalmine fire - Coalmine... | ecosystem: Environmental > Terrestrial > Soil > Unclassified ...
GGTGATTCACCGACAATTTGGCTCGTTGATTTTCGCCCGCATCCCGCCGTCGCAAAAATCGCCAGACAAATCAAGCATCTAGGGTTAAGCGGGAACGATCTCATGGGAGCCTACGCGCAGATAGTGTGAAATACAGAGCATAGTCCAATCAAGCCGACAAAATCCAACGAGACGGCTCGCCCGGCGGTCGCGCCCACCCAAATCGAAAAGCGCGCGACGTTTAATGCCGTTTAAAGTACTGAATTGCTCGTTCGTGTTTTTGCGCTGCCGCCTTTGTTTGGAAGGTTCCCAAATTCCGACGCTTTCCAGTTTTCGGATTTTTCTTTCGCGAGTACAACCGGTATTTGCCGGACTTGAGTTTCCTGATCATGCTGTCTTACCGCCAAAACTTATGGCATGGGTGTTGGTGAGACATTTGCGCGCGCTCGCGCTAGGCTGAAATAGCAAAGCGCAGCCAGAGCGACGAGAATCCCCAAATCCAGCGCCAGATGCGCCGGGAAACTCCAGTTCTCGCTCGCGTGACCGAAACAGCCGCAGGTAATATCGAGACCGCGAGCTTTTGCAGCGATCGTGGCAACAAGGAAGACCACAACGAGGGCCGTCAAAATCGACAATGCGCCTTGATAAAAGAAACGAAAAATAAGGGCGAGCCCGCAAAAAATTTCCAGCCACGGTAAATAGAACGCGAGTCCCACACCGATGGTCCAGGGCAGAATTTTGTAATGATCGATATCGTGAGCGAGCTGGACGGGATCGAATGCTTTAAGCACGCCAGCGTAAATGAAAATTGCGGCAATGATAAGATCGACGATGCGCCAGATGAAATTGCGCCAGCCCGCCACGCCTGCGCGGGCAGCGAAGGTAATTATCGCGGCGGCAATCAAGATCGCCGCCAGGACTGGCCAAAAGATTTGCCCGCCTGTCATCAGCCAACCAAACGCCCAACGTCCACCGCCCAACGTCCACCGCCCAACTTTTCACACGTTCTGAATTGGGCGTTCGGCGTTGAGCGTTGAGCGTTCGGCGTTTGCTTCATCTGTTCTTTTTAAGCCAGGCTTCCCAGCCACCCTCGAGCACAAACACATCGGGAAGCTGAGCTTCCTTGCGCAGCCGTTCGGCCACTTCGCGGGCCAGATCGCAGCTTTGCGCGCTGCAATAGACAACGATCTTTTTTCCCGGCGACCACGCAGCCAAAAACTGCGGCAGCAATTCGTTCCACCGATCTTCGTTCAAAGAGATCGCGCCGGGCACATGGTCGCGAGCAAACTCGTCATCCGGACGAGCGTCGATCCAGATGGCATTGTCACCCCACTGGCCCGCTCGATCGACGCTCACCATTTCCGAAGGCGGAATTGGTGATTGCCACGATATCTTGTCGCGAAAATAAATCGCTTGCCCTGCGCCGGGAAGAAGCGACAACGCTGCAAGAAAGAGCGCCTGGCGTGCCAGTGAAAATTTCAATGTGTTTGACCAGCCGGCACAGACGGACGAGCCGGGGCGGTCGGAGCAGCCGGAGCTTTCCGATCAGTTGGACCAATGGGACCAACCGGCGCCACCGGCGCAGTCGGAGCAGTCGTTATGCGAGCCGTGGCGTAAAAGGTCTTGGGTGAATTCTCGGATTGGATCGTCAAGGTCGAAGCAATGGGACGGCTGGTTTCGTTGGGGTGGACATCGATCTTGAACTGTCCCTGCCCGGTTGGCTCTACTTTCGTCTGAAAATCCGGGCTGGATGAGGTGACCTTGATATTTTTCACGGTAAAATCTTTCCCAGCGCGCACCGTGATTGACTTCGGTTCCGGCTTATCGCCTTGTTTCCAAAATACAAAAGTCGGACTGATCTCCAGTTCCTGCGGGATTATAGCCTTGAGTGTCAGAACCGTTTTCTGGTTCGGGGCCTCGTCAGTTTCCACCGTCACGGTTTTGATCTGAGTACCGGTGCGATCGCCGATGTTAAACGTGGCCGTGATCTCGCCTTTTTCGCCAGGCCCGACCTGGTCCTTTTGCGATTGTGCAGCCGTGCAGCCGCAGGAGGCGTGGACCGACTTAAAATGAATCGGCGTCTTGCCGGTGTTCTGATATTTGAAATGACCGATCGCCTGTTTGTCACCGCGCACCGGGTGCAGTTCAACGGAAGTTTGCTCCCATTTCAATTCGGCCCGCGCAGTCAGGCAAAAAATAAACGACAAAGTAAGAGTGAGAATGTGGGTTTTCATTTTTTTGAATAGAAGCGCGTAATATAATCAGAGACGGCTTCACGCCAAGTGCGAGGTGCTGTCCCCGTCAACCTCGTGTATTTCGCGGTGGAAAGCACCGAATACACAGGGCGGCGGGCGACCCAGTTAATCATGTCTCGTAATTTCCGCGGGCCAATCGTTCTTGCTTTGAGAGTCAGGCCGGCATCGTAGCAGCAGTTCACTGCCCATTGCGCGTATTCCTGCCAGCTGCATTGTCCGGCGTTCGCGAAATGCAAAATTCCGTTGTAGCCGCGGGCGCGGACCGCGGCGGGATTGCCGGCGTCGACGCCGCCCACTACAAAAAACTGCGGGAGCATCTTGGCAATATCCAGCGTATAAGTAGGAGTTGAAAACTTGTCTGCCACGGCCTCGACTTTTTCATTTTCCTCCGCCTGCTGGATCATTGCGTCGATAAAACTGGGACGATCCGGTCCAAAAACCCACGAGACGCGCACAACGAGATTCTGACCTTGCGCGGCTAAGACGTTATTTTCTCCGGCCAGCTTTGATTCACCGTAAATGCTAATAGGACTGGCTTCATCCTCTTCTGTGTAGGGTTCGCGCTTGACGCCATCGAACACGTAATCGGTGCTGAAGTGAATCAGTCTGGCGTTCTTCTGGCCGCAAATCTCCGCAAAAACACGGGGTACCTCCGCGTTAATCAAAAATGCATGGTCCGCTTGCGTTTCGCAAAGATCGACCTTTGTGAAACCCGCTGCATTGATAGCAACGTCAAAATCGATTGCGCATAATTTCTCGCGAACGCGATCTAAATCCGAAAGATCGAGGTCTGTGTGATTAAAGCCAGTGACGTCGAATTTGTCCCGATATGCGCGCAGGAGCGCCGCGCCAAGTCGCCCGCCCGAACCAATAATTACAATTCTCATTAGTACTGATTCCGACTTGACGCGCTGCGCTTTGCTCTTCGCTCTTGGGCTAATATCTTCCGGCGCGTTCCAGTAGTGGTTCCCACCACGATGGGTTTCCAATGTACCACTGGATCGTTTCATCGAGGCCTTCTCTAAAATCGCGGCGCGGTTTCCAATTCAGCTCGCGCTGCGAGAACGACGAGTCAATCGCGTATCGGCGGTCATGACCGAGTCGATCGGTCACAAATGAAATCAAGCTGTGCGGCTTGCCCAGTTTATCGAGAATCATTTTCACGAGCTCGATGTTCACCATCTCCCCGTCGCCGCCGAAATTATAAACCTGGCCAGGTTTCCCCTGGAAAAGCGCGGCCACGATGGCGGCGCAGTGATCCGTGACATGGATCCAATCGCGCACATTAAGGCCGTCCCCGTAAACCGGGAGTGGTTCGTCCCGCAGCGCCTTGATGATCATGAGCGGAATCAGTTTTTCAGGAAATTGATACGGTCCGTAGTTGTTCGAACAGCGGGTCACCAGCACTTCCTGGCCGTAGGTCCTGTAACAGGCAAGCGCGAGCAGATCGGCGCCGGCCTTGCTCGCCGAATAAGGCGAACTCGGGTCGAGCGGCGATTGTTCGGTGAATTTGCCGGCAGGGCCAAGCGAGCCATAGACTTCGTCGGTCGAAACTTGAATGAAACGCTGGACGCCGTGCCGGCGTGCGCAATCGAGCAGCACACTCGTGCCGATGACGTTTGTGTGAATGAAATTGAGCGGATCGTTGATACTGCGGTCTACGTGGGATTCAGCTGCGAAATTGATGACTGCATAAAATTGATGCTCGGTCATGAGCGCGTCCATTTGATCGGCGTTCGCAATATCGGCTTTGAAAAACTCGTAGCGTTCGCCATGTTCTTCGACCACGCCATCCAGATTGGCCAGGTTTCCCGCGTAAGTGAGCACATCCACGTTGGTCACGTACGCGGGCTTGTAATGTTGCAAAATATACCGAATAAAGTTGCTCCCGATGAATCCACAGCCACCGGTTACAAGAATGCGCATGGCAGCGCGTACTAGCAGCGCCCAAGGCGACGCGCCAGCAGAATATTCTTCCGGGATCGCAGGAGTGCGCGATTATCTCGCGGCGTGGAAAGCCAGCCTCGCAGAGACTGGTTGGACTCCCTGGTTAATCCTGGGGCTGGCAGCGTTCCTGCGTTTTTTTCTGCTGGGTATTAAACCGCCGCATTTCGATGAAGGCATCAATGGCTGGTTTGTCGACCAGGTCATGCACAACGGGTTTTACAGATACGACCCGACGAATTATCACGGCCCGCTGCACTTCTACGCCTTGCTGCTGTCGGAAAGTCTGTTTGGCCGGAATGTCTGGGCACTGCGGCTGCCTGTTGTCCTCGTGAGCATCGCCTGCGTCTGGCTGACGTTTAAGTTTGAGCCATTAGTCGGACGAAACGTAAGTCGAATAGCGGCGTTGGCCATGGCGGTCTCTCCGGGATTTGTTTTCTACGGGCGATACGCGATCCACGAAGTCTGGCTGCAATTCTTTTCCACGATGTTCATCCTGGGACTGCTGGGCCTTTGGAAAACGGGGAGGGTGAATTACCTCTGGTATGCAGGAATGGGGATAGCCGGCATGATTCTCACGAAGGAGACATACGCGGTTCATCTCGCGTGCGCGGTGATTGCCATTCCGGTTTTGATGGTTTCGTGTGCGCTAAACCGTGTTCCCGACACCAAACCAGCAAAGCAAACATGGAGCTACATCGATCTTGCGATGGTCCTCGGTGTAGGCGCGGCTGCGATCGTCATTTTCTATTCGGGATTTTTCCTCAATTGGAGTGGCGTTAAAGGTTTGTATCAAGCGTTTAGAGCTTGGAGCCAGACTGGCGCCGCCGGTCACGGCCATGAAAAACCGTGGGATTACTGGTTGAAATTAATGGGGCCATCCTGGGAAACCGGCGGAAATAATTTTACCGGTTACGAGCTGCCAATGCTGGCAGGATTAATTCTCTGTGTGTGGTGCCAGAAATTTAAGAACCTCAGCCTGCGTTATCTCGCGATCTACGGCGTGGGGACCTTAATTGCTTACAGCTACATCAAATACAAGACGCCTTGGTGCATTATCAGTTTCGGGTGGCCATTCCTGTTTATCTTTGGCGCGTGGACACTGCTGGTCCGCTCCAAGAATCTGCGAAAAGTGTACATTGCGATTGACGTTCTTTTGTGCCTTTCGCTGGGCCGATCCATTTGGCTGAATTATTTCCGCTGCAGCTCGCCCACCGAGCCTTACGCGTACGTTCAGACCTACAACGACATTTTTAAACTAACCAAACCGCTTCTTACATTGGCAAAACGGAATCCGGTCTATTATCATCTGACTGGCCACCTCATTCGCACCAGCACTTATCCGCTTCCCTGGATGCTCGGAGACTTCGATCGAGTCGGTTACTACGAGGGAGGGAATATGCCGGCGAACGTTGACGGTGATTTTCTGCTCGTGCAGCAAGATAAAATCAAACAGGTCGAATCGAAGTTGAAAGGCACGTATTACACCGACACGCTTACCATTCGAAATTATCAGGATCTGTCGAAGGTTTACTTCAAGGCCGAGATCTTCAAAGATATTTTTCCAGGCAGAGCACCGGATTTTGTCGGGAAAGGACCGGCCAAATAACGCGCATTTCGATGAAGTGGCTTTCGGCAGGTCTAACTTTTGTCAATTTGTCGGTTGTTTGCGGCCTCCTTTTGGGAATGGCCGGCCATGGCCTGAACGCATTGAGCGCTGCCCTGGCGCTAGTATGCGGTGTTGCCTTTGCAGTGGCTGCATGGCTCGGCACTTCTGATCCTGGTAAACCAAGCGGTACAGAGGCAACGCCTTCCAAGGCTCCCAGGCGCTACGCAAAAATCTGGTTCTGGTTGGTGGCGGCATTTTTTGCTTTGTTTGCCATGCGATCGTTTTGCTGGCTGCTCTACATCGACGGCGGCGACTGGAAAATTCAGTCTCCCAACAATCTGGGCGACCTGTCCCTCCACATCACCTTGATCCGGACGTTCGCAAACGGCGTCCCGCTTTGGCCAGACAACCCGATTTACGTCTTTAGCAAGCTAAGGTATCCGGCTGGGATCGATTTGTTCAATGCTTTGCTTTGCCTCGTTCACGTCGATCTCATGCGGGGGCTGGTTTGGGCGGGATTGCTCGGTTCGCTCGCAACGTTCTACGCGTTTTTCCGATGGGGCGGTACCTTCGGCGTAGCAGGTTTTTTGTTCAACGGCGGAATAGCCGGCTTCGCATTTTTGAAGACGCTGAAGTTTTTGGATTACCAGGGTGGCAACAAAATTGCCTGGAAAAGCATCCCGCTTTCGATGTTCGTGACTCAACGCGGATGGCTTTACGCAATCCCGGCGGCGCTGCTTCTGCTGTGGCATTGGCGGGAGAAATACTTTCGCGAGCCTCCAACAGTCCCGGCTCGTGGGGACCTCTCCACGCCGACCACCTCCGCCGCCGGCCTTGCTTCGCCCGCCGAAGCGGCCTTCGAGAAGGCGGGAGCGGCCGACAAGGCTGGGGCGAAAGGAGATGACTCCGAAGCTGGGCCTTCGGGTGCAGCCGACGAAATCGGTCAAGCCCGCGGCCAGAGCAAAGGTCCCCTGCCCTTCTGGGTCGAACTCTCTCTTTATGCATCGATGCCCCTCTTTCACGTGCATACCTTTATCGCGCTGACGATCGTGCTGCTTGTTGCGCTGCTTTTCGAGCGGGTATCGTGGCCAAAACTTTTCAGTGACGCACCAATAAGGAAACACGCGGTCGGTTTGCTCAGTGCTGCTTTAATCCCCGCGACCTTTTTCGTTTGGCTGGTTACCGACCAGTTCCGCGCAAAATCGCTGCTAAAATGGCACCCAGGCTGGGTGCAAGATTCCACAGACTTCGGCGCTCCCTTCTTTCGCCTGGGTGGCACCGCGAATTTCGGATCAGCTACGGCGTTCGGCTCTCTCTTGCAAAAGACATGGAACGGCGTAATCGCACCGTTCTTTCAGTTCTGGCTAACAAACTTTGGCTTATGGGTCCTGCTTGCCCTGGCATTGGTAGCGCTGTGTGGCTGGCGCGTTTGGAAAACTGGTTGGCGCTGGGGAACAAAACCCCCGGCGGACATCGCGTTTGTGCTGTCTGCGGTTGTGATCTTCGTCATTGGGTACTTCGTTCAAACCGCGCCGTGGGATTGGGACAATCTCAAACTGATGGTTTGGGGATACTTTCTCATTCTGCCGTTTCTGTGGAGCGATTTGATTGGGCGCTGGGCGTTTCCAGAGCGCGCCGTTACCTGCATCGCGCTGTTTGCTTCCGGTTTTGTTACGTTGCTGGGCGGCCTGGCTGCCGGGCATCCGGGCTTTGGACTGATTGACCGCGCAAGACTCGACGCAATCGGCACGGCGGTTCGACCTTTGCCCGTGGAGTCTCGTTTCGCCGCATACCCGACCTACAATCATCCTCTCCTGCTTCAAGGACGTAAAGTTGTTCTGGGATATCCAGGCCATCTATGGACGGAAGGATTCGATTACAACGATCCCAACAGGCAGCTGACAGCTCTAATGCGTGGGGCTCCTAACTGGCGCGAAGCCGCCAAGGCTCTGGGAGTCCGCTACATTTTCTGGGGGCGTGACGAGACGGCAAATTATCAGGGAAGCAGTCGCCCATGGGAAACGACCGCGCGCCGCATAGCGTCGGGTGATTGGGGCGCAATCTACGATCTGGGGCCTGAATCGCCTGCTCGCTAAGGCGCCCGGGTTTCGCGCCTCGAGGATTGTCTCCTGGAGGCAGCGAGCTTCCGACGCACTCGAAATGGATGCGCGAGAAAAACAAAATAGATCGCGCTTACAAGATCAGTAACACTGCACGCGGGACTCGTTAGGCGCAGTGGACCACTGCGCAAGGCTGCAAAGACATTTTCCACGGTCAGCGCAGAGGGCGCGGGAATACTCGTGTAATGGCGGCCAAACGCGTGCAGCCGATGCGCGTCGGACGTGGCGATCAATGGTTTGCCAAAGCGCGACGCCACTCTTTTCGCGCGGCGGTTCGGATTAAAGAAGCCTACGTGAAAATGGCAAAACTCAATGGCGTCGAAGCAATCTATTTCACGAAGTAATCGCGATCCAATCGAGCCGCCGAACATATAAAATGGGTGCGGCGCAATTGTAAAAATTGAGTCGCCGCGGCGCGCCCGTAGCCGCCGCAGATCGTCAAAGCTTTTTAGTTCCGCCATTTCCTCGGCGGTCACATTGAGCACGATGACATCTGCGCCGTGCAAACGCATTTCTGCGGCGGGGATAAGCAAAATCCCCGTAGCATCCGCTTCTTTGAAGACTTCCTGTCGATCAAAGACTGCGTCGTGCAAGGTGATCGCAAGAACGCGAAAGCCAAGTGCGCGCGCGCGTTCGAGCAATTGATGCGCGGAATAATCCACTGCGTCTTTGGGATCATCGAGCGTATGGATGTGCAAATCGATTTTGATCCATTCCTGCTCGCTGCTCTTGCTCATGCTCTTACTCGATTCTCGATTCTCGATGCTTGATCCCTGATACTGGATGAAAGCGAAACGGCTGGGCCAGGCAAACATCCAGCATCCACTATCGACCATCAGCTTTCCAAATTGGTTGGCAAAAGCCCTTGCGAGCGTCGCTCCTCCATTTACCATTCACGAGGCAGGATTCACGTGTTCAAAGCTCGGGTGGTGGAATGGCAGACACGTACGTTTGAGGGGCGTATGCCGAAAGGCATGCGGGTTCAAGTCCCGCCCCGAGCACCAAATTGCGAGTCAATGTGTTTGTTCGCTGACTAATTGTCCGATTTGGTTTTTCTCGCTTACAGATTCCTCTCGCCCTTTGGAGAAATCATTGGCCATTGCCGCAAGAAATGCTTTGCCACCGAGATTCCATAGATCCACAAGGAACCACCAAATAGCGTGCTCACGATTTCCAAGATCAGGCATCTGACTCTTGATAACCATGCCTGAGGGCGTCCCTTGCAGAATATTTGCTAGTACTTTTCGTGCGAGCTGAATGCGAACGATCAAATGCAGACACTCACGTTGCGTCAAAGCGGGCCAGCAACCCTCGCGGATAAAGGCGGTCACGGCCTTTTCTATCACAGGCTTCGCCAAACCTTGATCGACTCGAAGAAACGCCACCTCTTTCTCATCGGCAACACGCACGTGGCCAATGTGCTTAGCAACACATCTGTCGAAGTAAACATTCTGCGCGGCTAAACGATTGTGCCAGGCTTCCAGTAGAGGTTCCTCTGATGGCCGATAAGGCACATGAGCACGTGGCTCGGTTACGGTAACTGACTGATACCACTGCCATTCTTCAGGCGTGTCCATTGGAAGTGAGTTTCGCGATTCTAACGAGTCCCTTGCAAAACCGAATCATGGGAATTGCGTTTCTATCGAGAAGGGCGGAGTAATGCGAGCAAAAAAGTCAGCCCTCCTTTGAACAGGGCTATCTAAAGGTGGATCGGCTTCTCCGAAGACGATGGCAGAGGTGATCGCCGAAAGCGCAGTTATCAGGCGGCAAGGCCGCATTTGCTTTGCCAACGCGTTGAGGACAACGCGTTCCACCAATGGCTGGCGGGATTCCCAACAGCGCGTTGCACCCAATTAGAACTTTCCGCGTTGTTTTGGTTCCGATAGGCTTCGATGCAATATGGAATCGCTCTATCTTGTCGGTATCGCGGCGCTGGCGCTGCTCGCGTTCGTGCTCGCGGTCATTCTCTTCAACTTTTTCGGTCTCTGGCTCCGGGCTCGGATCGCGAACGCCCCGGTGAGTCTCGGTAAGATGGTTGGAATGCGGCTGCGGAAAGTGCCGGTTGGTTTAATCGTAGACAATCGCATCACAGCGGTGAAAGCGGGTCTGGATGTTCGGAGTGATCCCTTGGAAGCTCACTACCTCGCAGGCGGCGATGTAAGCCATGTTGTCCTCGCCCTAATTGCTGCCGATAAGGCAGGAATCACGCTCGATTTCAACCGAGCGTGCGCAATCGACCTGGCCACGAAAGGAACAGGCAAGACGGTCTTGGAAGCGGTGCGCACCAGTATTAATCCGAAAGTGATTGATGCACCTAATCCGGCAATGGGCCGCGCAACCATCGACGGTGTGGCACAGGACGGGATCGGCGTGAAAGTCAAAGCCCGGGTCACGGTCCGCTCGCATCTCGATCGGTTCGTCGGCGGCGCGACTGAAGAAACCATCATTGCCCGTGTCGGCGAAGGTATTGTCAGCGCCATCGGTTCCGCGCATTCCTACAAGGAAGTGCTGGAGAATCCCGATCGCATTTCAAAAACAGTGTTGGCCAAAGGTCTCGACAGCAACACGGCGTTTGAAATTCTTTCGATCGATATTGCCGATGTGGATGTCGGCGACAATATCGGCGCGAAATTGCAGACCGAACAGGCCGAGGCCGACAAACGCGTTGCGCAGGCAAAAGCCGAAGTGCGTCGCGCGGCTGCTGTTGCAGTCGAGCAGGAGATGCGTGCCAAGACACAGGAAATGCGCGCCAAAGTCGTGGAAGCCGAGGCGCTCGTTCCTCAGGCCATGGCGGATGCATTTCGGTCGGGTAACCTTGGCGTAATGGATTATGTCCGGATGAAAAACGTGCAGGCCGATACTTCGATGCGCGAATCGATTGCTGGCGGCGACAGGCCGCGGAACGAAGGGACGTGATCACTACTCGGTGAGAAGTGAGAGTGTGTGCGGTTTAACCTTTCAACAATTCAACGGTTTAACGTTGTAACGATTCAACGATGCGAAGCATGATCGCCGCTCATCTCGATAATCTGCTCTTCCTCTTGCTTGTCGCCGTCGCTCTTTTGTTTCAGTTCCTGGCGAAAACCGCAGGCAAAGCCGCTAGAGATCGGACAAAGCGAACATCGACGCCGCGAACGCCTCCGCCAATCCCACGCACCAGCAGGGAGTCAGACGAAGACCGGGTTCGCAAATTATTGGAGGCTCTCGGTCAACCCCCGACCTCGAAACCACCGCCCACTGTGACTCCTCGCACAAATATTCCGCCTCGCCCACTCGCACCGGTGCGGCCTCCTACCGTGTACCCATCACCAGCTCGGCAATGGACTCAACAAGCGCGACGCAAACGAGACATCGCTCAGAAAGAAAGCCATCCGCCGGCTGTCACCCGCGCGAAAGAACTCGTCCCGCCAGGAATAAGCGTCGCCTCTACTTTCGAGGTTCATGAAGGACAATTCCCAGTCAAGCTGGCATCGACCGCCAAGGCGGATGCAAAAGCTGATCTAGCAGCACCGCGGACAATTGCTAAAATCGAGGAACGAAAAAGCGATATAATCAGGTTGCTTGCATCAACGTCTGGTTTGCGCAACGCAATGATTCTGCGCGAACTCCTTGGGCCACCGCGCAGCTTGCGAATGCTCGAGCTGCTGTAGCCGTCGCCCTGTGGGCGACGCGGGCTTAGCCTGCCAACTCCGACTGTTGCGTGGTTCGCGCAGCGAAGCGGCTACAGGTAGAAGCGCTTGTGCTTTGCCGGTGGATTCGCAGTTTCAATTCCTCCAACCGGCCTGCCGGAATTGGCAGACGCGCCGGATTCAAAATCCGACGCTAAGCCAGGTAGTGTCCGGCACATTGACCCGCCATTGACGCTTTAAGCAAATAGCCCGGCCCACTTCTGTGGCCGTCTGAACAGCGCCGATGCGTTGTCCGATGACTTAACCTATCCCCGATGGATTTGGCGATTCCTACACACGCTTGGCGCGTGCGCCTCGTTCCTGCAAGATCAACAGCGCGCGATCAACCAGCGTCGGCCGTCTTTTAGCGCTGCGGTTATCCCAGTCACCGCGTTTGTATCGACATCGCGGATTCGGGCAATGGTCGCCTTCAAAATAGCGTTCGCAATTCGGGCACGTGCTCCGTGGCTCTGGAATTGGTGCTTTTTCCTCTGTGCTATGGAACCGTTTGCCCGTTACGTTATGTAACATCACATTTGCAACTGCTTCATCGGGATACGCGCCGTTTCGCAGTCGTCCGCATCAAGCCGTGATCCGCGTTTATGATGACGCTGGCAATGTGATTGAAACGCGCGAGCGCGCGGGCGATTTCAAAGAGTGCTTGTAGCCATTTACGTGCGCAATGCGTGCTCGATCATTAAGCGGCAGGTGTGATTAGGACATTCGACGCCTGTGCCGCGCAATGTAACATAAACAGCCAGCGATGATCAGTACGTAAAGGGCCATGGTAGATACGATCGCGAGCAGAACCAGGTATTGCATAATTACCTCCTTGGTAGCTTTGATAACGTGATCATGGTTTTTTGTGCTTAGCTTTATTTGCGCTTCGCTGTGCAAAAATTGCCTGCCCCGAAACCAGCTGCTCCTGTGTGACCATGGACTGTGTTGTGACCGCTTCCAGTTCTAAAACGCGGTCAGGTTTTCATCCGCTCCGCACAACGAAACGCTTTCCAGCGTCGCGATGCGCGTCCACGATCCGGATTGTTCGTGACTCGCGATCCACCGCTGAGACCCATCCCCAACTCTATCCGGCTTTGCTCAGATTGCCGGCAATGACTTCTCAGCAGTTCACTGCCCCTCGGCCTGCTTGGCTCGCCATAGCTGATGCGAAGGCGAGTGAGCAGCGAAGCGGCTACTGACCGGAAGCGCTTGTGCTTGGCTCTTGAATTCGTAGCTTCACATTTCCCAAAAGGCCGGCGTGGCGGAATTGGCAGACGCGCTGGACTCGAAATCCATCGTTACGCTAGGTAGCAATAGTGTCATTGCCGTTTAATTGCCGTTTCTGGCAATGGCCCGGCTCTCGCGCGCAGGATCGCGCTACATTGGTAATTGATCGCCGCGCGACTGCGTAGGTGGGGGTATGCTCGCGATGATTTTAGGCGCTTTTATTTCGCTCTGGCGCTTCCTTTTCCTTTGGCGCTTAGTCTTGCCGTGTACGGTTCGTTTCTCGATCTCGCATACTTGCAAGACTATCCTTTGAAGTGCTGCTCTGCCGATCTTGCTCTCCACGCTCGCAAGTACCAATCCCCACGCGCTCCTTCTTGGCAAAGACAACATGACGTCAAGCATCCGCTCGATGTGCTCCGGATATTCAAGCTCGTCCATGCTCTAATCTTTTATCGCTCACCACCTACGCATTGGATTGGTTGTCGCATTTCTACCCGCGTTTATGGCACGTTTTTTTTTCGCCTGACGAGCAAGCCCTCACGAACGCTGAAAGGCTTATCCAACAAAGAAAGGAAGACGCCGACAAAAGCCGAGACGGTCACCGAATTTGGGAACGAGCCAAACTATGCCCGAACGTAGTTGGGCGCGCAAGAACACAGGGATGCAAAGCCTCAAAATTTCGACATGCCGGGCATCATTTCGGCCCTCTTGTGATAACTCCACAAGGTTGTGAAGCTTTGCTTTGAACATTGTAATTGGACCGGAAAAATACAGCGTGATCTCTGCTCCGCTGCGAAGAAAGATGGCTGGTATGGAGATTGGGATAAAAGAATCGCGCCGTGCGCAAAAAGTTGAAGTGAGCGAGGGCCAGTGACACTTTTGCACCTTGCTTCCCACGCGGCTTGTGAGCAAACGAGCTTGGAACATAGCCTGAAGCCTGTTCGCTCAGTGCAACTTTTCAATCTGCTGCTCATCAACCCAAATCCAAAACAGCCAAAATGGCTGTTTGCCGCACAGGCAAAACGCTTATGTTCCTGCGAAAAGCCGGCGTGGCGGAATTGGCAGACGCGCTGGACTCAAAATCCAGTGGCCGCAAGGCCGTGTGGGTTCGAGCCCCTCCGCCGGCAGGTTCTTTGTCTAAGCGTTGAGTGTTGGATTGAAGGCGCGAATTTGTTTGTGTGCCTTAAGACAAATCCCGAGATGTCATCCACCTTCGTCCCATAGTCGCGAGACTACAGAGGGCAACTCCGCCCGGCATCAAACCTGTGCAGTCCTGTCGTACATCCAGCGTTTATGCTTGTGTAGAACAAGGAGAACCACAATGTTCTCTCGTGAACGCGAAGGCTCGCGACCGGGGCGGAGATGGACCTCGTGAGTTTGTAACTACCCGCTGGAGCCTCATCCTTTCCGCCGCTAACGGAAACGAAGAGCAAAAGGCGCGCGACGCGCTCGCCGAGCTTTGCCGGACTTATTGGCAACCCATTTTCTTGTTTGTCCGCGTCCGGGGCCATTCAATTGAGGATGCGAAGGATCTCACACAGGACTTTTTTGTAGCCATACTGAAAGACAACTGGCTTCAACGCGCCGATCGTCGTCGCGGCCGGTTCCGTTCGCTTTTGCTCAGGTCGCTCCAGAATTTTCTCATTAACGCTGCCGAGAAAAATCATGCTCACAAACGTGGCGGTGATGTGGAATTCATTTCGTGGGACGTTTGGGAAGCGGAACTGACGTCGCAACCATCCATTCCGGAGCAAGCGCTCGAATCATTGCCACCGGAGCGCCTTTTCGATCTTAATTGGGCGAGAACCGTGGTGGAACACGCGCTGCAACGGCTGCGCGAAGAATGCGAGAGCAAAGGCAAGCTCTGGCTTTTCCAAGCACTAAGCCCTCACCTCACAGACGTGCGTGATGAAGTGTCCTATGCGAAATTATCGGCCGAATTGGGAATGGCTGACACTGCCGTGAAAAAACAGCTGCACAACATGCGCCAGCGTTACCGCAGTCTGCTGCGGGTCGAAGTCTCGCAAACCGTCGAAGACCCTGGCGAAGTGGACGACGAGATCCGTTATCTGTGTGCGTCACTCGCAACAGGAACCGAGTAGTTGCGATGACAGATTCAGATCCACGCTCCGATCCGCTTGCGAGCTCTACCAAGGAGCACGCAAAATGCCAGAAATGTGGAGCAAGCATGCGACTCGACACCGGAGTTTGCGTGAGTTGCCTGCTGCGCCAGGGATTGGAAGGCGCTGAGGAGATATCTCAGGCGTTTTATCAAAGCGTCCTCGCCGAGGCGGGCGCGCCGCCCAAGTCCTGGTTCCTGGGAAATTACGAAATTCTCGAGCAGATCGGTTGCGGCGGCATGGGCGTGATCTATCGCGCCAGGCAACGACATTCCCGGCGCATCGTCGCGGTCAAGCGCGTCCTTAGTTATCGCGCTGATTCAGATGGGGCGCTGCAGCGCTTCCGACGAGAAGCACAGGCGGTGGCCAGCCTGGATCACCCGAACATCCTTCCGATTTATGAAGTAAGCGAAAGCGAGGACGGCCTGCCGTTTTTCAGCATGAAGTTCGCGAAGAAGGGAAGTTTGCGGGAGAACGTTGCTTCTCTCCGCGACGAGCCGCGAAAGTGTGTGCAACTGATAGCAAAGGTCGCTCGCGCGGTCGAATACGCCCACAGCCGTGGAGTTCTGCATCGCGATCTCAAACCGGGAAACATTCTACTCGATGATCGCGGCGAGCCACTCGTAAGCGATTTCGGTTTGGCAAAACTACTGGACGCGAACAACGATCTGACGAGATCGCTAACGACATTCGGCACAGCAGGTTTTATTGCCCCCGAGCAGGCCGGCGGCGCAGCCGCAGATTTCACGGCGGCTGCCGATGTTTACAGTCTAGGCGCAGTTCTGTTCAACTTACTTGCCGGACGTCCACCATTCCTGGGTTCCAATCCGGTTTCCGTGATTCGCAAGGCGTCTGAAACTCAGGCGCCCAGACTGCGCTCGCTGGCACCATCGCTCGATCGGGATTTGGAGACGATTTGTGCACGCTGTCTCGAACGTAATCCAAAAGCACGCTACCAGTCCGCCGAAGACCTCGCAGCCGATCTGGAACGCTGGCTCGGCGGCCATCCAATCGTCGCTCGTCCGGTGTCACCTCCGACGCGGATCTGGCGCTGGTCGCGTCGTAACCCAAACCTGGTTGGAGCAGGCGTTGCCGGTCTTCTCTTAGGCGCATCTACGGTATGGTTATTTCGCGGCGAAATTTTTCGAGCGCCGCCGTTCAATCCACCGGAGAAAAGTATCGCCGTTCTGCCATTCGTGAATCTGAGCACGACCAAAGATCAGCAATATCTGGGCGACGGCATCAGCGAAGAAATACTTCGCACGCTTGCTAAGGTCGACGAGTTGCGCGTGGCCAGCCGAACCTCATCGTTCTCCGTCAAGGGCAACGCCAACGCGAGGGATGTTGGCGAAAAGTTAAACGTCGGCAGTGTGCTTGAAGGAAGTTTGCGCCGCGACGCCAACCGCGTTCGCGTGACGGCCGAATTGATCGATGCCCGCAGCGGTTTTCGCCTTTGGACGGAGACCTACGACCGCGAGATGGAAGGGGTATTTGCCCTTCAGGATGAAATCGCTCGCTCCATTGTTGACGCGCTTAAACTCAAGCTCGCCGTCGGCGTTTCCGCTCAGGAGCAACCCGGCGATGGCGTCTACGATCGTTATCTACAGCGACTTTTCAGTGATGTAACTGGTCCGACAGGAATAAACAGTATCGGCGTTAGCGTGCCGCTACAGAATCCATTTAATCCATCCACAGTTCCGGATCACACGTCTGCGGGAGGTTTGGACCCGCGCCATACCGAAAATCGTGTGAGCGCTGCGCTTCCAGAGACGGGATTGACCAACAATGTGCGTCATCGCGAATTGGAAGCGGGTGTGCGCCCCAACGAAAATACAGCGGACGGGCCAGCGTCCATTCAAGGGTTTGCCAAAGCTGCTAAAGGCGAACCGGTTAAAGACGCAGACGTTCGGACCGCGGACCCGCGCCGCCCGGACACTCGTGTGAGCGCTGCGCTTCCAGAGACGGGATTGACCAACAATGTGCGTCATCGCGAATTGGAAGCGGGTGTGCGAACGAACAAAATTGCAGCTGAGGGGCCAGCCTCTATTCACGGGTTTGTCAAAACTGCAAAAGACGAACCGACTAAAGACGCGGCCGTTCGGAGCAAATTAGAAGCCGGTGTGCGAACGAACAAAATTGCGGCAGATGGCCCGGCGTCCATTCAGGGGTTTGTCAAAGCTGCAAAAGGCGAACCGATTAAAGGCGCAGACGTTCGGATCGAATCGCGAGACGGCAAACAGGTGTTCAGCGCTGTTAAGACCGATGCACAGGGCCGTTATAGTTCACAGGGTCTGCAACCAGGCATTTATCGGGTAACATTGCTTGTCGATGGCACGGTCAAAGCGTCGATCATGAACACGCACACCAAGGCGAATCAACCGACTCAGTTGAATTTCGACATCAAGTCGGCGTCTCAAGCAGGTAACATTGCAAAGGGCGGAAAGCACATGGTATGGGTGCCGGCTCGTACCGGGAGCCATATCGGCGGTAATTGGGTCGAAGTCGATGACACTGCAAAGGCGCATTCCCGGTTAAACGTTCAGAGAGTCACCGCTCGTAATTGGTAACTTCGAAAACTGCTACGACGAAGCGACGACCAATATGAACGATCGTAATTGGGACATCGCTTTGAGAAGCGCTTCTAATCTGTAGCCACGCGCTATCGACCGTGTGTCACCGCCTCACCGAGGCGCAGCTACAGCAACAATCCACTCGCGGT
>Ga0070741_10010367_pt1 | contig 17641 bp, 16 predicted proteins | sample Coa_R1_4_FD_66440 | JGI IMG/M metagenome (GOLD analysis project Ga0070741, IMG submission 66440) | Surface soil microbial communities from Centralia Pennsylvania, which are recovering from an underground coalmine fire - Coalmine... | ecosystem: Environmental > Terrestrial > Soil > Unclassified ...
GCGCCGGACGTCTCGGGCTCGTAGGTGAACGACGCGTCGTTCAGGCGCAGTTTCTCCAGGGCGTCGCGCAGGTCCGAGAAGTCGTCGCCTTCCACCGGGTACAGCCCGCAGAAAACCATGGGCTTGGGGTCGCGGTACCCGGGGAGCGGCGCCGGCGCCGGGCGGGCGGTCTCGGTCACCGTCTCGCCGGAACGGGCCTCGCCCACGTCCTTGATGCCGGCGATGAGGTAGCCCACATCGCCCGGGCCGAGCGACGCCACCGGCGTGGGCGTGGGCAGCCGGAACCCGATCTCCTCCACGTCGTGGGTGGCACCCGCCTGCATGAAGCGCAACCGGCTGCCGGTGGACATGGCGCCGTTCACCACCCGCACGGACGAGATGACGCCGCGGTACTGGTCGTAGTACGAGTCGAAGATCAGCCCCTGCAGGGGCGCGTCGGGATCGCCCTTGGGCGGGGGGATGCGCTCGACGATCGCGTCCAGAAGCTCGGGCACGCCCTCGCCCGTCTTGGCGCTGATGCGCAGGATCTCGTCAGCCGGGATGCCGAGCACGTTCTCGATCTCCGCCGCGTAACGGTCGGGGTCGGCCGCGGGCAGGTCGATCTTGTTGAGCGCGGCCACGATCTCGAGGTCGGACTCCAGGGCGAGGAAGCAGTTGGCCAGCGTCTGGGCCTCGATCCCCTGAGCGGCGTCGACCACCAGCACCACGCCCTCGCAGGCGGCCAGGCTGCGGCTCACCTCGTAGCCGAAGTCCACGTGGCCGGGCGTGTCGATGAGCTGGATGACGGCGTCCTTCCAGTTCACCCGCACGTTCTGGGCCTTGATGGTGATGCCCCGCTCCCGCTCGATGTCCATCGAGTCGAGGTACTGCTCGCGCATGTCCCGGGGGTCGACGGCGCCGGTGAGCTCGAGGATGCGGTCGGACAGCGTCGACTTGCCGTGATCGACATGGGCGACGATGGAGAGGTTGCGGATGCGGTCCAGGGAGGTCACGTTCCCCCCATTCTGGCGGGCGGCTCAGTTGACAGCGCGCAGCGGCGGCTTCGCCTTGGCCGCAGGGGCCGGCTGGCGCCCGAGCCAGGCCGTCAGCTGGGCGGGCGGTACAGGCCGGGACAGGAAGTACCCCTGGGCCACGTCGCACCCCAGGCTCACCAGCTCGTCCCAGGCGGCCTTGTCCTCCACGCCCTCGGCCACCACCCGGAGGCGCAGGTTGCGGGCCAGGCCGATGGTCGACCGCACGATCACCGCGTCGCTTTCGTCTCCCGACATGTTCATCACGAAGGACTTGTCGATCTTCAGCTCGTGCACGGGCAGGCGCTTCAGGTAGGCGAGCGACGAGTAGCCGGTGCCGAAGTCGTCGAGGGCCAGCTCCACGCCCATCTCCCGCAGGGCTTTGAGGACGCCGAGCACGCGGTTGGGGTCGGTCATCACGCTGTTCTCGGTGATCTCCAGCAGCAACGAGTCGGCCGGGAGGCCACTCGATGCAAGGAGCCGGGCCACGTCGACCGGGAAGCTCGGGTCGTGGAGGTTGCGGCCGGTGAGGTTGACGGCCATGCGCAGCTCGATGCCCGCCCGACGCCACTCGGACAGCTGCCGCAGGGCCTGTTCCAGCACGAAGAGCGTGAGAGGCCGGGACAGCCCGCTGCGCTCCGCCAGCGGGATGAAGCGGTCGGGCAGGATGACGCCCAGCTCCGGGTGCATCCATCGCAGCAGGGCCTCGACGCCGACGATCTCCCCAGACCCCAGGGCCGCTTTGGGTTGGTAGTACAGGACGAACTGGTCGGCCTCCAAGGCGTGGCGCACGTCGTGCAGGAGGCTCAGGTGCCGGGGGCTGTAGGGGTCGCGGTCGGCGGCGTAGACCTGGTAGCCCGAGCGGGTCTCCTTGGCGAGGTACATGGCCACGTCGGCTCGCTGCATGAGGACATCGGCGTCGGTGCCGTGGGCGGGGGCCAGGGCGATGCCGATGCTGGCGTCGATGTCGACCACGACCTCCGGGAGGTCGAAGTGCTGCTCGAGCGCCTCCAGCATGCGGTCGGCGATCTCCATGGCAACGATCTCGCTCGTCACGTCGGGCAGGAGCACGGCGAATTCGTCGCCGCCCAGCCGGGCGATGGTGTCGGTGTCGCGCAGCACGCCCGCCAGCCGGGGCCCGATCTGTTGCAGCAGCAGGTCGCCGATCCCGTAGCCCAGCGTGTCGTTGACCTCCTTGAAACGGTCGAGGTCGATGAGCACGACGGCGGTGGACGTGGCCGTGCCGGCCCGCTGGGCCCGGCCGAGGGCTTCGGTCACCCGCCCCCGGAACGACGTGCGGTTGGGCAACGACGTCAGCGCGTCGTGCAGGGCCGCGTGCTCCTTGGCCATGAGGATCGACGCGCACTTGTGTACGGCGGCGATGGGCATGACGAGCAGCGGGACGAGCAGCAGCGTGTCGTCGGCCGCGGCCACGACTATCGGGGCCAGGCTGAGGAGCACGCCCGTGGTACCCAGCTGGAACAGGAAGTCACGACGCAGGAAGGGGATGATCGGCCTGCCCGAGGCCAGGGCGATGGCTGCGCCGGTGAGCACGTTGTTGGCCAGGAAGAAGGCAGCCCCAGCCAGCACCATGACGGGCAGCTCGGCGGCCAGGATGTCGTGATGGGGGCGCCACATGTGGAGCCCGGCCGTGTGCAGCACGGCCGCGGCCGCGGCCATCGACAGAACGAACTGGGCGGCGTTGAAGAGCGACTTCCAGAGCGGCTTGCGCCGGGCGGTGTCGGCCACCAGCGACGCCAGCACCAGGGCCAGCGAGGCGGCGGCCAGCCCCGAGGTGAGGAGGAGGGTGAAGGCGAAGGGAGTGGAGACGGTGATCTCCTCCTCCCCGTCGCCCCGGCGCACCCGGACGGGGAGCAGCTCGCCCACCACGACGAGCGCGGTGAACAACAGGACGTGGCCGGACGGGCTCAGTGCCAGGGTCCGCCAGTCGAGGGCCGTGGCCGTGGCCAGGCAACCGAGGCCGGCGACGGTGACGGCGGTGACCAAGCGCCGCGCCGCTACAGACCGCTCCCTTCCCTCCGTGGAAAGTGCCATGCAGACGCGCTCCGGGCCGCCGCTACCACTTCCGGGGAGCGCCGAGCAGCGCCACCGTCGCGGTGAGTCCGGCGATCCCCCAGGCCACCCGCAACAGGCGTGCCTTCATTGGACGATCTCCTCAACGGTTGCCCCTCGGGTGAGGAGCTGTCCCCCCTGATCGGCAGGGCGTGCCGATGACTTGAACACTCATAGTGAAAAAGAGCTAGTTCTCGTCTCAGGGAGTGGGCGCCGGGCGCCGATAGTCGACCCGTGCTCCTGCTGGTCGCGTTCGTGCTCGGCCTGGCCACCGTGCCCTTGGCCGGTGGCGACGTGCGAGCGTTGGGCCGGCTGCGCCTCCGGCGGTGGCCGGTGCTGGCCACCGCCCTCGTGCTCCAGACCGTCGCCCTGAAGGCGCCGCTGTCCCACGACACGGCCGCCATCCTCAACGGCGTCACCTACCTGCTGGGGTGCGGCTACCTGCTGGCCAACCTCCACCTTCCGGGCATATGGGTCGTGACCGCGGGGACGTCGGCCAACGCCGCCGCCCTGCTGGCCAACCGGGGCGTGATGCCGGCCAGCGCCCAGGCCCTCGCCATGGCCGGGCTGAGCGCCGGGCCGGGTGGCGGTTCGAGGGGCGGTTCCTGGGGCGGGCCCGGCTCCTTCGTGAACTCGACGGTCGTGCCCCATGCCCGGCTGTCGTTCCTGGGCGACGTGTTCGCCATCCCCCGGGCGTGGCCGCTGCACAACGTGTTCAGCCTGGGCGACATCTTGATCGTGGTGGGCGCCGTCGTCCTCGCCCACCGGGTGTGCCGGCCGGCTCCGGTCGTGCCGGCTCCGGTCGTGCCGGTGCCCGTCGTGCCGGCGTCAGTAGCCGGCGCCGAAGTCGACCAGGCCGAGCAGCTCCTCGCCCGCCCCGAAGCGGCGCACGTTCTCCCGGATGCGCTCGGACAGGGGCCCGACGGTCATGCTCGGCGTGTTGGCGCTGTGCGGGGTGATGAGGCAGCGGGGGTGGCCCCAGAGCGGGTGGCCGTCGGGCAGGGGTTCGGGGTCCGTGACGTCGAGGGCGGCACCCCCGATCCAGCCCTCGTCCAGGGCCCGCACCAGGTCGTCGGTGACGACGTGCCGGCCCCGGGCCACGTTCACCAGCCAGGCGTGCCCTTCCATGGCCCGCAGCTCGGGCTCGGCAATGACGCCCACGGTGTCCGGTGTGAGGGCCAGGGCAACGACCACGCCGTCGGCACCGGGCAGGGCGTCGTGCAGGCGGTCGAGGCCGATCGTGCGTGTGGCACCTGCGAGTGGCTCGGGCTTGCGGCGCACGACTGTGGTGTCGACGCCGAAGGGCTCCAGCAGGCGAAGGAGGTGTTGGGTGATGCCCCCGGCGCCGAGGATCGTCACCCGGCCGCCGAAGAGCGAGCGGCCCGCCGGTTTGCCCCAGCTGGTGGCACGAGACCGCTCGTGGAGCTGGCGTAGGCCGGCCAGGAGGAGGGCCAGCGCGTGCTCGGCCACGCCCGGGCCGTAGATACCCTGGGCCGCCGTCCACGCCGGGCCGCCGTGGGCCGGGTCGCCGTTGGCCGGGCTGCCGTTGGCCGGGCCGTCGTGGGCCGGGCCGTCGTGGGCCGGGCCGCCGTTGGCCGGGCCGACCTGGTCGAAGACCCCGTGCTCGAAGAAGCGCTCGATGCCTGCGGCCGGGAGCTGGACCCAGCGCAGGCCGGGGGCGGCGGCCAGGAAGGCCGTGGCCTGGGCCGGATCCCACGACAGCCACACGGCGCCTTCGGCCTCGGCCGGTGTGTCGACCACCTGCCCGCCTCCCGCCTCCACCGCCGCAACCGCCCAGTCCGGCGCCGGGCTGGGAGCGATGGCGATGCGGGGTCGGGTCACGGGTGGGGCATCGTACTGGCCCCCTGCTACCCTCTTGCCCTCGTGGCGAACATCAAGAGCCAAATCAAGCGCAACCGGCAGAACGAGCGTCGCCGCCTTCGCAACAAGGCGGTCCGGTCGGAGCTCAAGACGCGTGTCAAGACTGCCGTGCAGGCCGCCGAGTCCGGCGCCGAGACCAGCGCCGACGCGCTGCGCCAGGCCGTGAAGCGGCTGGACAAGGCGGCGGCCAAGGGCGTCATCCACAAGAACCAGGCGGCCAACCGCAAGTCCCGCCTCATGCGTCGCATCGCCGCCCTGGCCGCGGGTTCCAGCGCCGAGTCGTAGTCCACCGGTCTTCACCGCTCCTGCCGGCGCCCCCGAGGGGGCGCCGCTTCGCGTGCAGCCGTCGGACTTCTGGGTACGGGCGCGGCTCGCGCCGGACCGCAGCCCCGCCCAGCGCCATCGTTTTGTGTGCAGTCATACGCGATAGTCGCGAGTTACTGCACACGGAACGCGCCGCCAGGCGATGCCGACGGCGACGTGGTGGGCAGAGCCGACGCCGGGTCGAACGCTGCACACGCAACTGGGCAGCCAGTGCCGGTGCTGGTCCACGGGCGCAGCGGCTGCGGCGCGCCGGTCCACGGGCGCAGCGGCTGCGGCGCGCCGGCCCACGGGCGCGGCGGCTCGCGGCGCGCCGGTCCCGGGGACTCAGCGCCGCCCGGCGCCCGCCCGGCGGCGAGCGCCCAGGCGGCTGAGCCGGGCCACCAGCACCTCCATCACCAGCTGGTCGGGCCACCCGGCCACGCCCCGGAGGGCGAGATCGGCGTCGGCCAGCAGCGTCATGGCCCGGGCGATGCCTTCCCATCCCAACCGCCGGGCCTGGGCCAGGGCCTTCTTGGCCGGGAAGGGAGCGGTGCCGAGCAGGGTCGCAGCGTCCTGCTCGCCGGCCACGCCCGACCCGTCCAGGCGCAGCATGGCCGCGTAGTGCCGGTGCAGGGTGGCCATCACGACCAGCGGGTGGCGCTCCCCCGCGTCCAGCAGGCGGTGCAGGTGGACCAAGGCCGTCTCCGTGTCGCCCCGATCGATGGCGTCGGTGAGGTCCCAAGGGGCCACCGATCCGGCCTGGCCCAGGAACGGCGCCAGCTCGTCCAATCCGACCGCCGCCCCTTGGCCGTATGCCGCGGCCAGGGCCTCGAGCAGGCTGGTGAGCCGGGCCACGTCCTCGCCCAGGTGCTCGCCCAAGGCGTGGCCGGCGGCGGCATCGAGCTTCACGGGCGCCTCCTTGAGGCGGCCCACCAGCCAGGAGGTGCGGGCCTTTCCCGACCCCACGGCGGTGTCGAGGACCGTGCCCACCTTCTTCACCGCGTTCACCAGCTTCTGTGACACCTGGCCGCCCCCCGCCGCGACCACCAGGGCGGTGGTGGGAAGCGGGTCGTCCAGCCAGTGCAGGAGGGGCGCCAGCTCGTCGGCCTTGAACCGGCCGATGGCACGGGCCACCACCACTCGGCGATCACCCAGGAAGGGGGGGGTGAGGCAGGCGTCGACCACGGCGGCGATGTCGTAGTCGTCGCCGGAGAAATCCTCGACGGCGAAGGGGTCCGAGGTGAGCTCGCCCACCAGGGCCGACACCCGTTCCCTGACCAGCACCTCGTCGTCGCCCTTCACATACCAGGCGTTCACGGCTGCGCCCGCCGCGCTCACGGGGCCTCCAAGATGGCGGCGATCACGTCGCAGGTGCGGCGGGTGCCGCGCACGTCGTGGGCCCGGATGATGCGGCAGCCGTGCACGACACCCAGGGCGGTGGCGGCCAGCGAGGCGTCGTTCCGGTCGCCGATCTCCAAGTCCAGCACCTCGCCGAGGAACCGCTTGTTGGATGCCGACAGGAGAAGCGGGTACCCGAGCGCGGCAAGGCGACCCGACTCGCGGAGCAGAGTCAGGGACTGCTGCGGCGTCTTGCCCAGGTCCAGACCGGCGTCGAGCACAATCCGCTCGGGGCCCAGGCCGGCCGCCTCGGCCCGACGGGCGCGCTCGACCAGGAAGTCGCACACGTCGGCGACCAGGTCGTCGTAGTGCGGCTCCGGATCGGGCACGCGGGGCGCGAGCCGTATGTGGGTGGCCACGACGGTGGCCCCGGCGGCGGCGGCCACCGGCAGGTACTCGTCGTCGGCGAACCCGCTGATGTCATTGCCCACCACCGCGCCCGCGGCGAAGGCGGCCTTGGCCACGGACGCCCGCCACGTGTCCACCGACAGGGGGACGTCGAAGCGGGCATGCAGGGCCTCGACGGCGGGAATCACCCGCTCCAACTCCTCGGCCTCGGTGACCTCGGGCCCGGGACCGGCTTTGACGCCGCCGACGTCGAGCAGGTCGGCACCCTCCTCCACCAGGCGCTCGGCCTTGTGCAGGAATGCGTCGAAGTCCCAATAGGCGCCGCGGTCGTAGAACGAGTCGGGCGTGCGGTTGAGGATCCCCATGACGAGGGCGCGCGTGGTGACGTCGTACCTACGGCGACCGAGATCGAGGCGCACGCACGGACGCTATCCAACGGCCGGCCCGGGCCGTGCCCACGCCCGCAGCCAGGCCGACGAGGTGGGAGGCGCCCACCACGCCGGCGTGCAGGGCGGCGGCCCGGTGGGCGACGAAGGCCACCCAGGAGATGAGCACCTGGGTAGGCAGGTGCAGTACGGCCGCGGCCCGGCCGCCGAGGAGACCAGCCGGCAGGCCGGCGGCCAGGCCCCACATCATCACCGGCCCGGCGATGGGCACGGCGAGCAGGTTGGCCGGGAGCGAGGCCAACGGGAACCCGCCGAAGACGGGGACGAGCACCGGCGCCACACCGAGTTGGGCCGCCAGCGTGACGGCGATGGGGAGGGGGAGCCGGCGGGTGAGGGCGGGGGACAACCAGGCGATGCCGGCCGTAGCTGCCACCGACAGGAGGAAGCCCAGCGACCCGACCAGCAGCGGGTCGACCAGGAGGAGACCGGTGACAGCCAGGGCAAGAAGGCGCTTGGTGGACACCGGGCGGCCGAGGGTGGCGGACAGCAGGGCGACGGCGGCCATGGCCTCGGCCCGGAGCACGGACGGCTCCCACCGGGTGAGCAGGCCGAACAGGGCGAGGAGGGCGAGGCCCAGGCCCAAGCGCGGCCCGAGACGGACGCGCCGGAGGGCGGGGGCGGCCAGAGCCAGCACGAAGGCCAGGTTCTCGCCCGACACCACCAGCAGGTGGCTGAGGCCGGCGTCGCGGAAAGCGGCCCGGGTGGCCGGGGGCTCGGTGCGCTGGTCGCCCAGGACGAAGCCGGCGAACAGGGCGCGGGACTCGGGCGGGAGCGACGCCGCGCCCCGTTCGATGGTGCGCCGCAACCCGTTGGCCAGGCGCAGGGGCGCGGGCGCGGGTTGCCATGGCCCGACCTCGTCCACCCGCAACGCGGTGGCCACATGGCGGTGGGCCAGTGCCGCCCTCGTCGGTCCGTTGACCGGCCCGGTGGTACCCGAGAGGCGAACCCGCTCCCCCGCCAGGCGGGGACGCAGGCGGTCGGCCCCGGGGCCGCCTCGCACCAGGGCGAGGGCCCGGCGATGCCCGAGGCGCACCTCGAACTGCAGGCCGCGCCCGCGGCTGGGTGCCGGGTCGGTGGCCAGGACGGCGGCGCCGGCCCAGGGCCGGGGTTCGGGCGGGGGCGGGAGCAGGCCGGCCCACGCCCGGGCGGCCAGGCCCGAAGCCAGGACAGCCGTGGCCAGGCACAAGAGCGCGGGCCGGCGCAGGGCGAGCGCCAAGGCGACGGCGGCCGTGGCGAAGGGGAGGGCGACCGGCCGGCTGGCACAGGCGCCCGCGGCGGCGGCCAGGGCGAGCACGAAGACCCACCGGTCGCTCATCGCCGCGCTCCCCCGCGCCCGCACGGCGTTCTGTTGCAACCGAGGGCCATATGTGGCGGTGCATTGCAAGAGAACGGTGGGGCGGGCGGGCGGCGGGCGGTCATACCCGCACCCGCTTGCGCAGGGCGGCCAGTTTGGACGGGCCGATGCCCTGGACCAGCAGCAGCTGGTCCACCGACCGGAAGCGGCCGTGCTGCTGGCGGAACCCGACGATGGCCTGGGCGATGGCCGGGCCGACGCCGGGGAGGGCGTCGAGCTGCTCAGTGGTGGCCGAGTTGAGGTCGAGAGGGATGACCGGGACCGGGCCGGGCGGGCCAGGGCCACCGCCGGCGCCTCCGGACCCGGCGAGCCCGGCCGATGGCGGGGGCACCTCGCCCTTGCGGGGCACGTAGACCCGCTGGCCGTCTCCCAGCGGGGCGGCCAGGTTCAGCTGGTCGGTGTCGGCGTCGGGCGTGGGGCCGCCGGCGGCGTCGAGCAGGTCGGCCACCCTGGCACCGGCCGGCAACCGGTACAGGCCCGGCGCGCCCACCGCCCCGGCCGCCTGCACGAGCATCTGCCCCTCGGCCCCCGGTACCGAGGTGGTGGTGGATGCCCGGGCGGCACGCGGCAACGAGTCGTCCGGCGGGGGGCCGCCGGTGTGGGCGGGCACGAGCGTCCACGCCAGGGCCAGAGCCGACACCACGAGCGCGAGCGCGCCGGTGACGACACGGCCCGGCGTGGTGCCGAGCGCGTCGGCCACCGCCACCACGCGGGCGCGCCAGGTGCCGGTCATTTCCCCGTTCGGGGGCGCGACAGGTGCAGGTTGAGGCACAGCAGACCCCCGGGACTGGGAGGCGAGTCGACCGGGGGGAAGTGGTCGAGGGGCACTCTATCGCCGGGGTGTAACAGCGACCGGGGGTGGTGCCGAGGGGCCGGCCAGGGGGGCCTGACGCCGAGGGGCCGGCCAGGGGTAACTCGCGGGGCGAGGGGTGGGGGCTGGCGGGTTGGGCGAAGGTGCGCGGCTGGGCGAAGGTGCGCGGCGGGGCGGGCAACTACGGCCGGCGGGCCTCCCACTCGGCCTCGACCTCCAGCGGGATGCGCCGGTAGGCGCCCCAGTGCCCGTACCCGGCCAGCCGCCACCGCAGGTACGACCTGACGTACCGCCACAGGAACCGAACGACCCCGAGCTCCACCCACTGCCGCACGTGCACGCGCTCGTGGCGCAGGAGCCGCGCATCGCTCGCCGCCCCCCGGCGCACGATGATCAGGCGCCCCAGGGTGATGGCGTCGGCGCCAGGCGGCACGGGGCCATCGACCCAGACACGGACCCGCCGGCCCCGCAGCCGAGCAGCGGCCCGAAGCTCAGAAGAGGCGCGCAGTGAGAGCCTTGCGGTACTGGGCGGTACGGGGGTCGTCCGGGCCCATCACCTCGAGCAGGTCGACGAAGCGTTGCCGGGCCTCGTCGTCGGCCTTGACCCGGTCGAGCAGCTGGTCGAGCTCGGCCGTGAGCTCCCGGTCGGCCGGGTCGCCCACCCGGGCCAGGGCCGCGATCCGGCGGACCTCGGCCGTGTCGGGCAGCTTGGCCAGCACGTCGAGCGCCTCGGCAGGCCGGCCGGCACCGACCAGCAGCTCGGCCAGGGCCAGCGTGGCCCGCTCGTGGCCGGGCTCCAGCTCCATGGCCCGGCGCAGGGCGGCCTCGTCGCCGGCGGCCGCGCCCTGTTCGGCCAGGAGGTCGGCCTCGCTGGCGGACGGCGCCAACCGGGACACGAACTCGCGCACCTGGTGCTCGGGAAGGGCGCCGATGAAGCTGTCGACCACCTGCCGGTCTCGCAGGGCGAACACGGCGGGAATGGACTGGACTCGGAACGCCTGGGCGATGCCCGGGTTGTCGTCCACGTTGACCTTGGCCAGCTCGACGGCGCCGTTCGTCTCGGCCACGACCTTCTCGATGGTCGGGCCCAGCGTGCGGCAGGGGCCGCACCAGGGCGCCCAGAGGTCGACGACCACAGGGACCTGTGCCGACCGCTCGATCACCGCCTGCTCGAAGTCGGCGTCAGTTACGTCAGCCATCGGCCCGAGTCTACGGTTTGGCCCGTGCAACCAATCGAGGGGATCAACGCCGACCGGGTGACGCAGTGGTTCGATGCGAACGTGCCCGGCGTGCAACCGCCGCTGGCCTTCGACCTCATCGCCGGAGGGCGGTCGAACCTCACCTTCAAGGTGTCGGACCAGGCGGGTCACACGTGGGCGCTGCGGCGGCCGCCGGTGAGCCACGTGCTGCCGACGGCGCACGACATGGGCCGCGAGTACCGCATCATCTCCGCCCTCCAGGACACGCCCGTGCCTGTGGCCGAGTCTGTGGGCTACACCGAGGACGAGTCGGTCAACGACCGGCCGTTCTACGTCATGGGCTACGTCGAGGGGCACGTGCTGCGGGACGCGGCCACGGCCGAGAAGGTGCTCGACGAAGCTGGGCGGCGGCGGGCGGGCGAGCACCTCGTGGACGTGCTGGCCGACATCCATGCCGTCGATGTCGACGCCGTCGGGCTGGGCGAGCTGGGCCGGCGGGAGGGGTACATCGAGCGCCAGCTGAAGCGGTGGTACGGGCAGTTCCAGCAGTCGGCCGCCCTCCAGGACCGCACCGTGCCGGTGGTCGACGAGATGCACGACTTCCTGGCCGCCCGGATCCCCGCGCAGGGTCCGGCCACCATCGTCCACGGCGACTACCGGCTGGACAACACCATGCTCGGCGACGACGGCAGCGTGCTGGCCGTCCTCGACTGGGAGATCTGCACGCTGGGCGATCCCCTCGCCGACGTGGGCCTGCTGATGGTCTATTGGGCCGAGCCGGGCGACGAGTACTCGGCACTGGGGAGTGCACCGACGGTCACCCCCGGCTTCCCCACACGCGAGGAGCTGAAAGCCCGGTACGCGGCCCGCAGCGGGCGCGACCTGAGCAGCATCGACTTCTACATCTCGTTCGGCTACTGGAAGCTGGCCTGCATCCTCGAAGGCGTGTACTCGCGGTACGCGGCCGGCGCGGGCGGCGGCGACCAGAGCGGCTTCGAGTTCTTCGCCGAGCAGGTGCAGCTCCTGGCCGACGCGTCGAAACAGGCGGCGGACCGACTCTGATGCTGTACGAGCTCCGCAGCGAGCCCGACCTGAACCAGCCGGTGCTCGTGGTCGCCCTGGAGGGCTGGATCGACGCCGGGCTGGGAGCGGGCACGGCCGTGGCAACGCTGTTGCAGCAACTCGACACGTCGGTGGTGGCCGCCTTCGACGCCGACGAGTTGCTCGACCACCGCGCCCGGCGCCCGGTCATGCGCATCGAGAACGGCATGAACATGGGCCTCACCTGGCCCGAAACCGAGCTGCGCCACGGGCAGGACGCGGCCGGCCGGGACGTGCTCATGCTCGTCGGCCCCGAGCCCGACATGCGCTGGCACGCCTTCACCAGCGCGGTGACGGGACTGGCCGAGCAGCTCGGCGTGCGCCTGGTGGTGGGCCTGGGCGCATTCCCGGCGCCGTCGCCCCACACCCGACCGGTGCGGCTGGCCAGCACCGCCACCGACGCCGAGTTGGCGGTCCGCGTGGGCTTCGTGCCCGGGGCCCTCGAGGTGCCCGCGGGCATCCAGGGCGCGCTGGAACAAGCCTTTGGCAGCAAGGGAATTCCGGCCATCGGCCTGTGGGCGCGCGTACCGCACTACGTGGCCGCCATGCCCTACCCGGCGGCCAGCGCCGCCCTGCTCCAGGGCCTGGCCGACCTCGCCGGCCTCTCCCTCGACTGGTCCGAGCTCGACAGCGCCGCCGCCCTCACCACCAACCGCATCGACACGCTCATCGCCAACAGCGCGGAACACACCGAGATGGTCGCCCAGCTGGAGACGCAGCAGGACGCAGCCGAGGGCACGTTCGATCTGGGCAACCTGCCGTCGGGCGACGAGATCGCGGCCGAGTTGGAGCGCTTCCTCCGGGGCGAGCGCTGATCGGCTGACCGGCTGACCCCGGGCTAACGTTCGCCGCCATGAAGGTGGATGGGGGCATTGGCTTCGACGTACGGCGCGTGGTCGAAGAGGCACAGGAAGCAGAGGCGGCCGGGTATGCGGGCGTGTGGTCGGCGGAGACCAGCCACGACCCCTTCCTCCCGCTCCTGCTGGGCGCGGAGCACACCGATCGCCTGGAACTGGGCACGGGCATCGCCGTGGCGTTCGCCCGCAGCCCCATGACCCTGGCCATGACCGCGTACGACCTCCAGCGCTTCTCCGAGGGCCGCTTCCTCCTGGGACTGGGGAGCCAGATCAAGCCCCACATCGAGAAGCGCTTCAGCATGCCGTGGTCGCACCCGGCGCCCCGCATGCGCGAGTTCATCCTGGCCATGCGGGCCATCTGGGACTGCTGGATGAACGGCACCAAGCTCGACTTCCGGGGCGACTTCTACAGCCACACCCTCATGACGCCGTTCTTCAACCCCGGCCCCAGCGAGTACGGCGTCCCCACCGTGTTCCTCGCCGCCGTGGGCCAGAAGATGACCGAGGTGGCAGGCGAGGTGGCCGACGGCATGCTCGTCCACGGCTTCACCACCGAGCGCTACCTGCGCGAGGTCACCCTGCCGGCGCTGGAGCGAGGCTGGCACAAGGGCGGCAAGACCCGGGCCGACTTCCAGCTCTCGTTGCCGTCCTTCGTCGTCACCGGCCGAGACGAGGCCGAGACCGAGCGGGCGGCCACGGCCGTGCGCCAGCAGATCGCCTTCTACGGCTCCACCCCGGCCTACCGCGCCGTGCTCGACCTCCACGGGTGGGGCGACCTCCAGGACGAGCTCAACCGCCTGTCCAAGCAGGGCGAGTGGGAGCAGATGGGGCGCCTCATCACCGACGACGTCCTCACGACGTTCGCCATCGTCACCGAGCCCGGCGGCGTGGCCAAGCAACTGCTCTCCCGCTTCGGCGACGTCATCGACCGCATCAGCTTCTACGCGCCCTACACGGCCGCCAACGACCTGTGGGGCCCGATCGTGCAGGAGCTGTCGGCCGCCTAGCTCTCGCCGCCAGTGCGCCCGAAGATCAGTGCGCCCGAAGATCAGTGCGCCCGAAGATCAGTGCGCCTGAAGGACGGCGTCGTCTTTGAAGTCGGCGAACAGGCTGGCCGCCCCGGCCGCCGGGAACACCACGCTGGCTGCCCCCACGTTGCCCGTGCCTGCGGGCATGACCACGTTGCGCACCTTCGCCGGGTCGATGGACAGGCCCAGCCGCCCGAGGCGATAGAGGTCGATCACGGTCGCCCCGCCCGTGATCTTGGTGCCCCGGCCCAGGATTCCCAGCCACTTGAACACGTTGCTGGCGGTGACGCCCTGGGACCGCAGCCGGGTGAGGGCGGCGAGGATCACCGCGCCCTGGTTGCCCGTCCGGTCGATGTCGCCGTCGTTGAAGCTGTGCCGGTCGCGCACGAAGGCGAACGTCTCACCGCCGTTCATCTGGCGGGTGCCGGGGTCGAAGTTGGAGCCCGAGAACTTGTCGTGCATGGGCTGGGGGATGTTCAGGGAGATGCCGCCGATCTCGTCGACCATCCGGGGGAAGCTGGCGAACGTGGTGGTGATGACGTAGCGCACGTCGACGCCCACGAACTGCTGGATGGTCCGGGCCTGCAGGTCGGCACCGCCGAACGTGTAGGCGTCGTTGATCTTGCTCGACCCCCGCCCGGGGATGGGCACCCACGTGTCCCGGGGAATGTCGAGGATGGTGGCCGAGCCGGCCGCCGGGTTCACACCGATGATGTGGATCGCGTCCGCCCGGTCGCTGTCGATGCCGGGCCGGCCGTCGACACCCAGCACCATGATGAAGATGGGCGCCCCCGGAGCGGCCGTGAAGTGGCCCTCGTCCACCCTGTGCACCTCGACCACGGGCTGGCCCTGGGCCAGCGCCACGGCGCCGCCGGTGAGCACCACCGCCAGGAACAGCCCCGCCGCGGCGAACCACCGCTTCATGCGCCGGGCCCGCGTCACTTCTTCTTGGCCTTCGCCGTCGTGGTCGTGGTGGACGGCACCGGGGCCGGGGCCGTGTCCCGCTTGGTCGACATGTCGTAGCTGTCGATGCGCCAACCGCCGGCGGCAGGGACGAGGACCAGGTCACCGGTGCGGGCGATCTGCACGCGACTCCCTCCGTTGGTGGCGGTCACGGTCAGGGTGACGTTGGCGTTCACCATGCCGATCTCGCCGTTCTGCCCGGCCAGGGCGACCAGGGTGGCCGTGGCCGTATCGGGATGGACCGTGCCCGCCACCGGGGCCGGCTCCTCGATCAGGGCCGCCCGGTCGGGACCGCCGGGAGCGAGGCGAGCCAGGGCGTCGGCCGTGAACACGCCGTCGAGCCCGGCCGAGGGTTGGGCCGTGCGCAGGGGCGCGGCGATGCCCGCCGACAGGTAGGACGTGAGGGTGGCCAGCACCTGGTCCCGCAGGTCGTCAGGGAAGGGTGGCGCCGGGTCCCGCATGCTGTCGACGGTGGCCGCCGACGCCGTGACCTTGAGCGGCGCCGCCGCCGTGGTGGTCGTGGTCGGCGGCCGGGGCGGGGCCGCCTTCTTGCCACCGCCGGACGAGCAGGCGGAGGCCGTGATCAGGGCAGCGGCGACGAGGACAGCGGAACGGCGAGCAGGCATCCGCCGTCGAGGATACGGGCGGGCTCCGTCATATTCGGGGATTTCGGCCGTCTTAAGGCCTGATGGACGGCGAGCAACGAGCAATCCTGGTGGTCGGACCGGACGTGGGCCAGCGCTGGGAGTTGGCGTGGGCCCTGCACGAGGCCGGGATCGCCGCCGAGCAGGCGGGCACGGGCGAGCAGGCCCGGCGCCGGATCGTGCACGGGCGCCTGGCCGGGGTGGTGCTCGACGGGCTGACCCCGGTCGAACTGGTCGACGAGTTGGTACACGAGGTCCACCCCGACCCGGAGACGGGCGAGGTCCCGTTCGTGCTGGTCACGACCCGCGACGCCGACGCCGGCACCGTGGTGGCCCGGGTACGCACGCTGCTGCGCCCGGACCGGGAGGCCGGGTAGGGCGGTCAGACGAGCTGGAGCTCTTCCCCCAGGTAGCGCTGCTTGCACAGCGAGCGCTGGAGCTTGCCCGACGACGTCTTGGGCAGGGTCCCGGGGGCCACCAGCACCACGACCTCGGGCGGAAGGCCCACGGCGTCCGACACCTGGCTGGCCACGGCCGTGCGCAGGTCGCTCAGGCCGTCCGCCTTGGTCTCGGCCACGACGATCAGGGACTCCTTGCCCCGGTGGCCCTCGACGCCGAAGGCGATGACGTTGCCGGCCCGCACACCCTCGACCATCTCCGCCGCCCGCTCCACGTCCTCGGGGAAGACGTTGCGCCCGCCGACGATGATGACGTCCTTGATGCGGCCGCAGAGCACCAGCTCGCCGCCCACCAGGTAGGCCAGGTCGCCGGTGCGCAGCCAGTCACCCCGGAAGGCGGCCTCGGTGGCATCGGGGCGCTTGTAGTAGCCGGGCGTGACCGACGTGCCGCGGATCTCCAGCTCCCCCACCTCCCGCTCCCCGAGCGTCCGGCCTGTGTCCGGATCGCACACCCGCACCTCCAGCCCGGCCACGGGCCGGCCCAGCAGGGCGAAGCGGCGGACGGTCGGGTCGTCGTCCGGCCGGTCGTGGACCGGGGCGGCGTAGCGTTCCTGCTCCAGCGAGGCCCGGTCCACGGTGTCGATGCGCATGCCTGACATGGGCTCGGGGAAGGTGCCGGCGATGGCCAGCTCGGCCATGCCGAAGGCGCAGAACGACGCCCCGGGCCGGAACCCGTGGGGGCCGGCCGCCTCGCAGAAGGCGTCGACGGTGGCCGGGTTGACGGGCTCGGCTCCGTTCAGGGCGATGCGCCAGCGGGACAGGTCGAGCGACCCGGGCGCGGCCCGGCGCAGGGCCCGGGCGGCCAGGGCGTAGGAGAAGTTGGGGCCCGCCGTCGCCGTGCCGCCATAGGTGCTCATCCACTCGATCCAGCGGCCGGGCTGAGCCAGGAAGTCCTGCGGGGCGGCCAGCACCAGCTCCATGCCGGTGATCATGGGAAGGGTCAGGGTTCCGATGAGGCCCATGTCGTGGTACAGCGGCAACCAGCTGACGAGCACGTCGTCTTCGGGGTCCAGCCGGGCGGACGCCGCCGCGCCGTCCAGGTTGGCCAGGATCGTGCGGTGCGGGAGCATGACGCCCTTGGGGTCGGCCGTGGACCCGCTGGTGAACTGGAGGACGGCCAGGTCGTCCTCGTTGATCTTGGGCTCCTCGTAGGCGCTGGCTCGGCCGGCCGTGAGCTCGTCCAGGCGGACCATGGGCGGGTCCCCCGGCTGGGGGTCGACGAAGGCGGCCAGGTCGGGGTCGACGAGGACCATGCGGGCGTCGGCGGCGACGATGCGGCGCCGGGTCTGGTGCACGAACTCCTCCAGGGAGCCGAGCCGCATGGGGAGGGGCAGGACCACCACGGTGGCGCCGGCCAGCCAGCTCGCCTGGATCGCCGTGACCAGGGCTCGGGTGGTGGGGCCGAGGAGGGCGATGTGGTCCCGGGGGGCGATGCCCCGGGCCTGGAGGGCGGCGGCGGTGGCGCGAGCTTCCTCGTGGAGCTGGGCCCAGGGGACCCGGATTGCCGTGTCACCGGTGATGAAGGTGATGGCGTGCGGACGCGAGGATGCCCGACCCAGTCGGGAGACAAGGGTGGTCACGAGGGGTCCGACTCCGGTGGGCGGGCGAGTGTTACTGGATTTGCCTGTGGATTCCGCTAGCTGGGACGGGGTCCGGGGCCGCCGCTGGGCGGCTTGGTGGTCGTGGTGGTGGTTGCGGGGTGGGTGGAGCCGCTGGTGCCCGACCCCGACGGACCGGAGGAGCCGCTGGTGCCCGACCCCGACGGAC
>Ga0070741_10010368_pt1 | contig 17640 bp, 15 predicted proteins | sample Coa_R1_4_FD_66440 | JGI IMG/M metagenome (GOLD analysis project Ga0070741, IMG submission 66440) | Surface soil microbial communities from Centralia Pennsylvania, which are recovering from an underground coalmine fire - Coalmine... | ecosystem: Environmental > Terrestrial > Soil > Unclassified ...
GCCCGGCTCCGGGCTCGGCCTCGCGATCGTCCGCCAGGTGGCCGAGGCGCACGGCGGCACCGTCGTCGCCGAGCGCGCCCCCGAGGGCGGGACGATCATGCGCTTCAAGCTGCGGAACGGGACCGCGCCGGCCGTGTCGAAGTCTTAGCCCGTTCTTAGGCGCGGCTGGTTTTCTTGCGCCGCGTGTTCTACCTCGGCTACCTCCGCAGCGAGCTCCTTCGCCGCAAGAGCCGGACGATCCTGACCCTGCTCGGCCTCTCGATCGGGGTTGCCCTCGTGATCGCGATCTCCGCCCTCTCGCGCGGGCTCGACCACGCCCAGAAGACGGCGCTCAACCCGCTCTCGAGCATCGGCACCGACCTGACCGTGACGCTCGCGCCGCAACAGGATGCCGGCGGCGGCTTCGGCAACCCGGGCGGCTTCGGCGCCGGCCGCGAGGTGCTGCAGGCCAACCAGTCGGCGATCACCGATCTCTCGAAGCTCGGCAAGCCGGGGACGCACTTCGTGCACGACTTCTTCCTGCCGGGCACGCAGCTCACGTTCCCGCAGACGCAGACGAAGCAGATCGCCTCGATGAACGGCGTCTCGGCGGTCTCGAGCGGCCTCGTCCTGAGCGCGGTGCACCAGGAGGGGACGGTGCCGAAGATCGTCGCGCGGCTGAAGACGGGCGGCCAGCGGCTGACGGTGACCGGCCGCGTCCGCTTCGACTTCACGCCGGCCCAGCGCGACAAGATCCGCCAGTGCTTCCAGCAGTACTTCCAGTCGAGCGGCGTCACGCCGGGCCAGGGGCCGGGCGGCCAGGGCGGCGGGCGACTCGGCCGCGGGGGGCGCATCGGCGGCGGCGGCGGCGGCTTCCTCGCCTCGCCGGCCGCGCAGAAGTGCCTGCCGGCGCAGGTGCGGAACTTCGCGAAGACGATCGTGACGCCGCAGCAGACGATCCAGCAGCTCGTCAACCCGCCGCAGACGAACATCACGAGCTCCACCTACTCGATCGCCGGCGTCGACCCGTCGCAGCCGAACATCGGCCTCGTCACGCCGTCGCTCCTCTCGAGCGGGCGGTTCCTGACGAGCGGCGACGACGCGCTCGTCGCCGACTCGTACGCGACGCGGAAGGCGCTCAAGCTCGGGTCGAAGCTCGACCTGAACGGGACGAGCTTCGCCGTCGTCGGGCTCGTCAAGCCGCCGCTCGGCGGTCAGACGGCCGACGTCTACGTCCCGCTCTCGAAGCTGCAGACGCTCGCCGGCGAGAAGGGGCTCGCCAACGTCGTCCTCGTTCGCGCCGACAAGTCGAGCTCGGTGTCGCAGGTGCAGAAGGAGATCGAGAACGCGTTCCCGAACGCGCAGGTCGCGAGCTCGAAGCAGGTCGCCGATCAGATCACCGGCTCCCTCGTCGACGCCTCGAAGCTCTCGCACCGGCTCGGGATCGCCCTCGCGGCGATCGCAGCGCTGGCGGCGTTCCTGCTCGCGGCGTTGCTGACGCTCTCGTCCGTCGGCAAGCGGGTGCGCGAGATCGGCACGCTCAAGGCGCTCGGGTGGAAGCAGCGCACCGTCGTGCGTCAGGTCGTCGGCGAGTCGCTCGCGCAGGGGGTCGGCGGCGGCCTCGTCGGCGTCGCGCTCGGCGTCGCCGTCGCGGCCGCGATCGGCGCGTTCGGCCCGAGCCTGACGGCGACGTCGGCGACGGGCGGCAGCGGCGGCGGCGACTTCGGCCTCGGCGCCATCACCGCGCGCACCGTCACCGACGAGGTGCCGCTGACCGCTCCGATCGCGGTCGAGGTGCTTCTGATCGGGTTCGCGCTCGCACTGGCCGGCGGGCTGATCGCGGGCGCCGCCGGGGCCTTCCGTGCCGCACGCCTCCGCCCGGCAGACGCGCTGAGGACGGTCGAATGAGCCTCTACGAGCTGAGCGACGTCGCGAAGGTCTTCCGCAAGGGGTCGGTCGAGGTCCGCGCCGTCGACGGCGTCGACCTGACGATCGAGGCGGGCGAGCTCGTCGCGCTGGAGGGGCCGAGCGGGTCGGGCAAGACGACGCTGCTGCAGCTCCTCGGCGCGCTCGACCGTCCCACCTCCGGCCACGTGTTCTTCGAAGGCCGCGACCTGGCCCAGCTCCGCGACAACGAGCTCGCCGAGCTGCGGCTGCGCGCCTTCGGCTTCGTCTTCCAGCAGTTCAACCTGATCCCGACGCTGACGGCGCTCGAGAACGTCGAGGCCGGCCTCGCCCCGACGGGAGTTGCGCGCAAGGAGCTGCGGCTGCGCTCCCTCGCGCTCCTGGGCGAGGTCGGCCTCGCCGAGCGGGCACACCACCTGCCGGCGCAACTCTCCGGCGGCGAGCAGCAGCGCGTCGCGATCGCGCGCGCGCTCGCCGTCGAGCCGCGGGTAATCCTCGCCGACGAGCCGACCGGGAACCTCGACACGAAATCGGGCGCCGACGTGATCGACCTGCTCGCCGGGCTCGCCGCCCAGCGCGGCTCGACGGTGATCGTCGCGACGCACGACGCCGGCCTCGCCGCCCGCGCGCCGCGGCGGCTCGCGATGCGCGACGGCGCCATCGTCGGCGAGCCGGTCGCCGTCTCGTGATCGCACGCGTGATGGGGTGCGACCTCGTCGTCGAGGGCGGCGACTTCCGCACCGCCCTCTCGGTCTTCCGGGCACGCGAGCGGATCTTCGGCAGTTTCGAGCCCGGCACCGAGCTCCAGCGCGTCAACGCGACGGCGACCGCGACCGTCCGGCTCTCGCCCGAGTTCGCGCGCGCCGTGCGAACGGCGCTGCGTGCGGCCGGCGCGACCGACGGGCTCGTGGCGCCGGCCGCCCGCTGGCACGAGCTGCAGCTCGAGGGCACGCTGCTGCGCCGCCCGCCCGGCCTGCGGCTCGACCTGAACGGCGTCGTCAAGTCGCTCGCCGTCGACGACGCGCTGCGGGCAAGCGGCGCCCGGCTCGTGGCGGCGGGCGACGACGTCGCCGTCTCGCAGCCGGCGGTCGTCCGCCTGTCCGGCACCGGCACGGTCGAGCTCGGCGGCGGCGGCGTCGCGACGAGCGGACGGATCCCGCGGCGGCCGGCGCACGGCTGGAGCTGGTCGTTCCACCACTCCTCGACGAGCCGCTGGGACGACGTCACCGTCGCCGCCGGCTCGTGCCTCGAGGCCGACGTCGCGGCCAAGGCGGCCTTCCTGCTCTCGGCCGACGGCCCCGACTGGCTCGACGAGCGCGGGCTCCCCGGCCGCTTCCGCGCCGGCGGCCGCACGATCGACAACCGAACCTGGCGGACGACTCTCAGCGATTTCCTCAGCGCCGTCCAGGTGCCGCTGAGGCACGCTGTCGGTGTCTCGAAGAAAGGACGGAGCTGATGAACCGCAACGTCTACGCACTCGGCGCCGTGGCGACGCTCGTCGCCGGTGCGGCGATCGGCGCCGGCGTCTACGCCGCCGTGGGCCCCGCCGGCACGACGACGACGACCGTGATCCAGGACAGCGCCCAGCAGATCGCGTCGCAGCCGGGCCTGACCGTGAGCGAGGTGTACCGCCGCACCTATCGAGGCGTCGTCGACATCACCGTCGGCAGCGCGTCGTCGTTCACCTTCGGGCGCGGCGGCCCGCAGGGCGAAGGCGGCGAAGGCTCCGGGTTCGTCTACGACGACGGCGGGCACATCGTCACCAACGACCACGTCGTCGCCGGCGAGAGCTCGATCCGGGTCAAGTTCTGGAACGGCGCCACATACACCGCGAAGGTCGTCGGCAGCGACCCCTCGACGGACCTCGCCGTCCTCGAGGTGCCGGCGCCGCGGTCCCTGCTCCACCCGCTCACCCTCGGCGACTCGAACGCCCTCGAAGTCGGCGCCGGCGTCGTCGCGATCGGGAGCCCGTTCGGCTATGCGGAGTCGGTCACGAGCGGCATCGTCAGCGCGCTCCACCGCGAGATGAGCTCGCCGAACGGCTTCACGATCGACGACGCGATCCAGACGGACGCGGCGATCAACCACGGGAACTCGGGCGGGCCGCTCCTCGACGCCCAGGGACGCGTCATCGGCGTCAACGCGCAGATCCAGAGCCGCTCCGGCGGCAGCGACGGCGTCGGCTTCGCGATTCCGTCCGCCACCGTCCGCTCGGTCGTCTCGACGATCGTCGCAGGCAAGACGGTGCAGCACGCGTTCCTCGGCATCCGGATCGCCGACGCGTCGACCGCCGGCAACGCCGACGCGGGCGCCCGCGTGACGCGCGTCAGCCCCGGCTCGCCGGCCGAGCGGGGCGGGCTGCGCGCCGGTGACGTGATCGTCGGCATCGCCGGCACGAAGATCACCTCGTCGGAGGATCTCTCGCGCGCGGTCGACCAGCACAAGCCCGGCGAGACGATCGCGGTCACGGTGAGGCGGAGCGGCCACTCGCAGACGCTCCACGTCGAGCTCGGCACGCGGCCGACGACGTAGGCGGGCCTAGGTCGAGCTGACGATCTCGGCGGCGATCGCGAGCGCGATCTGCGCGGGCTCGCGGCCGCCGAGATCGAGCCCCGCGGGCCCGTGGATGCGCTCGAGCTCGGAGTCGGTGAAGCCCTGCTCGGCGAGCGCGGCGCGCCGCCGCTCCTGGGTGCGCCGCGAGCCGATCGCACCGATGTAGCGCGCTTCGCTCCGCAGCGCGGCCGCGAGCGCGGGCAGGTCGAGCCGCTCCTCGTGCGTCGTCGAGACCACCGCCGTCCGCGCGTCGATCCGGTCGGTGACCTCGTCCGGCCACGCCTCGACCAGCTCGCCGGCACTCGGCAGCCGCTCGCGCGTCAGCAGCCCCGGCCGCGAGTCGACGACCGTCGTGCGCCAGCCGAGCTCCCGCCCGTAGGCGCAGAGGTGCTCGGCGGCGGCGGTGGCGCCGAAGACGACGAGGCGGAGCGGCGGCTCGACCGCCTCGACGAAGACGCCGTCCTCGCGCAGCCGCGTCCGCTCGGCGACGCCCGGCACGAGCCGCTTCTCCCCGGTCGCCGTGTCCGTGAAGAGCGTCCCTGCCCGCTCGGCGTCGAGCAGGGCGCGCACCGAACGCCACAGCGCCGGGTCGGCCCGCTCGAGGAAGACGTCGATCTCGCCGCCGCAGGCGAGCCCGACCCCCCAGGCCTGCTCGTCGGCGACGCCGTAGTGGACGAGCTCCGGCCGCGCGCCGGCGAACAGCGCCCGGGCGCGCTCGGCGACGTCGGCCTCGACACAGCCGCCGGAGACCGAGCCGACGAGCCGCCCGCGCTCGGTGACGACGAGCTTCGCGCCCGGCTGCCGCGGCGCGGAGCGGATCGTCGCGACGACGGTCGCGACCGCGGCCTGCTCGCCCGCGGCGGCCGCGGACTCGATCGCCTCGAGGACCGGGCGCTCCACCGGTGGAGGGCTAGGCGACGGCGGCGGCCGGCGGCGCGAAGCGGGCGTCGTGGTGCCGCGCGAGCACGACGAGCAGCTCGTGGAGCTGCCTGCGCGCCGACGGCTCGAGCGGGGCGAGGAACTCGTCCTCGATGCGCTTGACGACCGCGCGCAGACGCGTGAGCTGCCGCTTGCCCTCGCCGGTGAGGCTGACGGTGTGGCGGCGGCGGTCGTTGGGGTCGCGCCGGCGCTCGACCAGGCCGCGCTCCTCCAGGCCGTCGAGCAGGCCGACGAGCTGGCTGCGGTCGAGCCTGAGGACGTCCGCGATCGACATCTGGCCCTCGCACGTGCCCTGTGCGAGCAGCGCCAGCACGCTGTAGTCGTAGAGGCTGAAGCCTGCCGCCTCGAGATCCTCCGTCGCCCGGCGCTTCAGCTCGTAGCCCAGCCGCCCGAGCAGGAAGACGGGGCTCGCGACGAGCTCCTGCGGCAGACAGGCCTGCGGGGTGATCGGGATCATCGCGCAATAGTGTAGCGCGCCCCACCGTTTGGTTCTGCTATCGTTGCAATCGCCAACGATTTGAGAGGACATCTGATGAGTTCGCAAACGATAGACGTTCCTGCTCTTGCCGCCCGCGACGAGGGTCGGCGGCGCTGGCTCGCGCTCGCGGTCGTCGTCGCGGCCCAGTTCATGGTCGTGCTCGACGTCGCGATCGTGAACGTCGCCCTCCCCTCGATCAGGACCGACCTCCACTTCACCCAGGAGAGCCTGCAGTGGGTCGTGACCGCCTACGCGATCCTGTTCGGCGGCGCGCTCCTGCTCGGCGGGCGGATCGCCGACCTCCTCGGCCGGCGACGGCTGTTCATGGCCGGGCTCGTGCTCTTCACCGGCAGCTCGCTCCTCGACGGCCTGGCATGGTCGGAGGGGTCGCTGATCGGCTTCCGCGCGCTGCAGGGGCTCGGCGCGGCGCTGCTCTCCCCGGCGGCGCTCTCGATCCTGACCACCACCTTCCGCGAGGGACGCGAGCGGAACATCGCCCTCGGCGTCTGGGGCGCGGCCTCGGGCAGCGGCGGCGCAGCCGGCGTCCTGCTCGGCGGCCTCCTCACGAGCTCGCTCGGCTGGTCGTGGATCTTCTTCATCAATCTGCCGGTCGGCGCGCTCCTGTTCCTGCTCGCGCCGGTGATCCTGCGCGAGAGCCGCGCCGACCTCGGCCACCGCCACTTCGACGCCGCGGGGGCGGCCTCGATCACGGGCGGCCTGATGGTCCTCGTCTACGCGATGACGCGCGCGACGCAGCACGGCTGGGGCTCGGCCTCGACGATCGGCCTGCTCGCGGCGTCGGCGGTGCTGCTCGCGGCGTTCGTCGTCGTCGAGCTGCGCTCGCACGCACCGCTCCTGCCGATGCGGATCTTCCGCCTGCGGACGCTCGCCGTCTCGAACGTGACGCAGCTGCTCGTCGCCGCGTCGCTGTTCTCGCAGTTCTTCCTCCTGACGCTGTACATGCAGGAGGTGCTCCACTACTCGGCGCTGAAGACCGGCGTCGCGTACATCGCGCTGACGCTCTCGATCATCCTGTTCTCGAACGTCGCCCAGGCGCTCGTCACGCGCGTCGGCATCCGGCCGGTGCTGCCGGTCGGGCTGGTGATGGCGGCGGCGGCGCTCGTGCTCTACGGACGGCTACCGGTGCACGGACACTACTTCTGGGATCTGTTCCCGGCGTTCCTGCTCAGCGGCGTCGGGCTCGCGTTCTCGTTCGTGCCGATGGTGATCGGCGGGCTGACGGGCGTCGAGCAGGCCGACGCCGGCGTCGCCTCGGGGCTCTTCACGACGAGCCAGCAGATCGGCGGGGCGATCGGCGTCGCGGCGGCGACGACGATCGCGACCACGTTCACGACGCGCTGGGTCGACGTCCACCCCGGCACCAACGCGCTCAGCGGCGGCGCGCTCACGCACGGGTTCGAGGTCACCTTCTACGTGCTCGCGGCGCTGATCGCCCTCGCGGCCGTCATCGCCGCGGCGTTCGTCGAGTCGCGGCCGCGCGCGCAGCAGGAGGAGCCGGTCGAGGCCGCGCTCGCGCTCGAGGCAGCCTGATGCGCGTGCGGCGACTGACCGAGCTCGACGACAGACGATCGACCGATCGTCGACCGATCGTCTAGCCGACGGCCTGCAGCGGCGGCCCGATCCGGCCGCCGCGCCGGCCGCGGCCGGCGGCACGAAGGGCGCGGGCGTACGCCTCGTGCGGCGTCGCGCCCCCCGCCATCACCTCGCCCGTCGAGCGCATCTCCGGTCCGCGCTTGCCGGCGCCGGAGAAGCGCTCGGCGGGGAAGATCGCCTCCTTCGCCCACGCGCGTGTCGGCGCGACGCGCTCCGGCAGGCCGAGCGCGGCGAGCGGCTCGCCGAGCAGCAGCCGCACCGCGTGCTCGACGAGCGGGACGCCTGTCGCCTTGGCGACGAAGGGCACGGTCCGCGACGCGCGCGGGTTCGCCTCGAGCACCCAGAGCTGCCCCTCCGCGTAGGCGAGCTGCAGGTTGAGGAGCCCGCGCGCCCCGAGCCCGCGCGCGATCGTGCTCGCGATCTCCCGCAGCTCGCGCTCGAGCGCCTCGGTCACCGACGGCCCCGGCAGCACGCACGCGGAGTCGCCCGAGTGGACGCCCGTCGGCTCGACGTGCTCGAGGATCGCCGCCACCCACGCGTCCTCGCCGTCGCAGAGCGCGTCGACGTCGAGCTCGACGGCGCCCTCGACGTAGCGGTCGACGAGAACGCTACGCGTCTCGGGATCAAACGCCCGGGCGAGCTCGTCCTGGTTATAAGCGATGTGCATGCCGCGGCCGCCGAGGACGTGGTGCGGCCGGACGAGCACCGGGTAGCCGATCCGCTCGGCGATCGCGCGCGCCTCGTCGGCGTCTGCGGCCGCACCCCACTCCGGTGCGAGGTGGCCGGCGAGCGCGGCGAATCGCGCCCGGTCCTCGGCCGCGTCGATGGCGGCGAGCGGGTCGCCGAGGAGCGGCACGCCGGCAGCGGCGAGGGCGGGCGCGAGCCGGAGCGGCGTCTGGCCGCCGAACGAGACGGCGACGCCGACCGGCTGCTCGAGCTCGCACACCGCCAGCACGCTTCGCTCGACGAGCGGCTCGAGATAGAGCCGGTCGCTCGTGTCGTAGTCGGTCGAGACGGTCTCCGGGTTCGAGTTGACGAGGACCGCCTCGTAGCCGTGCCTGCGGAGCGCCTGCGCCGCGTGGACGCAGCAGTAGTCGAACTCGATCGCCTGTCCGATCCGGTTCGGACCGCCGCCGAGGACGACGACGGCACGTCCAGACGGCTGCGGCCCTTCGTCCTCGCCCTCGTAGGTGACGTAGTAGTAGGGCGTCCGCGCCTCGAACTCGCCGGCGCACGAGTCGACCGCGAGCCGCCGCGGCCGCCCGTTGCGCCCGGCAGGCGCCGTCTCGGCGGCCGCGATCTCGCGCAGCCGGGCGGCGAAGTACGGGTGGATGCCGGGCAGGTCGAGGCCGCGGCGCGCGCACTCGAGCAGCAGGTCCCACCGCTCGGGCACGGCCTCGGCCGCGCGCCCGACGAGCGCCGCGTCGTCGCTCGGCAGGTCCGGCGGCGGTGCCTCGCGTCCTGCCATCGCCTTCACGAACGCCTCGGTGAACGTGCGGCCGAGGCCGAGGGCCTCGCCGACGGACCGCATCTCGGCGCCAAGCCGCCTCGGCGTCTCCGGGAACTTCTCGAAGTCGAATCGCGGCGCCTTGACGGCGACGTAGTCGAGCGCCGGCTCGAATGCCGCCGTCGTCTTGCCGGTGATGTCGTTCGGCAGCTCGTCGAGCGTGTAGCCGACCGCGAGCAGCGCCGCGAGCTTTGCGATCGGGAACCCCGTCGCCTTCGACGCGAGCGCCGACGAGCGCGAGACGCGCGGGTTCATCTCGATCAGCCGGAACTCGTGCGTCTCCGGATCGACCGCGAATTGCACGTTGGCGCCGCCGGTCGCGACCCCGACCGCGCGCGCGGTCGCGAACGCGGCGTCGCGGAGGCGCTGGTACGCGAGGTCCGGCAGCGTCTGCTGCGGCGCGATCGTCCACGAGTCGCCGGTGTGGACGCCCATCGGGTCGAGGTTCTCGATCGAGCAGACGACGACGGCGTTGCCGCGCGCGTCGCACATCACCTCGAGCTCGTGCTCCTGCCAGCCGGAGAGGTACTCCTCGACGAGCACCTCGCCGATCGGGCTCGTCTCGAGCCCGTGCGCGATCGCCGCGCGCAGCTCGTCGGCGGTGTGCGCGATCCCGCCGCCGGTGCCGCCGAGCGTGAACGCCGGCCGCACGATCGCCGGCACGGAGAAGTCGACATCGGGCGTCCGCGCGATCACGCTGCGCGGGACCGGCAGGCCGACAGCGCGCACCGTCTCGCGGAAGAGCTCGCGGTCCTCGGCGCGGCGAATCGCGTCGAGGTCGGCGCCGATCAGCTCGACGCCGAGGTGCGCGACCTCGACCGCGAGGTTGAGCGCCGTCTGCCCGCCGAGCGTCGGCAGGATCGCGTCCGGCCGCTCGCGCTCGATCACCTCGGCGATCGTGTCGGCGTCGAGCGGCTCGAGGTACGTCGCGTCCGCCCACTCGGGGTCGGTCATGATCGTCGCCGGGTTCGAGTTGACGAGCACGACGCGGAAGCCCTCGCGACGCAGCACGCGGCAGGCTTGCGCGCCGGAGTAGTCGAACTCGCACGCCTGCCCGATCCGGATCGGGCCGGAGCCGATGATCAGGATCGAGCGAAGGTCGGCGCGCTTCGGCACGTCTCGGCGAGCTGGTCGAAGAACGGAAGTGCGTCGAGCGGCCCGGGAGAAGCCTCGGGGTGGAACTGCACGCTCCAGAAGCCGTCGCCGGCGAGCCCCTCGACGGTGCCGTCGTTGAGCGAGACGTGCGAGACGTCGTCGTCGGCCTCGACCGCGTAGCCGTGGTTCTGGACGGTGACGAGCACGCGCCCGGTCGCGAGGTCGCGCACGGGGTGGTTGGCGCCGCGATGGCCGAACGGCAGCTTGAACGTGTCGTGCCCGAGCGCGAGCCCGAGCAGCTGGTGGCCGAGGCAGATGCCGAACACGGGCACGCGCCCGAGCAGGTCGCGGATCGTGTCGACCTGCCCCGTCAGCACCGACGGGTCGCCGGGGCCGTTGCCGATCATGACCACGCGCGGCTCGCGCTCGAGAATCGCCTCGGCCGCCCACGTGCCGGGGACGACGACCACCTCGAGACCCGCGGCGGCGAGCCGGCGGGGGATCGAGCGCTTGCAGCCGAGGTCGACGAGGACGACGCGCGGCCCGACGCCGACGACGTACGGTTCGTCGAGCCACGTGTGCCGGCCGAGCGGACGGCCGTCGATCGGCGGCTCGGCGAGCGCGCGCGCATGCAGCTCCTCGACCGGGGCGTCGCCGAGCGCGCAGCGGAGCACGCCGCCGTCGCGGATCCTGCGGACGAGCGTGCGCGTGTCGAGGCCTGCGAGCGCGACGACACCGTGTGCGCGCAGCCACCCGGCGAACTCCGGCCGGACGTCGCGCATGACGACGCCTTCGCACTGGACGCGATCCGACTCGACCCGCCGCTCGTCGACGCCGTAGGTGCCGATCAGCGGGTACGCGAAACAGAGGACCTGCGCCACGTAGCTCGGGTCGGTGACCGCCTCCTCGTAGCCGGTCATCGCCGTGGTGAAGCAGGCCTCGCCCGCGGCGACGCCGGGCGCGCCGACGCCGACCCCCGGAAAGACCGTGCCGTCCTCGAGCACGAGGTGCTGCATAGATTGCATCCTCCTGCATAATACGCATGTGCTCACGGCTGCGATCCTCGGTACCGCCGGCTATACGGGGCAGGAGACCCTCGACCGGCTGCTCGGCCATCCCGACCTCGAGCCGGTCGCGCTCGGCTCGGACTCGCTCGCCGGGCGGCCAGCGGCGGCGCTCGACCCGCGGCTGAACGGCCGGCTGCCGACATTCGTCCCGAACGCCGAGGCCGCGCTCGCGGGCGCCGACGTGATCTTCCTCTGCCTCGACCACGCGGCCTCGGCGGCCTTCTCGCCGCCGGACGGCGCCGTCGTCGTCGACCTCTCCGGCGCGCACCGGCTGCGCGACGACGCCGTCGCGACCCGCTGGTACGGGACGGCGCCCGGCGCCTGGAGCTACGGACTGCCCGAGGTGACGCCGCCGGAGGGGCGGCTGATCGCGAACCCGGGCTGCTACGCGACCGCCGCGCTGCTCGCGCTCGCGCCGCTCGTGGAGGCGATCGACGGCGCCGTCGTCGACGCCAAGTCGGGGATGACCGGCGCCGGCCGCGCGCTCCGCGAGCGCTCGCACGCGGGGCACGTGCTGGAGAACTTCTCGCCGTACGCGGTCGGTGCGCACCGGCACGCGCCGGAGATCGAGCAGGTGCTCGGCTTCCCGGTGACGTTCGTGCCGCACCTGTTGCCGCTGCGGCGCGGCCTGCTCGCGACGTGCTACGTGCGCTCGGCGGCTGAGCTGCGGCCGCTGCTCGAGGCGGCGTACGGCTCGAGCGAGGTCGTCCGCGTCCTGCCCGAGGGCGTCACGCCGGAGCTGTCGCGCGTCCAGGGAACGGACGCAGCGGAGCTGGGCGTCTTCGAGGACGGCGCGACGGGCACGAAGATCGTCATCTGCGCGCTCGACAACCTCGGCAAGGGCGCGGCGGGCCAGGCAGTGCAGAACGCGAACATCGCGCTCGGCCTGCCCGAGACGGCGGGGCTGCGCCTGCAGGGGGTGCCGGTGTGAGCGTGACCGCGGCGACAGGCTTCGTCGCCGCCGGCGTCGCGGCCGGCATTCGCCGGGCCGACCGGAAGGACGTGGCGATCGTCCGCTCGCTCGTGCCGGCGACCGGCGGCGCGATGTTCACGCGCAACCGCGTGCAGGCGGCGCCGCTGCAGGTCGACCGGGCGCACCTCGAGCTGACGGAGCCGCAGGCGGTCGTGATCAACTCCGGCGTCGCGAACGCCGCCACCGGCGAGCGCGGCAAGCTCGACGCCGAGGCGACGGCCGCCGAAGCCGGCCGGCTGCTCGGGCTCGACGCGGAGCAGGTGCTCCTGCTGTCGACGGGGGTCATCGGCGCGCGCCTGCCGCTGCACCGCCTCCTCCCCGGCGTCGCCGCCGCTGCGGCGGCGCTGTCGCCCGACGGCGGCGGCGACGCGGCCGAGGCGATCATGACGACCGACACGCACCCCAAGACGACGGTCGTCGCGGGCGACGGATTCACGGTCGGCGGGATGGCGAAGGGCTCGGGGATGATCCACCCCGACCTCGCGACGATGCTCGCGGTGCTGACGACGGACTACCCACTCGAGCCGGGCGAGGCGACCGAGCTCCTGCGGCCGGCGGTCGCCGAGACGTTCAACGCGATTTCGGTCGACGGCGAGCCGTCGACGAACGACGCGGTGATCCTGCTCGCGAACGGCGCGAGCGGGTGCGCGCGGAACGACGCCGCGTTCGCGGGTGCCCTGCGCGAGGCATGCCGTGATCTCGCCCGGCAGGTCGTCGCCGACGGCGAGGGAATCACCGTGCTCGCCGAGATCAACGTCACCGGCGCGGCGGACGACGTGCAGGCGAAGGCGATCGCGCGGCGGATCGCGACGTCGCCGCTCGTCAAGACGGCGCTCTTCGGTCACGACGCGAACTGGGGCCGCGTGCTGATGGCCGCAGGCTCGGCGCCGTGGAACGGCGGCTACGCCGAGGTCGATCCGGAGCTGATCACGCTCCGGTACAACGGCACGGTCGTGCTCGAGCGCGGCGCGCCGGTCGGCGTCGAGCCCGACGTCTCGGGACCGAGCTGCACGATCGAGCTCGATCTCGGGCTCGGCTCGGGCTCCGCCGGATACCTGACGAGCGACCTCTCCTACGACTACGTCCGCATCAACGCGGACTACCGAACGTGATCGTCGTCAAGGTCGGCGGCTCGGTCGCGAGCGCCTCGGCGTCGGCTGTGCTCGAGCTCGCGGCGCGCGACCAGGTGTGCGTCGTGCACGGGGCGGGACCCCAGATCTCGGTCGAGATGGCACGGGCGGGGATTCCCGTCGAGTTCGTCGGCGGCCGCCGGGTCACGTCTGCCGAGGCGGTCGCGGTCGTACGCGCGTCGTTCGCGGCGGTCAACGCTGCGCTGTGCGACGCGATCGGCCCGCGGGCGGTGGGGTTGATCGGGGACGAGATCGGCCTGGAGGCGCGGCCCGTGCCGGAGCTCGGCCACGTCGGCGACCCGGTGCCGTCGCGGCCACAGGCGGTGCTCGAGGCGCTCGCGGACGGGTTGATCCCGGTCGTCGCTCCGGTCGCCGTCGGGCCGCTGAACGTCAACGCCGACGAGGCTGCCGCCACGCTCGCGCTCGGGCTCGGCGCCGACCGTCTCCTCTTCCTCACCGACGTCGACGGGCTGATCCTCGATGGCCGCGTCGTCGACGAGATCGACGTCGAGACGGCGACCGAGCTCCTCGACGGCGGCACGCTGCAGGGCGGGATCATCCCGAAGCTCGGCGCCGCGGTCACCGCCGCGCGAGGCGGCGTCCCCGCGTCGATCGGCCGAACGGCGGTGCCCGCGTGAGCCGGTGTCCGTTTCGGTCGTGTCCGGCGGCAGCCGCCGTCACAGAAGCGCAACAGACGTTCCACAGCCCGGCGAGGCGCAAGCGTTTCCGCGACCCGTCCGGTGGCAGCCACCGTCACGGGAGTGTGACGCCGTGAGCGTCCGGATCGGGGCGCCGCTGCTGCCGACCTACGCGCGTTTCCCGGTGACGTTCGTCGCCGGCGAGGGGTCGTGGCTCGTCGACGAGGACGGGAAGCGCTACCTCGACCTCGTCGCCGGAATCGCCGTCGTTTCCCTCGGGCACCGCCACCCCGCTCCGCTCGAGGCCGCGCAGGAGCAGCTCGAGCGACTCTGGCACGTCTCGAACCTCTACTCGACCCTGCCGATGGAGGAGCTCGCGACGAAGCTGTCCGACCGGTTCGGCGGCGCGCACGCGTTCTTCTGCAACTCGGGCACCGAGGCGGTCGAGGCGGCGATCAAATGGGCGCGGAAGGTAACCGGACGGCGGGAGCTCGTCGCGCTCGAAGGCTCGTTCCACGGCCGCACGCTGGGCGCGCTCTCGATCACGGGCCAGCCGGCGAAGCAGAAGCCGTTCGAGCCGCTCGTGCCCGGCGCACGCTTCGCGACGGCCGAGACGCTCGCCGACCACGTCGGCCCGCAAACCGGGGCGATCGTGCTCGAGCCGGTCCAGGGCGAGGGCGGCGTGCATCCGCTCAGCGCCGAGACGCTGCGCGAGGCGCGCGAGCTCGCCGACCGCCACGGCGCGCTGCTCGTCTTCGACGAGGTGCAGACGGGCGTCGGCCGCACGGGCGAGTTCTTCGCGTGGCAGCGGCACGGTGTCCGCCCGGACGCGCTGACGCTCGCGAAGGGGCTCGCGAACGGCCTGCCGATCGGCGCGCTCCTCGTCGCTGACGGCGTGCCGAGCGGATTCGTCCCCGGCGACCACGCGTCCACGTTCGGCGGCAACCCGGTCGCGTGCGCGGCCGCATGCGCGGTCGTCGACACCGTCGACGACGACCTGCTCGCGCACGTGCGCGATCTCGGCCGGCGCTTCGAAGCCGCCTTCGAGGACGTGCGCGGCGCCGGCCTCCTGCTCGCGCTCGAGCTCGGCCGCCCGGCGCTGCCCGTCGCCCGGGCGGCGCTCGAGCACGGCCTGCTCGTCGGCACGGCCGGCGAGACGGCGCTCCGGATCACGCCGCCGCTCACGCTTTCGAGCGACGAGGCCGACGAGGCGATCGAGCTCCTGCGCGAGGTGCTCGCATGACGACGAAGCTCGAGCGCCAGGCGGCGATCCGCCGGCTCGTGCAGGAGCAGCACCTCTCGACGCAGGCCGAGCTCGCCGAGGCGCTCCGCGCGGAGGGGATCGACGCGGTGCAGGCGACCGTCTCGCGCGACATCGCGCAGCTCGGGCTGGTCAAGGTGCGGAACGGCGACGGCAAGCTGATCTACGCGCTCCCGGGCGCCGCCGACCTGCGCCGGCGCGAGCAGCTGCGGAACGCGCTCCGGCAATGGTCGCTCGGGATGACGCCGACGCGCGAGCTGCTCGTGATCCAGACGCCGCGCGGCTTCGCCGCCGCGCTCGCCGACGCGATCGACGAGGCCGAGCTGCCCGAGATCGCGGGCACGGTCGCCGGCGACAACACGATCTTCGTCGCCGCACGCAACGGCGGCGGCGGCGCCGAGCTCGCCGAGCTGCTCGCCAGCATCGAGGCGCATTGACGGCCAACGGCCGCGTCATCCTCGGCTCGCTGCCCGTGGGCGAGCGCGTCGGCATCGCCTTCTCCGGCGGCCTCGACACCTGCTGCGCCCTCGCATGGATGCGCGAGCACGGGGCCGTCCCGTACGCGTTCACCGCCGATCTCGGGCAGTACGACGAGCCGGACGCGGCGGCGATTCCGGAGAAGGCGCGCACGTACGGCGCCGAGGAGGCCTTCCTCGTCGACTGCAAGGACGCGCTCGCACGCGAAGGGCTCGCGGCGCTCCAGTGCGGCGCCTTCCACATCCAGACCGCCGGCCGCCGCTACTTCAACACGACGCCGCTCGGCCGCGCCGTCACCGGCACGCTGCTCGTGCGCGCGATGGCCGAGCACGGCGTCGAGATCTGGGGCGACGGCTCGACGTACAAGGGAAACGACGTCGAGCGCTTCTACCGCTACGGGCTGCTCGCGAACCCGGGCCTTCGCATCTACAAGCCGTGGCTCGACGAGGCGTTCGTGTCGGAGCTCGGCGGCCGCCGCGAGATGAGCGACTGGCTCGCCGCGCGCGGCCTGCCGCACGCCGTCTCCGTCGAGAAGGCGTACTCGACCGACGCCAACCTGCTCGGCGCGACGCACGAGGCGAAAGACCTCGAGCTCCTCGCGACGAGCATGAAGATCGTCGACCCGATCATGGGCGTGCGGTTCTGGGACCCGGCCGTCGAGATCGAGCCGGAGGTCGTGACCGTGCGCTTCGAGCACGGCCTGCCGGTCGGCGATCCCGTCGACGCCGTCCGCTGGGCGAACGGCGTCGGCGGCCGGCACGGCCTCGGCATGTCCGACCAGATCGAGAACCGGATCGTCGAGGCGAAGAGCCGCGGCGTCTACGAGGCGCCGGGGATGGCGCTGCTCCACATCGCCTACGAGCGCCTCCTGACGGCGATCCACAACGAGGCGACGCTCGAGCAGTACGCGGCCGGCGGCCGCCGGCTGGGGCGGCTCCTGTACGAGGGCCGCTGGTTCGACCCGCAGGCGCTGATGCTGCGCGACTCGCTCCAGCGCTGGGTGGCGGCGGTCGTGACGGGCGAGGTGACGATCGAGCTGCGGCGCGGCGACGACTACACGATCCTCGACACGCGCGGCGAAGCGGTGACGTACGACCCGGAGCGGCTGTCGATGGAGCGATCGGCGACGGCGTTCAGCGCCAGCGACCGGATCGGACAACTTGCGGTGCAGATCAACGACATCGCCGACACGCAGCGCGCGCTCGCCGAGCAGCGACGGCTGCGGATCGCACCGCCGACGACGCTGCTGGAGCTCGACGCGTGACGCTGTGGGCGGGGCGCGTCGAGACGCCGCTCGCGCCGGAGGTGTGGGCGTTCCTGCGCGCGCAGGACGACGAGCTGCTGCCATACGACGTCGAGGGAACGCTCCTGCACGCCCGGCGGCTGCGCGCGGCGGGCCTGCTTGCCGACGACGAGCTGCGCGAGGTCGAGGCACGCCTCGCGACCTTGGGCCCGGAGGAGGTCGACCCCGGCGACGAGGACGTGCACTCGGCGATCGAGCGCCTGCTCGGCGACCTCGGCCGCAAGATCCACGCCGGCCGCTCGCGCAACGACCAGGTCGCGACCGCGCTCAGGCTCTACGTCCTCGACGCGTGCGCCGAGGCAGAGGAGGCGCTGCGGCGATTCGCGCACGCGATCATCGACCGCGCGGGCGAGGAGGCCGAGACGGCGATGCCCGGCTACACCCATCTGCAGCGGGCGATCCCGCTCACGCTCGGTCACCACCTGCTCGCGTGGGTGGAGATGCTGGAACGCGACCGTGCCCGGTTCGCGTTCGCGGCCGCGGCGGCGCGGCCGTCGCCGCTCGGCGCCGGCGCGCTGGCCGGCTCGACGCTGGCGCTGCCGCCGCCGCCCGAGCCGATGCGCAACTCCGTCGACGCCGTCGCCGACCGCGACTTCGCGCTCGACTACCTGTACGCCTGCTCCGTTCTCTTCGTGCACCTGTCGCGGTTCGCCGAGGAGCTCGTCCTCTGGACGTCCGCGGAGTTCGGGTTCGCGCGGCTGCCCGAGGACGCCGCGACGGG
>Ga0070741_10010369_pt1 | contig 17638 bp, 11 predicted proteins | sample Coa_R1_4_FD_66440 | JGI IMG/M metagenome (GOLD analysis project Ga0070741, IMG submission 66440) | Surface soil microbial communities from Centralia Pennsylvania, which are recovering from an underground coalmine fire - Coalmine... | ecosystem: Environmental > Terrestrial > Soil > Unclassified ...
CTCTGATGGGATCGGTCACCCATCTGTTCTCCGATGGAACACGGCTCTGGGTTGAAGCGGAATGGATCAAGCGCCCAAGCAATGGCCTGAGCCAGCTGGCCCTGGTCGACAATGGAACCGCCGATCCCGTCCATCGCTACACCCGGCTCGCCACCGAGCTGCGGAATTTTTCGCCGGTGGGTCCGATCAACCATACCAACCGGGAAAACAGCCAGTTCACCGGCAGTCTCGAGCATCGCATCAACGACATCTGGAATCTGAAGCTCGCCGCCTCGTGGTTCAACCGCGACTATTGGAATTTCACCTCGGGCCGGGGAGAGAATTACAATCCCGTCACCCGCCAGATTGCCGGCCGCGTTCCCGGCATGGACAATATCAACGAGAGCGGCGGCGGTTTCAGCGCCGATGTCCTGGCGACCTACCCGCTGCACGGCGGCAAGCTCCGGGCCAGCACCCTGTTCACGCTGGACTATAATGTTTACATCCGGACTGATCCTTCGTGGCGCATTCCGGATCTGACGCCCTACGTCAACGCCAGGCATTACTACCCAAACCTCAGCGTCGATCACCCCAACTACGCCGTCGTCTGGCCGTTCAATACCCGGGACTACTCGCAGATCGCGCGCTGGAACGACGATCACACCGATGACGTGGGCCTGGCTGTCCGCCAGCAATTGAACGCGTTTGACGACAGGCTCATCGTCTCCGCCAGCGGGCGCTTTGATGAAACGGTCTACCGCCTGCTCGACAAGGCCGCGGCGATGCAAAGTGGAAATCCCGCGCTGACTCACCGGGCCTATTTTGATGAGAACGCATTCGAGCCCGGCGGCGGAGCCAGTTACGAGGTCCACAAAAACATCCGGCTTTATGCCAATCTCGGGAGTTCCTTCTTTGCCAATTCACAAGGCGTCCGGACCAGCGCGGCCCAGCCGAAGGAAGGCGGCTACGGCTTCGATTACGGCGTCAAGGGATCCTTTCTGGAAAACAAGCTCAATGGCACCCTCGCCGCTTACTATGCCAGGCAGACCAACGTCCAGGTCATGGATCTCGACGAAAACGGCTTTCCCGTCACGCGCTACGAGGGCGGCCGGTTGACCCGCGGCTTCGAACTCGATTGCAACTGGCAGGCCTCACCCAACGCCACCCTGCTGGCCAACTACAGTTTTTCCAATGCCAGAATCAGCAAAAATGGCAGAGACCTTGATTCGGTCGGACGCCATCCCACCCAGGCGCCGGAAAACAGTGCTTCGCTGGTTTGCCGGTATATTTTTCCCGCGGGCGCGCTGAAAGGATTGAACGTCAACCTGGGCATCGCCTATTTCGGCAAATCCTGGATCGACGCGGTGAATGGCGGCATCGTCGATCCTCGAACCGGCCTCATCCTTTCCAACGACGGCCGCCGAAACATCACCCTGCCGGCTTACACTCTCGTGAACCTCGGGTTTCAATACGAATACCGTCCCCGCAGGTCGCACTTCGCACATACGTTCGGCGTGAACGTGAAAAACCTGCTCGATAAACGTTACATCAGTTCCGGCCGGTATGTGGGCGACCGTCTCGGCGTTTATTTCAGTTACAGCATCAATCACTTCCTCAAGCAGTGATACGTCGCGCGGTGCGCGCATGACCGCCGGAGGCCACCTATTTCAGCTCAAACGAAACCATTTCGTAGGGTGTGGCGTCGCCGATGTTGCCGAAGGAATGAACCTTCCCGCGGGCGCGCGAGAAGGCGGCGCGGCCGGTCTCCTGGACATCGTCGTTGGTTTTGCCCTCGCCGGTGATCTCGCGGATTTTTGATCCGCGCACCACGATGTAAACGTGGTCCAGGGCGTGGATGTGGACGGGCGAACATTCGCCCGGCTGGAAGGTCCAGCGCTCCATTTTTAGGCGGTCGTTATCCACCAGAACCTGGGCCGGAACCACCTTGGAGGTGACGGGACGAGCCAGCGTCTGCGGGCTGATCACCGGCGGATTGGGCACGGGCGTGGCCGGCCCGGCCTGCGGCTTCAAATCCGTCCAGATCATTTCATACGGTGTGTCGCCGATATTGGCCAGCGCCATCGTGCCGTTTTCGGCCGGGACAAAGACGGCGCGCCCGGCCTTCTGGATAGCCTCGGTGTTCTTTCCGTCCGTGCCGGCCTCCTGAATGCGGGCCCCGCGGATCACCACCTCAACGTGGTCGAGCGAACACGACTGAGGCGGAGTGGCTTCGCCCGGCTGCAGGACCCAGCGGACCATTTTGATCTTTGCGTTATCCACCACCACGACGGGTTGGACAAATTTTCCGCCGCCCGCCGGCGCGGCGCCGAAAACGGCGCGAACCGCGGCAAATTCCACCACCAGAAAAACGCAACAAGCGAGGACGGCATTGCGGCAAAAGGAGACAGGTAACGTAATCATGGAGAAATCCTCCGGAAGAAACGGCGAAACCAGGGTGCAGCAATATTAACGGCCATGGTCGCGTTGGCAACCATGGCCGTGGATGAATCGGCGGAACGGCTTATTGCGGCGTCTAGGGAACCAGCATCAGCTGTAAAGGATTATCCGTCGGAATAAGGTTTTCCTGCACGCCGCTGGGCAGAAATTTTCTGGGGCGTAACGCCCACGTCACATTTTCCTCGCCTCGGCCGCGTAGGCGCGGGCAAGCAGCACCACGGGATGGACGACCATGACGGCTTTGTCGGCGGCGCGAAAACCGTTCTCCAGCTGGAGCTGGCAGCCCGGATTGGCCGCGGCCACAACCTCCGCGCCGGTTGCGAGCAGGTGGCCGAGCTTGCGCTGCAGCAGCCAGGCGGCGGTGCGCGGCTGCGTAAGATTGTATATACCGGCGCTACCGCAACACCACATCGCCTCGGCACATTCGCGCAGGTCGATGCCGGGAATGGCGCGCAGGATTTCCCGCGGCTGGGATGAGATTTTCTGCCCGTGGCAGAGATGGCAGGCCTCGTGGTAGGTGACGGCTCTGGACTCTCGACTCTGAACAACCGGCTTTCTGAATCCAATTTTCACCAGCCATTCCGAAATATCCCGCACCTTGCGCGACCAGGCGGCGGCGCGTTCCGCATAGCCCGCGTCCTCCGCCAGCAGCCGATCATAATGCTTCAGGTGCGAGCCGCAACCGGCGGCATTGGAGATAATGGCGTCGAATTGATCTGGATCGATCGCATCGAGCTGGCGACGGGCCAGAGCGCGCGCCGTCTCAAGATCGCCGTTGTGCGCATGGAGCGAACCGCAGCAAAACTGCGCGCGCGGCGTGACGACCTCGCAGCCGTTCGCTCGCAATACGTCCACCGTGGCGCGATTGACGTCGGAAAAGATCAAATCCTGCACGCAGCCGGTCAGCACAGCCACGCGATAACGGTGTTTGGGATCAACCGCGGAGGACGCGGAGAGCGCCGAGGAATTCATCTTTGCATCCTCTGCGTTCTCTGCGCTGAAGGGTTTGGAATATTCCACCCGGGCAATTAGCCCGTCGGAGAAATGACGGGCGATGCGCGGTGTCTGCAACTCGAGTTCGCGCAGGCGGCGCGGGAGAAGTGCAGTGAGCTTCGACCGGCGCACGAGCGTCTGCAGCCCGCTGGCCTGCCAAAACCACAGCACCCGGCCGGCCAAACGCAGCGCCCGCGGATGGATGAAGAGAAAACGCAGCGTGAGCCAGCGGACGAAACTGCGCTTCGGGGAAGACACCGCCCCGCTCTGCTCGGCCTGAGTGCGTGCCGTTTCCAGCAGGGTGGCGTAATCGACGCCAGCCGGGCAGGCCGTGGTGCAGGCCAGACAGCCGAGGCAATAGCTCATCTCGTCGGCGAAGACCGGAGTCGTTTCCAGCTCTCCGTCGGCCACCGCGCGCATCAACGCAATGCGGCCGCGCGGAGAATTCCGTTCCCGGCCGGTCTCGGCGTAGGTCGGACACGTCGGCAGGCACAGCCCGCAATGCATGCATTGTTGGAGTACCGAGTAATCGAGCGACTGAAGAAGGTTGGGTTTCACCACGGAGGCACGGAGAGCACAGAGGCAGGATGAAGGATGATTTCTCCGTTTCCTCTGTGTCTCTGTGGTTAATCAAATATTTTGCCGGGATTGAGCAGGTTTTCCGGATCGAGCGAGCGTTTGATTTGTTTGAGCAGCGCGTAACTCGCGTCGCCGAGCTGTTGTCGCAGGAATGCTTTTTTCGCCAGACCCACACCGTGCTCGCCGGTGATGGTGCCGCCAAGCGAGAGCGCGCAGTCGAAAATTTCCTTCATCGCCGCCTCGACGCGGTGCATCTCGTCGAGGTCGCGTTCGTTGGTGAGAAAGGTCGGATGTAGGTTGCCGTCGCCGAAATGACCGAAAGTGGCGATATCGAGCCGGTGCTTTTCCGCCGTTTGGGCGATGAAGCGGATCATTTTGGCGAGTTCGCTCCGCGGCACGGTCGCATCCTCGAGGATCGTCGTGGGCTTTACCCGGGCGAGCGCGCTGAACGCGCTGCGGCGGGCGGCGGTGAGCCGCGCGGCTTCTTCCGCGGATGCAGCACGTTTCACCGAGACCGCGCCGTGCGCGCAGCACATCTGTTCGATCTGCGCCGCCTCGTCGGCCACGGCCGCGGGGTGTCCGTCCGTCTCGATCAGCAGCAACGCCTCGGCCTCAACCGGCAGGCCGGCGTGCGCGTAATCCTCGACGCAGCGGATGGTTTTGCGGTCGAGGAATTCCAGCGTACACGGGATGATTTTCGCCGCGATGATGGCCGAGACCGTTTCTGCGGCGGCCTCCATCGCGGTGTAAGTGGCGAGCAGTGTCTGCCGCGCGGCCGGCCGCGGCAGCAGCTTAAGCAACACCTGGGTGACGACGCCGAGCGTACCTTCACTGCCGACAAAAAGGTCTCGCAAATTGTAACCGGCCACGTCCTTCACGCACTTGCCGCCCAGCCAGCAGATTTCTCCGTCGGCGAGCACGACTTCGAGGCCCATCACATAGTCGCGGGTGACGCCGTATTTCAGCCCGCGCAGCCCCCCGGCATTTTCCGCCACATTGCCGCCGATGGTGGAAACCTTCATCGAGCCCGGGTCAGGCGGGTAAAACAACCCGGCCGCATCGGCCGCGTCATAGATTTTCTGCGTCACCACGCCGGCCTCGGCGCGGAGGGTAAGGTTGCGCGGATCGAGCTCGAGAATTTTGTCCAGCTTGAGGAGACAGAGGACGAGCGCGCCCTCGACCGGCACGCTGCCACCGCTGAGTCCGGTGCCGGAACCGCGCGTGACAACGGGCATCCGGTGTTCCCGCGCGAGCTTGAGCACGGCGCTGACTCCTCCGGCATGGCGCGGAAACACCACCACGCGCGGGAGTTTTTTGAGCATGGCTGTGCCGTCGAAAGAATACGGGATCAGGTCCTCTTTTTCGGTGAGGACGTTCTCCGGGCTGAGGAGCCGGGTGAGTTCGGCAATCACAGGGAAAGGAAAACCAGAGATGTGTCACAAGGCGAGACAGTCTGCGCCGCCCGGCGACATCCTGGCCGGTAATGGCACACAGGAGAGGTGGTTTGCCCTCGGAACGGTTCCCGGCCAATATGGTCCGCGGCATGCAAAGGGACTAATCATGGATTTTGCCAAGCTCACCCAGATGTCGCGCCAGGCCGTGACCGACGCGCAGGCCGTCGCCCGCCGCCTTAATCACAATGAGGTGGAGACATGGCACTTGCTGTCGGCGCTCCTTGGGCAGGAAAATGGCATCGTGCCGGGGCTGGTGGAAAAGCTTGGCCTGACCGTGAGCGCGCTGCAGCTGGCGGTAGACCGCGAGCTGGAGCGGCTGCCCAAGGTCACAGGCAGCGTCGATACATCGAAAATTTACGTGACCCAGGCGGTGAACGACGCCCTCACCCGGGCCGAGGACGAGGCCAAATCGCTCAAGGATGATTACGTTAGCGTAGAGCATCTTTTTCTCGGCCTGCTCGAGGTGGGGAAGCCGGAAGCGCTGAAAAAACTGTTCAAGAGTTTCGGCCTCGACCGCGCCAAGGTGCTGAAGGTTTTGAAAGAAATCCGCGGCTCGCAGCGCGTGACCACGGACAATCCCGAGGCGACCTACCAGGCACTGGAAAAGTACGGTATCGACCTCGTAGCCCAGGCGCGCAAGGGCAAGATGGACCCGGTGATCGGCCGCGATGAGGAAATCCGCCGCACCATCCGCATCCTCTCGCGCAAGACCAAGAACAATCCCGTGCTCATCGGCGAGCCGGGCGTGGGCAAGACCGCCATTGTCGAGGGCCTGGCCCAGCGCATTCTCCGCGGCGACGTACCGGAGGGCCTGAAGGACCGCACCATTTTCGCGCTCGACATGGGCGCGCTTGTGGCCGGCGCGAAATACCGCGGCGAATTCGAAGAGCGGTTGAAGGCCGTGCTGAAGGAAATCAAGGACAGCGAGGGCCGGGTCATCCTTTTCATCGACGAGCTGCACCTCATTGTCGGGGCCGGCAAGACGGAGGGTACGATGGACGCGGGCAACCTGCTCAAGCCGATGCTGGCGCGGGGGGAACTGCACTGCATCGGTGCCACCACGCTCGACGAATACCGCAAGCACATCGAGAAGGACGCCGCGCTCGAGCGGCGTTTTCAGCCGGTGATGGTCGACCAGCCGAGCGTGGAGGACGCGATTTCGATTTTGCGCGGTCTGAAGGAGCGCTTTGAGCTGCATCATGGTGTCCGCATCCAGGACAACGCCCTGGTCAGCGCGGTGACGCTTTCCAACCGCTACATTTCCGACCGGTTCCTGCCGGACAAGGCGATCGATCTCGTCGACGAGGCCTGCGCCATGATCCGCACCGAGATGGATTCGATGCCGCAGGAACTCGACGAGCTCACGCGCCGCGCACTCCAGCTTGAGATCGAAGAAACTGCGCTGACCAAGGAAAAGGACGAGGCGAGCAAGCGCCGCCTGGAGGTGCTGCGCAAGGAGCTGGCCGAAACGCGCGAAAAAGCCAAGGGCCTGAAGATGCAGTGGGAAAAGGAAAAGGCCTCGGTCGACCGCGTGCGCAAGGTCCGGGAAAATCTCGACGCCACGCGTCTCGAGATGGAAAAAGCCGAACGCGCCTACGATTTGAACAAGGTCGCCGAGCTGCGCCACGGCAAGATTCCGCAGCTTGAGGCGGAGTTGAAAAAGGCGGAGAAGGCCGGCAACACGACGACGCTTTTCAAGGAGGAGGTTTCGCAGGAGGAAATCGCCGAGGTCGTGGCGAAGTGGACAGGCGTGCCCGTCACGCGCCTGATCGAGGGCGAAAAGGACAAGCTCCTGCGCCTCGAGGACGTGCTCCACCAGCGCGTGATCGGCCAGGATGAGGCGGTGACGCTCGTGACCGAGGCGATCCTGCGCGCACGCAGTGGGATCAAGGATCCGCGCCGGCCAGTCGGCAGTTTTCTCTTTCTGGGACCGACGGGCGTGGGCAAGACCGAACTGGCCAAGACGCTCGCCGAGACGCTCTTCGACACCGAGGCGGCGATGATCCGCATCGACATGTCGGAATACATGGAAAAGCACAGCGTCTCGCGTCTGATTGGCGCGCCGCCGGGCTACGTTGGCTACGATGAGGGTGGCCAGCTTTCCGAGGCCGTGCGCCGCAAACCCTACGCCGTCGTCCTCTTCGACGAGGTGGAAAAGGCGCATCCCGACGTGTTCAACGTGCTGCTCCAGGTGCTCGACGATGGCCGCATCACCGATGCCCAGGGCCGCACGGTCGATTTCAAGAACACCATCATCATCATGACCTCGAACATCGGCTCGCGCTTTCTGCTCGAGGGCGTGACCGGCGACACCATTCCCGAAAGCGTCCGCGAGGGTGTGATGGCGGAGTTGCGTAAGTCGTTCCGGCCGGAATTTCTCAACCGCATCGATGAAACCATCCTCTTCAAGCCGCTCACCCTCGATGAAATCACCCGGATCGTCGACCTCCTGCTCGCCGATTTGAACCGGCGTCTCGCCGACCGCCGCGTGACCGTGGCGCTTGACCAGAAGGCAAAGGAATGGGCGGCGGAAAAAGGCTACGATCCGGTCTTCGGCGCGCGTCCGCTCAAGCGTTTCCTCCAGCGCCAGATCGAGACGCGGCTGGCCCGCGCGCTCATCAGCGGCGAAATCGCCGAGGGTCGCGAGGTCAAATTCGCGGTGAAGGACGGCGCGCTGGTGATGAAATAATTTGTTGCGCGGGCTTGTCTCCCGTCCGGCATGCTGAAGGATTTCAAGCATGCATTCCACCACTGCTTCCGGCGTCGGAGCCGGTTCCGGCCTCGGCACGGAGGAGGTCAAACGGAGGCACATTTTGTTCAAGGCCACGTTCGTGGGGCTCGTCACCGGCCTCGTCGCCTCGGGCTTCCGAATTTTGCTCCAATGGTCTGAGCTGCATCGCATCGCCCTCTTGGAAAAGCTGCCGACGTGGAGCGGCCTGGCGGTGGCGCTGGGGCTGGGCGCGGTCGGCGGCGGGGTCGGCCTGTGGCTGGTGCGGCGATTTGCGCCGGAGGCGGCGGGCAGCGGCATCCCGCATCTGAAGTCCGTGATGCTCGGCGAACGGACGCTGCAGTGGCGGCGGGTGCTGCCGGTGAAATTCTTCGGCGGGCTGGCCGGCATCGGCGGCGGTCTCGCGCTCGGCCGCGAGGGGCCGACGATCCAGATGGGCGGCGCAACGGGGATGATGGTGTCGGAATGGCTGCGGGTGAAAACCGGCGAAGGCGAACGCAAGGCGCTCATCTGCGCCGGTTCGGGCGCGGGCCTGGCGGCGGCCTTCAACGCCCCGCTGGCCGGCATGATTTTCGTGCTCGAGGAACTGCAAGTCAGCCTGACGCCCGTGGTGTTCGTCGCGGCATTCCTCGCCTCGGTGACGGCGGACGTGGTCTGCCGCGTGCTGACGGGCGAAACGCCGGTGTTTTCGCTCCGCGAGCTGCCGGCTCCCACCCTGCGGGCCTTGCCGGTGGCGCTGATACTCGGCCTCGCCTGCGGCTTGGGCGGGGTGATTTTCAACCGCTCCCTGCGCAAGAGCCTGGATTGGTTCGACCGGCTGCGGCGATGGCCGGCTTGGGCCGTGGGCGCCACCGTGGGATGCGGCGTAGGACTGGCCGGATGGCTCTATCCCGGCGTGGCCGGCTCAGGCGCGGGTCTGGCGGAGAGCGCGGTGTTGGGCGAAATCGCGGTAAAATGGCTGCTCTTGCTGCTGGTCGCGCGGTTCTTTCTCACCATGGTGAGCTACGGTTGCGGGGCGGCAGGCGGAATTTTCGCGCCGCTTCTGGTCATCGGCGCGCTGGGCGGGCTGGCGGTCGGGCACCTGGCCCATGCCGTCGCGCCTGGATGGGCCGAGCATCCGGAGGTGTTTGCGGTGATCGGCATGGGCGGATTGCTGACCTCGATTGTTCGCGCGCCGCTTACCGGCATCGTACTGATGATCGAACTCACCGGGAAATACGATTTCATGCTGCCGCTGCTCGCCTGCTGTCTCGTGGCCTATGGCGTGGCCGAAGGTCTGCGCGATAAACCGATCTACGAGGCGTTGCGCGAGCGGGCCTTGCGGCAGGGCGCGGCGCAAGAAGGGCGTTGAGCTTGCCGCTCGTTTGCGTTTTGAACGGGAACGCCCATGCCCGCCTCCCCGATCCGCTATTACGACCGCCGGAACCAAACGCTCAAGACCGAGCTCATTTACGGCGAGCCCTGGCTGCGCTTCATTTATGAGAATCCGGCCGGACGGTTCCTGCTCTGGCTGCTCGTCCGCCGCGCGATTTTCTCCCGGATCTATGGCTGGCGCATGAACCAGCGGGCGAGCGGACGCTTCATTCTGCCGTTCATCGTCCGCTACTATATCGACGTCGACGATTTCACCAAATCGGCGCTCACCTTCCGCACTTTCAATGAATTTTTCACCCGCGCGGTCAAACCTGGCCGGCGGCCGATCGCGGAGGGCGACCATGTCGCGGCACTCCCGGCGGATGGACGTCACCTCGTCTTCCCCGACGTGGACGCGGCGGAGGGATTTTATGTCAAAGGCGAAAAATTCTCCCTGGCCGAGTTGCTCGGCGACGCCGCCCTGGCGGAAAAGTTCGCCGGCGGAGCGATGGTCATTTCGCGGCTCGCGCCGGTCGACTACCACCGGTTTCATTTCCCCTGCGGCGGCGTACCAGACGATGCGCGCCTGATCAACGGCTGGCTTTATTCGGTCAACCCCATCGCGCTCCGGCGCAATGTCCGCCATCTCGTCCAGAACAAGCGCTACCTGACCCTTCTCGAGTCGCCTGTCTTCGGCACCGTGGCGATGGTCGAGGTGGGCGCGACGGCGGTGGGCCGCATCATGCAGACCTATGTGCCGGACCGCGCCGTGACCAAGGGCGAGGAAAAAGGAATTTTTTCCTTTGGCGGCTCCTGCGTGATCACGCTCTTCCAGGCGGGCCGTATCGCTTTCTACGGCGACCTTGTGGAGCAAAGCGCGCAGGGCATCGAGACCTATGCACCCATGGGCGACTGGCTGGGTGAGGCGCCAGCCTGACGGTCCGGCAACGGCACGCCTCCGCCGAAAATCATGCGTCGCCGCTTGTCGGTGAGGAGGTTCCTCAATTAGTTGAGCCATGAATCCAAAGTTTTCCGAGTATGCGCATCCTGAGGCGCTGGTCGATGGCGCCTGGCTGCAGGAACATCTTAACGATCCTTCACTTCGCATCGTGGAAAGCAACGAGGACGTGCTGCTCTACGATGCCGGCCACATTCCCGGCGCGGTGCACATCGACTGGCGCGGCGACCTTCAGGATTCCACTCAGCGCGATTATATTTCGCCGGAAAAATTCGCCGAAGTCGCCTCCCGCAATGGCATCACCCCCGCGACCACGATCGTTTTTTATGGCGACAAATCCAACTGGTGGGCGGCGTATGCCCTCTGGGCCTTCCGCCTCTTCGGTCATACCAAGGTCCGCCTTCTCGACGGCGGTCGCGACAAATGGAAGGCCGAAGGCCGGCCTCTCACGCGCGAAAAACCGTCTTATCCGCGAACGGAATACCCCGTGCCACCCAAGCGCTTTGACAGCGAGATCCGGGCGTTTTTTGCCGATGCGCTGGTCCACTCGCAGGCGCGCAAACCGCTCATCGACGTCCGCTCGCCCGGCGAATACCGCGGCGAAATCACGCACATGCCGGAGTATCCGCAGGAAGGCGTGCTCCGCGGCGGGCATGTGCCGGGGGCGCGCAGCGTGCCGTGGAAGACCGCGGCCAACGACGACGCCACCTTCAAGAGCTTCGGCGAACTGAAAAAAATCTACACCGACAATCTCGGGCTGAAAAAGGACGATGACATCATCGCCTACTGCCGGATCGGCGAGCGCTCCAGCCACACCTGGTTCGTGCTCACCTACCTGCTCGGTTACAACAAGGTCCGTAATTACGACGGTTCCTGGACCGAATGGGGCAACATGGTCCGCTCTCCCATCGCCAAGGGCGACCAGCCGGGCTGAAGGTGAAATTTTGGATTTTCGATTGTCGATTTTGGATTTGAATCGAGACGGGCGAAGGTTCGCCGTCCAATCCAAAATCGAAAATCCAAATTCCAAATGTCCTCCTATCCGCCGAACCTCGCCGACATTGTCGAGTTTTTCGACGCGCTTTCCGACGACGACAAGCGCGACAATCTCATCGCCTATGCCGACGCCGCGCCGCGCTGCGCGCCGAAGGACGGTGAGACATTCGCGCTCGAGGACGTGCGCAAGGACGAGGAGTGCACCGACACGGTCGGAGTTTTCCTCCGCGTCGATCCCGCCCGCCATGCGCACTTCGCGATTTCGCTCGGCCCGCACGTCCAGACGCTGACCAAGGCCATGACCGCAATCCTCTGCAAGGGACTCGACGGCGCCACGCCGGAGGAGGTCCTCGATGTGCCGCAGGATTTCGTGCCGAAGATCGTCGGCGGGCAGCTCGTGCGCCTCCGCAGCCAGACGGTTTATTACATCCTCACCCGCCTCAAAAGCGTCTGCAAAGTCTGGCTCAACCGCGAACGCGCCGCCGCCGGATGAGCATTCCCGGCTTGTCGCTCCTTCCGAAATCCCCAATCTGCAGTCCAAAATCCTCATCCGCCCGGGTGGTGGAATGGCAGACACGACGGTCTTAGAAGCCGTTGCCGCAAGGCGTGTCGGTTCAAGTCCGGCCCCGGGCACCAGTTAAAACCCCGCCCCGACTGGTAGGTGATCACCCCGCGCGGCGCCCTTGCTTTTGTCGCATCCCATTTTTAGACGTATTAACGGGAGGATTACATGAGAGCAGAAGCAGTTAAAGAACAGTTCGATCAAGCACGCGACCGGCTTTTTCCGACGCAGGCGATTTCGTCGCTCCATCATGCGTCCGCGTTCAACCATTTCGTGCAATTTTACGAGAACGACGCTTTTCTGGCGAAATTGCTGGGAGTATTTATCGGCTCCGCGCTGGGCGGCGGCGAGAAGGCGGTCATCATCGCCACCAAGACCCATCGCGACGCGTTTGAGCGCCGGCTGCGGCGCCACGGCGTCAATCTTTCCACGGTCAAAAGCCAGGGACGGTATCTGGCCCTGGATGCGGGGGAAATGCTGGAAAAAATCATGCGCAACGGCCTGCCCGATGCCGAACTTTTCAACCGGGCCATCGGCTCCCTCGTGGCCGATTTTTGCCGGGAAAAAGCTCCGGTGCGGGGCTTTGACGAAATGGCCGTCCTGCTCTGGGCGGACGGCAAAACCGACGCCGCTCTGCGCCTGGAAGAATTGTGGAACAACCTGGGCAAGATTTATTCCTTTTCTCTTTTCTGTGCCTACCCGATGGACTGTTTTCCGCCCGACACGGATCTTGCCCAGCTGGGCTGCATTTGTCTCGAGCACCACCGGGTAATTCCGCCGGAGAGCTACTTTGTCATGCTGGGCACGGAGGCCTTTCCCGCCGAGCCGCCGGTCGCGGAGGCGGACGACGAGGAGTTTTCCGGCCAAGGCTGGGAGAACAATTCCGATGCGCACCTCGCCGCGATCGTCGAATCGGCGGAGGACGCCATCGTCGGCAAGAACCTCCTGGGCATCATCACCAGCTGGAATCCCAGCGCCGGCCGCCTTTTCGGCTATTCTGCAAGCGAGGCCATCGGCCAGTCTGTCCGCATGTTGATTCCGGCAGACCGCCAGAGCGAGGAGAAGCAGATCCTGGCCCGGATCAGCCGCGGGGAGCGGATCGAGCATTATGAAACGGTCCGCCGTCGCAAGGACGGGAGCACCTTCGAAGTCTCGCTCACCATTTCACCCGTCCGGGACGCCGACGGCAAAGTCATTGGCGCGACGAAAATTGTCCGTGATATGACGGCGCGCAAGCGTCTGGAGAAGGCGTTGCAGCTGACGCGCGAGCAATTGGCCCGGGTCGGGGGCTGAGGCGGCGGCCCGGCGTTTCAGTTGCTGCCGACGTTCGATTCGCCGAGGATGTGATTGAGCAGCGCGCCCTTGGTCAGGGCCATGCACTCGATCTGCGCCTGGGTGTTGACGAAGGCGTTGAGCAAGGCGTCGTTTTTGCAGATCAGCCGCAGGCGCTTCACCTGGCACTCGCAGGTGAAGGTGATCTCGTCGGCGAACGCCTGCACCATGCGGTCGATTTTCTCCGCCTCGCCCTGGCAGTGCCAAAAGATGTTGAGGTGAATCCGGCTCGTCAGGTCCGACGTATCCATCAACGGGTGCACGCCGGTGAAAAATTTCCAGTATTTCTTCCCCACCTCGCAATAGTACATGAGGCTGAGGATGGCCACGTATTGCAAAGCCTCCTGCATCGAGGTGTCGGGGATGCAAACCAGCTCGCAGCCGGCGCCGCGATAAACGGCGGCGACCCGATCGTGGGATTTGAAGCTGCTCAGCTCATTAAAGAAAGCCAGCGTCGCCGGCAGGGCGTGGCAGAAGATCAGCTTGCCCCGCTCCGGACAGACTTCGCAGGCTTGAAACGCCACCGCACTCCGGATTTCGTCCGGAATCTGATCAAGGTTGGACTCAAAGGTGCGGGCGAACGATTTGATCCGCTCCCGGGTGAGCACGATGCGTTTTCCGTCGGACAAAAGCAGATAAAGGCCGGGCCGCTCGAAATCGTCCGATTTGAATTCCATTTCTCCTGCAGACTAAAGAAAAAGTCGCGGCCCGAGAATAAGGGCTGTCACCCAAAAGCTTCCGGGCGGCAACTCATTGCGGCAATGGATAATGCAAACGCCGGGCGGATACGGCAGCAAGAACCGGAATGGTGGACGCTAGTGGACTTCAATCCGATTTAAGGCAATGGATCTGACATCAAGCCCACTTGATCTTTTCAGTGCTTAGACCAAAATTGTCGGCCTTAAAATCCTCTACCAGCGAACCATTTCCCCACAAGGCTGTTTGCCAGATCGCCCGGGCGGTACCTTGTCCGGGTTCGTTCGTCCAAACCCCTCCGCATGATCCCTACGCATTCCCCGATTCGCTCCGTCGCTGCGCTTGCTGCATTCCTGATTGCCAGCGCGCTTTTCCTCCATGCCGACAACCCGACGGCAGAAATTCACCCGCTGCTTCCTCCGAAGTGGGCCTTCGGCGTGCTCTACGGGACCTATCACGACCAGACCGGCGTGCTCAACGATATGGCCCAGCTCCGCCGGGACGGCTACTGCGGCGACCTCATCTGGGTCGACTCGAGCTGGCTGGGGCATGACTACGACGGACCGCCCTCCTCCTATATCGATTTTCACTTCGACGCGGACCAGTTTCGCGACGCCCCGTCGATGATCCAGGCCCTGCATGAGAATCACTTCCATTTCGGGGTCTGGGAGTGGCCCTTCATCGACAAATCCAATGATCTCTACCCCTATGGAGTGAGCCATCACCTCTTCGTCGCGGACAAGGAGGGGAAGGTCGTCAACGCTGGGGGGTGGCATGGCGTGAAATTCACCGGCCAGTTCGATTTCACCAAATCCGAAGCGGTGGCCTGGTGGAACAGCCTCAATGCGCCCCTGGCCGCGCTTGGGTTCGAGTTCTATAAGCTCGATACCGGGGGTGGTTACAAAGCGGGCGGAGTTCTTTCGGACGGCCTCAATGATCCGGAGCACTACCGCCAGCTCTACCACAAGGTGCCCTACGATCTATCGGCCCAGGCAGCCGGCCCGAGCGGCCGGGGCTTCATCCTGACCCATGAGGCGCCCGCCCACGCCAATGTCCTGACTCCGGGGATCTGGACGGGCGACACCTCGTCGAGCTGGCACGGCCTCAGGGACGAGGACATGCGGATCGCATCGACCCTGGATACGCCTGACACTGCAGCCTACTGGTGCGGCGACACGGGCGGGTATAATCTGGTGAAGGAGGAACATCCTTACGTCGTCAAGGCGGGCGACACCCTCGAATCCATTGCCAAGGCCATGGGCTCCACTGCCCGAAATATTGCCCGGCTGAACAATATTTCTGAGGCGGCCCCGCTCGAGCCCGGACAGAACCTGGTCATTCCCGTGGGGAAGAGCTCGATCGACGCCAGCGACGAGCTCTACATCCGCTGGCTGGAGTACAGCGCGTTCACTCCCCTCCAGGAATTCTTCTCCTCGAAGCCGACCAAGGGCCGGTTCCCTTGGGTATTCGGCGCCGAGGCGCAGCGCATTTTCCGCCAATACACCGAACTGCGCTACCGTCTCCTGCCCTTCCGCTATTCCAACGCTCAGATTGCCTATCATGAAAGCCCGGTCCGGTACCCGGTGCGCTTCATTGGGCGCTCTCAGATCGTCGTCGGCAGCGGAGACAGCGAATTGCTTGTCCAGCCCGTGACCGCGCCCGGGACCGCGAGCGTCAGTGTCGCCCTGCCGGCCGGGTCAGACTGGATCGACTACTGGAGCGGAGAGAAGCACGCCGGCGGGACGTCGGTCACCGTAGCGACCCCGCTCGATCAAGAGCCGATTTTTATCAAGGCCGGCTCGATCATTCCGTCGGGACCCGTCATGCACTATGTCGACGAGGTTCCGGCCGACCCGTTGACGGTCGATGTCTATCCCAATGGCGTCACCGCCTATTCGCTCTACGAAGACGACGGGGTCACGACGGCCTATACCAACGGCGCATACCGCATCACCGCGCTGGCGTCGGACAACGCTTCCGGACGCGAGCGGTTCACGATCTCCGTGGCTCACGGCGGATACACGCCGCTCCCGATCCGCACCTACCTCCTGGCCATCCATGGTCAGCCGGCCGCGCCTGCGTCGGTCACCCGCGATGGCCAGACCGTTCCCCTTCTGGCCCCGGGAGCCGATCTGGCTTCGGCCGAGAGCGGCTGGACCTACGATGCGCGATCCCGCACCGTCTGGATCAAATTCCGCCTCCCGATCGACCAGGGAACGAGCGTTTCGCTCTAGCCCAAAGTCTCGTTCGGAGGAAAGAGGCGTGCGATCTCGATGCGCGCGTTTTCCAGTTTTAAACCAGCCTATGGTTTCAAGTCGTTAATTTACGACATGGTGGACGCTACTGGACTCGAACCAGTGACCCCGTGCGTGTGAAGCACGTGCTCTAACCAACTGAGCTAAGCGTCCGACGGAGGGAAGAACGTGACCGTCGGCGGGACCTGAATCAATCCTGTTTTGTAGCCGGCCGGCGCAGCGCCAGCCTCAGGAGCGGGGAATGGCGTCGGCTTGCGTCATCTGCCCGTCGATCAGGCGCCACATCTTGCCGGTGGGATTTTTGTCGCGCAGCGCCGGCGGCAGGCGCGCCGGACGGACGTTGTCGTAGCATTGCAGCATGGCAAAGCGGCGCAGCGACGCGGGAATGCCGACGGCGGTGAAGCCGGGATGTCCGGTGGACGGATAGGGTCCGCCGTGGTTCATCGCCGCGGTCACCGCCACGCCAGTGGGCATTTTGTCGTTGAGGAGACGGCCGACCTGCTGGCGCAGGCGCGGCGCCAGCTCGGCGTAAAGGGGATCGTCGGAACCGCGCGTGTCGGAGTAAATGCTGCCGGTGAGATTGCCTTCGAGCTGATCGATGACCGCGGCGGCTTCGGCGCCGTCGCGCACGATGACGAGAAGCGAGGCGTTGCCGAATGCCTCGGTCTGAAGCGTTTTCGCGTCGGCGAAAAAGCGGGCCCCGTCCACCCGTAGAAGCGTGTTGGCGAACCGCCACCCCGGCCCGGGCAGGGCCGCGCCGCCGACGAGCAGTTGCGCACCGGCAGACTGGAGTTTCTGCACGCTGGCAGCGAGATTGCGGGCCACGCCGGAGGAGAGCAGCGGCGAGGGTGTGACAGCCGCGAATTTTTGCTGCAACGTGGCGATAAACCGCTCCGTGGCCGGTCCGGCAAGCAGGATGACGAGCCCCGGATTGGTGCACATCTGTCCGGTGGCGAGCAGGCAGCTACCGGTGAAATCGTCGGCGATCTGCGAGGCGCGCTCATCCAGGGCGCCGGGCAGGATGAAGACCGGATTCAAGCTCGAAAGCTCGAGGTAGATAGGCTTGCCGGCGGCGTCGGCCGCGGCCTTGAGTTTCAATCCGCCCGCGCGGCTGCCGGTAAAGCCGGCGGCGCCGAGGCGCGGGTCGCCCATCAGCCGCAGGCCATCGTCGGGGCTGAGATGATAGATCAGCTGGACCGTCGAGGGCGGAAGTCCGGCGTCGAGGGCGGCGGCGAGCGCCTGCTCGGCCACGAGGCGCGTCGTGCCCGGATGCGAGGGATGGGCCTTGCGGATGAC
>Ga0070741_10010370_pt1 | contig 17637 bp, 19 predicted proteins | sample Coa_R1_4_FD_66440 | JGI IMG/M metagenome (GOLD analysis project Ga0070741, IMG submission 66440) | Surface soil microbial communities from Centralia Pennsylvania, which are recovering from an underground coalmine fire - Coalmine... | ecosystem: Environmental > Terrestrial > Soil > Unclassified ...
GCGTGGCACAAGGATACTTCACACGCCGTGGGCAACGGGCACGTGCACATCGCGATCGACATCTCGCGCTTCATGGATCCAGGCGCATTCAAGCGCCGCATCGACGAGCTGGTGGACATGCTCAAGTCGGCGCCGCGTCGAGCAGACGTCGACGAAATCCTGATGCCCGGTGAACGAGCGCACCGCGCGTGGGAAATCAATCGCCGCGAAGGTGTGCCGCTTTCCGACGCGGTCGCTTCGGATCTATGCGCGCTCGCGGACCGATTGCGGGTGAGCGCCCCCGACTGGCTCTCGGCAAATCGCAGCCTCGCGCACTGATGTCACTCCCATGCAAAGCCTGACTCTCGCACATCTGGCATTGGGAACCGCCCCCGAGGCGACCATCGACGCTGCCGCCGACGCGGGATTCGGCGGTGTGGGCATCCGCATCTGCGCGCGCCATCCGCGGGAGACATTCCCCGGGCCGCGCATTCTGGGCAATCCCACGGCAGCGCTCGCGTTGCAGGAGCGTGCTGCGGCGCGCGGCATTCGGCTTTCGAACATTTCGGCCTACCAGTTCTATCCCGATGTGACATGGGACGACGTCGCACCCGCGGTCGAAAGCGCAATCCTTCTTGGCGCGCCGATCATCGTTGCGAACGGCTTCAATCCGGACCTCGACCAATTCGTACGCCTGTTCTCGCGCTATTGCCGTGCCGCGCACGAGGCAGGCATTCGAGTGGCCCTCGAATTCCTGCCGTACAGCGCCATACGCGATCTGAAGGCGGCGCTGCGCGTGCTGGAGCGCACCGATGCCGCCAACGCCGGCCTGCTGCTCGACGCACTGCACCTGGATCGCTCCGGCGGCACGCCGGACGACATTCGCGGCATCGGCGCCGAGCGCATCACGTTCGCGCAGTTGTGCGATGCCAAGCGCTGGTCGGGTCCAAGGAGCGACGAGGCGCTGATGGCCGAAGCCCGTGCGGCACGACTGCCTGCCGGAACCGGAGACCTTCCCCTGTTCGATTTTTTGGACGCGCTGCCAGCACACACGGAGATCGAGTACGAGGTCGCGCGGGCGGATCTCGCGAACCATTCCGCCGGTGAAAAGGCCCATGCGGCGCGGCGCGATGCCGAGCGATTCATGGCAGCGTATGCGGAGCATCGCCGTGCTCGCGTCGCGCAGGGCATCGCGCAGTGAAAGGCGCGCTGCGCATCGGCGTGCTCGGCTGCGGCATGATCAGCCGCGATCATCTCGCCGCGTGGTCCCGTTGCCAGGGTGCAACCGTCGTTGCGGTGTGCGATCCGGTGCTCGAGCGCGCACAGGCTCGTGCCGACGAGTTCGGCATTGCGTCGGTATACGACTCCGCCTCAGGCATGCTGGAACGTGAACGCCTGGACGCGGTCGACATCATCACGCCGCGTGAGACCCACGCGCAAATGCTTCGGCTCGCCGCATTGCATGGAGTGCATGCGCTCTGTGAAAAGCCGCTGTGCCCCACGCATGCTGAAGCGGCCGAGCTCTTGCGGGAGATCGGAACGTCGATTCGGGTGATGGTCAACGAGAACTGGCGCTATCGCGCCTATTTCGTGCGCATCGCGGAATGGTTGCAAGCCGGGCGTCTGGGGACCGTCACGCAGGTGCGCATCGGGCTGTGGCGTTCGAGCATGCTGCCTCGTGCGGATGACGGCAAGATCCACTCGCTCACCCGGCAGCCTTTTCTGGCGCGCGAACCCCGTGTGCTGATCGCAGAATCGCTGATTCACGAGATCGACGTCGTGCGCGCATTGTTTGGCGAGGTCGAAGTTCTCGCCTGCGCCACCGCGCGCACCTGCGCCGCGATCGTGGGCGAAGACAGCGCAAGCATCCTACTGCGGACGTCCGACGGCATACCGGTCAGCATCGATGGCGTGATGACTGCCGCCGGCCACGACCGGCGTGCCCCGGACCGGCTGGAGATTGCGGGCACACGTTGCAGTGTGGTGCTCGAAAATGCGGTGCTGCGGCTCATTGGCGCGGAAGAGGAGGCACATGCCTTCGACGAAGCCACGGTGCGCCAGGGCTGCTTCGATGCGTCGATCCAGCACTTCGTCGATCAATTGATCACGGGCGGTCGCTTCTGGACCTCTGCGGATAATCAGCTCGGTGGGCTCGAGGTGATGGATGAGGCCTATCGTCTCGCCGGGCGGCCGCGCGAGCTTCGTGCCACGAACCTTCCCCCCGTGGCCCCACCTCGAATCGGCACTCCGTATGACATCGGTTGAGGCACGTATCGCCACCGCGGCCAAAGGCCGGGGGCTGGCGGGTGGCGGAGTCGTCGTGATCTGGAACGGCATCCGCGACGAATTGCGCGAGGATTTTTTCGAATGGCATCCGCGCGAGCACATGGTCGAGCGGCTGTCGATCCCGGGATTCGTGCGGGGCCGCCGGTGCATCGCGCTCGACGGCGGGGTCGAGTTCCTGACGGTCTACGAGTTGACGTCGCCCGAGGTGCTGCTCACGGACGTGTATCGGCAGCGCCTGACCCAGCCTACCGAATGGTCGTTCGCGACCCTTCCAGGGTTCACCGACAACACGCGCGGCGCGTGCCGCATTCTGTTTACCGAGGGCTACGCGATGGGCGGTTTCGTCGCCACACTGCGGCTCGAGCCGGAGCCCGGTAATGACGAGGAAGTCCTGGCGGGCTTGCGCGAGATCATGCCGCGCTTCATCAGCCAGCGGCGAATCACCGGCGCACATCTCGTGCGAAACGATCCCGCGCTCACCGGCGGCAATGCCGGCAATCAGCGGGGTCGGGTCATCCTGCTGCCGGACATCGTCGTACTGGTCGAAGGCTCGGATCCGACGGCACTCGATGAAGCCATGCAGCGGTTGCTCTCCGATGCGACACTCCTCCGCCTCGGCGCAGGCACGCAGATCGTGCGTGGCTCATACCAGCTGGAGTACAGCATCCAGAACCTCGCCTGAATCTCGGCTCACCTTCAACGATGAAACAAGGGAATCCCCCTATGCACGCCTCATGGAAAGCCATCCTCGTCAGCGTCCTCCTCTTGTTGTCGCAAACAGCGATGGCGCAGGACAAGCTCGTCATCTGGTGGGAGAAAAGCCTGCTCAAGGCGGAAGACGAAGCGTTCTTCGAGATCGTGAAGCGCTTCGAGAAGAAGACCGGCGTGACCGTCGAAATGTCGCAGTTCGCGACGCAGGACATGCTGCCCAAGGTCATTGCCGCGCTCGACGCCGGCAACCCGCCGGACGTGACCTACACCAACGTCTACGACCTGCAGATCGCGGGCAAGTGGGCCTACGAAGGTCGCCTTGCGGATCTTTCCGACGTGCTCCAGCCGATCAAGGGCATTTTCGCGCCCAAGGTGCTCGACACCGCCTATCTTTACAACAGCAAGACCGGAAAGAAAGCCTATTACGCGTTCCCGCTCAAGATGCAGACGATGCACGTCACGTACTGGGTGGACATGCTCAGGACGGCGGGGTTCAAGGAATCGGACATTCCAACGACATGGAAAGAATACTGGTCCTTCTGGTGCGACAAGGTACAGCCGGCCTATCGCAAGGCGACCGGTACGCGCGTATACGCGGTCGGCATGCCCATGGGGGTGAATTCGAGCGATTCGTACCAGGTGTTCCTGGATTTTCTCGATGCCTACAACGTGAAGCTCGTCGATGACAACGGCAAGCTCCTGCTGGATGATCCCAAGGTAAGGGCGGGCCTCATCAATGCGCTGCGCGATTTCACCACGCCTTATCTCAGGGGCTGTGTGCCTCCTTCGGCGACCAACTGGAAGGATCCCGACAACAACGTCGCATTCAACAATCGCTCGATTTTCATGACGCCGAACGGAACGATCTCAGTGGCTGCAAAATGGCTCAACGACGCCAACAATGAAAGCTTGAGCGCGGCCGAGCGCGCCGAGGCGCGCAAGCATTACATCGAGGACATTAGAACCACCGGTTATCCTCGGAAGCCGGATGGCAAGCCGATGGACAACCGGATTGCGGTGAAGGTCGGGCTCGTGTTCGACAGCGCGAAAAACAAGAAGCGCGCCAAGGAGTTCGTGAGCTTCCTGCTCGAGGAAGGCAATTTGCGCAACTACATCGAAGGCGGCCTGGGACGCTGGTTCCCGGTCATCAAGGCGGATCAGGAACGCCCCTTCTGGAAGGAAGACCCGCATCGCAAAGCTGTGTACGACCAGATTACGGGCCCGACCTTGCCATACGAGTTCACGCGCAACTACAAATTTACGGTGCTCAACAACGAAAACGCCTGGGCTGTCGCCGCGAACCGAATCGTGAACGAGAAGGTGCCGGTGGAGAAGGCGGCGGACGAGTTGATCGCGCGCATTCGGCAAACGGCAGGGACCCTGTAGCAATCGAAGTTTCCGATACGTACCGCGGGGAGGAACTCGACATCATGAGCACGCCAATCCGAACGGCGCTGATCGGCGCCGGCGTGATGGGACGCCATCACCTGGAGCTGCTCTCGCGCAACCGCGATTTCGAGGTCGCGGGCGTGGCCGATGCCACCGCGTCGGTGCGCGATTCATTGCAATCGTGCGGTCACCGCGTCTTTGCCGATCATCGTGAGATGCTCGACAGCGTGCGGCCAGACGCCGTGATCGTTGCCACGCCCAATGCGCATCACGTGCCGGTTGCAACGGAGTGCATCCGCCGCGACATCGCCGTGCTGATCGAGAAGCCCGTCTCGGACTCGCTTGCGAGCGCACTCGAGTTCGAGGCACTCGTGGCGCAGAGCGGCGTGCCGGTGCTCGTCGGACATCATCGCCGTCACAATCCACTTTTGAAACGTGCGGCCGAGCACATCGCGTCGGGTGAGATCGGGCACATCGTCGCGGTGGTCGGCCTTTGGTTGCGCCGCAAGCCCGACGCATACTTCCAGGATCGCTGGAAGCAGCAGGCGGCACAGGGTGGTGGCGTGCTGCTCATCAACACGATCCACGACATCGATTGCCTGCGCATGCTGTGTGGCGAAATCGCGAGCATCGACGCCGCTACCTCCAGTCGCACGCGTGCGCTGGAGGTCGAGGACACCGCGGCCGTGACGGTGACCTTTGCCAATGGCGCCGTCGGCACATTGACGGTCTCCGATGCGACCGTCGCACCCTGGTGCTGGGAAATGGCGGCGCAGGAGGACGTGCGGTTTGCGACCCTTCCGGAGGATTGCTACCTCGTTTGCGGAACCCGCGGGTCAGTCGCGGTCCCCACTCTCGAGCACTGGACCAACGAGCCCAACGCGGACCGCGACGCGCCGTTCACGCGCCGGCGGTTATATTACGTTCCGGCGGATGCGCTCACGGAGCAGATTGCCCACTTCGCGCGCGTTGTTCGAGGCGAAGAAAAGCCGCTCGTGGACGTGGGCAGCGCGACCCGCACACTTGCGGCGACGCTCGCCATACGCGAAGCCGCTTCCCGCCAGCGCAGGGTCCACATCGCCGATCTGCTGGCGCAATCGAAGGGCGACGGCTTGGCGACACTGATGGCCGTGTCGGATCGCGCTACTAACCTGGGAGCTCGCGGCACATGACGCAACGTACAGTGCTTTGCCTCAACGGACCGAACCTCAACATGCTCGGGGTGCGTGAGCCCGAGATCTATGGACGGACGACACTCGCCGACATCGAAACGGCCGTTCGCGAGCGGGCCGGCTCGCGCGACCTCGCCATCGATTTTCGCCAGTCCAATTCCGAATCCGAGCTCATCGGGTGGATTCATCAGGCGTACTACGACAAGGTGAGTGGGGTGGTGATCAATCCCGGGGCGTTCACGCACACCTCGATCGCGATCGCCGATGCGCTGCGTATCCTTTCCTGCCCGATCATCGAATTGCACTTCAACAACTCGTACAGGTACGCCGATCGTGAATTCCGAAAGCTGTCCCACGTGAGGCCTGTGGCGACCGGCGTCATTTTCGGATTCGGTGCGGCCGGTTACATCGCGGCGGTCGAGGCAATGAAGCTTTTGCTCGATCCGCCGTTCGATGCCAAGAGTACCGCTGCGTCGAGGTAATCCGCACGTGGACGCGGTGCAGTAATGCTCACAACGCAAGGAGCGAAGCGATGGCGACGATGATCCAGGACCACAAGACGACGGATTTCGACGTCGTCGATGTCGAGTACTTGCGCCACGGCGACCAGCCGCTGCTGGCGCGCGTTTTCACGCCGCGCGGCGACGGACCGTTCCCGGCGCTGGTCGAGTGCCACGGCGGCGCCTGGTGCATGAGCGACCGCACGACCGAGCACCTGCGGCACGAATACATGGCGTCGCATGGCATCGTCTCGATCGCACTCGATTTCCGCTCCGGCAACGCCGCGCCGTATCCGGCCTCGGTGCAAGACATCAACTATGCGGTGCGCTGGGCCAAGCTCTCGGCTCGGGACCTGAAGACCCGCCCCGAGCTGATCGGGATCTCCGGCCAATCGAGCGGTGGGCACCTCGCGATGCTCGCCGCCATGCGGCCACTGGATCCGGTCTACACGGCCATTGGAAGCGGCACAACGGGTGTGCATGACGCTTCCGTTCGCTGTGTCGTTCTATCGTGGCCCGTGATCAATCCCCTCTCGCGCTATCGCCACGCAAAACGAGCCCAAGCCGGGCAGAATCCCCCGGAATGGCCGAACGCGATCATCGCGCGGCACGAGACGTATTGGGGCACGGAAGACAACATGGCCCACGCGAACCCTATGCTGGCGCTGGAGCGGGGCGAGAAAGTACGCACCCCGCCCGCCGTGTGGTTCCAGGGTCGCGGCGACGTGCTGCACGACTATAAGGACGAGGATTCCGATTTTCCAGGCAACGAACCGCAACGGTTTTGTGCCAGGTATCGGAGCGCGGGCGGCAAAATCGCGCTGGAATACGTGGATATGGCGCCCCATGTCGGCCATGCCCCCGACTTGTCCAAGACCGGCGACATGTTCAGTCGCATGGTGGAATTCGTGCACACGAATATTCCTGCTCCCTAGGATTGTCCCGCGCGGAAGCGCGCCGGCCATTGCCGCCCCTGCTTGAACTCCCACGGGAACGGTGGGACCATGTCCCGCATCACGACGGGTCATCGGGCTGACATGCACGCTCTCGCCATCGCGGTGCTGTTGCTGTTGTCGTTCACTGCCGCAATCGCTCATGGTGAGGCGCTGTCGCACGATCAGGCGGCGCAGGGGCTGACGAGCGACGATGCCCAGATCCGGCGCGACGCCGCGGCGCGCCTCGGCGACATCGGCACCATGGCGGATGTGAGGCTGCTCGTACGTTCGCTGCGCGATCCCGACGACGACACGCGCGAACGTGCCGAGCAATCGCTGTGGCGCATCTGGGCGCGCTCGGGTGACGCCGAGATCGACAAGCTCTATGCGACCGGCATCGAGCAGATGAACGCCGGCGACCTGAAGCAGGCGATCGCGACGTTCACGCGCATCATCGAGCGCAAACCCGATTTTGCAGAAGGCTGGAACAAGCGGGCGACGCTGTACTACCTCTCCGGCGATCTTCGCCGCTCGCTCGCCGACTGCGACGAGGTGATGAAGCGCAATCCGTATCATTTCGGCGCGCTCTCCGGTTACGTGATGATCTACGTGCGCCTCGGCTATTACGAGCGCGCGCTCGAGTACGCGCGCCGTGCGCTCGACGTCAATCCGAATCTGCGCGGCGTGCGCGATACCATCGAGCTGATCGAGCACGCGATCGAGCAGCGACGCAGCAACACCATCTAGAACCCATTGCTCCATCGCGACGGGCGCGGTCAGGCTCCAGCAGGCGCGAGAGCAAGCCGCTGCGGCGGCGTCACGAAACGGAGGAGCAGACATGCCGCATGTCATCGTGAAGATGTATCCCGGACGATCGGAAGCGCAGAAGCGCAAGCTTGCCGAGCAGATTCTCGAGGATGTCGTGGCGACACTCGACTCGAGCGAGCGCTCGGTGTCGATTGCGATCGAGGAGGTGCAGCCGGAGGATTGGCTGCAGAAGGTCTACCGCCCCGACATCGAGCCGCAAATGGAGGCGCTGTACAAGAAGCCCGGCTACGGCCCTTCCGATCTATAGCGCCCGCCATGTCTGGCAGGCGCCGGCGCTGATCGAACATCCCGGGCCCACCCTCCGGGCTATTTGTATGGGCGGCTTTACATTAGCCGGGACCGACCCTAGAATCGTTTGCGCTCGGCGCGAACGTGGGGGGTCGCATTTCAACGCACCGCATCAAGATCCAGAGTCTCGCCCAAACGCTTGATGCCCCGAGCGATTCGACGCTGCTCGAGAGCATGCTCGATGCCGGCATCGACTACCCCCACGGGTGCGTGAGCGGGCTCTGCAGCCTTTGCAAGTCGCGCCTGATTTCCGGTGCGGTCACGCATCTGGATTACTTCGCTTCGGCGCTTTCGGACGAGGAGAAAGACGCCGGGCTGGTGCTTCCGTGCCGCGCTCTGCCATCGTCCGACTGCGTCATCACGCCCGTCCAGCACGACGCCAACCTGCCGCCCGTGACGACGCACGCCGGCCGGGTCGTTGGATTGACCAAGCTCACGCACGACATCGTGCGCCTCACCGTGGCGCTGCCGGCGAATGCCCGCTATGAATTCCTGCCCGGCCAATATTCGCAGGTAACGTTCCCCGGAGCGGCTTCGCGCGATTTCTCGATGGCGAGCACGCCGGGCGAGGGGCTCATCGAGTTTTTCGTGCGGCGCCTTCCCGGCGGCGAGGTCACGGACAAGCGGCTGGGAACGCTCGCGATCGGCGAGGCCGTGTCGATCAAGGGCCCGTTCGGCGTCGCGTACCTTCGCGAGTTGCATATCGGCCCGATGATCGCCGTCGCCGGCGGCTCGGGCCTCGCACCCATTCGTTCCATCGTCAGGACGGCACTGGAGCGCGGCATGAAGCAGCCGATCCGGATCTATCTCGGCGTGCGCTCCGAGCGTGACATCTACCTGGACGCGGAATTCGAGCAACTGTGCGTCGATCATCCGAACATTTCCTTCACCATCGTTCTATCCGATCCACAGCCGTCGAGCGCCTATGCCCGCGGGAATGTGCACGAGAAGGTGCTCCGCGATTTGACTGGAATGGATCTCGGCGATTGGATAGCCTATGTCGCGGGGCCGCCGGCCATGGTGTCGGCGGTCAGCGGGGTGGTTCAAGGGCTTGGCGTGCAGACCAGCCGTTGTCATGCCGATCCTTTCCTGACCAAGGCGGACCTGGCTGTCACCTTGCGATGAGTCGATCAACCCAGTGCGCGAGTTCCCATCGATGACGAACGCCATGAACGCTTTGCAGCTCATCCCGGCGCGCGGGGGAAAAGCCGCGCGCGTGAAATCCGGAGCCACCCTCCGCGTCGTGAATACGCATGGTTCGCAGGTCATCGATACCTGGGCCTTCAACGCCGACGACGTGACGGAATTCATGTCGATGGAGCACACGCGGGCCACGTGCAAGGCGTTGTGCCCGGCGCCGGGCGGTGCGTTCGTCACCAACAAGCGCCGTCCCATCCTCACTTTCGTGAAGGACACTTCGCCGGGTATCCACGACACCTTGCTTGCCGCGTGCGACGTCTATCGCTATCAGTTGCTTGGTCACGCCGGCCATCACGACAACTGCACGGAAAATCTGCATCGCGCACTGAACGAGATCGGCCTTGCGACGGAGCGAGTGCCCTGTCCCCTGAATCTGTTCATGAACATACCGGTGGGGGGCAACGGCGGGCTGACCTGGCTGCCCACCGTGTCGAAACCGGGCGATTGCGTGGAATTGCGCGCCGAGATGGATCTGGTGATCGCCTTCTCGGCCTGTCCGATGGACCTCATTCCCATCAACGGCCTCGCCTGCATCCCCACCGAAGCCCACTTCCATGTCCTCTGATCTTCGTCCTGGAGATAGCATGAGTTCAGCGTTCGCCGTGCCGGTCAGCAGCCTTTTCGAGAAGGTGAGGCTTCCGTTTGCTCGGGCCGAAACCCTTCCTCCCGAGTGCTATCACTCGGAGGCGTTCTATCGGCTGGAAGTCGAGCGCATCTTCATGAAGGTCTGGAATTTCATTGGCCGCGCCGATCACATTCCGAATCCGGGCGACTATTACACCCTCGAATACGTTGGCGTGCCGGTGATCATCTCGCGCGACCGCACCGGCGTCCTGAATGCATACGCCAACAGCTGCCGCCACCGCGGCGCGAAGCTGGTGGAAGGCCACGGCAATTGCAGGGCGTTCGTGTGCCCGTATCACGGCTGGACCTACGACGCGAGCGGTCGCCTGCTCGTCGCGCCCGAGATGCAGCACACCGAGTCGTTCGATCCGGCCGCGTACGGGCTCAAGCAAATCCGGCTCGAAACCTGGGACGGGTTCGTGTTCATCAACTTTGATCCCGATGCCGGCAGCCTCATGGAGTACCTCGGCGACTTGCCGGAGACACTCGCCTCGTACCGGTTCAGCGACATGAAGCAGACGGGCCGCATGGAGTACATCCTCGACTGCAACTGGAAGATCTACATCGAGAATGCCATGGAGGCCTATCACGTGCCCATGGTGCACGCGAAGAGCTTGCAGAAGCTGAAGCGCGAACCGCCGCCGACGGTGCCTTCACGCGGCAACTGGTGCGGGCTGCACACCAAGCACCAGGGAACGCGTGCATTGCTCGCGGGCGATATGGGCTTTCCGCCGATCCAGGGGCTGACCGGCCTTGCCGCGCTGGGCACCTACTACACCTTGCTTTATCCGAATACGATGTTCGGGTGCACGATCGACTGCATGTGGTGGTTCGAGGTCCATCCACTGGGGCCGGAAAAGATGAAGTTGATCGTCGGCTCGTGCTTCCCGAACGAAACCATCGCGAGGGAGGACTTCAGCGAAGTCGTGGAACGTTACAACCGACGCTGGAGAACCTCCGTGAAAGAAGACAACGACATCTCGGAGCTGCAGCAGAAGGGCATCCGGTCGCCACTCGCGCAACCAGGCCGGATGTCGCATCTGGAGGAACTCGTGCACCACATTGCCAACTGGGTGGCCGACCGCATCTCGACTCCCACCTGAGCGTTGTCGAATGACACGAGAGGCGACACCGGTGGCGAGCAGGAAATTCCGGGTGCACATCGAGAATCTGCGTGCGCAGGCACCCGTGTTCCACATCACGCCGGAGCGCTACGAGCAAGTCGCCTCGCGGAACCGCGACTGTGCGGAACGCATCGAGGTCTCGATCGGCTGGGACGGCGATATCTACGATGCCGCGATCGCCGAGGCCGACGCGCTCATCGGCTGGCGCTTCCCGCGCGATGACCTGACGCGACGGGCGCCGGCACTGAAATGGATTCATCTGACCGGGGCGGGTGTCGAGCATGTCATGCCTCTCGACTGGCTGCCGCCCACGGTAGTCCTCACCAATAATCGGGGTGTGCACGCGGACAAGGCGGGCGAGTATGTCGCGATGGCGGTGCTTGCCCTGAATACGCGGCTGCCGTTCTATGCCAGCAACAAGGTCGCGCGACGATGGGAGCGGGAGTTCGCGTCGACCGTGACCGGCAAGACGATCGTGATTGTCGGGGTCGGCAACATGGGCGGTGCGGGCGCGCGACGCTGCAAGGCCATGGGCATGCATGTGATCGGCGTACGCGCGAGCGGCGCGCCGGCGGAGCACGTAGACGAGATGGTGAAACCCGAGCAACTGGCGGAGGTTCTGCCGCGCGCGGACTTTCTGCTGGTGACCGTTCCCCTGACGCCCCAAACACGCAACCTGATCGGACGCGAGCAGCTCGAGATGCTGCGTCCGTCATGTGGCGTGATCAATATCGCACGCGCTGCCGTGATGGATTACGATGCATTGTTCGAGAAGCTGCAGCGGCGCGAAATCAGCGGGGCCATCCTGGACGTCTTCGAACCCGAGCCTTTGCCGCCCGACTCGCCCGCCTGGAACGTGGAAAACGTGATCATGACGCCGCACGTTTCGTCCGATGACAGCGAGCGGTATGCCATCAACACCGTGGAGCTCTTTTTTTCCAATTTCCGTCGCTTCGTCAGCGGTCTGCCGCTCGTGAACCGCGTCGACCCAATGCGTCAGTACTGACGCCAGCTGTTTCATATCATGCAAAGGAGACCTCGATGAAATCCGTCGCGCTGGCAGCAAGACTGTGGCTGTTGTCGATTTTGTGCGTCATGAGCGTCGCTCTGCTGCCGGGTGCAGCGACCGCGCAGACCACGATGCAGAAGATGATCAAGGACAAGACGCTCAAGGTTGGCTGGATCAGTGCGCCGCCCACCGCGTACAAGGATCTCAAGACGGGCGAGGTGACGGGCATCTACATCGACATGCTCAAGTTCATTCTGGAACAGGCCAACGTCAAGCCGGAATTCATCGAGACCTCCTGGTCGACCTTCGCCGCGGGTCTGCAGGCGAAACAATTCGACATCGTGGCCGCGGGCACGTTTGCGAGCATTCCGCGTGCGACAGCCGTGAGCTTCACGCAACCGGTGTTTTACATGGGCTATGCCGCAGTGGTGCGCAAAGGTGACACGCGCTTCAAGAGTCTGGCGGACATCGACCAGCCCGGCGTCAAGGTCGCCGTCGTACTGGGCAGTGGTGGTCATGAATACGTCAAGCGCTCGTTCAAGAATGCCGAGATCATGGCACTCAATACCTCGGACCTCACCTCCGATCTCGTTGCCGTGGACGCGAAGAGAGCGGACGTGGCCATCGAGGATGCATGGGCGACCAAGCGGTATTTGCAGGAGCATTCCGGGCTCGTGAACCTCTACGAAGGCAAGCCATTCAATCTGCAACCCATCGGCTGGCCGGTTCGGCAGGGAGACACCGAGTTCCTCGAATTCATGAACACCGCGCTCGAGTGGATGCGCATCAACGGGATGACAGAGACGATCACCCATCGCTATCCGAACAGTGGTCGCTTTGTGCTCGAACAGGGCTACCGCTCGCTCGATAAGTGAGGTTTCGATGTTCATTGCCCGGCGCGCAACCCCATGACCCCGCCGCTCGAATCTGAAGCGGCCGTCGCGGCTTATGTCGACCTCGATGTGGCAGCGCTGGTACCACACGACGTCTACCGGCTTCTGATCGGGAGCGTGATCCCGCGCCCGATTGCCTGGCTTACGTCGCTCGGGCTGAACGGTGTCAACGCAGCACCGTTCAGCTGCTATACGTTCGTGTCCACCGTCCCTCCGCTTGTCGCAATGAGCTGCGGACGCAAGGGTACGGAGTCCAAGGACAGCGTGGTCAATGCGCAGCGCGAGGGTGAGTTCGTGCTGAACGTGGTGAGCGAAGAGTTCCTCCTTCCCATGCACCAGAGCTCGGCGGAATTCCCCTCACACATCAGCGAGGTGTCCGCGCTCGGCATCGAGACCGAGCCCTCGCACATGATCAGGACGCCACGAATCAAAGGCGTGCCGATCAGCATGGAATGTCGGACTCACCAGGTCATCGAGTTCGGCTCGTTTCGGACGCAGTTGCTCGTTGGCGAGGTGGTACGCTTCCACGTGAGGAAGGATTGCTACAACGCCGGGCGCATCGATGTGAAGGCGGTGAAGCCGGTGGGCCGCCTGGGCGGCCCTTCCTATGCCGCACTCGGCACGTTCTTCCATATGGAGGCCGTTGGCGAATACTTTCGGCCAGCCGACAAACACGGCAAATCGTGACGCCTGCGTTGCCGCCTGACCGGACCGCCGGCGAAGTGCGTATGGGCGGCCACGCATGAACGAGCTCAACTTTGGAGTCATATGGGAATATCGCGCCATTTTCCTGCATGGCGCGATGATCACTGCATGGCTGACGCTCACGTCTGCAGCGATCGGCGCAGTTCTCGGACCCCTCGTGGGCCTGCTGCGCAGCAGCCGGATCCGCATCGTATCGCTCGCCGCCGGTGCCTACGTCGAGGCTTTCCGCGCCACGCCGACGCTGGTCCAGCTAGTGTGGATCTACTATGCGCTGCCGGTGATCACCGGCATTCAGCTTGATGCCTTCACGTCGGTCATGCTGGCTCTCGGCATGCATGAAGGCGCCTACGTGGGCGAGATCTTCCGGGCCGGCATCAACTCGCTCGACAAGGGCCAGACGTACGCAGCGCAGGCGCTCGGGATGTCCTATTGGCAACGCATGCGGCGCATTATCCTGCCGCAGGTGGTCAAGCGCATGATTCCTCCGTTGATCAACGAATTCGCATCGCTGATGAAGCTCACATCACTGGCGTCGGTGTTGGCGATTCCGGAGCTGCTGCATACCGGCAACGATGTCATCTCGACCACCTTCAGGCCCATGGAGATCTACACCGCGATCGGCGCGGCATACGCCATGCTCGTGCTGCCGATCATCTATCTTGCTCATCATATCGATCGCGCGTGGGGACGCAAGGCCGCATGAGCCCGGCTGCACGCCCCCAAGCTTGTTCCGCATCGTCCCCGTTGGCCACCGATCCGCGGGAATTGATCGTCTCGGCGTCCGGTGTGCACAAGCGCTTTGGCTCTCTGCACGTCCTGCGCGGGATAGATCTGGACGTGTATGCAGGCGAGGTGGTGGTGATCATCGGACCGAGCGGCTCGGGGAAGAGCACGCTGCTCAAATGCTTCAATTTTCTCGAGGAGTACGACGAAGGCGAGATCCATTTCGAGGGAAAGCTCGTCGGCTACGTCAAGGACGATCGCGGCGTGCTGCGGCGTGCGCCGGAGGCGCAGACGAACGCGCTACGCGCTTCGATGGGTATGGTATTTCAGAGCTTCAACCTTTTCCCACACAAGAACGTGCTCCAGAACGTGATGGAAGGGCCGGTCGTGGTCAAGCGCGAACCGAGGAGTGATGTCGCGCAACGCGCCAAGGTTCTTTTGGAGCGCGTTGGCCTGGGCGACAAGATGTCGGCCTTTCCCGAGCAGCTGTCAGGAGGTCAGCAGCAGCGTGCGGCAATCGCGCGCGCGCTCGCGATGCGGCCACGCGCCATGCTGTTCGATGAACCTACTTCGGCGCTCGATCCCGAGATGGTGGGCGAAGTTCTTGCCGTCATGAAGGACCTTACGTCGGAGGGAATGACGATGATCGTGGTCACGCACGAAATGGGATTCGCGCGCGAAGTCGCGGACCGCGTGGTGATGATGGATCAGGGTTTGATCGTCGAAGCGGGCACCCCTGAGCAACTGTTTGCGCAGCCGGTGGAACAACGCACGATCGATTTTCTGGGCAAGATTCTCAACGCTTAGCGGCGCTCGCGAGCAGTTAAGCTGGAACCGATCCGGCAGAGCGACGGCTGCCGGGTTTTCGCCATCAACGGTCTCGCTGTCTGAGCTTTCCACTCCTGTGCCTGCGTCGTACGACCCGTTTCCCAAATATCTCCAGATCAGGGAGGTGATTCTCCACTGGCTGACGTCGCTGGAGGTGGGCACCAAGCTGCCGACGGAGGTGAAGCTCGCAGAGCGATTCGATGTGAGCCGCGTCACCATTCGCCAGGCGCTGCAAAGCATGGAGCGCGATGGCGTCATTGCCCGGCGGGCCGGTGTGGGGACCTGGCTTGCACGCCCTGCAATGGCTCGGTATGACGATCGGCTGACGGGTCCCGTCGAGAATTTCTTCGGTCTCGGCTTGCCTTCGGCGGCAGTTTTCATTGGCCAAGGCGAGGTGGCGGCCGATGCGGAGATTGCGGATGCTCTGCGCGTGCCGCTCGGCGCGCTGGTTTACAAAATCTGCCGACTGCGAATGCTTGGCGGCGCGCCGGTTCTGCTGCTCGACTCCTTTTTCCGGCTCGCCATCGGCCGAAAGATTTCACGCTTACGACTGGGCAACGCGCTGTTTGTGCCTGCGTTGCGCAAGCTGTGCGCGGGCGGAGTATGGGAGGAATATCAGAAGATAGAAGCGGTCGCCGCGAGCAAGGCGGTCGCGGCGTATCTCGAGGTGAAGGCGCGTGCTCCGGTGCTTACTGTCAACCGTGTATTCGTCGACTGCACGGCCCGGCCGGTGGTTTACTTCAAGACCCAGTTTCGCGCCGACCGCTACTATTACACCGTCAAGCTTCCGCAGCCAAAACCCGTGAGCGGGCCGAGGCGACGGGCCAGCCGGTAAGGATGATCCTTTGATCGTGTCGTACCCGGTCGCCAAGCGAGCAACACCCTGCGGCGTTCAGTACCTGACGCGAAGCATCAGGCGCCGCTCGTTGGTACCGGCAGGTCCAGCGCGCGGACGATCTCGGTTGCCATCGCGAGCGGCGGAGCGTCGATCGAGACGACCACGGGATGCTCATCGAGCCCGGGCTCCTCGAGCGTGTCGAGCTGGCTTTGCAAAAGTGCTACCGGCATGAAGTGCTCGTGGCGCTTCGCCATGCGCCGCGCGATCAGCGATTTCTCGCCCTGGAGATAGACCAGCGCAACGTCGCGGCGATCACCGATCAGAATATCGCGGTAGCGCCGCTTGAGCGCCGAACACGTGACGACGCCGCGCGTTCCTTTGGCGCGATGGGCATCGATCCACGCCGCGATCGCATGCAGCCAGGGCCAGCGATCCTCGTCGCCCAAGGGAATGCCGCTCGCCATCTTGAGAATGTTGCTTTCCGGGTGAAAATCGTCGGCATCGGCGAATTCCCAATGCAGCATGCCGGCGAGCAGGGCTCCGATCGCCGTTTTTCCCGACCCCGATACACCCATGATGACGATCACCGTGATGGCGGCGCGCTTGGCATCGTCACGTTCGATCGTCATGGCATCAAAGAGGGCGCCACTGCGCGCCATCACGCTCGAGTAGCGCCGCCGCTTCGCCAGGGCCGGCGCTGCCCGCGCGGTACAGCGCGAGCTTCGCCTGAGGCGGCGACTCGCGCCAGGCATCGAGGATCGGCTGCACCACGCGCCAGGCCATCTCGACGTTCTCGGCGCGCTGAAACAGCGTCGGGTCGCCGATCATGCAATCGTAGATGAGCGTCTCGTAGCCGGTGCTCGGCGCAATGTGGAAGTAATCGCGATAGCGCATGTCCATGCGCACGCCCTGGATCTGCACCACCGTGCCCGGCGTCTTGGCGTTGAACTGCAGGGCGATGCCTTCGTCGGGCTGGATGCGCAACACGAGATAGTTCGACGCCATGCGGTGGGATGCTGTGTCGGGCTGCTGGTCGAGGACGTCGCGGAACATGGCGATCGGCGCCTGCTTGAACTTGATGGCGATCTCCGTCTTGCGTGTCGCGAGTGCCTTGCCGGTGCGAACATAGAAAGGCACACCCGCCCAGCGCCAGTTCTCGACCACCATGCGCAGGGCGACATACGTCTCCGTGGCGGTGTCGGCGTGCACGCCTGGCTCGTCGCGATAACGCGGCACTTGCCGGCCGTCGATGTCGCCGGTGTCGTACTGCGCGCGCACCACGCAGCGCAGCGCCTCGTCGCGATCGAACCGGTGCACGGCTTCGAGCACCTTGGCCTTCTCGTTGCGCACCGCATCGGGCGAAAAGCACGTCGGCGGCTCCATCGCGGTCAAGGCGAGCAGCTGAAACAGGTGATTGGGAACCATGTCGCGCAACGCGCCCGTCGCGTCGTAGAACCTGGCGCGGTGTTCGACCGTGACCGTTTCCGCGACCGTGATCTGCACATGCTCGATGTGCGCCCGATTCCAGATCGGCTCGAACAAGCCGTTGGCGAAGCGCAGCACCATGATGTTCTGCACCGTCTCCTTGCCGAGGTAATGATCGAT